>Ga0210406_10004185_pt1 | contig 15577 bp, 15 predicted proteins | sample IncBWC30MmetaG_FD_155454 | JGI IMG/M metagenome (GOLD analysis project Ga0210406, IMG submission 155454) | Forest soil microbial communities from Barre Woods Harvard Forest LTER site, Petersham, Massachusetts, United States - Inc-BW-C-30-M | ecosystem: Environmental > Terrestrial > Soil >... | reverse complement strand
CCCGCGAGCTCGAAATCATTCGCCTCCTGGCAGAAGGGAAATTGAACAAGGAGATCGCGGCGCTGCTGGGAATCACTGTCAGGACCGTCGAGACTCACCGAGCTAAAATCATGCTCAAGCTTGGCCTGCATTCCCTGGCCGAACTCATTCACTATGCGATGCGTAACGAAATAATTTCATCAAAAGAGACAAGGTAAAGTCCTGGTATCTTCCCGCACCGCAGAATTCGGGATGTACGGTAGGGGACTTCTACTCTTTGTCGGTTGCGGCGTTGATCTTTGCGGTCGCGCCTGTCCCTACGGCGTCCGCGTCGCAGATAATCCCCGCCCGTTACTTTTTCAGCGCAAAATCGTTCCAGTACTACAAAATACTATTGCCTAGTTGTTATTAACGCGAGAGGATGATGCATGTTCGCGCGGGGATTAGTTTCTCTACACACCCCGCCCCTTCTCGGTCGAAAACCTTCCTCAGTTAAGTCCCGTGTTTCCATCACTTCAAAACTGATAGAAAACAAACGATTTCAAGTCCTGTATTCCGGTCACTTACGAAAAATAGGGGGGAGGGGGAGTTACCGGCTGGTACACACCCCGCCCCATCTCGATCGAAATTCCCCTCCGCTAAGTCCAATTATTCCCGCACTTGCGCGGCCCTCCGGCAAGTCCAATCATTCCCACACTTACGCGATACCTGGGGGGAGGGGGGTCTGGTCATACCAATCCGACTCGGCCTTCTGCTCGTCCTCAACATCCCTCGTCTCACAACCTCCTTTTCCTCTTTCCACTCCCCCCTGTCTGTTACATCACCACAGTACCCCGCGCCTATTGCGCATCCCCTTCCCAGAACGGAACCTATCAGAATCCCGGCAATTTCCGGGAGCCCGCCCCGCGGGTATGTCGTCCTTTGTGTATAGGTGCCCCGATGCCCACGATTGATCGCCAGGAGCTGGACCGCCTTGAGCGGCGCAATCTTCAGCTCACCATTCTTTCCGCCGTCTTTGTGCTTATCCTCGCCGGCGGGCTGGCCATGTTCATGTACCCCCTGGTCTTCGTTCATGTTCATCCGGATGAAAACAAGTGGACGATGCGCGTGGCCTTCTTCGGATTCTGCGCGCTTACGCTGCTCTTCGTCGGGTACCTCTTCGACCGCCAGCGCACCTTCACCAAGCTTAAGCAGCACCTGCTTACCGAACTGGAGCGCAACGTCACCCTGCAGATTCAGGCCAGCGCCGATTTGCTCAATTCCATGCCGGACCTGAACCATTTCTGGGATCGCCTGAGCATGGAATTCCGCCGCGCGCTTACGATGGAGAAAACCATGTCACTTGTGCTTGCGAAAGCGAATCCGGCTTCCCGCGCCGCGCTGAAAGATGAGAAAGGCGCGTTCAGCGACGCCGCCAAAGCCATGGCCAGGCGCCTGCGCCCCACCGACTCGATCTATCACCTGGACGACGATCTTTTTGGCATCGTGCTGCCGGAAACGGACACGCTGAACGCCAAGCGCATCGCGCTGCGGCTGCAGGAAGGCTTGCAGGACGTCCGCGCAAAATACGGGCTCACCTTCGATCTTTCCGCGTACAACTATCCGGATAATGTGAAAAGCTCGCACGAGCTGGAAGACATCGTGAAGTCGTTGCTGCCGGAAGACAGGGAATGGCAGGTTTCAGCCGAAGTTCCGGTAACCTGAAGCGGCCCCATTACGTGGAAAAAAGTCGGTAAACAAATGAAGCGTGAACGATTGATACATGAACCAAGGAAACGTGAGCTGATGAAAACCCTATCGCAACGCCTGCTGCAAATTCCCGCCAGCGTTTCCCACGCCTTCAGTGACTATCGCTACGCGTTTCGTTCATGGCTCCACGCCGCCGCGACGGCATTCCTTTCCATTCCAGCGCCCGTGCGCATTGTGAATCGGCAGCAAGACCAATCGCCGATTCGCCGCCGTCCGTAATAGACCCTCCGGTTGTCCTGCGCTCAGCAGACACAAATTCGTTCGTTTTCAAGCTTCCGAATGATACAAAAAAGGGTGATGGAGCGTAATTCAATTAAGGATTGCTGTCGCGCGACAACACGTCCGCGACTATTAAGGACAAACGAATCGAGGGCCGGCAATGAACTGGGGATGGCTGGGTGCGGAGCGGGCTTTGGAATTGGCCACATGGCTGTGGAACACGCTTATGGCTGTGTGGGTGCTGTTGTGGTTTGGGATGAAGCGGGCGAAGAAGCTTGAGACGCCGTGGGAGATGGCACAGCACGCGTTGCCTGTTGTTTTGGGCTTCTGGCTGTTGTTTGGGAATGGGTGGAAGGCGCTCGACACGAAGTTTCCGCCGGAGACTCCGGGAGTGCTATGGGCCGGGTTAACTTTGACGGCGCTCGGCGTGGGGACCAGTATCTGGGCGAGATTCAACCTGGGAGCGAACTGGAGTGGCGTGGTAACCTTGAAGAAAGAACATGAACTTGTTCGCAAAGGATTGTACCGCTGGATCCGGCATCCGATTTATACGGGCATCCTGATTGGCTTTATTGGAACGGCAATGATCAATGGGCACCTGCGCGGTTGGCTAGGATTTGTAATTGTGTGGCTCACTTTTTACTTCAAAGCCAGACGCGAAGAAACGTTTTTGCGGCAGGAATTCGGCGAGGGATTCGAGGAACACACGAGAAGTACGGGAATGTTTTTGCCGAAGTGGACATAAGGCATGCATGTGAAACAGGCACACGGAAGATGAAGACTTCTCATGGGGAGAAACCGTGGCTTCTTGAAGGATCTAAGCGGACCTGCTTGGACGAGGCAAACATCGGCTGCCAGTGAGAAATGTGCTTGCCGAAAAGCCAGGAAGTGGATAGTGTGCGAGTGGCCGAATCGATGCCCGAGCACACAGCGACTCCTCTCACCAAGAATCAATGGCGCGGTTTCTTCGCATCCTGGGGCGGATGGGCGCTCGACGGGATGGATTCCTACATCTTTGCGCTGGTCATGGTTCCTGCGCTGAAGGAACTTCTGCCGCGCTCCGGATTGCGCAGCGATCTCGGCGGCGTCGGCTACTACGGTGGCCTGCTGTTTGCTCTCTTCCTCGTCGGCTGGGGCTGTGCATTTCTGTGGGGTCCAGTTGCTGACAAGTACGGTCGTGTACGCACGTTGATGCTGACGATTCTGTGGTATTCGCTGTTCACCTTTCTCTGCTGCATCAGCACGCGCGTGTGGCAACTAGCGATATTCCGCTTCATGGCGGGAATTGGTATTGGCGGCGAGTGGGCGATGGGCGGCACGTTTGTGGCGGAAGAGTGGCCGGAAGACCGGCGCAAGATGGCCGCGGGCTGGATGCACACCGGTTATTACGTGGGATTCTTTCTGGCGGCGCTGGCCAATTATCAGATCGGGGCGCGCTATGGCTGGCGGTGGATGTTTGCCATCGGAGGACTGCCGGCACTGTTGGTGAGCTTCATCCGGTATGGTGTGAAGGAGCCGAAAGTCTGGGAAGCCAAGGCGACGGAAGTGCGGACCGGGTCTGTGTTCCGGCCTCTGGCCAAGTTGTTTGCACCGGAGTTCCGCAAGCGGACGATAGTGAATTCGTTGCTGGTACTGGTTTCGATTATCGGGTTGTGGGCGGGTTCGGTGTACGTGCCGGCGGCGATTACGGAGATTGTTAACCGGAACAAGATGCCGGGAGTGAATGTGACGCACCTGATTTCGCTGGCGACGATGCTGCTTTCGGTGGCGACGATTCTGGGCTGCATCGTACTGCCAATTTTGGCGGAGCGAATCGGGAGGCGCGTTACGCTGGGAATTTATTACGTGTGCATGCTACTGGCGATTGGGATTGGATTTGGATACGTGTTTTACCTGCCGGTGGACACGCTAAAGTGGTTTGTAGTGTGCCTGTTCTTTCTTGGCCTCGGCGGAGCCAATTTCGCGATGTACACGTTGTGGCTGCCGGAGCAGTATCCGACGGAGTGCCGTGGGAGCGCATTTGCGTTCGCCACTTCGGTGGGGAGATTTGCGGGGGCGGGATTTACGTTTTTAGTCGGCGCGGGCGTTGCACACTTTCACACGATAGGGAAACCTGTGGCGTTTACCGCGATCGCGTTTGTGGTTGGATTATTGTTGTTGCCGTTTGGGTATGAGACGAAGGGTAAGGTTTTGCCTACCTGAAAATCGAAGAGGGGCCGAGCGAGCTCGGCCCCTACAAACAGATTCAGAACAAAAATTAGGCTTCTTCTTCGACCAGGGCTTCGCCGTGGATGGCTTTGTGCGCGGCGATTACTTTGTCGGCTTGTTCGCCGGGAACGTAGTCGTAGTGTGAGAACTCCATGGAGTAGGTGGCGCGGCCCTGCGTCATGGAGGTGAGGTCGGTGGCGTAGGAAAGCATTTCGGAGAACGGGACCTGTGCGCGGACGATGACGTTGTGGCCGCGCGATTCGCTACCTGCAATGCGCCCGCGGCGGGAGCTGAGGCCGCCCATCAAATCGCCCGAATATTGATCCGGCGCGTAGACTTCTACGTGCATGATGGGTTCGAGCAGCGAGGGGCGCGCCGTTTTCATGGCTTCTTTGAAGGCGAGCGAGCCGGCAATTTTGAAGGCCATGTCGGAGGAATCGACGTCGTGGTATTTGCCGTCGTAGAGAGTGGCGCGGAAATCGGTGACCGGGAAGCCGGCTAGAAAGCCGCGAGCAGCGGCTTCGCGGATGCCGCGCTCGACGGAGGGAATCCAGTTCTTGGGAATGGCGCCACCGAAGACGTCGTCGACGAACTCGATGCCCTTGCCGCGTTCCATGGGCTCGAACTTGACGCGGCAGACGCCGAACTGGCCGTGCCCGCCGGACTGTTTCTTGTGCTTGCCCTCGGCGTCGGCCTTGCCGCGGATTGTTTCGCGGTAAGGAACTTTGGGCGGCTTTAGCGTGAGGTTTACGTTGTAGCGCTTTTGCATCTTGGCGACAACGACTTCGATGTGCTGCTGTCCGCTGCCGGCGAGGAGGAATTCCTTGGTTTGCGGGTCGCGCGAAAAACGGAGCGCGGGATCTTCTTCCATGATTTTGTGGATGGCGACGCCGATTTTGTCTTCATCGGCGCGAGTTTTCGGTTCGACGGCAAAGGTTATGGAAGGCTCGGGAAGCTTGGCGGGGGCGTAATAGATCGGAGCACTTTTATCGCCGAGGGTGTCACCGGTTACGGTTTCCTTCAGCTTGGTGATGGCGCCGATGTCGCCGGCGTGCAATTCCTGAATTTCGGTGAGCTGCTTTCCCTGGACAACCATGGTGTGCTGGAAGCGCTCGGGGATGTTGCGATTGAAATTCTGGAGCGTGGCGTCGTTTTTCAGGACGCCGCTTTTCACCTTGAAATAGTTGATGCGGCCGGAAAAGGCGTCGGCGAGGGTTTTGAAGGCGAAGACAGAAAGCGGCTGGGAGTCGTCGTACTTGCGATCGATGCGATCGCTATCGCCGCCGGGTTCCTTGAAACCGAACTGGGAGTGCTCGTCGGGGTGCGGGAAAACATCGGCGAGAAAAGTAAGCAGGCTGGAGCTGCCGACGTTGCGCGTGGAGGAGATCATCAGGACCGGCACGATCTTTTCCGCGACGATCGCTTTGCGGACGGCGGGGATCAGGTCATGGATGGGAATGGTGCCTTCGCGGAAAAACTCTTCCATCATTTCGTCGTCGCCTTCGGCGATCATTTCGACAAGCCGCTCGTGGGCTTCTTCGGCTTCGTCCTTCAGCGCATCGGGAATATTTTCGATGGTGGCCTTGCCGTCGCCGTCGGGCGTGTACATATGGGCTTTCATGGAGACGAGATCGATCACGCCGCGGAAACCTTTTTCGGCGCCGATGGGCATCTGCAGCGGGACAACGGTGCGGCCGAAAACCTGGACGAGGGATTCTAGGGAACGCTCAAAGCTGGAGAGTTCGCGGTCCATCCAGGTGAGGACAAAGGCGCGGGGGATATCGTACTCGGCGCAATAGTCCCAAACCTTTTCGGTGGTGACCTGGGCGCCGACGTGGGCGTCAACGGTGATGAGCGCGGCGTCGGCGGCGATGAGAGAAGCTTTCGTTTCGGTGATGAAGGTGGAGTAGCCGGGGAGATCGAGGAAATTGATTTTGACAGTGTTGCCGGCGCAGAGGGTGCAGGCCCATTCGGCGCAGGCGATGCCGGTCTGGATGGAGAGTTTGCGGGCGATTTCTTCTTCGTCCCAATCGGTGGTGGCGGTGCCGTCCGCAACTTTGCCGAAGCGTGGCGTGACTCCGGCGGAATAGAGCAACGACGACACCAGTTGCGTTTTTCCGGTGCCGCCGTGGCCGACAATGCCGACGTTTCTGATGTCCTTGGTGGGATAGATTTTCATGACAGACCTCCGCGTAGGTGTGACCAAACGAGGTCACCGGGCGATGGTCCGCCGAGCGAAGAAACAGGCGCGGGCCGGCGCCTGGTGAGAGTTTTGGTTTGCAGGAGAGCGCGGCCCACCTGGGTCCCGGCAAGCGGGGCGAAGGAGAAAAGAATGAATCCCTGGTCCGCTCTTCTTAACGGGGGGATGCTAGCACAGGGGAGGAGTGGGGGCAATGAGGAGGGCGGGCCATGGGGCGGGGGACGTTTTGGTGAGAACCAGCGATAAAGAAAGAGAGGGAAAAACGTCTTACATAAGGGTAAGATAAGGCTATGAGTAGAAAAACGGCTGGCAAATCGGAAGTGTATACGACTACCGTGAGTTCGCGGGGGCAAGTGGTTTTGCCATCCCCGGTGAGGCGTAAGCTGGGGCTGAGGAAAGGCACGCGCATCAATATTGTGATTGGCGAAATGGGGGAAGGAACCATCATTTTGCGACCTTTGCATGCTGATGCCATCCGAAAGGTGCGGGGCTCGATGCCTGGAGCGGGCGAGGCACTGGACTATTTGCAGGCCGAAAGGCGCCGTGACCGGGAGCGAGGGCGGTGAGGCGTTACGTTTTAGATGCCAACGCGCTATTGACGCTAGTGGCAGGCCGGCGGGGGGCAAAGCGAGTGGATCGGATGGTGCAGGAAGCGGCCCGCACTGGGATGCTTTTGCAGATGTCGGCGGTTAACTGGGGAGAAGTGGTTTACTCGATGCGAAAAGCCAGGGGTGAGGCGGAAGCCAATGCGCTGGCGCGAAGTGTGGAGCAACTGCCATTGAACATTGTACCGGTGGATCGCGATAGGGCGACAAGAGCGGGAGAGCTCAAAGCGATACATGGACTTGGATACGCCGATTGTTTTGCGGCAGGTCTGGCGCTGGAACTGCAAGCCACTTTGATTACTGCAGATTCTGATTTTCAAAAAATCGGAAACAAATTGAAGGTGGAATTCCTGCCGAGGCACGAGGGGTCCGGCTGGAGTTAGCCTGAGGAAATTCGAGAGAGATTTCACTCTAATTTTCGTTTCCGGCCTCTGTGTCCCAACTCTTCCCTTTTGCGGGCATGGGACCTTTTTTTCCGTGAAGGCAAGAAAAAGCGGGTTCCTCACCCTGTTCAAAAGACGAACAGGGTTCGGAATGACACGTTTTTGAGTTTTCCGCCATCGATGACACTTTGCTCTCACGAACTCGTCCACGAAAAACTTCAGAGCTGTGAAGAGTGTTTGAAGATCACTCGAGGGGCGGGGTGTCGAAGACGGCTTTGAGGTTGAGTTTGCTGGATTTGGGGAGTTCGAGGGTGCGGGTGAAATCGGAGCGGCCGGGGGATTTGAGGAGGATGGCGTGCGACCCCGCGGAGAGTTTGAGGGTGGCGGGAGCGTTGCCGTGGAATTTGCCGTCGATGAAGATTTCGGCGGCGTCTGGTTCGGAGGTAATGGTGAGCTGGCCGAAGCCGTCGGGTGGGGCCGATGGAAAGGGCGGAGACGCCGGGGAACTTGAAGTATCGGCGAGCTGAGTTGTTGTTGCGACGCCTTGCGTGGAATCGCCAGAAGAGTCCGATGAGGCTCGAACGGCTGTGCCTGGAAGGTCCGGGTAAAAGCGATGGAGGACGGTTAAGAGATCGGTGGCGCTGAGAGCGAAGCCGATGCCGGTGACGTTTTTCTTGGTGATTTTCAGGGTGTTGAGGCCGACTACTTGCCCGCGAGAATTCAGGAGCGGCCCGCCGGAGTTGCCGGGATTGATGGGGGCGTCGGTCTGAATCCAGGTGCCGGGGCCGAAGGAGGGGAATTTTCCGACGGCGCTGACGATTCCCTTTGTGGCGCTGAAGAGCATGGCATCACCGGGATTGCCGACGGCGAGGACGGATTCACCCTGCTGGACCGTGGTAACGTCGGCCAGAACCAGATACGGAAAGGCGTAGGCGGGAGACGGGGGATCGGCTTTGACAAGAGCGATGTCGAGGTCGGCGTCGATGTAGACGACGCGGGCCTGCAGTTGGGCGTTGGAGGGAAGAACGGCGAGAAGAGCGGAATCGCCGCGGGCGACGTGGGCGTTGGTGGCGATGACGCCGGTTTCCGTCACGAAAAAGCCTGAACCCATGGAATTGATGGCTTTGAGGCAGACGACGGCGGGCTTGGCGCGCTTGACGATTTCCTCCAGGGAAAGTTCGTACTGAAAGGCAGCTGGCTGCGCATTGGAGACGGCGGCGACAGTGCCGGTGAAGGCGGAAGAGATGAGTTCCAGATCGACGTGGAAGTGATCCGATTTGATGAGCCAGTATTCGCCGTGGCTGTGGCCGTGTAGATCGATCCAATTCATGGGGCCTTCTGTGAGGGCGATTTCGCGGGTGGCGTAGCCCGGCAAAGAGAGGCGAGCGACCATGGGATGCTCAAGGCGCTGGCCAAGCGCGGTGCGCGTGCGATGAAAGTAGCCGCCGGGGAATTCTTTTTCAAAGGGAGTGGCGCCGGCAGCGACACCATCGAGTTCCACCGTTGCGCCGGGAGGAGAGCTGGTGATTTTTAGAGTGTCCGCGAAAGACGAAGTAACGAAGGAAAGAAGTAATGAAGTAAAGATCACCGAACGGAAGAAGAGAATCCGCGGCATGAGAGGGCACCTTGGCGTTAGTATACTAGATATGTATATGAATGGGGAAGAAATACACACGGGACGGCTGGAGAATCAGGCGGGGGGTTTTGGGGAGTAACCGCCGCAGGCGAGGATGGGGAGGCGCGGGTATTTGGGGAAAGACGGATCGGACTGAGAGAGCTGGCAGAGGAGGAATTGAGAGCCCTTGGCGGATTCAATCATCCGGGCGTGGCGACAATCGGCGCAGAGACCGAGCCGAGAGTTGACGTCGGGCGATGATCCGGGCGCGGTCATGCTGTTTTCGATGAGACCGGAACTCAATTGGGCTTGGGCGGGTCGGCGGGCACGGCGGGTGGGGCGGGCACCTTGGGCTTTCCGAACTGCGCTTCATCGATGGGAATGTTGGTCTCAATTTTGGTGGCGGCGATTTTCTGGATCTGGTCGGAAGCCACGGCGGCGGATTCCACGAGGAAGGGATATTTCAAACCGTCGACTTCGCGAAAATCGCGGAAATAGGTTTCCCAGGGTAAGTCCTTGTCACCGACCTTTCGAGTGCCCTCCCATTTCATGATTAAACCGGTGGAAGCGTCGAAATAAAAGTAGCTGACGTCGCCATGCTTGCCGGTGAGTCTGAGTTTCTGGACAATCTTGCCATCGATTTGTTCCTTGTCGACGTAATCGATCTGGTTGCCCTTGGCTTTATAGTCGACGAAGGGGCCTTCGAAATCGGCTTCGTCGGCGATGCCGGCAAGATCGCCCGGCGGCATGGGAACGACGGCAGCGTTAGGAGCGAAAGGATTGTAAATCCAGCCGGACGATTTGCCATCGTAGACGCGGATGAGGCTTTGACCGTTGACAGTGAGTTCCATGTGCATTTTCAGGGGACGCTTGCGCTCGACGAAGAAGGGGCCTTCGACGCCGGGAGCGAAGGTGATGGTGCCGGTGACGCGTTCGGTCTGGACGGCCTTGATTTTGGCGAGGCCGCCGCGGGCTTTGAGATAGGCGTTAATGACGTCGTCCGCGGTCTGAGCGGTGAGCGTCAGGGGAAGGGCGAAGAGAAGTGCGAAGGCGAGCATCGCGAGACGCGGCAGATGCATATTCCGAAAATAGGGTTTTGCGAACATAAAAGAATGGTAGAGAGAGTTGCGCGGCGGGTCAACAGGGCGCGGAGCACTCATATTGGTAGGGGCGCTCCGGCGAGGAGAGCAAGGGGATCTCGATGCTGGGACTTGCATGGATTGCCAGTTGAGGTCCTTCGGGGCGCAAACGGCGCGCCCCTCAGGATGACAACTTTTTGTTTTATTGCGTATGACAAATTGTTTATTGCTCACAAACAATAGTTTCGAGGCTGCACTACCAATCGGTTCCGCACCAAGTACCGAGTGAACAAAGAAAAGCGGATTGACATTGGGTGGCGGTTCGGGACAAATGAAGATTCCCCAATTGCCGTACGAATTCGAATTTGCAGAGAAACGCTCAGCCTCTTATGAACATTGTTAACCTGATTTTTGGAAAACCACTGAAGTCCACGGAAGAGCGCGCGGAGCAGATCGGGCCCGCGGAAGGGATTCCGATCTTCGGGCTGGACGCGCTGAGCTCGGCGGCGTACGGGCCGGAAGCAGCGCTGAGCCTGCTGATTCCGCTGGGACTGCTGGGCGTGCGGTACATTGTGCCGATCAGCGCGGCGATTATCGCGCTGCTGGTGATCGTGTATTTTTCGTACCGGCAGACGATCGAGGCGTACCCGACGGGCGGCGGATCGTACACCGTGGCGCGCTATAACCTCGGCGCGTTCTGGGGATTGCTGGCGGCGGCCGCGCTGCTGGCCGATTATATTCTGACGGCGGCGGTGGGAATTTCGGCGGGAGTGGGAGCGCTGATATCGGCGGTACCGAAGCTGATGCCGCACACGATGGCTTTATGCCTGGGCATACTGGTGTTGATCACCATTGTGAATCTGCGCGGGGTGAAGGACGCGGGATTCGCGTTTCTGTTCCCGACTTATCTTTTTGTCGGCTGCCTGGCGATCACGATTGTCGGCGGAATTGTGCGCATCATTTTGAGCGGCGGGCATCCGGTGGCCGCGAATCCGTTGCCACCACCGCCGGCGGCAGTGCAGGGAGTGACGTACTGGCTGTTGCTGCGCGTTTTTGCGAGCGGTTGCACCGCGCTGACGGGCGTGGAAGCGGTGAGCAATGGGGTGCGGGCGTTTCGCGAGCCGCGGGTGAAAAACGCACAACTGACACTGACGATCATTATCGGGATTCTGGCGGTGTTGCTGGCGGGAATTTCGTTCCTGGTGAAGGTTTACGGGATTGCGGCGACGGATCCGGGTCAGCCGGGGTACCAGAGCATTTTGTCGATGCTGATTGCAGCGGTATTCGGCAAGGGCGTGTTTTATTACGTGTCGATCGGATCGATCTTGTTGGTGCTTTCGCTTTCGGCGAATACCGCGTTTGCGGATTTCCCGCGGCTGTGCCGGGCGATTTCGCAGAACAATTACCTGCCGCACGGATTCGGGCAGCGCGGACGAAGGCTGGTCTACACGCAAGGAATTGTGGTGCTGGCGGTGTTGGCGGGGGTACTGCTGTTCTTGTTTGGGGGCGTGACCGACCGGTTGATTCCGCTGTACGCGGTTGGGGCGTTTCTGGCGTTCACACTTTCACAGGCGGGGATGGTGCGGCACTGGTGGAAATCGCGGGGACCGCACTGGGAGAAATTCGCGCTGGTGAACGGACTGGGGGCGTTTGTCACGGGCGTGACCGTGGTGGTGGTGCTGGTGGCGAAGTTTGTGGAGGGAGCGTGGCTGACGCTGCTCTTTATTCCGCTGACGATCCTGGCATTTCACAAGGTGCGGGCCCACTACCACAACGTGTCCATGGCCACGCGAACCCTCGCGCCGGTGGAGCCTCCGGCGCGAGAGCTGCCACCCATCGTGGTGATCCCCATTGAGCGGTGGAGCGCGATAACGAAACAGGGGGTGGAATTTGCGGCGCAATTGTCGCCCATTCTGACGGCAGTGCACGTTGAACCGGGAGAGCATGCAGCGTTATTGCGGGAGGATTGGGAACGGTACGTGGTGACGCCCTACAGAGAGGCCGGCATGCAGCCGCCGGAATTGGTGATGCTGCCCTCGCCTTACCGATTTATTGTGGTGCCGATTGTGGAGTACGTGCTGAAGCTGTCGAAACAATTCCCGGACCGGAAGATTGCGGTGGTGATTCCGGAATTCGTGGAGGATCACTGGTACGAATATTTTCTGCACAACCAAAGGGCGCGACTGCTGGAATGGGTTCTGCTTGCGAAAGGAAACAAGCAGATTTACACCATCGCGGCGCCGTATTATTTGTCGAAATCGGCGAGAAGGATGGCGAGGTCAGACGGAAGTAAAGAAGGATGATTCTTCGTTTACGTAGCCGAAGGCCATTCGCGGGGTATTGAAGGCGAAACCGGGATTGCCATTTTTATCGAGCAGGATGAGACCGCCGGTGCCTTTGCCGCGGTTGGCGAGAAGCTGCACGGCGGCTTGGGCGGCGCGGGTTGGCGAGGAGTTCGCAGGCCGAAGAAAATCGGCGGCGGCCTTGGCCATGACCACGCGCATGATGGCTTCGCCGTAGCCGGTGGAGGAGACGCCACCCGTTTCCGAGTCGGCGTAACAACCACAGCCAATCAGAGGAGAATCTCCGACGCGGCCGGGGAGTTTGCAGCAGGTGCCACCGGTGGAAGTGGCGGCGAAGAGGTGTCCGTGCTGATCGAGAGCGACGGCGCCTACGGTTCCTTGTTCGTGGCCACGATGATTTTCAGCGGCGTGGGAATCCTTGCTGCAGCGAAGCCATGCTTCGCGCTCGGCGGGTGAGATGAGGTCTTCGGGATTGCAAAGCCGGACGCCGTGCGCGCTGGCGAAATTTTCGGCGCCTTCGGAGACGAGCATCATGTGGGGGCATTTTTCGAGGACGGCGCGCGCGGCCTGGATGGGATTTTTCACGCGGCGCAGGCCCGCGACGGAGCCGGCGCGCAGAGTGGCGGCGTCCATGACGATGGCGTCGCACTCGACGTGGCCATCGAGGGTGAGATGAGAGCCGAAGCCGGAGTCGAAGGTAGGATCGTCTTCGAGGACGATGATGGCGGCTTCGATGGCATCAAGGGCGTGGCCGCCGTTTTTGAGAATATTCCAGCCCGCATGAAGAGCGCGGAGGCAGCCGGATTTGCAGGCATCAACGGCATCGTCGGGAATGTCCCAAGCGCCGCCGTGAACGATGAGAGAGGGTTGCATAGAGAAGCAGAATAGCAGAGATGTGAAGGACGATTCTCGGTGAGCGCATTTCGGTAATCAGTAATCAGTAAGAGGCGATCAGCGAGCAGATAGCAGCGATCAGGAGGCAGGAGGCGTGGGCAGGTGGCAGGCGATGGGCGACGAGAAACACTAATTAGATGAAGAAGTCGAGGGTGAAGAGGAGGAGACCCAGGACGAGGAGGAAGGCGCCGAGGGAGAAGCGGCGTTGGGGGAGGCGGCTGACGGAATGGAGAAAGCCGGCGGGGATTACGCGGAGGCGCGATTCGGTGCGCGGAAGATAAAAAGGACCGACGGATTCGTAGCGGGACAAATTGCGGCGGAAGGCGGAGAATTCATTTTCCATCCACACGGAGAGTTCTTCGCGGTAACGCCAAAGATAGAGGGAGCCGAGAAGAAAGACCCCGTAGCCGAGACAAGTCAGGAAACCAAGAGCAGAACCGGAACCCCAATAAAGCATGGCACCTCACCACCGGCTGGGTGGCCGGAATATTCTAAGCCTCTTCGTGAATGGTGAAAAGGCGAACGATTTCGAACTCTTTTTTCCCGGCGGGAGTGAGGACCTGCACTTCGTCGCCGACCTTGCGATTGAGGAGCGCGCGGCCAATGGGGGAGGTGGTGGAGATCATTCCCTTTTCCACGTCGGCCTCTTCGCTGCTGACGAGCTTGTATTCAATTTCCTGGCTCTTCTGTACGTCAATGACAACGATGCGCGAGCCGTAGCCGGAGCGGTCTTTCGGGATATTGGTGAGGTTCAACATGCCGAGATCGCCCATGCGCTTTTTGAGCTGGCCGATTTTGGCGTTGACGTAGCCCTGCCGCTCCTTGGCGTATTTGTACTCGGCGTTTTCGGACAGGTCGCCATGCGCGCGGGCAACGGCAATTTCCTTGGGAAGGTCGACGTTGAGTTCGTGCTCCAGGGAGTCAAGTTCCTGCTGGAGCTTCTGTTTAATTTTGGCAAGAGGGTCAGACATAGTTTTCCGGCTCAGAGAAAAATGATGCGGAATCCGGCCAGGCCGGACTCCGCACTCAGCATTATAGATGGTGGGGAAATGTCCAGACAAGAGGGAAAGGAGGGACATGGCCAGCAGAAATCCACTAAGTCTTGTCTATTCAGCGTGTTGCATTATACTTTGGGTCGTTACCGGACGCGCAGTTCCACGGTTTGGGAGACTGATTTTCCCCCTGCATCCTTGATCGTAAGAGTGTAGGAGGTGGTCTTTCGGGGCGAGAGATTCAGACAGCGGGAGTGGGAAGGCCAGACCTCGCCGGCGGGGGGATCGAGAGAGACGGTCTTGGCGTTGGCGACGTCGTAGCAGAGTTGAGCGGATTCGCCGGGGTGGATGGCGGCGGGGGAGACGTAAAGGCCGCGGATGGCGAGTTCGGAGCCGCCCAACTGCTCAACGGCGAGGCGATCCTCTTCGCGGCGCTGTTCGTTCTGGCGCTCCTTTGTTTGCCGTTCGTACTCCTTGCCGGATTCATAGCGCGCGTAGAGAACGTACGAGACGTAAAGGATTACGCCCAGAATCAACAGGGAGGAATAGAGAAGAGGATTCTTGAGCGGGGATTTCGTGGGAGCGGGAGTCTCGGAGTTCATGGCCTCAACCCGGGGTAATGTGCCCCTGCTTCTGAATCTTTATTTTAACCGGAATTTGAGCCTAATCGAAAGTTGAGGGAATCAGCGCAGAAGTGGACGCGCGTACCCGTTTGCCTGGCACCGGAATTGGGCCTGGCCCGAGAATCCTTTCCTCGCCCGGAAAGAGCTTTTCGCTTAGACTTCCACATCGTGGCGATGCGTATTTCGAGACGCTCGATGATCTGGCAGGTTGCTTCGGAGACGGTGGCTGCGTCTCTGGCCGCGTCTCCCATTCTCACCACTGCCGCGGAATTGCAGACCAAACAACGCAAAGGACTCATCCGGCAATCCGTCTCGCGATGGTGCTACGAGAATATGCCACTGGACGAGTTGTGCGAGAAAGGCGCGGCGATGGGATTGAAAGCCATCGACCTGCTGACGGAGGACGAGTGGGAAGTGCCGGGGCGGTATGGACTGGTGTGCAGCATGGGATACGGAGGCGGGGGAGAGATCCGGAGCGGAATGAACCGCGTGGAAAATCACGCGAAGATCGAGGAAGCGTTTCGGAAGAGCATTCCGCGGGCGGCGAAACTGGGCGTGGCGAATGTGATTACGTTTTCGGGGAACCGGGGCGGGTTGTCCGATGAAGAGGGGATGAAGAATACGATTGCCGGCCTCAATCGGGTGAAGAAAATCGCGGAAGACCACGGGGTGACGATCTGCATGGAGCCTTTGAACAGCAAGGTGGACCACAAGGATTACATGTGCGA
>Ga0210406_10004184_pt1 | contig 15578 bp, 9 predicted proteins | sample IncBWC30MmetaG_FD_155454 | JGI IMG/M metagenome (GOLD analysis project Ga0210406, IMG submission 155454) | Forest soil microbial communities from Barre Woods Harvard Forest LTER site, Petersham, Massachusetts, United States - Inc-BW-C-30-M | ecosystem: Environmental > Terrestrial > Soil >... | reverse complement strand
CGAACCCATGGCTGAGGCAAAACCTGACAAGCAGAAAGACACGGAAAAGCGCGACCGCATTGTGCGGCGGGTGGCGCAGGAGTTGCGCGACGGATTCTACGTGAACCTCGGCATCGGCATGCCGACTCTGGTCGCGAACTGCGTACCTCCCGGCATGCAGGTCGTCCTGCAGAGCGAGAACGGCATGCTGGGCGTCGGGCCGTATCCGCTGGCAGGCGAGGAGGACCCTGACCTGATCAACGCCGGCAAGGAGACTGTCAGCGAGTTGCCCGGCACGGCGTACTTCTCGAGTGCCGATTCGTTCGCCATGATTCGCGGTGGCCACATCGATCTCAGCGTGCTCGGCGCGATGGAAGTGGACGAAAAAGGCAACCTTGCCAACTGGATGATCCCCGGCAAAATGGTCAAAGGCATGGGCGGCGCCATGGACCTGGTGGCCAGCGCGCGCCGGGTGATCGTTGCCATGGAGCACACCACGCGCGACGGCACTCCCAAGATCCTGAGGTACTGCACGCTGCCCATCACCGGGTTGCGAGTGGTGCACAACATCGCGACCGAGATGGCATACATTCGCGTGACGCAATCGGGACTTGTGCTCGACGAGATTGCGCCTGGGCTGAGCGTGGAGGACGTGCAGCGCGCGACCGATGCGACGCTGACCATCAGTCCCACGCTGAAGACAATGACGATGTAGGCCTCTGCGCGGCTGAGCTATCCCGAAGAAGACGAAAACCGGCAAGCGAGCTATGTCGAACAAGCGCGACGCGCCGGACCAGACGGTTGTCTTCTTATCAGCTACCGTCGGGCCGACAGCGCGGCTGCTGCCCGCTGGCCGTGCCGCGCGATCCAGCGCACATTTGACTCCGGCGCAAGGCAGCACGGACACGCGCGTGTGTGGGCCGATTTTCATGGCGATTGGCGGGTTCAGCCAGGGGAAGTCCAGCTCCGTATTCGTAACCCGATGACTTACATTGAGTCGCTGCAAGTCAAATAACGCGGCGCGCGAGTTGATCCGCGAATCCATCGACAGCAAAAGGGCGCATACTCTGCGCCCTTGCTTTTGGTGAGTCTCAGGGAGCTCTAAACCGCGACTGGCTGTTTCATTGGAACGGGAGTCAGCCAGGCATGACGGTCTTCCACCCTGCCATTGACGATATCGTAAAACTCGGAGCGGACCGTGCGGGTGATGGGACCGAGCAGCCCTTTGCCTACTTTGATCCGGTCAACGGAGCGGATGGGCGTGATCTCAGCCGCCGTCCCGCTGAAGAAGACCTCGTCGGCGAGGTACAACATCTCGCGTGGAATTACCTGCTCGATCATCGGAATGCCCATATCCTGCGCAATGTGCAGTACGCAGTTCCGCGTGATGCCCGGCAGCACGCTGTTGCCCAGCGGGGGTGTGTAGATGCGGTCCTTGTGAACCACGAATACGTTCTCGCCAGAGCCTTCGCTGACGTAGCCGTTGACGTCCAATGCAATGCCTTCGGCGTAGCCGTTCGCCACGGCCTCCATCTTGATCAGCTGCGAGTTCATGTAGTTGGCGCCAGACTTCGCCATGGTCGGCATGGTGTTCGGTGCCAAGCGAGTCCACGAGGAGACACATACATCGACGCCTTCGTCTCCCTCGCCGCCGAGATACTTGCCCCAATCGTAGTTGACGATGAAGACATCCGTGGGTGAACCGGCCGGGTCGACACCTACCGTGCCGTATCCACGCAGAATAATGGGCCGGATGTAGCAGGGAGAGACTTTATTCCTGGCGATGAGGTCGACAGTAGCCTGCGCCAGGTCTTCCAGCGAGTAGTCCACTTCGATGCGATAGACCTTGGCTGAGTCCAGCAGGCGTTGCAGATGGTCGGGCAGGCGAAAGACCGCAGGGCCTCTTGCAGTCTGGTAGCAGCGGATCCCCTCGAAAACCGACGATCCGTAGTTGATGACGTGGGCCATCACATGCAGCTTCGCGTCATCCCAAGGGATCAGGTTGCCGTTGCACCAGACGTACTCACTTGCGTTGATGGCCATCGAGGCGCTCCTTGGACTTGAATTGGAGTGAGTTGTTTGCCAGAGGCCGTCGGGCCACTCTGGCGATAGGCGCAGCGTTTGCGATCAACGATGCAGCGCCGCGATGAAGAACATAGGACATCGTGGACTCAGCTTAACTTGGCATTATAACTGATGCCGGCGTCGCGGCCGTCGGCGGTGTTTTTCACAGGGGAGCGGGGCCAGGCGGGAAAAAAATAGTTCGCCGACGGTCACCGCCGGCTGGCATTTCACACCCCAATAGTTGCAGTTGGCTGCTGGTAACCCCATTTGTGGCAAATAGTTGCGGAGAACATTTCTGAAAAATGAGCGTTATTGCCTGTGGTTGCTGAGCCGGCTTCTAGGGCCGCACCGCATCCGCTCTGATCAAAACCTATAACGCCCTGGGCGCAATTGAATTTCGTCGATGTCGGGGCTGGAGTGCAAAAGGGTAGTTCAGAGCAAATTTGAGTTCAGGATTGAAGAGGAGACGTACTGTATGAAGAAGTGGATCGTCGTTTTCGCATTTTCGCTTTTGTTCACCATGGCTGCATTTGGGCAGGATTACCCGAAATTTGAAGTGCCGGTGGGCTTTTCCTTCGTCAACGTTCACCCCGACATCACCAACATCACCAGCTTCAACGTATTCGGTGGCGGCGGCGGCTTCGTGTACAACGTGACCCCGTGGATCGGCATCAAGGCCGACTTCGAGGGCTACACCCAGGGCAGCGGCCTGAAGGATCAGCTGAAGGCCCAGGGCTTTGCCGGCCAGGCGAACGGCAACGTCTTTACCTACATGTTCGGACCCCAGATCAAGAAGCATTCCGGAAAGCTGCAGCCCTTCGGAGAGGCCCTGTTTGGAGCGGCGCACAGCAACCTGTACGGCCAGATCTACACCGCCCAGACCGGACTGGTATCGTCCAGCAGCAACAACAACGCGTTTGCCATGCAGTTCGGTGGCGGACTTGACTACGCGTTGACGCACCACATCCAGCTGCGGCCGGTCGAAGTGGACTACCTCTATACCCGCTTCGGCGTCAACGGCACCAGCTACACCGGCGCACAGAACAACTTCAAGTATTTTGCCGGCTTGAACTTTACCTTCGGCGGCAAGTAAGTTAAGAGCGATAGCAGTCGAGCATGGCGTCACCTTCGGGTGGCGCCATTTTTCGTCAAAGAACTGTAATGCCGATGGCTGCCGACCGTCCGGCTAGAGGGTCGACCACCGCCAAGCCCAAACCAACTCCCCTGCGACGAACCGGCCTCCAAAGACTCTCTTGTTCTGCCGGGCGATCCAGCGTGCAAGAAAAATGTCGAAATTCCGCGCCCGGTCCGGCGGTGAACCGGGCCGCGAGATCGGTTAGAGGACACTGCCCTCCGTTCAAAGCGAGCATGAGGCACTCTGCGACAATTGGTGCAGTGAGCCGACCAGCCAGGCGAAAGTGGCCGCGGATCGCGATGATCGGGAGCATTATGATCCCGGTTGCCAGAACCGCCCGGATCGCGGTATGCGCGACTTTGATTACGGTCAGAAGCTGTTCTGCGTTAATATCCGCTCCGCGACGATCTTAGGTTGCGGAAGCCTCTTCGTCTGTGACGCGGAACGCGATTAGAATAAAAGAAACGCCGCCGGTTGCACGGAGACAGCGACATACGCACCTACAACCTATGCATCGTCGGGCTGGGTAACGTCGGCTCGGCCCTAGTGAAACTCCTGCAGCGAAAGCGGCAGGAACTCGCAGACACTTACGGAATCGAATGGCGACTGACGGGAGTGGCCTCGCGTAGCCTTGGGTGGCTTGTCGCTCCGGAAGGGTTCACCCCTGAGAACGTGTTGTCGGGTCATTTTTCGAGAGCGCAAAAAGCGGGCGATCTCAAGGAGTGGCTTGGTGCCGCCGAGGTCGATGTTCTCTTCGAAGCAACTTCGCTGAATGCCGAAACTGGCGAACCTGCGATCGGACACATTCAGGCCGCCCTCGAGCGGCACGCCCACGCCATCAGCGCTAATAAGGGACCGGTGGTCCACGCCTACCGCGAACTGACAGCGCTCGCCCAGGAAAAGCGCCGCCGCTTCTACTTCGAGTCGGCCATGATGGATGGCGCTCCCGTCTTCTCGCTCTTTCGCGCTGCGCTGCCACTCATCGAAATTCGCGGATTTCGCGGCGTCATCAACTCCACTACCACCGTGATCCTCGAAGCCATGCAGGCAGGGAAAAGCTTCGACGAGGCTATCCTGGAGGCGCAGCGGCTCGGCGTTGCTGAAACCGATCCTTCTGCTGACATCGACGGCATCGACGCGGCAGTCAAGGTGGCGGAAGTTGCCAACGTGCTGATGGGTGCGACCTTCAAGGTGGCCGACGTGGCGCGCGAGGGTATTCGCGGCATAACCCCTGCGCAGTTGCGCGAAGCCCATGAAAACGGCGAAGCTTGGAGATTGGTAAGCCGCGCCCGGCGCCAACCCGACGGCAGCATTGTGGCATCGGTCGGTCCCGAGCGGCTCAAGCTTGACGATCCGCTGGGGCAGGTGCGCGGCACCTCACTGCTGATCGCATTTGAAACCGATATCTTTAAGGAACTGATAATCAGCGAGCGCGATCCTGGGCCTGAAGCAACGGCCTACGGGATGCTCTCGGATTTCGTCAACGCAGTCAGGAGTCTATAAGCATGTCTTCGAGTGCAAACGTCGCTCCTACCGTCAGCAAACTCGATGTCAATTGGGTCCGGCGGCAATTTCCTTCGCTGCGGCAAATGGTCGGCGGACAGCCCGCGGTTTTCTTCGACGCACCGGGCGGTACCCAAGTACCGCAGCCGGTGATCGACGCCATCTCCGAGTACTTGTCGAAATGGAACGCGAATCTCGGCGGCGCGTTTCTTACCAGCCAGCGCACCGATCTGATTGTCGCGCAAGCGCACCAGGCTATGGCCGACTTCTTCAACTGTGCGCCCGATGAAGTAGTATTCGGCGCCAACATGACCACGCTGACCTTCGCGCTGAGCCGCGCCATCGGCCGCGACCTGAAGGCCGGCGACGAATTGCTGGTCACCTGCCTCGACCACGACGCCAACGTCTCGCCATGGGTCTGCCTGGAGGAGCGGGGCGCAAAGGTCCGCACCGCCGACATCAAGCCTGCCGACTGCACCATCGACATGTTCGACTTACAGGCAAAGGTCCGCCGCACCACGCGACTGGTGGCGGTGGGCTGGGCGGCGAACGCCGTTGGCACTATCAACGATGTGCAGGAGGCCATCCGCCTCGCGCACGGCGTTGGGGCATTGTCGTTCATCGATGCGGTTCACTATGCACCGCATGGCCTCATCGACGTGAAGGCGATTGATACCGACTTCCTCGCCTGCTCCAGCTACAAGTTCTTCGGACCGCACCAGGGAATTCTCTACGGTAAGCGCGAGCAATTGCAGCGGCTGCGCCCCTACAAGCTGCGCGTCTGCAGCGAGAAGCTGCCTGACCGCTGGGAGACAGGCACGCAAAACCACGAGTGCATGGCGGGCGTGACCGCTGCCATCGACTACATCGCTGAAGTCGGACGCCATCACAGTTCGGAAGCCCGCACCCGGCGCGAGGCGATCGTCGCGGCCTATGAGGTTTTTCAGCAGCACGAGCGTGAGCTGGCCACGCTACTGATTAGCGGACTGCTCGCCATTCCGCGGCTTACGTTTTACGGGATCACGGACCCGGCGAAGTTCGATCAGCGCACGCCGACAGTGGCGATTCGGATGGAGGGTTATACCCCACGGGAGCTGGCGGAGCGTCTGGGTGAGCGGGGCATCTTCACTTGGGATGGCAATTACTACGCCATCAACCTGGCCGAGCGCCTCGGCGTGCAACAAAGTGGAGGCATGCTACGGATAGGATTGGCGCATTACAACACGGCGGAAGAGGTCGATCGCCTGCTTGCCGAGTTGAGAGCGCTAACGGACAAGACGAAGACGGTTTAGCTGGGGATTACCACGGATTCTCCGAGGGTACTAATGCCTTTTTGAGTAGGTGAAGAGCCGTGTAAGTCTTTGGCTCACTTCTTGAATTCATTTCGCTTCGCACTCTATGCTTCGCGCTCTATGCCTGGGTGGTGAAAGCCTTTGCCCTGCGTTATAATCCGCTCGATTCGCGGAGGGTGACGATTCATGCGCGGCGTGCCTCGCTGGTTGGCAGTGCTGGCAGTAGTCGCGATTGTCGTAATGGTGTGCGCCTTTACCCTGCACCGGGCACTCACTCCCGCAGCCATGCGGATTCAATCCTTCCCGGCGACTCTTCCTGCCGACGGATTCGCCTCGACCGCATTTACGATTCACTCTTCCACGGGACGTGAGCTCCGCGGACTGCGCATCGAAGTCGACGAGTCGCACCACGCGACTGTGGACTCGGTCGCGGTTAACCAGGACTCGGCGACGGTATCCGTACGCGCGGGGGTGCTTCCCGGCGAGACCAAAATCCAACTCGCGGCGCCGGGGTTCGGGCTGCAGCAGCTTGTTCTCACTACGACACTCGATGTGTCTGACTCTGTGGGAGACGGCACACCAGACTTTCTTCGTCTGCATGATCCCGCTGACCGGGCGGCGTTCCGACGCTGGTTCACCCTGCTGGCGGAGGCACAGTTCTATAAGACTCGCTTGTCCTCGGCTGAGATCGACGACTGTGCAGCGCTGCTCCGCTATGCCTACCGCGAGGCGCTCCGGCAGCACGATTCCGCCTGGGCGAAATCCGTCGCGCTGCCCGCCGTGCCGTCGGCTGAGGACGTTCGCCAGTATCAGTACCCCTACACTCCACTGGGCGCCGGACTATTTCGCGTCAGGGACGGCAACTTCGCCGCCACTGACCTGAACAATGGCGCCTTCGCCCAATTCGCTGACGCTAAGACCCTCTTGCGGCGCAACTCCTACTTTGTGGGACGCGACATCGGACGGGCACGGCCTGGCGACCTGCTGTTTTTCCGTCAAGAGGGGCAGAGCCTGCCTTTTCACGCCATGATCTTTCTCGGTCCCAGTCAAATTGAAGCCGGGCACAGCAGTGAACCTCTGGTGATCTACCATACCGGGCCGATCGGCGAGTCACCCGGCGAAATTCGCCGCCCGACACTCGCGCAATTGTTGAACTTCCCCGATCCCCGCTGGCGGCCCCTTCCATCCAATCCCGGGTTCCTCGGTGTCTATAGATGGAACATTCTGCGAGGAGCGGACTGATACGGATGCATCGCGCGCTTCTTGCCATCCTTCTGACCCATGCGCTTCTGTCGCCGCTGTTTGCGCAGGAGACGGACGTTCAGCCGTACTTTTCGTTGAGTAGCGATCACACCTACTTGCCTGGCGAGAAGGTCGAGGTCGCCGTCTACTCGCACAACGTCAGCGCGCTGCAATTTCGCGTGTACCGGGTCAACGACCCCATCAGGTTTTTCAGCCAGTTGCAGGAGATGCACAGCTTTGGTGGCCAGGCGCAACACATGCCCAGGCAGGCGCATACCTGGCTCGAACGCTTTCATGCGTGGAAGCACCGCGTCTGGGCGTGGTTCCGCGATTTTATCCGCGATCAATTTTCGCCCGACTCCCGCCACCGGATTCGTTTGTGGCGGATGGAAGAAGCGCCACCGCCGAAGAGGGGCCCGCAGGTTGAGGAATATGCGCAGGTGCCTGTCCTGAACCAGCAGCAGCTGGTCTCGACATGGAAGTGGCCCGTTCCGCCTGGCGAGCGTTGGCAGAGCCAGAAAGTCACCGTGCCGGTCGGCGACAAGGGTGTTTACCTGGTCGAGGCGACCGAAGGCACGCTTCGCGCCTACACCATCGTCGTGGTCACCGAGATCGCCGTTATCACCAAGGCCGCGCCCGGACGGCTGCTTAGCTACGTGGTCGATCGCCACACGGGCGACCCCATCGCTGGTGCACTGACGCGGCTCTGGATCGACCAAAAGGAGATTGCCTCCAAGCCGACCGACGAGCAGGGCTTGATGGACTCGCCAGTCACGCAGGAGAAACCCGAGAACGTCGCCGTCCTCACTACCTACAACGACCAGTTCGCGGTGAACACGCCCGGCGCGTGGAACCTCGGCTCGGGGTCCGATCGCAATCTGCGCGGCTACACCTACACGGACCGCCCGGTGTATCGGCCGGGCGACACGGTGCACTTCAAGACCATCGTGCGTTCGGAGAATCCCAGCGGCTACACGGTTCCACAGCAGAGGGATGTTCGCATCGAGTTACGTGATCCGCGCACCTATCAGCCCATCTGGCAGCAGACCGTGACGCTCTCCGACATGGGCACGGCGCACTGGGACTACGTGATTCCCGCCGACGCCAACCTCGGCTTCTACTACCTCTCGATGCAGTCGGGCGAGCGTTACATCGAGGGCACGCGCTTCTCGGTGGAGAATTATAAGAAGCCCGAGTACGCGGTGAAGGTCAACTTCCAGACTCCGCGGGTGCTGCAGGGTCAGCCCATCATGGCCACTATCGATGCACGCTATTACTTTGGCGAGCCCGTGGCCAACGCCAAGGTCAAGTGGGTGGTGCACACTTCGGCGTACTGGCCCATGGGACGCTATGAGTCCGACACCGACTCCGATACCGGTGGAGAAGGTTATGACGGAGGTGACGAGGAAACTGGCGGCGGCGATGTCTATGGTGGCGATCAGGAGACAGAGAAGAGTGGCACACTCGATTCAGACGGCAAGCTGCAGATCACCATTCCAACGCGGGTCAACAATCAGACCAAGCAGGACCTGACTTATCGCGTCGAGGCGCGCGTTACCGACGAAGGCAATCGCGAAATCTCGGGACACGGCTTCGCGCTCGCGACCTACGGGAGTTTCTATCTCACCGCTGAGCCCAACTCCTACGTGTACGCGAAGGGCAGTACTGCAGTCATCAAGGTGTCGGCGCAGGACTACGACAAAAAGCCCATCGCTACGGCCTTCCGCGCGGAGTTCAGCCACTGGAATCCTCGGAAACGTTCTGCAGAGCCGATTTCGACGACACAAGGTCAGACGGGTGCTGACGGCAAAGGCCAGGCTCAGTTCACCATTCCGGATGCGGGGGAGTTCCGGGTTCGCGTGAGCGCTGTGACTCCTGAGAAGCGGGAGGTCGAAGAGACCACGTACCTTTGGGCTCCCGGTGAAACTCCGTGGTGGAGCGGCCCCGCGCAGGAGCGCATTCAGCTGGTCGCCGACAAGAAGTCCTACGTCCCGGGCGACACTGCGCACGTGCTAATCGTCACGGGGAAAGAGCCGGCCTCGGTGCTGGTCACCGCCGAGGGCAACGGCCTCTACTCAGCGCAGGTCATCACGAGCACTGGCGGCAGCATCACCATCGATGTTCCCATCCAGCCGGAGTTCGCGCCCAACTTCTATGTGTCGGCGGTCTTCATTCGCGGTAATAAGCTCTACCAGGGGAACAAGAGCCTTTCGGTGCCGCCTACACAACACGAACTCAGGGTCGGCCTGCAACCGTCAAGGCCTCAATATCAGCCAGGACAGTCCGGCGCTTTTACGATCAAGGCCACCGACTCCAGCGGAAAGCCGGTCTCGGCGGAGTTCAGTCTGGGCGTGGTTGACGAAGCGATTTACGCAATCGAACCTGAGTCCGCCAGCAACATCGTGAATGCTTTCTACGGCAAGGTTTACACCAAGGTCAGCACCGACAGTTCACTGACGTTCTACTTCAGCGGACAGGCTGGCAAGCGCGCCATGCAGTTGGCGAGCGCACCCGGCGCCGCTTCTCGCAACTCGACCGCCCTTGCCCAACTGAAGCCTGAGCGCCTGGTACAGCCCAAGATTCGCAAGGCCTTTCCCGACACCGCGTATTGGGTGGCCGACGTGCGCACCGATAGCAGCGGACAGGCGAGCGTCAAGTTTGACTATCCCGACGCTATCACTTCGTGGCGCGCCACCACGCGCGGTGTGACGCAAGACACGAAGGTCGGAAGCGCAGTCGACAACACGATCGTGCGCAAGAACCTGATGGTGCGCCTGGTGGTGCCGCGTTTCTTCCGTCGTGGCGACCAGATCACTCTCTCGACGATTGTTCAGAACTACCTGCCAACGGAAACGACAGCGCGTGTCTCCATGGACTTCACTGGCCTGCAGGTGATCGATGGCGGCACTAAAGACGCTGAGGTGCCCAGTCGCGGTAGCACCAAGGTCGATTATCGCGTGCGCGTGCTCGACGTGGATTCTGCGAAGGTGCTGGGCAAGGCGCTGACGGATGTCGAGAGCGACGCCATGGAACTCACGCTGCCCGTGATTCCCTTCGGCGTGAAACTGGCGATTGCGAAGTCGGGGTCGGTCGACGGTGCAAACGGCGATGCCACGCAGGTGTTTAACTTCCCCTCGGGCATCGAAGCTGGCACGCGCAAGCTCACGGTCGAACTGACACCTTCGATTGCGGGCACGGTCTTCGCGGCTCTCGATTTTCTCACCTCGTATCCCTACGGATGCACCGAGCAGACCATGTCGAGCTTTCTGCCTGACGTGCTGGTCGCCGACGCCATGAAGAAGCTAGGGGTTGGATCGAACGTCAATCCGCAGACGCTCAATAAGCAGGTGCAGGCCGGGCTTGATCGCCTCTACCAATACCAGCATCCTGACGGCGGTTGGGGATGGTGGCAGACAGACGACAGCCAGCCCTTCATGACTGCATACGTGCTGGCTGGGTTGGTGCAGGCCAGGTCCGCCGGCTACGACGTCGAGCAGGACCGCATCGACCGTGCCCGAAAGTGGCTGGCGCCAGAGTTCACCCGCTCAGGTGCGGTGAAGACCGACCTCCGCGCCTACATGGCGTATGCGCTGGTGCTCAGCGGCACTGAGTCCAATGCCACGATTGTGGACTCCGTCTGGAGCCAGCGCTCCACGTTGACCTCCTATGGGAAAGCTGTACTCGGACTCGCGATGGCGCAGATCAACGACTCTCGTGCCGGCGATTTGGCGAAGCAGTTGACCGCCGAGGCCAAACAGGACGACTCGCAAGCCTGGTGGCCGACCGATACGAACAACTTAATGGACTATTACGGCGACACTACGCCGCAAGCCACTGCGTTCGCCTTGAAGCTCCTGGATCGTGTCGATCCCCAGAACCCGCTGTCGCCGAAGGCCGTGCTTTACCTGGTCAACCACCGCAGCGAAGGCTACTACTGGGAAACAACCCAGCAGACCGCCATGGTGATTTTCGGCCTAACCGATTACCTGCAACGCACGCAGGAACTCAATCCCGACTTCAGCGTGGACGTGCAGGTGAACGGCAAGACGGTCGCTAACAAGAAGTTCAGCGCCGCTGACACCACGGGTTCTGGGACTACGGTTGCGCTCGCGGAATCGCAGCTGGCACAAGCCTCCAACCAAGTTCACCTGGCGAAGACAGGCAAGGGACGACTCTACTGGTCAGTCCGTGGCGAATACTATTCCAGCCAGTCTAACGTCGTGAACACCGGCAGTTTCCAACTCAGCACCGTTCGCGAATACTACAAGCTGACGCCGCAGCAAACCGGAGACAGGCTGATCTACCATCTCGACAAGCTCTCTGGCCCGGTACAAGTAGGAGACACACTCGCCGTGCGCATCACTGTAGGCGGCGGCGACTGGAAGTACCTGATGGTTGAAGACCCAGTTCCTTCGGGAACCGAGTCCATTGCGCGTGACGACCTCTACCAGCTCGATCAGCAACCACCCTGGTGGAGCAATCATTGGAGCAGCTACCGAGAGTTGCGCGATGACCGAACCACGTTCTTCAACTACTTCTTTCGACGAGGGCAGTCGGAGTACACATACCTGCTGAAGGTGGTGAACCCCGGAGTCTTCCGTGTCAGCCCGACCCGCGTCGAGCCCATGTATCAGCCGCAGTACCTGTCCACCAGCGATGCGGCGACGGTGACGGTGAAATGACGATGACCGAATCGACCACAAATCGCGCCGGTATCGTGAAGCTCTGGTTGCTGAACTTCGCAGCTAACGCCGTTTTACTGGCCGCCGGGTATTTCTGGCTGCTGATTCCCGATGCCCGAGGCTGGCAGGTTGCCGGCTCGGCGTTGCTCGCAGTCATGGTGGTTGCTCTCGTTTTGTGGCTTCGCGCCGGCACACTCGCCTATTTCAGGATCGCAGAGTGCCGGAACGATGGCGCCGTCTGGCGGGCGTACCGCCGCGCCCTGCACCACGTGCCGGCGTTAGGTCTGTGGGTCCTGGTGTTCCTGGGGCTCGCGTGGCTGGTCTGGAGCCTCGATCCTTATGTGCCGCAATTCGCTGTATGGTTACGCCAGAAGATGGGCGGCGGTCCGTCGCCGCGCAACATTATGGCTGACGCGAACCGGATGCTCCTCTTGTTGGTCGGAATAATACTGCCGGGGCTCTGGTTGCCCATAGCCACGACCGTCTCGGCGGTCGGATTCAAGCCCGAGCACATTGTCAGCTCGCGCCGTGCCTGGAAGCGGCCGCTCTATTGGCTGTGGTTCTGCCTGGCACTTGGTTTTGGAATCTATCTTCCGTACAAACTCGTCTGGTGGATTCCCGATCTGCAGACGGTCCGCCAACAGGCGTGGAGTATGGGTCTGCGCTTCCTGCTTGCCTACGTGATTGGGGTCACGTTCTTTCTCGTCGTTGTGTGGGCGACAGCCAAGCACGTCTCGCGCGAGGATCCACTGTAGCAGTAACCGGCATTCCGCGAAGTTTGCTATTGCTTCGGCATCCCCTCCTGCAGCCACCGGATCACGGTCTCACGGCCGTTTTGCTCCACTAACTGCACGACCTTCGCCTGCGCTGTGGCGTAAGCCTCGCGTAACTCCCGCTCGCTCGCAGGGGAACGCAACGCCTTTTCAAGCGTTGCAGGATCATATCCGAGCGACGTGCCCTGCGTCGTTTTCGTATTCGGCTGCGCCAGATACAACACCAATCCCTCGCGAAACCACCGGGGAGTCTCCGCCATGGCATGCTCCTCCACCAACATATGCAGCAGTTCATGACGCAGCGTACTCTCCAGCGTCCCGGCGTCGCGCAGCACGTCGGTCGGCTGCAGGCGAATCGTATGCCCACGGGTTGACGCGGCCACCCACCCAGGCTCGCCCGTTGCATCGCGGAATGCCGAAACCGTGGGGTACACCTTCAACCTTGCGACGCTACTGTACGCCAACCCGGTGCTCTCCTCGGCTTTATGCATCACCTGTGTCGACAGGGGCAGCAGCGCGCGGTCGCGTTCGGGACGCATGCTAAACAGCACCGCATCCTCGCTCGAAAGTTGCTGCCATTGCATGCCCTGCGCAGCCACACCCAACCTGGTGCCAGGGTAGTAAAAACTGAGAATCTCACGATACGAGCGCCCCTCGTTGCCCATTACTTCCGCGCCAGTCTGGCAAAGTCCCACGCCGTGACCTGAACCACGTCCGTGAAACGCGATTTGCTCGCCGTCGACGCGTACCTCGTACCAGTTGCTCTTCAGGCGCTCCCATCCGATGTTGCGTCCAACGGCGAGACGAAACGTCAGTCCGGGCACAGTAATGTTGCGGCTTCCCGTAACTGTCAAGAACTCAACCCGGCCGCTGGCAGTGCGATGGAGTACCGCAACTGCGCGCAGTTGCCCCGGTACGTTCACGCCTTCGGCCGCGAGAGCGCGTTGCAACTCGCGTTTGCTGACCTTGCTATGCCACTGGCTGGTTCCGCCGCGTACGCAGTAGGTATCGGAATGCTGCTTAAGGTAGGGTGCGCGCTGTTCGTCGTTGCCCAGAATGTAGTGGCCGTCCTCGGTCGTCCCACCGCAACTGGCGTGATAGTAGGTCGCGGCTGGCTCGCCGTCATACCACAACACTTCGCCTTCAGTTGCCGCGGCGATCTCCCGCAACCGGGGCGTGATATTGGTGATCCGCAGGTTTTGACAATGCGTCGAATCGCAGAAATCAAAGCCGTCCAGAGCATGCCGGCTGCCAAAGTGCAAGGCATATGTGCGCGCCGTGACCGCCATGGCCTTCAGCGCCTCGTCTGATTTGAAGTTTCCCGTCTCGCCCGCCAGCACACCCGCGATGTACTCTTCCATCGGCATCGACGCGGTGACCAGCAAGTGCCCATCACTGGCCCGGACATCAACCGGGAAGTCCGCCCTGATTGCGGGCCCACCCGCTGCGGTGATCAGATACGAGCCGTTGACGCGAGCTTCGGCCAAAGCATCCTTAACTCCCACTCCAGCAAGCTGGATTCGTGACCCTGCTGCTCGCAGCGTCAACGCCGTAAACGCGCTCTCGGCGCAAGATGCGCACCGGCGAAACTTCGCCCGACCGGCGTCCGCCTCTACCTTCAGTTCCTGTGGCGTCCGCTGATACCACAGCCGCACTCGAACAACTGCCGGAAATCCGCTTGGCGCGCTTTCGCTTTTCGCGGAGCCATTGCGCTGAGGCTGGGCATCGCCCCCAATCCAAGCCAACATTAGCGCGGTTAGCGCGACGAGCCGACGTCTCATTGGGCCGCCCCACGGCCGCGCTCAGCCGCATAGGTCCCGAAGATCTCCCGCGCTACGCCCGCAGCATCTGTCGGCCCTATTCCTCTTTCCAGGAAAACCACCAGCGCAATTTCCGGTTTGTCCGCCGGAGCGTAGCCGCCAAACCAGCCGTGCCGCCAGGTCCCTTCATCAGCCAGCGATGTGCCCGTCTTGCCCGCTACCTTCATCGCTACGTTCGGTTGCGCCAGGTGCCCCATTCCGAAGGACACCGATCCCTCCAGACCAGCGAACACTGGAGCCAGTTTTGCCGCCCGGTTCTGTGACAGCAGCGCCAGTTTCTGATACCCGCGCAGCAGTTCCAGGGGAGTCACCCGCAAGCCCCACTCTCCGATCGCCTGCATCTGCAGTTCCGACTGCCTGCCCGCCAGTGCAACACTGCCCGTGGCCTCGTTCGGCGCGAGCCCGCTGGGCGCACTGAAACCGTACTTGAGAAGACTGTCGCGGAACTCTGCCGGAGTCAGGCGCGTCGCCACAGTAGCGAAGTACCAGTTGCAGGAGTACGCGAGCGCCGTCGCCGGATCGAACGTCTGTTTGGTGTCCGGATGGGTGCAGTCGAAGTTGTGCCCGTCCACCTTCAGCCCGCGCCTGCACATCAGGGTGGTCCGTTCGTTGACTTTGTCTGCCTCGAGCAGCGCCAGCAGCGTAAACGTCTTAATGCTCGATCCTGGTAACGCAAGCCGTCGCGCCGCGACCTCCAGGTGATACGCGGCCAGAACTTTGCCGGTTGCGACATCGATCACCACTGCCGCGCCGCTTCGACCTGCCATCGCACGCGTCATGACCTGCTGCAGCCCAGAGGTAGGCGTCGAATCAGCTACGGTTCGCCCCAGAGCAGAGTCTCGCAATATCGGGCAAAGCGCCAGGCATACCGTTGTGCCCGTTACCCACGCCCGCAAACGAGTCTCGCGCCTCATCCCTCGATTGTATGTTTGGAACCTACTGCCCGCGCCGCGACTTCCCGCTGAGAACCCAGCTGCTAACAACCCTGTTGCCTGAAACTCGAAACTGCTCTATTTATCCCACCACCAGCACGATCTTCCCCAAGGTCGGCGAGTCTTTCATGATCTCCACATGCGCCCGCGCCGCCT
>Ga0210406_10004182_pt1 | contig 15584 bp, 23 predicted proteins | sample IncBWC30MmetaG_FD_155454 | JGI IMG/M metagenome (GOLD analysis project Ga0210406, IMG submission 155454) | Forest soil microbial communities from Barre Woods Harvard Forest LTER site, Petersham, Massachusetts, United States - Inc-BW-C-30-M | ecosystem: Environmental > Terrestrial > Soil >... | reverse complement strand
CTTAGTTTCGACAGAGCTAACCAAATGGCAGGATGAAAAAATAGCAGACAACTTACCAGCTCTCCCACTGTGTTCCACAAAAAGTCCAGACGCCGGATGTGAATCAACTCGTGGTACAGAACGTCGATGAACTGCTCGCTGTCCAGGTACAAATCAAGTCCATCAGGGAGTAGGACCAACGGCTTCCATGTATAAGCAGTACCAGGCGAAGAAAGCCCGGGCAGCTCCAGTATCCGGCACCGCGAAACTCCAAGATGACGGCATGCCTTTTCAAACTCGCTCTCAAAACTGGGAGAAACCGGCTGAGCGCGAGCGACAGTCTTACAGAGGAGTTGCCGCCGCCGAATCAGGCGAGAAAGCATGAGGATCAAACCGCCTGCGTAGGCGCAGACCAGAATGATACCGGTCAGTTCAAAGCGGCGGTCCCAGGAATAGGGAATCGCAATCGTCGTCGTGGCGCTGCTGGGCGCAAGATCGTCTACCGAGACCGAGCGAATAGCGGCATGCGTTAAGTGAGCTGGCTTGAGTTCTTGCGCTACGAGAGTTGCCCAATAGACTCCAGCTCCAGTGAGAAAAACGAGCCAAAGCGCATGCCGAACATAGGATCGCGAGCAAAAGCGAGTCAGTGCGATAAATAGGACGTAACCCGCCAGAATTCGAATGCAACAGCTGGCAACGAGGCCGAATCCACCGAGGTGAATTGATCCCATGTTATCGGGACGCTCCGTCTTTTATTTTTCGCTCGCGGTGCTGCTGGATCAATCTCTCGAGTTCATCAAGCTCATCTTCCTTTATATGATTGCCGTCCAGCAGATTCATCAGCATCGCTGAGTGTGAGCCCTGGAAATTCCGGTCGACGACACGTTTCGTCGAAAGCCGCCCTACTTCATCGCGCGTCACGCACGGCATGAAAACAAAAGCTCTACCGCGCATCTTATGTTGCACGAATCCTTTGTTCTCCATAATTCGCAGCAGACTCTGCACAGTCTTATAGTTGGCGCGTGGATTCGATGGCAACCAATTTGTCACTTCCTCAACAGTGCCTTCCCCTAGCTCCCACAACCCGTCCAATATGATCAGCTCTGCGTCAGTGGGTAGGGCTATCTTTACTTTTGCACGCGCACGGTATTTCATCGTTGTCTTAGGAGTCTAAGACAGCCGGATAGATGAGTCAATCAGAGCGATAAGGAGTCGCCGTCTCGCTGATTTCTGGATGTGCCCGATTAACCCGTCATCAAAACAGATGATTTCCAGATAACTGTCGAGAACAGGGATTATCACCAGCTATCTCAATCTGAGATAGATGGTGACAAGAGGATTTCTCAACACCTACCCTGACGGAGCGTCCCGAATCCGAATCATCGTTCATGTCGCGCAAATTCGGCAGTGCCGAATCGAGTGGACGACTCGCTGATAATTGCGCACGCTCTTGGGTGCCTCGCGCTGATCTACCACAACGCACGCGCTAGACATGTGAAGTGGTCTCTTCGAGCACCGCCATGGAAGCCTCCGAAATCGAAGTTGCGGGTTCAGATCACCTGTCCTCCGATTCCGGAGACTCCTCCACACAGCAAGCCGACCTCTATTCAAATAAAACGGCCTCAACGGGTTGCGAGCAGCGCATGGTCGAGCACCCAGTTCCCTACTTGCACTCCTGTCGCTTGACCGTCATCGCATGCAGATCGGAAGTGAATGCCTGCGAAAACCCGGGCATTCTTCACTTCGTTCAACGCCTGCGAAAAACTCGAATAAGAGCGGGTCACGCCGATTAGGAGATCGTTGTCCATGGTGAAATGCCTCATTTCGCCAAAGATATTAGCAAGCACCACTGCCGCTGCGCCGCTAACTGTCGAGTGGCCGGATGGGTATTCCGGATGGTTTGGCGTCGCGAAGAGCGGCATCCACGACGGATCCGGACTTGTGCCCGGGTTGCCGTCGGTGTCGGCGAGAGGGATCGCTGTGACTGGCCGCCAGAAAACGTAATAGTATTTCGCCTCCCAACATGCGATTGCGGCGTCTGCCATAGCAAGATCGAGCAGCGCAAGAACCCTCGCATTCTCCAATAACGAATTGGGACGCTTTCCCCTCCGGCCAAAGCGTCCTCCTCGTCGCTGTCGCTTCTTTCGATCAGAACATCGGCCAAGTGATTCCACAGTTTGTGCGGGCGCAGGTCTTCAATCACTCGCGATGGGTTTGTCTGTTCATTTTCCTTGATCGATTCTGTCAACGTAAGGGACCAGCGGGAACTCTTTCCTGTTCGATCGCCTCAGCCGCAATGAGCTTCCGATCCAAGTGAGGGTCTGTGCGCGAACTGCCTGAACGCCACAAACAGCGCTCCCCTGGAGGGACACCGCACGCGGGACAAGCAACCGAGGTCAGCTGGCCTAGAGTTAGGTCTCTCATTCTCATTCCGCAATGGTGCAGCTAGAGACCACTTGAAAGCTGTGCAATCGGAGACACTTTCAGAATTGCCAGGGACCAATCACACCTTCTAATCAAACTATGGGCGAAAACTCTTGATGTTCTTCTGCCGTGCGATATCCAGGTCGTCGACTTCCTTTATCTGGCGGGCGATTTCCTTTTGTGGCGCCTGTTCCTTCGCCAGTTTCGCGGATTCGACGGTTGCCGCCTCCGCTTGTGCGTTCACCCGCTTGGAGAACACAGCGAGGCCGAAGGATTCCAGACCGGTCGAATGGAAAAAAGTCACAGAGTTTTCCGCGTCATCCCATCGGGCGATCACTTTCTCCGGCGCCGCGTAGACATCGTGATTTGGGAATTCGATCTCAGGGTATAGCCTCACGCCGTTGCCGTATCGCGCGGAGATGGCCTTCACCATGTCCTCTTCGGTGAGACCCTCCACTGCTTTCTCGTCGTAAACCACTACAATGCGGTACAGCGTGCCATTGTAGAAGCCTAATGTAATGTGCGAGATGGGCTCCATTCCGCCCGAGTTGTCGGAAGAGTTTACCTGCCAATAGGTCATTTGCTGGATGAGCGCAGGACTCTGGGCAATTAGAGTTGCCTGCCCCTCGTCCTTACCGACCTGCTTTGAAATTGCAGACAGACTTGTCCCGAGGACAAATTTCCGATACCTGGAAAGGTCCTGGCCGGAAATCACGGGCGTTGCAAGCAGAACCAGACCAAGAGAAATTATAGATTTGCGAATTATATTCATCTGAACGCTCCTTCACACGATTACGCCGCTGGCACATAAAAAACTGAATGATCTGTATTTCCACCTGCTATTTCCTCGCGGATTCTTTTCTCGACTCGTTTTTCGGCGAATTTTTGTCTAGTACGGTAATCAGATGACGGCCGGATTCCGGAACTCCGACCTTTCCCCCGATCACGATCTCCCTTGCCGTCAGTTTGCGGCCATAGACGTCTTGGGTAGCATCGTCGTCTGGTCGGAGCGTGGAACCCTCGAGCGAAATGCCGGCAAACAAACCGCGTGTGCGCGAATAGCTCAGGATTTCCGAGCGCATATAGGCATCCGTATCCGCGGAAGCGTCGCGCCCCACAGGGCCCGCTGCCACCGAGGCATCGCCGCCCAATTTCACTTTGCTACTGAGAATCGAATCCGCACCTCTCTCGTTCATCACGAGCAGCACCAGGTCGGTGGCCTGTCCGCCGATCTGGAATCCAACGCTGCCCCCTTCGAGCGCAAACATCGCTGGAGCCCCCCAACGTCCTCTGAAATGCTCTCCGGTGCGGCAAACCATAGCGCCGCGGCCATAGCTTGCTCCGACCACGAACGCTGCCTTCAGAACCGACGGAAATACAATTACGCACTCAGCTTTCTCCATCACCTCTTGAGGGATATTGTCGGGAACATTCATAATCTCTTGCATCACGACGCCACAATTTTCCAGCCGCTCCTGTTCCTTGTTCGCGGCGTAGAGCGCTGCCGCTAGAAGCAAGAAACATACCGTCAAAGTAATCTTACGAATCATCGCTGACCTCCATGATCAGAATTGCGTCTCAAGCTTTCCCTCACCGGTAACTTCCCTCACGCTGCCCGCTTCCCGGCCCAGAGAAGATCGACGATTTCCTCGTGCGTGAGTACGGAATATGCGAAGGAGATACTGCCCGACACGCCGCCAGCATCCAGGGAGCCGGGGCCGAGAGAGCCGCACGTCAGCTCGGTTTCCTGAGTTCATTTACGAGCTTCCGCGCTTCTCTCATTCTTTCCTTGTAGTACGTAGAACTGATCACGACCTTGTTGTCTCCCACCTGGACGCGTTCTTTGATTCCTTCCTTCGACAAGAACAACGCCAGCGCTATGTATGTCTTGATTTCCTTTTCGAGAAACTGAACCGCCAGTCTTTTGGACTCGTCCATTTTTCACCTCGAGTTGTCGCCTATGAAAATGCGTGAAAGTCGAAGGGAAACCCGGCCACCGGCTGGGCACCTTTTGTTCCGGACGCTCGTGCCTGCACGTATGACGCTGATGACTGCTATTCAACCATCCGCATCACCCACTCAAGCGCCCTAAATGCGACCCAGGAGCAGGAGGACCAGGACGATCACCAGCACCAGTCCTATCCCTCCCGATGGGGCGTAGCCCCATTCTCGGCTGTGAGACCACCTGGGCAGTACACCGAGAATTGCCATCACCAGAATTACGATCAAGATTGTTCCCAGCATTGTTTGCTCCTTTTCCCAGCATTTCCCGCCGGGCTTACTGAGAATCCGCTAGTTTGCGTACACGGAGATCGCGATTCGATCCTGTGGATAGCGGCGGTTGTAGAGGTAATACCCGTCGTCGGCGTAGGTGATATACACATCATCGTTGTCGTACCAGTTGGCCGACCAATATTCCGGCCAGGGATCCACCGCACTGAACCAGAAACCGCCATACTGAAATCGCGGATCCCCACCGACGATCTCCACGGGATAGGTGTAAATGCGAAACGAGTGTTCCGCACCGAAGTAGCCGCGATAACGATCCTCGGGAATTCGGTAACCGTTGTAGCCGCCCCGTTCCTTCCAATCGCGGTGCTCGGACTTCCAGTTATGCGCGCGGTGGTCCGTCCACGCTGCGCGCTGTTCGCCTTCCTGTCTGTGCTGCTCTTGCTCTGATTGGCGGGCGGCGTGCTGTTCGTTCTGACCCTGCTGCTTCTGTTGTTGCTCCTGCTGACCCTTCACCTGCTGCTCGTGCTGCTGCTCCTGCCTTGAGGATTTAGCCTGTTCTTGCTGCTTCTGTTGTTGCTCCTGCTGACCCTTCACTTGCTGCTCATGCTGTTGCTCCTGCTTTGAGGACTTGGCCTGTTCTTGCTGCTTCTGTTGTTGCTCCTGCTGACCCTTCACCTGCTGCTCGTGCTGCTGCTCCTGCCTTGAGGATCTAGCCTGTTCTTGCTGCTTCTGTTGTTGCTCCTGCTGACCCTTCACTTGCTGCTCATGCTGTTGCTCCTGCTTTGAGGACTTGGCCTGTTCTTGCTGCTTTTCAGGCTTAGCCGCTTCCTCGTGACGTTCTTCCTGCGCGAATGCAGGAAGAGTCGCGCCGAGAAATAAGAACAGAACTGTCGTGCTGATGACTTGAAATGCTTTCATGACTTGTTGCCTCCATTACTGAATCCGTGTGCCCGACACATCTTCAACGGGCCCGGCCTGTCGTTTCCGTTCAATGGCAGACTGCTCATCTTTACTATTTCGAATATGCTCAAGCCCCAATTCGAATGTGGGAGAGCGAATGAAACAGCCCAAAAATGTTCAGAAGCCACAAGACCACAGCGATCACTACGACCCCGTTCAAGATCGATTTGATCTGTCCTTGCATCGGAATAAAGCTATTGACCAGCCAAAGCAGAACCCCGACCACCACTAGAACCATCAGTATTTGAAGTAAAGGCATTTAATATCTCCAGTCTCTTCGCAGGTAGATACTCCGGCCTGTCCAAGGCATTCACCCTATTTCAGTCTGAAGCCACGAAATGCGAATGGCGGGCAGAGTAGGAAGGAACCTGCGATTACTCTTGCTCTTAGCGGAGAGAAACACTCGGACTTGGTTTCGCCCGGTCCCAATGCTTCAACCGCAAACCAATCCTAGAAGATCCCGCGGCAGGTATCTGTTCACTTGTGCACACATTTCCGTTCTCTTGTGAATTTCTTGTTGCGTGCTACCATGTTGGATAAGAAACCGTGGTTCCGAAGCGTCCAAAGCGCGCAAAAGCCGCCTCTAAGGCGCTATTCAACGCTCAAAAATTTCTTGATTCGGCGGGTGTGGCCCGGAAGGTCGCTGAATTCAAGAAAAAAGAAACGATCTTTTCGCAGGGCGATCCGTGCAGAAGTGTCTTCTACATTCAGAAAGGTGGAGTAAGGCTTTCCGTTGTCAATGAATCCGGCAAAGAGGCGGTCGTGGCCGTCTTGGGGCCGGGGGATTTCGTTGGTGAAGGATGCCTCGCCGGTCAGCCGATTCGGATCGGTACGGCGACAGCTGTTGTGCCAACCACCGTGCTCGTGATCGAAAAATCCGAGATGGTTCGTGTCCTTCACGGCGAACATGAGTTTTCCGACCGCTTCATCACCTTCATGCTGGCGAGAAATATCCGAATCGAGGAAGACCTGGTCGATCAACTCTTCAATTCCAGCGAGAAGCGCTTGGCACGAACGCTGTTGCTTCTCGCACGCTATGGCAAGGAAGACACACTCCAACGGGTTCTTCCCAAAGTCTCGCAAGAGATGCTCGCGGAAATGGTCGGTACCACGCGATCCCGCGTAAATTTCTTCATGAACAAATTCCGCAAACTCGGTTTCATCAAGTACAACGGCGGCCTGCAAATCGACAATTCGCTCCTAAGCGTCGTTCTGCACGAATGATGTAATATTCAGGCGACTGAACTCTTAGGCCCACGAATTTACGCGCCCTTTGGGCCGTGAACGATTTGAATTCCCCGCGCACGGCTCACCGGCACTCGACGGCCGTTGAACTTATCTTTCGCTCAGGCTGGAAGCACGCAACGTTTGTCTCGGCGAGCCATCACTCGTCTTGTCGAGTACTTCCAAATCCGCTTTGCGCCCTCATACAAACCTATTGCGATCGCCAGGCATATGGAGAGAGTTCCAAAAAGAGCGGCGTACCCAACAACAAAGATCACGAACGCGGCGATCATTTGTGCCCCGGCATTAAACGCAAGAAGAACTGACACTGGCGGCCTCTCCGTTTGTCTGCTGCGTTGAATTGAAATGGGCACGCTCGCGTGCCTTCTCCGACTAAGCGTGCCAAGTGCTTGCAGCACTGCCCTCATGAAGTGCACCACGAGCAAAACTACGCCCAAAACCAGGGCCACGTGAATGAAGGCTGCCGAGCATTCAAACAAGCCAAGAACGCTGGGGCGTAGCGAGGGATGTGATACAGCGGTCAGTTAACCTGTGACTGGGTTGTACTGAGCGGTTCTCCTTGCCACGTTTTGAATTCAACGGTTTCTCTCCTGAGAAAAGTCAAAGCTCTCAGCGCATCTTCGATAGCCTGCTCCTCCGAGCGTCTTTTAGAGTTGCTTTGAATTTCCTTTAAGCGCGTAAAGATCGTCCTTTCAGCGAGATCAACGCGCCCGACAATTTTCAGCCGGTCGGTCTCCATTAGAGCTTCGAGGTAAGGTTCTTGCCATTCTGGGAATTCTAGGTCACTCATCGTTAACCCTCCACTGGGGGCTGCTTCGTCCTGCTTTCACGGTTAAGGCCCGCATTGTAGAAAAAGCCGTAACGCGCATCTGTTCGCTTTTGCACACTCTCTCCCCCAACCTTCCAAAAACTTGTCGGAATGTGTACCGGATTGAACATTCACAGTGAGGCCGGACGGTGCAAACTGGCTCATTAATGATTCCAAAATCCGAGGATGTTGGTCACGGAGGCTACAATGTTTGGTTACGGACTGATCGGAACCATAGTTCTTGTCTGTGTGATCGTTTGGTCCTGCGCAGCTTATAAGAGCGGAATCGCGTTCCCACAAGAATCCGGCCGATGCAAGGCAAGTCGCCATCTGTTCAGCACGATGGAATGCCTCATCCTTCGGTTTTGCACCGACCGTGTCGAGGCGAGTAAATAAATGATACTCGAAGCGAAACAGCAGTATCGCGGAGTTCTCTGTCTTCATTGTCGTCAACCAATTCCGCTCTCGTCCTTTGCAGCAAGTAAGGAATGTGGTTTCAAAGAAAGGGAGGCGAGCGGTTGCGATGAGTCTACCGTTCGCTCGTTTACCGTCAGCTCTTTTACGCTCCGCTGCCGAGTGTGTGAAGGCGAAGGCCTCTACACCGCCTTGGACGTGATCGACTGCGACGGAACTGCGAAATTACGCAGTTCGCAGGCACTCAAACTCCTGCCGATTCGTCAGATTTGACGACGATAGAGGCCATCGGGCCAACCTGCTAACACTCTGGGAGTCGAGCCTCAGCAAAAAGCCCGACAAAGATGCTTTATCGCGCGGGGGTTGCTGCTTAGAAGATCCACAGTCTGCACCGGGCGTCAGGCGATGGTCGTCCTTTGAGCGGTTGCCTCCAGGCTGTGCGCTCTCGCTTTCATCGCGTACAATGCAGCGTCTGCCGCGCCCAACAGAGAATCCACCTTTTCGCCATCCTTGGGATAAATAGCAACCCCGACGCTGACCGACAGCTTTGGCTCCCTGCCATCATTCGCAAGACTGTGGCAAATGCGTCGAGCAACTAAATTGGCCTGGACTTGCCCTGTCTCGGGCAGGACTAGTGCAAACTCATCTCCACCGAAGCGTGCCGGGGTATCAATCTTCCGGCTACAAATGCACAAAACATCGGCTAGTCGGCAAAGTGCTTGACTACCGACTAAATGGCCGCAACGATCGTTGATCTTTTTTAACCCGTCCAAGTCAAGAAACAGCAAAGCGAACTCTCGACCGGTGCGTTCGGTGCGATTGATTTCAAGGTCAACGGTTTCCACCAGATGGGGGTAGTTGGCTAGTCCAGTCAGGGGGTCGGTAGCTGCTTGTTGGCGTAAGTGATCCTCGAGTTTGCGTTGTTGGGTGACATCATCAACGATGATCTCGTAACTGTCCGTCTCGCCCTCATCGGCGACCTTGCGTCCGCTGAGCCGAACTCTCAGGGCTGTCCCATTCTTCCGCTTCCATTCAATTTCCAGGGCATCGGCACTATCTAGTTCGACGGACCGACCCAATAAATGCGCTCGTTTGGAGGGATCGCAAAGGATACCGGTTGCGAAGTTCACGGCCAGGAGTTCCGCGCGGGATGGATAACCAAGCATGGTCACCAACGCCTGATTGACATCCAGGAACTCGCCTTTCGTGTTGCAGCGACACATTCCATAGTTAAGGTTTCCTACAAGAGCGCGATAGCGCGCTTCTGAATGGCGCAGCCTCTTTTCCGTTTGATCGCGCTCTTCTCGCAGATGGTTATCGTTGAGGGCTCGACGGATCGATACGGGAAGATGTGTAAGATGATCCATTCCAACGCAATCGGCAGCCCCTTCGGTAATAAGTTCCGCCACGGTTTCGGGTTGCATTATGTCGGTCAGGAAAATGCAGGGAATCAGCCTACTCGTTCGATGCAGGATTTCCAGCGCCGGCGGGCCTTGCCAGTTGGGGGAGGGGTATTCAGCTAGTACCACATCATAGTATTTTGAATTCAGGCGTCCATCAAACTGCTCGGGACTTAGAACTACTTCCGCGCTGACCTTGAAATGCGCCCTATTGAGTTCCGCCACGCAGAGTTCTACATCCGCGGCATCGCTATGAATAAACAGAATACGCAAGGGAAGCCTTCTGCTGGCAGGTCCGTTCGAGAGCAGGGGCGGGTCGCCTTGCTTGACGCGATCTCGTGTTGCTGAAGCCATTGAGAGTCCACCAGATTGGGGCGCAGCCGCTCCGCGGACTGAACCTCGGAACTGGTTCGGAAAGGAATCGGTGACAACCATATTGGAACAGTCCAGATGTATCTGTTCAAAACAGCACACTTTTCATCTGGGTGTTAACTGATTGGATGAGATGTCGTAGCGATGAGAATGTGCCAATCGACGAACGCTATCTGTTCACTTGTACATACATTTGCGTTCTCTCGCGAATTTATTGTTGCGTGCTACCATGACCAAACAGCAGCATAACGAACCGGTGCAGAGGTAATCAAATACAGTAGCAATGACGGAAAAATGCCAGAACGAATGGCCACGCTGAGTCCAGCCAAGCCTGCAGTGCCTTGGATCAGAAGCGGTTAGGTTATTGAATGAATTCTCGCTTCGATCGGTGCGGCGTCGGCTTTTATTGTTGTCGTCCTTGCAGCAGCGCGCTACTTAGAAGATTCACACCTTGGCAGAACGTCAGGCGATTGCGCCCGACTCCAACTTTCGGAAGTCGGTGTCACGCAATAGAAACAGACTTTCCTGGATATGTCTCGAGCAGGCCGTGACACTCACATAGGGCACTCCCAGAAAACGCTTCGAGACCACTCGCGTGATTTGCAAAGAATTGAATTTGTCCGACTTCAACCTCGCCAACATTCGTTTGACGGCCTTCCGAACGGTTTTGGGTCCTTCTAAGCCGAAGACACTCGATTTGATTTCACCCGCAATACAAAAGAACCTCCAACCCGCACCGTGAATTCTGCGATTCAATTCGTACCCATCGAGGTTTTTAACTAATCTCCAACCAGTGGCACAGGGCTCGCTATCGAATTGCATCGCGTCCGGCAACAATGTCTCATCCTTGAAAAGAATAGTTCCCGTATTGATCGTCTCTGACATTCGCGATCTCCTCACTTCTACAGTAATCTAGGGTTTCGTCCAAGCGAGCGTCTCGGGCCATCGGACAGGGTTGCGCTGCGGGAAGGCTGACTTCGCTGCCGATATTCGTGTTCTTGATGGCAAACGCTTCCTCGAGGTCTTGCCCTTGAACAATTCGGTGTCAAGGGAAGAACTAGCAGTTGGCGAACCGCAGCCGAACGTCTCGTACTCTGTTTCTTTGATCATTTAGCCTCTCTGGAGTTCCATCACATCGCCTCGGGAGGCCACGTTCACAGACTAAAGTCACCAGCCAGCTGGCCGCATAGTGAAATCTCGATTCTGTTTGATGAAGACCAAAGCCAGAACCACCATGGCGGCACTCGCACAAACAAAATGCAAAAGTACTTGGGGATTTGCGGAGGGGCGCCACCCCATGGCCACGAGCAATGCCGTTATCGGTACCCTCTGGATGACTTCCCTACCTATCGGCAACCTCATTTATTGCACCCCTATCTTCGCGATGCGCTAATTAAATTGGCCCGCGTGTGCAGGCTTCGCTTTTGCTGGTGTGATGTTAGCCTCGGCGCCTAGCTCTTGTTCCGCTCCGATCCAGTCTTCAACATCCTTACCTGCTTCGCAGCCGCGTTGTGTATAGAGCTCGTAAGCCCGGCGCGCGATATCCTCTCTCGAAATTTCCTTGCGTTCGATCATGGCAACCTCCTTAGCGTAGGCACGAGGGGCAGTTCATGCCCCCCGTGCTCGATTGTGATCTACGGATTTACTTACCGTTTGTTGAAACGCTGATCTTGATCTGCTTCGGCTTGGACTCTTCACGCTTAGCCATATGCAGTGTCAATACCCCATTGCGATAATCGGCTCGAATGTTCTCCGCGCTGACCGTATTCGGGAGGGAGAAACTCCGCACAAACGAACCATAGGCGCGTTCGATCCGGAGGTAGTTCTCCTCTTTGAGGTCCTTCTCGAACTTCCGCTCTCCTCGGATCGTCAATGTATTGTTTGTGATGCGGACGTCAATGTCCTTGTCTTGAAAATCTGGGAGCTCGGCTTTTACGACCAATTCATTCTCGGTTTCGTAGATGTCTACGGGTGGCGCCCACGTTGCTAGGTCGGCATGACCCGAGCGCTCGCGAGTAAAGTTATCCTCAAATAGACGATTGACTTCGTCCTGGAGCGTTAAACCACGGGGCTGGTCCCTGCGGGTGATGGTATTCATGAATCTCCTTAAATGTCTTACTGGTGTCTTGGCGAGGGGTAGATCAGGCAACTTCCGTTTGTTCAGGTGAACTGAAGAATCCCAGGTCCGTAATCACAGTGGGCGCATGCCGTAACGTTGTCAATGAAATTACGACATCGTATTAGAAATACTCCGCCTTCGAGGCCCGCACTTCGGAAGTCGAGCACACTAGAGGCTTTAAAGCCGACGGAAGCTCCAATGATCTTCCCGATGGGCGTAGAGACTCACTCTATTTAGACCTTATGTCGTCGCGCCATACTCGCGCGCAAAGCTCTTTTGTCCGGCAGGACTTGTAAACCCCCAATCTCCGAAAGGAAAATAAAGTGATGGAGGAGAGACGAATGCTGAACGCAAACCATTGCGTGACCACCAGTGGGCCAGTTCATACACCCGCTCCGAATCAATAGCGAGTCACAAATGGGACGATAGACCGAAGACCGACGCCTTGAGGCATTCGAGGAAGGCTAGATATGCCGGCGCATCTGCTGATAGCTGTCGAGAACAGCGATTATCAATAGCTATCTCAGCCTTCGACGATTCCCGTATTGGTCGTGATAAGTGGATTTGTCAAAACTGAATCCTTTGAGACCAAGTTCGTGTCGCCAACCGATGATGTCTTTACGGTTCCGAAAAACGCCTCGCGAGCTGTCTCGAACATATCTTTCGCCCTTGGATTTGCCTGTATCATTTCAGTCCTTCCATCACTTTTTTCTGGTGACTGATATGTTGTGTTTCACTCCACCACTCGGGAATTGTTGGCGGAGCAGCGACATTCTAGAAGATGCCATGGACGGGCAAATGTTCTATTTGGAACAGTCAACGTTGAGGTCAACAGGACGATAAAAGCGCTGCCCGCACTGACGTTAAGATAGGTGTCGAGAACACGGATTCGCGCTAGCTATCTCACAACGAAACGATCCATGCCAGACTTGGCCTTCCCAGGAGATCGCAAATCACTCGGGGGGCGACACTAGAATTCTAATGCCATGTTTCATTGCGAATTCGTCGCTGAAGCATCTGGCGCCCCGGCGAAAAGGAACAATTCTGATTGTGTGCAAATTGGGACAGACAGCCGAACCCTGACCTGAGTAAATTCAGTTCGCAGCAATCTAGTTCCTTTCAGAGCGAAGTTTACCCCCTCATTCTCAGGCGCTCAGGCGATACCAAGAAGGATTTGGAGGCCGAGGGAGGTTGTTCCTTCGCTTCAGTGATGAAGAGCAAGAATTAGAGAAGAGAAATCTGGTGATGTACAAACGGTTCATCGTGCTGCTCGGAATATTTCTGGGTAGTCACGCGCCGGCGGCAGCACAGACATCCGCAGTACAGACACCCGCAGTACAGATCGTCCTGGCCCACGCGTATGTTGCGCCGGCCATAACGATGCTCCGACCCATATCAGCCCCTTTGCCTGCCGCCTCTTTTCAGGTGTACCAGTATTCCAAAAAAAAACCCGCCTATTTCGATCACGTGTTCGCGGGGGCCTACGTACGTGACGACAGCCTTGAGCGTCTTTCCCCGACGGAAGAGGTTAAGACTTTGTTTCTCACGCGGACGAGCTTGCCGCTCGCCCAATTCTGGAGCGGACGGTTGCGGCTTGATGGCGTTATAGGCACCCTTAACATGCAAAACGTTCAGCTCGGTCCTTCGGCCTCTGGCGGTCTGTGGGACTTTCGTCCCCCGCGACAAAGTTATCCCGGCGGGCCTCGGTCGCTGGATCTCTACGGCGTCAGCGTGAGCTATCACTTTGGCCGAGCCGCGCGGACGGGAGGCCCGCCCCACTTATGGCGGAGCCTGTCGCGGTTTGTAGGCAGCGTTTTAAATTGAACTGCCAAAGGCAGAAGAAGTCGCGCTGTCAGCGGAAGCTTCTTGAACTGAAGGCGCTCACTTCTCCATCACAAACATCTAACGGCACACCTGCCCTGCGGGGATCGATAACTGTTGCGAACAGGGATTATCACCACCTATCTCAGGTTGAGATTGGTGGTGAGAAGAGGATTTCTCAACATCTATCCGAGAGATGGTGAGCGAGTCCTGTAGCAAATAGCTCGTTTCGTTCACAGCGAGTGTTCGCGTTCTTTGCAATCGCGACAGTGACGTGTCCAAGGTACAGCTTCTAGGCGTGCCCGTGAGATTGGATTTCGGCAGGTCTCGCATGTGCCAAACGTTCCTTGTCTGATTCGAGCGAGGGCCTCCTCGATTGCCCGGAGAAGCCGCAGGTCGGTTTCATGCAAGTGGATCTGAAGTTCCGCTTCGGTGTTCGCATTAGCTTGGTCGACGGGATCGCCCCGGTGGCCCCCGGCGGCCGGAATCGGACTCGAAGCTTCGGTACTTGTGACCGACATTTCGCCCCGTTTTTCGAGAAGGACTCGTTTGTACCGGTCTAAATTTCTTCTGTCCATTTCCGATTTCCTGGCATTCGATAGGGAAATCCCGGACTGGAGAGCAATCTTACTCCCATCAAAAGGGGATGTCTGCGAATGAAAACCGCAGTCTGCGGGCAGCGCCGAAAGCATGTAGTAGAATCAAAGCTCGGGCAACCTGATACTGTCGCGCACCGAGGCGCATCATGTGAAGGAGCTAGTAGAGGCAATCGCAAAAGCCCTCGTGGATAACCCCGACCAGGTTCAGGTCCGCGCGATTGAAGGAGAGCAGGTCACCGTGTTCGAGTTGCGCGTCCACGCGAGTGACCTCGGGAAAGTGATAGGTCGAAAAGGACGTACTGCCGAAGCTATCCGCACGGTCTTGAGTGCGGTGGGCATGAAGCTGCGAAAGCGTTTCACCCTAGAAATTCTTGAATAGCACGGTAATTCAGTACGCCAACAGGCACATCTAGGCCGAAATACGTGGTAGCGTCTGAGGGAATGACCAAGAAGCGGCCTCCGCGCAATACCACATCTCTCTGGTTTATAGAAAGCCGCGCGGCCGAGAAGCAACTGCGAGAGGCGAGAAAGAAGAAACGCAAGAAAACCTAGTTCTTACGGCGGGCGGACGCTGTCTTGGAAGTCTTTCTTCGCGCCCACATCCAATTTAGCGGCGGCTTTGATTTTAGCAACATGCACGAGTGGAAGGCCGGGCACCAGACTGTGAACCGGAGAGGGGTTGGTACGCCACCGTGCCGACAGCCCGTTTACATGGCACTACCATGCTGCCGTGCCGCGTCGGGCTCACCTCTGTGACCGCCCAACCTCTTCACGAAGCACTCTCCCTTCTCGACGCTGACGCGACCTGCCGGAATGACGCGGCACACCATCAAATCAGCCAACCGACATGAATTAGGGGTGAAAGCAAGCAATGTCCGCGGGTTCTGGGAAAAAGAGCTTGATTCTTGGCTTCGGAAAGTTGGTTTGGCTGAGCCTGCCGGTGCTGCTTTGCAGCTTGCCCGCGTGGTCCCAACAGCTTCCGACGGATCAAACAGCTAAGACTGCATTAGCTGAATCACAGGAAACTCAAGCTTCCGCCGCTAGGCAGCAACACGCTGAGCACCAAGCGGGAAGCATCAGTGGCAAGGTCGTCGATCAATCCGGAACCTGCATTGCCGGAGCCGTAATCAAGCTTACGCGTGAAGGCCAATCTTCGGGCCTGGAGGTAACGTCGGACGAGGATGGGCTATTCGCGTTTTCCAATGTCGCTC
>Ga0210406_10004181_pt1 | contig 15586 bp, 16 predicted proteins | sample IncBWC30MmetaG_FD_155454 | JGI IMG/M metagenome (GOLD analysis project Ga0210406, IMG submission 155454) | Forest soil microbial communities from Barre Woods Harvard Forest LTER site, Petersham, Massachusetts, United States - Inc-BW-C-30-M | ecosystem: Environmental > Terrestrial > Soil >... | reverse complement strand
GAAGTCGAGCGACGCGCCGCTCTTTGCGAATCAGACTGAGAGTCGCCTTAAGGGCTCCCGGGCCTCATCGACTGATTTGCGCCTCTCGCTCGGCTGGGTTTCGGCGATCAAACCGGCTCAGAATCCACAAGGCGCCCGGTAATGCCGTGAAATCGGCAAGCAACGCGAGGACAAACGCCGACGCGGAAACGATGCCGAACTCGCGCATCGGCGGCAGGTCCGAAAGCGCCAGTGCGAGGAAGCCGCTGGCGTTGATGAGGGTCGCAAACAGAATCGGGCGGCCGGCGACCAGCAAGGCGTGTTGCAGAGCGCCGTGAATCGTGCCGGCCGTGCGGCCCTCCTGAAAATGGTAGAAAAAGTGAATCTGGTCGTTCTCGGTCGAGCCCAGCACCGTAGACCCGATGAGGATCGTCGCAATGTTGAGCGGAATGCCCGCCAAGCGCATCACCAGAAACACGCACAGGATGGCGAACAGCGACGGAATCATGGTCATCAGCGTGGCCGAGGGACTGCGAAACACGACCAGGAACGCGAGAAAAATGACGCTCGCCGTCAGTGCGAAGCTTTGGGCGAGAGTGGGAGTGAGGCGCTGGGTGATCTCGGCGCCGAGCACTCCCTTACCGACCACTCTGCCGCGCGCTGCGCGCAGCGCCGGCTCAGCAGCCTGGGCCGCGGCCCAGTCCTGCTCGATGACTGTGCGCATCGCACCGATTCGGCCGAAGAGCTTCGCGCGCCCGCGGATGCTCATCCGTACATTGGCGAGATCGGTCACATCGACATACGCGCGCGCTCCGGGCTCGGTCAGCATGATCTGCTCGAGATCCGAGGCGAGCTTCGGCCAAGCGGAGGCCTGCGTCGGCAGTTGATCCGATCCCGTTTCGACATACCGCGCCCACCGCAGCACCGACGTTGGACCATCGACGGCGGTAATGCGCGGATCGCTCTCGAGCCGGCGGGTCAGCTGCTCCAAGGCGCGCAGGAACTCAGGGTCCAGTGCGTGGCCGGGCGGCGTCTGCAGCCAAAGCTCCACGACATCGAGTCCGTTCGACTGCTCGAATTGGCGAGTATCCTGAGCCACGCGTTCGCTGGGATTGACGTAGGTCAACACGTCCATTTCGAGCGCGATGGGTGCAAATACCCCGGGAATGCCGAACAAGGCGGCAGCTCCGCACAGCATCAATACGAGGGCGCCGCCAACCAGCGGCCAGCGGAAGCGGCGGCTCGCCGGGACCAGCTTGTCGACGAAACCCGGAAACCACTTGCCGGCCGGGACTTGCTCGGAGCGCATCGGCGTGCGCAGCAGGGACTGCAGCGCCGGAAACAGGGTGAAGCACCCTATCCACGCGACGATGAGTCCGGACGCGGTCCATAGACCCATCTCGCGCACGGGGCGGATCTCCGAGATCGCAAGCGCCGCGAAGCCGACCGCGGTTGCGAACATCGAGGCGGTGCAGGGCAGAAATTTATTCGCGAGCGCACGCGCGTGGTGTTCGAGAAGCGTCGGCGAATCATCCGGTTCGATGTACCGGGAATGAACGTACACGAGCGTGGCGGTCGTCGTGACCATCACGGTCAGCGGAACCAGGGTGGAGATGACCGTGTGCGACCAACCGAAGAGATGAGCCAGCCCCATGGCCATCGCGACGAGGGCGCCCAGCGTGAGAATGATGGCGGCGAGCGCGCGCCAAGAACGGTAGATGATCAGCACCAGCGCCATCAGGAAAATGCCGAACAGAGGCATGAAGCGCGCCGTCGCCGCGCCCGTTTGTCGCTCGAGCCAGGCGTCGAGCCACGGCGATCCGACCCGTCGGACCTTGGTGATTGGTCCGCCGGATGCCTCGAGTGGCAGAACGAGCGCATCGATCGCCGCGAGAACGCGATCGCGCTCCTCGGGCGAGTTCACACCCAGTTCGACCGCAATGCCGAAGTAATGGTCGCCCAGAAGTCCCGCGCGGCGGAACAGCGGCGTCCCGGTGGCGAACGTGCGCAGATGCTCGGCCTCGTCGGAACTGATTTCGGCTGCCGCGCCTGCGCGACGGTAGAAGTCGATGGGGCTGTGAGCTTTGACCTGCGGAATCTTGGCGAGCTCGCGCTCGAGTCCGTCGGCGGCGCGCAGCGTGGCGAGGCTCAAGGGATCCGGCGTTTCGAGCATGATGAGCGCTTGCTCGCCCTCCGGAAACAGACGATCGAAATCGCGCGTGGCGAGCGCGACGGGGTCGTTGGCCACGATCAGGCGATCGATGGCAGGATCGTTGGGCACCCGCAGGGCGCCGTATATCCCCGCCGCTGCGAGGAGCAGGAATGCCCCGGCGATCCAGACTCGCGCACGCAAAACGTGGAGGAAGAGTTGAACAACGTTGGGTGAAGCAGGCACACTCATGAACAATGCGCATTCCTTTCGGCCGGGGAGGCCACGAGCGCCAGAGCATGATAGCCTAAACACATGAGTACACTGTTAGCAGCAGCGCTTTCGACTCTGGTGTTCTGTGCTCCCGGATATCCCGGCGGTGCGGGCGACGCGCAACCCCTCCTTGATCAATTCGCGAACGCCGCCGTGGCTGCCTCCGGCTGGCCCGCGGGAAGTCTTGCGGCCGTCTATGATCCGACCGAGGACGGTGGTCTCGCGAAGCTCCGCAGCGCCGATGCGGTGCTCGCCTTCGTGCCGTATCCATTCTTTGTCGAGCACGCGGCGGAGCTCCATCTGACCCCGCTCGTGCAGGCGGATGTGGCGGATATCGGGCCGCAACAGCGATGGACGTTGGTGGCAAAGTCCGGACGCGTCACCGACCCCAAGTCGATGGCCGGGTACACGATACTCAGCGTTGCGGGATACGCCCCTGACTTCGTGCGGCATAGCGCGCTCGAGGGCTGGACGCTGCCGCCGGACGTCAAGATCGAGGCGACGGGACAAATACTCGGCGCCTTGAGAAGGGTTGCCGCCGGCGAACCCGTCGCGGCATTGCTCGATCAGACTCAGGCGGCGGCGCTTCCAAGCCTGCCGTTCGCGGCCGAGCTCAAAGCCGTGACGCAGTCGCCGGAGCTGCCCGTAGCCATTGTCGCGGTGGTCGAATCCCGCGTGACCGCGGCTCGTGCGCGAGCCCTGCAGGCGGGACTCCTCAAGATCGGCCGCGCATCGGGGGGTGCCGACTCCTTGGCGCCGCTGCGTTTGCGCGGCTTCGTGCTGCCCAAGCTGCCGTCCCACACGCCGGCGCCGTGACCAAGGAGCCTGTCTGACTAATGATGCGCCTGCTGCGGCCGCCCCACATCGGCATATTTCTGCGATCGTTTCACTCGCATAGTACCCACTATGCTCGCGAAACGATCGCAGAAATCTGCTCGATGTGGAGCGCCCTCGCGACGGCGATCATTAGTCAGACAGGCTCCAAGGGGTTATGGTGCGGATGCCTGATGCTCGCGCTCGCCGGATGTGCGACGCCGCCGCGACCCGCGCCGCCTACCCTAACCGAGGAGCCGTCCTCGGTCGCCGCACTGGCTGCGGCAATCGAGGCGGACGCAAAGCGCAGCGATCACGAACCTGACTCGAAGATTCGCGGCGAGCTGGCGGCGGAGGCGGACCGCCATGCGGATGCCTGTCTCGCGCGCGAGCCGCAAGCAGCTGCCTGTCTCTACGGGCGCGCGGTCGCGCTCGGACTCGAGGCGCGGGCGTATCCCGCGCGCGCCGGCGCGACCTTGAAGAACATGCTCGATGCTTTGGGTCGCGCCGAATCCGCCGATCCGAATTACGACGAGGCAGGGCCCGCGCGCGTGCGGGCGCTGGTGTTGATCCGCGCGCCGGGATGGCCCTTGGGGCCCGGCGACGCCGAGGCGGGATTGGCTGCCGCGCGTCGCGCCGTCGCGCTCCAGCCGCAGTATCCGCCCAACCTGCTGGCGCTGGCGGAGGCGTTGGCAAAGACGGGAGACGCGAACGGCGCCCGGGAAAACTATGCGCACGCGCGCGATGCGGCACTGGCGCTGCCCGCGGCGGCCGACCGAGACCAATGGCTGCGTGAAGCCGACCAGGGGCTGAAGCGCCAGTAGTTTAATTCGCTCCTTGTTCATGCCCTCGGCTGAGCGCGGATAAACGGTCCTTTCTGTGAGGGCGGCACCGGCCTGCGTCGAGATTTTCTCCACAGATCGAAGACCGCCAGCGCACCGGTGAGCACCGCAAGTGTTGCGAAGTAGGCCGGTGGCCCGAACGCTTCGATCAGGCTGCCCGCGAGCATGGGACCGACGACCGCGGCGGACCCGTTCAAGAGAAGAAGAGCGCTGCTCGCGGCCACCATCTCGGCCGGTTCGAGCTTATCGTTGACGTGCGACACGGAAAGCGAATAGAGCGTGAGCACGAGCCCGCTGAACAAGGCCGCGAGCGTCAGGAACGCGCCATGAGGCATCTCGGGGAAGGCGACGATACTGCTCGCAACCATCGTCGCGAGCGCACAGACGCCGGCGATCACCGTGCGGCGGTCCACGCGATCCGACAGCCGGCCGACGGGGTATTGTGTTACGACCGCGGCCAGAATGCTCGCCGCCATGAACGTGGCGACATTCGTAGTCTCCAAGCCGCTGAGCCGTGCATACACCGGGCCCATCGAGAAAATGATGGCCGAGATCAGGCCTGACACGATGACTCCCACCACCCCGAGCGGTGAATTGCGGTACAGGTCGGGCAGGCGCACTTTGCGCGGCACGGCGCGTTCCGGCAGTTGCTGTGCGGAAACCACGATCGGAACCATGGCCAGGGAAATCAGCACCGACACCATCATGAAGGGCCTGGGCGTAAGCGGATTCGACACGATCAGCAGGAACTGTGCCGCACCGAGCCCGACGTACAAGATGAGCATGTACACTGCGAACAACCTGCCGCGGTTCGCGCGGCTCGCACGATCGTTCAGCCAGCTTTCGGCCACCACGTAAATGCCGGCGAAACACAGGCCGGAGAGCAGGCGCATTGCACCCCATACCACCGGATTGACGAAACAGCCTTGGACGAGAATCGCCACCGAGGCGATGGCCGCGAGGGCGGCGAATACACGGATGTGCCCGACCTGCCGCAGCAACGGCGGCGCCACCAGCGTTCCGAGGACGTACCCCACGTAGTAACAGGACATGATCACGCCGGTCACCAGAGTGGGGAATCCTTCGAGCGTCGCGCGCAGGCCGAGGAGTGTGCTCTGCAGGCCGGCGCCCAGCATGAGCACGCCCATGCCGAGAAGCAACGGCCAGTTTGCAGTGATTGCGCTAAACGGCACGTTGCGCCCGACCGGACACCGTACCCGCGTTCTGCGGCACCCCAACCCCGGGCAACGCGCTAATTTCTCTACGTCTCATGAGGACATTTTGCATCGAATGCGCGATTCGTGTTGGACCTCTTCTGGCCGGCGCGAGATCGGCGACGCGATGCAGGGCCGCCGGCGATGCGATGCAGGCCCGCCGGTGCCGTGATATATAGTCGGACGATGAGCGCAAAAATCTCATTTGCGACGGCGCGGCTCGACGATGCCGCGGCAATGACCGAGTTTCTGTCCGGGATTCCAAACGGTGAGGAACTCGGCAAAGTTCTTCAAAACAGACGAGCGGTATCGTCGCGGGCGTACGACGATGAGACTTGGACCGCGCGTTTCGTCGACAGCGACGGACGGGTAGTCAGGTGCTTCGCGGTCGCTGATATCACGATTGACCAGGCTGAAATGATTGCCGCCGCCTGCATTGACGTTCCGGCCTTGGACGAAGCTGGGTTCCGGGAGGTCGTAGCGCAATCGCTCGGTCCTACGATCGATGCCATCGAGTAGCGACCGACGATCCGTCCAACGGCCTGTCCGCCATGTCCGCGGACACTGTCCGCGGGCAGTATGAGCGGAGTTCTGGGAAAGTACCCCCTTAAAAAACAGTGACTTAGCGAACACGAGTGCCTGGCACGGCAATTGCTTTGCTCTTGGTGGGAATCTTTCTTACACCACTGATGACAGGAGACACTCATGAATACTCAGATCTCGTCAAAACTCGCCGCACTCGCCGTCGCTCTGATGATGAACAGCCTGATCTTCGGCAGCGTCGCTTACCTCTTCAACGGCCAGATCCATCAAACTGCGGCCAGGACTTCGTTCGATCGCGCATTGGCGGAGTCCAAGGCGCAGTCGACGCACGAGGCGGCGTGAACCGCAGTCGAGCGATGGCGCCTGCATGTCGGAAAGCGGACCGGGCTTACCTACCGGGTATCGGTATATCTCAACGGAGGAATTCACTTCCGGGTAAGCTCGGGTCGTCCGCCAATTCAGGCTTGGAATGGCCACGGAATCGTGCGAGTCATCTCGTTCAAGAATACTATTTTGCTCAAGCGCGGTGTTTGGCTGACCGCAGCCGCGCTGATTGCATTTGCGGTGACTCCCGCCCTGATCGATGGCAGCCTGCAGCGAAATCCGGCATCGAGCTTATTCGCCGCGGGCATTCTATGCGCTTTCTTCGTGTATTTTCTCTGGAAAACGCAACTTCACCGCCTCGCGGACGAAGTGATGGATTGCGATGATCATCTGAAGGTGCGTCGAGGGCGGACCGAAGAAACCATTCGGTTTTCGAACATCGCGACGGCTGACGTTTCGACCAGCGGCGGCATCCACCGCATCACAGTTCGTCTGCGACAACCAACAAAGCTGGGAACACAAATTGAATTTCTACCTCAAGCGAGTCTGTGGTCGAATCTTTCCGGCGTGAAACGCGTGGCTACGAGCCTCGCGGATCGAGCGAACCAAGCGAAAGGCGGACTATAGACAATCTCGAGCTGCGTTCCTGCGCGGTCCGCTCCAAAACGCGTTAATATCTCCTGCGATAAGTCTCGATTTGATGTTGCACAGCATCGAGTACCGAGCCTATGCGAAAACGAACCTCGGGTCGGGCATCGAAACCGGCGCTGGCGGCGGCACTGGCTTTCATCATGTTCATCGGTCCGCGTGCGGGCCATGCGGATAATTTCCAAAAGGTATATTACGATCCGGCCACCGACGAATTGGTCATCGTGATGCTCTATCGCGGCACCAACCCGGATCATCAGTTCTCCTTGAAATGGGGGCCGTGTATCGATCGTGGCGGCGACCGGCGCGAGATCGTCGCTGAACTACTAGACCAACAATCCCAAGATGCCGCACGAAAGGACTACAAGAAAACCGTGCGGATGAGCTTGGCGGGCATGGACTGCCGCCCGGCTGCCGTTACGCTGAGAACCGCGCCGAGATTTTATTATACCTTGGCGGTCCCAGCGCGCGGAGCCGGCGTCAGCAGACAGTGACTCAACGTTGGCAGACAGTGACTATGGAAGCCTTTGCACTGTAGTCAAGGGGTGACGCCGATGAAACTGCGAGATGATCCGGTCGACCGTCAGATCGACTACCGGCACCCTCTGCCGGTACGGGTGTGGCACTGGGCGAACGCCGCGGTATTGGTCGTATTGCTCATGACGGGGCTGCTGATTTTCGATATTCACCCTCATCTCTATTGGGGCGAGGAGGGGCATCCCGGAGTTCCAGCCTTTGTGTCGCTCTCGGGCACGCATCTCGATCGAGGTGTCCCGCAAACGGATTTACAAATCGGGAGCCGGCATTGGGATGTAACCGGCATTCTCGGCAGCGTCATCGACGATGGATTCGGCGGAAAGTATCTGCTCGCCGCCGCAGCGCCCGCCGACTGGCAGTTCGGTGCCACGCGCGGCTGGCACTTCGCTTTCGCGTGGATTCTCGGCCTCAGCCTGCCGCTGTACGGGTTGTACCTTCTCGGGAGCGGGCGATTGAAGAAGATGCTGCTTCCAACCCGCGGCGATCTGAGGCTGCGAAGCATCGCGAACGAGTTTTGGCAGCACTTGCGCCTGAAGCGAGCCCACGGCGAATCTGCGCGGCACTACAATCTGTTGCAGAAGGTCAGCTATCTGCTCGTCATCTTCGCGCTGATTCCGGCGCTTGTATTGAGCGGTCTGACGATGTCCAACGCGGTGACGGCGGCATTTCCTGACTTGATTACGTTTTTCGGCGGCCGCCAGTCGGCGAGGTCCGTCCACTTCCTCGCGGCCATGCTTCTCGTGGCATTCGTCCTGGTGCATGTATTCCAGGTGTTCGTGGCCGGATTCTTCAACTTGATGAGATCTATGATCACCGGACGATTCGTCGTCGACCGCGAGGATTCCGTATGACCGATCTAATTTCGCGCCGCGCGCTGCTCGGAAGCCTCGCAGCGACAGGAACCTTGCTCGCAGGCTGCAGCCGGTTGGACGATAAGACGCCGTTTCGCCAACTGCTCGATGCGTCGGATGGCTTTACGTTGCATGCCCAGCGGCTGCTCTTGGCCAAGCGCCCCTTGGTGCGTGAATTGGCGTTTTCACAGATTTCATCGACGTTCCCAATGAACGGCACGACGATGCCGCAGGGCGATTATTACAAGCGGCTGCTCGACAGTGAATTTCGCGACTGGAAGCTGCGCGTCCATGGTCTGGTCGACCGGCCGCTCGCATTGACGCTCGCCCAGTTGCAGTCGCTCCCCGCGCGCACCCAAATCACCATGCATAACTGCGATGAAGGTTGGAGTGCGATCGGACAGTGGACGGGGGTCCAGTTGGCGCGTCTCTTCGCTCTCTCGGGGCTTAGACCCAATGCGCGCTATGTCGTATTTCACTGCCTGGACAAGATCGATCTTGACGGCAAGTACTACTACGAGAGCATAGATCTACAGGACGCGCTCCACCCGCAGACTATCCTGGCTTACGGAATGAACGGCAAGCAGTTGCCGATCGGCTACGGTGCGCCGCTGCGCCTTCGCGTGGAGATGCAGATCGGCTACAAGAACGCGAAGTACGTCGATCGCATCGAGGTCGTTGATCGGCTCGACACGATCGGGAGGGGGCGCGGCGGCTGGTGGGAAGATTTTGACAATGCGGTCTGGTATGCCGGGCAATAGCCGCCGGGCGACGGCTCGGCGCCGCGGTTATTGTCGACGAAGCGACATCACGTGGCCAGCCGTTCGGCCTGCAAGATATGCGAGAGCGCCGCGTCGGCATCCGGTTGTCGGCTCAGCAGGTCCAACGCCAGCGTGGCGAGTAGCAGCGATGTCTTCGTTTCGCCGACGCGTGCAATGGATTCTGCGAGTGCAGTGTAGGTCAGTTCAAGCTCGGTGCTATTCATACGGAGTCCTTGAGGGCGCGTTTCAGCACCCGATCGATATCCGTACCTGCCGATGACGCCTCGCGCCATCGACCCATGACATAGCCGTCCGGCCGGATCAGATAAAGCGTGCCTTCCATCGCGTCGTAACGCTGCCAGGCCTGTCCCAGTTCGTCGACGACGGTGCGGGAGTCAGGAACCCCTTTGGCCGACACGCGGACAAGCCGCAGCGCTGCAACGGCTGAGCCTGCGGCGAGAACAACTGAGTCTGCGGCGAGGCGCTGCAGTCGATCCGGCAGCCGTGGGTTGTTCGAAAAGTACAAAGCCACGAATTCGCTCCCGTAGAGCGCCGTCAAATGGCCCAATCCCTGCACGGTGCGGAGCCGCGCTTCGGGGCCCGGCATGCCGGCGCGAGCGCCGGCGGTGAAGGTGGTGCCCTGGTCCGGTTGATTGAGCGGTGAGTCCACATACTCGACCGGCGACGTTTGCCGCGGGTTGATGAGCGACCGCACGCCGGGCGCTACGAGCGCGAGGCGCAGGGCGGCTTCACGCATTAGTGCAAAGCCATGGTGCGGCGGTGCCATGAATTCAGTGCTCTTGGCGCCAAAAGCCATGTTTTCACGGGCCGCGAGCACACGTTCGCTCGAATAACTGTCGAGCAGCCTGTCCGCCGAATGGCCCTGCTGCACCAGCGCGAGCTTCCAGGCCAGGTTGCCGGCGTCGTCCAATCCCGAGTTGAGGCCGCGCACGCCAAAAATCGGCACGAGATGCGCGGCGTCGCCGGCAAACAGGACGCGGCCGTTTCTGTAGCGGGGCAGCGTGAGGCACTTGGCGTTGTAGATCGAGATCCACAGCGGCTTCCAAGGCGCCGTCTCGCCGATCATGTCGAGGTGCGCCTGCACACGCGGCAAGACGTTCTCGGGTTTGACGGCTTCGACCGGGTCCTCGTGATCGGCCACCTGGTAATCGACGCGCCAGACATTGTCGGGCTGGCGATGCATGAGGATGGTCGAGCCTGGATTGGAGGGCGGGTCGAACCAGGCCAGGCGCTCGACCTTTCGCCGGGTGTCCTGCTCGATGTCCACGATCACGTAGCGTCCTTCGTATTGCCTGCCTTCGAGTTGCAGGCCGAGTTGTTCCCGCACCGTGCTGCGGCCGCCGTCGCAGGCGACCAGCCACTCGGCGTGCAGGCTGTGGGTACGGCCGTTCTCGCTCTGACAGTCAACGTCCACGCCGGACGCCTGCGGCCGCACGGCGCTCACGCGGGTCGACCAACGCACGTCAACTCCGCCCGCCCGCACTGCCGCGGCATGGGCAAATTGTTCGATGTAGTACTGCTGGATGTTCACCATGGGTGCGAAGCGCTCGGCGGGCTCACTCGGCATTTCAAAATGCAGCACTTCGGTGCCGCGGAAGTAGCTGCGACCGCCGACCCATGGCAGGCCCTTGGCGGTCACAGGGCCATCCGCACCGACCCAGCCGAGGATTTCCAGCGAGCGGCGCGACAGGCAGATCGCCCGGCTGCCCTCGCACCAGGATGCGTCGGCCTCCAGCACGAGGCAGGGAACGCCATGGTGCGCCAGCAGTGCCGCTAGGGACAGACCGACCGGCCCACCTCCGGCAATCAATACCGGAACTTTGCTGGGGAGAGAGGCGGCGGTATTCATGCAGAACAGGCCCGGCGATCGGATTCGTCTCGGCTAGGGCAAACGCGGCTTCGCACCCGCGGCATTCAATAGGCGCGCGCGGATGGCGCTGACGCGAACCAGTGGACGACCGCGCAAGCTGCGGATCTCTGCTTCTGAGTAGTCGACGAAGTTGGGGGGCACCTTGAGGTCACTGAGATTTCTCGCCATCCAATTGAGCAGCGCGGCCGTGTCTTCATCGGACAGCGGCGATTGCGCCACTCCGGGAACTCGGATGATATAGTCGCGCCCTTCCGGAGACGCCGAAAAGAGCACCAGCGAGCGGCGTATCGAGGGAACTCTTCCCGGTTGACCGGAGCCGTCGGCGAGATGGCAGCCCATGCACCGCAATTGATAGTTGACCAGCGGTTGATAAGCCGACGCCGCGTTCACGCCTGCCCAAGAGAGCGCGATGGCCGCGACCCCATTGATCAGAAAGCGCGGCACACCTCGTCCTTCATGACGAGCCTACTTGGCCGTACCCACGATGCGCGCCGTCGAACAATGATACGGAATATTGGCCTTGGAGTTTCCGGAGCACCAGTTGTAGTCGTTGGATTGGCCCGGCTGAAACAGCGCCGTATCGCCTTCGTTGCGATTGCAGAAACATCGGCCGCAGGCGCTCTTGCCGCAGCAATCGTTGTACGAGATGACATAGTCCTTGCCGTCGCTGGGGTTGTGGCAGGTCCCGATCCAAGTGACCGGCGACATATCCGTGCCGGGAGGGCACATGGACTGCGATCCTCCGCAACACCCGCACAGAAAGCCGTCGACTGCGCAGTGCCGCCAGTAGTCGCAGGACGAAGGGTCGCCTGGATCCGCTTTTGGCCCGACAGTGTCCGGCGCAGCGGCGGCGCCCGATGCGTCGCCGGCCGGTTTGCTATCGGCGCCGCGCGCTACGGGAAGCAGGGGCACGGCGGCAGCACCCAAGAGAAAAGTCCCAAGGCCTGCAAGCACACTGCGGCGCGACGTGCGCCGCGCGAGCGCCCGGGCCGAATTTTCCGACAACGCATCCAACCATTTCATCGCGCAATCCTCATTGAACGGGAGCGGCTAGGGGGTGACCATGATGGTCGGTGTCGTGCCGATATGTTCGACGGACCGCAACAGCTTGCCGGTCGCAGCGTCATAGATGTCGAGGTCTGTCGCGTCGATGAAGATGCTGTACAGCAGCGGGTGTGCGTCGCTCGAGAGTTGGATCGACGTCGCCATGCTCTTGAGTGCGAATTGCTGTACGCGCTGCCGGGTCGACAAATCGAACACCCAGACGTCCTTGCCCGGATCTTTGTGTGTCTCGACGCCGCCACGATGCATGATGGCGTATAGGCGGGACCCTTGGGAGTTCACGGCGAGTTGCTGGATGCCGCCCGGACGCCAGCCCGCCTTGCGCTCCGCGTCGGAGGTCAGCCACCAGGTCGGTTTCACAGCCGCTTGCCGCGGCCCGGCTTCCAGCGGATAGATGCGCCCGGCGAATGAAACGAAATACCAGATATCGCCAATCCGGACGGCCTTTTCCGTTACCGGGTCGCCCGCCATGTTGAACAGAGGCTGCGTGCGCGTCTGCTGCGCGCCTCCGGCATCGTCGAGAGCCACCAGCGACAATGAGCCGTCGCCGCAGACCGAGAAGAACGAGCGCGGTCCGGTCGGGTAGACCAGCGCGCATCCCGGGGTTTCGATTTCGCGAACGAACTTGCGAAGCTTGGTATCGACGACCGTGACGCTCTGCGCCGGATTGAAGTTGTAGATCAAGAGGAAGCGATCGTCGTCCGTCAACACGGCGTTGGCCATCATCGGCAGGTTGGACGAGCGCTTGGGCGGTATCGCGATTTCACCGGCGACCTTCAGCGTGCCGGCGTCGTACAGGGTGACGACGTCCGTGCGGGTTCCGCGCGTTCCACGCGAGAAATAGGTTTCCGGCGAATAGATGAGTTTGCTGTCGCGGGAAAGCAGCACATGTGCAAAACTGTAGCCCGTGCTGAGAGTTCCCAAGTATCGGCCCGTGTCGCCGTCGATCAGATACGCCATTCCGTCGGCCATGTGCGGAAACACAAAATCGTTGACCCATACCCAGTGCTTCGATGCGGGTACGGCAAGTGTCGCCACCTGGGGACCCCGGTCGCTATCCGACGGAAGATCCGCGCGAGCGGATCCGCCGAGCAACGCGCATGACATGAGAGCGCTGGCCAAGTGGACGGACTTCAAACGGAAACGCATTGTTCGCTATCCCACGGCAGGGCGGGGTATCCCCCCTATTTCGGCCGAGTTTGACATAGCAAAAACGACTTCGCTATCCACTACGCGAAGACCCGGCGGCTTAGCTTTGCGCGGTCGTCCCCGCTCTTGATATACACTTCCGCCGGACGGAATAGAGGGGGGCAAAGCGTGACTGTACATCCGATGAACCGCGGAACGGCGCTGTCGCCCGTGCCCGATCCTCGCGGCGTGCTCACAGCCGATACTTTGGACGAGGCGACCAGCCTGGTCAGGGCTGCCATTTGTCCGCACCGCCTGCGGGTCAACGAACCGCCGCGCAAGAGCATCGTGTTTCTGTCGTCGCTCGATCTGGGCGCCTGCGGGCTGACCAACCTGAAGTACGGATTCGACGTCGACATCGACACCGGCTGTATCGGTGACACTTACCTGGTGAAATGGACCTTGGCCGGCCAGGGGCAGCTGTGGTGCGGAGAACGTACGGCGATCACGTCGCCCCGGTCGATCATCATCACGGAACCATCCGAACACACCAAGATACACATGACCGCCGAGTGCCAGCATCTGACCGTCCGTGTGTCGCGCAGTGCGCTGATGGAGACCCTGGCGGCGAAGCTCCGTCGTCCACTGCGCAAGGCCTTGCGATTCGATCTTGAAATGCCCATGGACAGCGATTTCGCGCGCGCCTGGTGCGAACTGGTGGCGCACATTTGCCATGTCTCGGCGGTTGCGCCGGCTGCCTTGGCGAACGAAGGCGTGCGCAAGCAGTATTCGCGTACCTTGATGGAAATCATGTTGAGTGCGGCGCCTCACAGCCACACGGATTCGATCGACGAGGCGGCTAATTCCGCGACCCCATGGCACGTCGGCCGCGCCCGCGACTACGTTCATGACCACCTGTCCGAAGGGATTTCGATTACGGACATCGCGGCGCGGGTCGGCGTGACGCCTCGAACGCTGCAAAACGGCTTTCGTAGGGCATTCAACCTGACGCCGGCGGAATACATTCGCCGGGCGCGCGTCGACGCACTGCATCAGGCACTGCTGACGGCAGATGAGACCGCGGGGGTGACGAACCTGATGATGAATGTCGGCATCGTCAATTTCGGCCGGTATGCCCAATACTATCGCGAGCAAATCGGCGTTTCGCCGTCGACTACGCTAAAAGGCAAGGCCCAATAAGCAATGGATCAACGCCGCGCGGCCGCAGCAGGCGCATCATTAGTCAGACAGGCTCCTAGGCGGGTACGAGCGCCAGCGCCCGAATCGGACTGCCCGACCCGTTCTTGATCTTGAGCGGCGCGCAAAAAATCACGGCACCCGTCGGCGGCAGGAGATCCAAGTTCGTCAGGCACTGGAGACCGTAACGGCCCGCGCCGTGCATGTAGTAATGGCAGGGATAGGGGGGCTTCAGGTGATAGGCCTGCCCGGCATCGGTGCCGATCGCTTCGGAGCCGAATCCCGCGACATCCCGGTCATCGACCAGAAATCTGACCGCATCGGCCGCCGGGCCCGGCGTGTGCTGCCCGGTCTCGTCGTAGTTCTGATATGCGACGGGATCGGTGCGTTTCGACCAGTCCGTGCGCATCAGCACCCAGGACCGCGGCGGGATTCGGCCGTGCACGGCTTCCCAATCCTTCAGGTAGTCGGCAGTGAGCAGGAAATCCGGGTCCGCACTCACCGGCGCGGAGCAGTCAATCACGCATGCCGCGCCGATCAGCTGCTGCACCGGCAGGGAATCCGTCGCGTTATTCGGCAGATCTCGACCGGAAACCCAGTGAATGGGGGCATCGAAATGCGTTCCGGTATGCTCTCCGCAGGAAAAATTATTCCAGTACCAGGCTGGCCCGCGATCGTCATATCGGGAAATCTCCTCGATTCGAAACGGCCAACACTGTCCCAATTCGGGCGGCAGCGCGATTTGCGGAAACTCCGGCGACAGAGTTTGCGTGAGGTCGACGACTCGAATCCGTCCGGACAGAAGATCGGCGGCCAGTGTGGTCAGCGAATTCGCAGGCATGGGGTTTTCTCGCTCAACAATTGGAGATTTCTCGCTCGAGTACTTTCGGACTCTCTTCCCATCGCGCCAGCCACTCCTGGGCCACGTCGCCCGGGTAGATGTCCTCCACGCCGTCCTTGAGCGCTTTGACGACCGCCTTGGCCAGTGCGTCCGGCGCCAATTTCGGCGGCGGCAACGTCTGGTTCCATTCGTCGTCGATCGGTCCCGGGAACACGTTGATCACGCGCACGCTCGCGGCGCGCATCTCGGCGCGTAAGCACTGCGACAGCGATAGCGCGGCCGCCTTCGAGGCCGAGAAGGTTCCGTGCGGCGGAAAATTGGTTAGAGCATAGACGGAGAGCAAGTTGACCCACGCGGTGGCGCTCGACTGACCGTCCGCGCCTCGAGACCGCATGACCGGCCCGAATTCCTGGGCGAGGCGCAGGAGGCCGAAGTAGTTGACGTCCATCTCCCTGCGGGCGACCTCGATGCCGTTGCGCGAGGCGATCCCGTGGGCGCGATGTACCTCGGCGGTGTTGATCAAGATATCGACC
>Ga0210406_10004180_pt1 | contig 15587 bp, 15 predicted proteins | sample IncBWC30MmetaG_FD_155454 | JGI IMG/M metagenome (GOLD analysis project Ga0210406, IMG submission 155454) | Forest soil microbial communities from Barre Woods Harvard Forest LTER site, Petersham, Massachusetts, United States - Inc-BW-C-30-M | ecosystem: Environmental > Terrestrial > Soil >... | reverse complement strand
CGAAGCCGAGTGCTGGGCGCATTACCGTGTTCGACGACGCAAAGGACCTTCATTTTGGATTCGCTAGGCGAATTCTAAACAGCAGTTTCGGTCACGAATTCAAACTCTTCCAGTGCCCCACCGTCGATGGAGGAAACGTTCCCACGGCGAGAAAAAGATTTTGTCGGCCAACAATCCAATCGCGACGATTACGAGCATGATTCCGATCACCTGGTCCATCGCATTCAGCTCGCGTCCGTAATGAAGAAGATGGCCCAGTCCGAAGCCGGTCAGGATCGTGACGTAAATCTCAGCCGCCATCAACGAACGCCACGCGAACGCCCATCCTTGTTTCATTCCGCTGATTAAATACGGAAGCGATGCGGGCACGATGACATAAATCCATCGGTGAAACGGACCCGACCCCATTGTTCGCGCCGCGCGCGCGTAAATCGGCGGCAGGGTACGCACACCAGTGTCGGTCGCAATCACAACCGACCAAACCGTTCCCATGATCACGACAAACAACATCGCGCCTTCGGTTTGTCCGAACCAGAGCAGCGCGAGCGGCACCCAACACACGCTCGGCAATGTTTGAAGTCCGAGCGCGAGGACGCCGATCGTGTCTTCGAAGAACTTCAGCGATGAAGTCAGTAATCCGAGCGGCAAACCAACCGCCAGTCCGATGACATATCCGATCAAAAGACGCCGCAATGTTACCAGAGACGCGCTGAACAACGTACCGTCGCGCGCGCTGCTAATCAGATAATCGAGCACGCTGCGCGGGGAGGGGAGTAACACGGGCGACCAGATTTCCGCGCGCACCAGTGCAGCCCAGATCGCGACCAGCGCGATGAAGAATAAAATTGCGAGCAACGCGCGTCTCATAATGTCGCCGCCGCTTCTTTGTAGTCTTTGAACAGCGCCGTGAGTTTGGCCGCATGTTGCGCGATCTCGATGCTGTTGAAATCGCGCGGACGCGGAAGTTTCACTTCGAAAATTTCCCGGAGCCGTCCCGGCGTGGGCGACATCATCATCACGCGGTCCGCCAGGCAGGCGGCTTCGCGGACATTGTGGGTTACGAAGATGATGGTCTTGCGTCGCTTTTGCCAGATGGCCTGGATGTCGCCGTAAAGTTGTTCGCGGGTCATCGCGTCGAGGGCGGCGAAAGGTTCGTCCATCAGTAGCACGCGCGGGTTCGGCGCGAGGGCGCGTGCCAGCGCCACCCGTTGTTTCATTCCGCCGGAAAGCTCGTGCACATTGGCCTCCATGAACTTTTCCAAGCCGACAAGATGGAGGAAGAATTTCGCGACCTCGCGCCGCTCGGAATTGCGCAGGCCAGGTTTCAATTTCAAGCCGAACATCACATTGCCGAAAGCATTCAGCCACGGAAACAGCGCCGACTCCTGGAACATCACCAGCCGGTGACGGCCCGGATTGTCCACCGGTTGATTGTCCGCCAGCACCTGGCCTTTGTCGGGATGCTCGAGTCCCGCGATGATGTCGAGCAAAGTCGATTTGCCGCAGCCGCTCGGGCCAACGATGACGATGAACTCGCCTTCCGATACTTCGAACGAAACATCATCGAGCGCGTGGACGTTTTGCCTTTTCTGCTGAAACCATTTCGAAACATGATCGACAATCAGTTTCGCCGGCGGCGGACCTTTGAGCTCTTCCTGAAGAGACATTCAGGGATTCTCGAAAAGTTTCGACAAATCGGGCGCCGTTTTGATGAATCCGGCGCGCACTGAGTTTTGCATGAACTTCTCCACCGCAGACCGTGGCGTTTCCGCGGTGAACACGATCCGCTTCCAGCCGGCGGCGATAACTTGCGACGACATGTCGCTCTTCGTTTCTTCGAGCAGTTCCGCCTTGATCAAGCGCTGCGCTTCCTCGGGATTTTTGATAATCCAGTCCGTCAGCTCTGCGTTCGCCTGCGCAAATTTCTTCGCCACTTCGCGTTGTTCGTTCAAAAACTTTACGCGCGAAACCAAGACTGTTGTCGCAACTTCCTTTTCTTCGACCAGCACTTCTCCAGACGCTTCCAGCTCCAAACGCGAAAGCCAGGGTTCGACCGTCCAGACGCCGTCAACTTTGTTTGCCTTGAAGAGCGCGAGCTGGTCCGCGTTTGCCGTTGGAATGACTTGAGCGTCGCCTCCAAGTTGGGTGATTCTCAATCCGCCATCGGTCAACCACGCCCGGCAGGAAATGTCCTGGGTGTTTCCCAATTGCGGAGTCGCGATTCTCTTTCCACGAAAATCTGCCGGGGATTTCAAATTCTTGTTCGGTTGGACGATTAAACCGGCGCCGCCGTTAGCCGATCCGGCAATCAGTCGAATCTCAGCGCCGTTCGATTTCGTGTAAGCATTCAGCGCCGGTCCGGAGCCGACGTAAGTGAGATCAATCGATTTCGCGAAGATCGCTTCCATCGCGCTCGGACCGGCGTTGTAAACGAACCACTCGATTTTCGTGTCGGCGCCGAGCCGTTGCTCAAACCAACCCTTCCCCTGGCGTGACAAAGCGTGACCAATGACAGCTTGCGCGTGCGTAATATTCGGAAAATGTCCGACTCGAATTTTGGTCTCGGCGAAAATAGAACCCGTCGCGAGCAACGTCGCGAAGATCGCTGACGTTAAGATCGACCTCTTCATGCGTGAATGTCGATCTTGCCAGAATATTGACGCAACAACAATTGTCGATGTGATGCTTTGCGTGAAACTATCTCAACGGCCGGGCGACCAGGATTCCGCTGTCGCTGCGGTAGGTGTTGAGATAGGTGGAAAGGCGGGAATCCACCAGCACGCGGCCGTAATTATGTGGCGCCGACGCGTGCATGAAGTGCAGAACGCCATCGCTTGTTCGCAGCGCGAGACCGACGTGCGACGTCGAAGATAATCTGCCGTCGTGCGAAACGATCCCGATAATGTCGCCGCTTTGTAATTTCGGCTCGATCTTTGCCACCCGGTTCTTTGGGATTTCGTAGAGCGGTCGCGACGAAACGTCTGCTTCCATTCGGGCGAGCGGGCCGAGCAACGATTTGTTCGCCGCCAGATAACGATAGTGTCGCCAACCGGCGGTCATTTCACGGGCTGCATGCGGCACGCTTCTTCCGCCAAGCTTGGTAGTCAGGTCCGCAACCAGACCGCGCTTGTTGTTGTCGTAGAGCCAGTCCTCCAAATAATGCAGGCGGGAAAGATATTCGCCGGTGCAAACGCCGCCGCGGTAGCGGTCGACTTCGATGTAATGCAGAAAATTTTCCGGCGTCCAGCTCTCTTCCGACTCGTTCAGCATGCGGGCAAATGCCAGCGACGTTTCAAAAAACGTCCAGCAATCGAGCCCGGTGAAATTAACCGAGGGCGATTCGACCCGGTTGTCGATCTCCAGGGTGTACGATTTGTAACGTGTGCCGGTCAGCGCCTGTCCGACCGCCGCGGTTCGTTCGCCGATTGGCAGCGATTTCCAATCGTTTTCCTTCGCCAGCGAGACCAGGCGATTAAATTGCGGTTCGCCTTTGAAGACAGTGTTGAACGGCAGCCGCGACTCAAACGCGCTCGCCCTCGCACAAGCAAGAATGATTACACCGAAGATTTTCCAGGCCCTCATTGCGTTTGAAACTGAAATCGAAAGTTCTGCGCGATCAAGTATTGGTCACCCGATCGCGTAACGAATATACACGCGATTTAAGAAATTCTTTCGGTCTTTCGCCGCGGATCGGCTTCATGAAATAGCGCAGCGAACGGCGCGTCAGGCGCGGTTCGTAACCGAATTCCGGCATCAGGTCGCGGCAATGCCATTCCACCCAGCCAACTTCGTCCTCGTGCAGTTCGTTTTTCCAGCGCGTTACCGGCGCAGTGCTGATTTCGGCGAACCGCGTGCCAGCGGCGGAATTTCCCGCCCAGGATCGTCCGACCTTCGTCGGATTTAGCACAATTTCCGGATCGAAGCTGATCTCGAGATAATCGCACACCTTTTGCATCGACATCTTTGGATCGAGCGCGAGATCTTCGTAACCAACGACGAGACCCGGAATTTCGCCGGCGCGAATTTTTCTGGCCAGTTTCGCCGCCGTCCGCCAATGCGCGACCACGTAGTAAACCGAAAAGCGCCGCGTCTTGCGCGTGTGTTCGAGCGAGATCTGCGCGGCCAGCAACGCACGCGGATCGCGCATCGTCAGCAGGAGTTTCGCTCTTGGGAAGCGATTAAAGATTTCGGGAATGTAATTGCGGTTCGCCGGAGTTTTTTCGACCCATCGCTTCACTCGATCGAGCGGCACGCCCGCGACTTCGGCGTACGCTTCCATCATTAACACGAGTAAATCCCGTTTTTCGTTCGCCGGATCGAATGCCACGCGGTCGAACGTTTCTAGAAACTTTTGCTTCGGAAATCCGGCGTAATCCTGCCGACCGCGCATTGCCTGGAATCCAAACAGCACGTTGGTCCACGATTCTTTGGTCAGGTAATCGAACTGCGCGCGGCGTCCCCGATCGCGATACTTGTTCAACACCGTTGGGAAATAGGCTGTGTCCTGCGGCATCACGAGTAGCTCGGGATGGCTGTCGAGCAACGACACCAGCAGTGTCGTGCCCGATTTCGCCGCGCCGGCGATAAAACAGGCGCGCTCGTCGAACCGCAAATTCTCCATCGCCTCAACTTAATCTCGTGACGTGCGCGCACAAATTGTCGATCTTGCCGCCATGTCCGCCTCCAGTGACTCGTCACGTGTCACTCGTCGCTCGTCACTGACGAAAGCAATCGTCGCGAAGAGTGCTGACGAATTGCTGCCCGAATATCAAAGAGTCATTGAGACCATTTCCCCCGAAGCTGGCTTTGGCGGAATCTGGGAGAGCGAAATGCTTTTATTTTATGCCGCGGTAAAACCGTTCGCGCCAAAACAAATTCTCGAGTCCGGCCGCGCACGCGGCAAAAGTACGCTGATTCTCGCGCGCTGTTTTCCCGAATCGCGCATTGTCAGCGTCGAGTACGAGCGCGAATCAGAAAACGCTCCCGTTGCGGAAACCAAACTGAAGAACGAAGCGAATGCCGATCTTCTCTACGGAGATTCGCGCGAGATCCTACCGGAGCGATTGCAACCGGGCGACGCTGTCTTGATCGACGGCCCGAAAGATTTTCGCGCTCTTAAGCTCGCGGTCGACCTTCTTCGGACCGGAAAGCCGTGCGTGGTCTTTGTTCACGATTTCCCGCCAAATTCGCCGCAGCGAAAATTCGTTGAGCGAAATTTCCCGAACGCATTCTTTGGCGACGATCCGCTTTTCAGACGCTTTCAAAGCTTGGACAACGAGCGCGATCCCCGCTCCCATCCACAACGCCGTTACGGAATTTTCGTCTGCCTTCCACCGCCCTTGCCGGTTCTCGATTTGCGGACGCGTCTCCGGCTGTTCGTTTCGGCATAGCGAGTTCGCCGGGGTCAGATCTGAACATTTGACATTCAGGATACGACGTCACTGTCAGGAAAAAAATTAAGTGGACCAAATGTCAAATGTTCAGATCTGACCCCGGTGCCGGTTTGATTCGGGCTGTTACGACTTATATGGTTTGGCTCAGTGCCGAATCCTTTTTCGAGAAAGCGCAAGATAGTTCGCCAAGGTTCTTCCGGAGGCCCGCGAAAATCGACGCGGGTCAAATTGCGGCCGGGGAGCGATTGGACCAAACGCAATTTCATTACCAGCGTCTGGATCCCGTCGCTTTTCACTAAACGCTCCGGCGCGCGAGATGCGCGGCCGTTGTTTCCAAATGTGCAGCCGGGCCAGATTTGCATTACCTGGATCGGACACGCGTCGTTCCTGATTCAAACGCACGACACGAATGTTCTGATCGATCCGATCTGGTCGATGTGGCTCAGTGTGATCAAGCGGCTCAAAGAACCGGGCTTTAACATTCATCATCTGCCGTCGATTGACTTCGTTCTCGTCACTCACGCGCATTTCGATCACCTCGATCGTCGCACTTTGCGTGCGATTGCGGCCGATCAGCCGATTGTCGTTCCGGTAGGCGTCGGGCGTCTCGTTCATAGGCTCGGCTTCAAAATCGTGCACGAGCTCGACGAGTGGCAAACCATCGAGCTCGGGCCCTTGCGCATTTCGTTAACGCCGGCGCATCATTGGGGCGCACGTTTTCTCGCGGACACGCATCGCGGTTTCGGCGGTTTCGTGATCGGCGCGAATGGCCGGTCGGTTTTTCACTGCGGTGACACTGCTTACTTCGAAGGGTTCAAGGAAATTGGCGAACGCCACGACATTGAGATCGCGCTCCTGCCGATTGGCGCTTACGATCCGCCGCTCGCGCGCGAAGTGCACATGAACCCGGAAGAAGCGGTGCGCGCGTTCAATGAGCTGCAGGCGAAAATGCTCGTGCCGATGCATTACGGAACTTTTCGTCTCGGTTATGAACCGCTCGAAGAACCGCTTGAACGTCTGCGCGAATCCGCGCGCGTTCACGGCATTGAAGACAAGGTGCTAGTCATGACCGAAGGAAAGCCGGTCGTTCTCTAGAATATTGTGTCGCCACAGATGAACACAGATGAAACACAGATTTGCAGACTGTCTTTTCTGCATCTGTGAAAATCGGTGTTAATCGGTGGCAAAATTTCTTCGGCGCAATCGCGGCCGGACTGATCGTCGCCGGATTCTGTGGCGTGCTGCTCTGGCACAATCCGCTCGTTTTCTGGAACGACGATTACGAATTGTCGATTCTGCCGGTGTTCGCTGATGTGGCGCGGAGTTGGAACGAAGGTCATTTACCGTTACTCAGTCCATATTCCTGGGTCTGCAGCAATCTCGCCGGTGAGTTTCAGTACGGAACATTTTCCGTTTTCATAAACGCCGCGGTCGTCGTGATTTGGAAATTTTCGGTTACCTTTTCACAACAAGCCGCCGCTCTGTCGATCACCCATCTTTTCGTTCTCGCTTCCGGGGCGTTTCTGCTCGCGCGCGATCGCAATCTTTCCTTTCCGCTGTCGATCTTCGTCGCGCTGGTCGCGGCATTGAACGGCTGGATCGTTTGTTGGGGCGCGAGTGATTGGTTCGGCGCGCTCGGCGCGTTCACATGGTTACCGTGGAGTTGGTGGGGACTCGAGCGCGCACTGGATCGACAACGAACTCGCTGGCGATTTCTTTGGCCAGCACCGTTTGTTTATCTGCTCGTGACCGGCGGATTTCCCTACACGGTTTTGATGCTGGTGCTTCTGATTGCATGGCTTGCTTGTCGCGCCGTAGCCTCAGGCGAAGACGGGTCGATCTTGCCGATGCTTGGCGGAGCTGCCCTCGGATTTGGATTATCGGCTCCGGCGTGGCTGGCGATTTTCGATTACGTTTATGGCTCGGCGCGCTCGTTGCAGTCTGCGGGCGCGCACTTGCAATGGATCGTTCCCTGGCGCGCGTTGCCCGGATTTATCTTGCCATGCTGGACGGTGAACTGGGCCGATTTCTCCACCCATTATCTTCCTCACACTGCAACTGAATTGAGCTCCGGCCTGGCCGCGCCTGCTGCGCTCGTCGCCGGATTTCTTTGGCGCCCACGCCTGCTGTTCCGACGAATGAGATGGGAATTCGTCCTTCTCATCGTCCTTCTCGTGCTTTGCATGATTCCGATGGCCGGAGTTTTTCGGTGGAGTTTTCGTTGGCTGCCATTTTTCCATCTCGTGCTCGCACTTTGCGCTGCCGGCGCGCTTCAATTACGGCCGCGCCTGGCGATCGGTTCGACAAGTTTTCTGCTCTTGATCGTCGTTACCATCCCGATGTCGCTCTTCAACATCGCCGGCCCATATGGTCCGACATTGACCTGGGTTTACTTTGAGATCGCCGCGATCTGGGCGCTCTCCGAATTGTTTCTTCCACTCACTGCAATGCGAAAGTGGGCGCCGCCAGTCGCGGCGTTCGCCATTTTGCTTGCGACTTACGTTTGTATTCCGACGAACTGCGGCGTGCCAAAGTATAATCTAAGTAACGGTTTGCTGAAAACAGAACCGCTCGATCCGCAACGTCTTTATCTCAGCGTTTATCCAGCGCCGGAAACCGATTATCGCGTCGAGAAAAAACCGGAGGCGTTTGGCGAACTTGTCAGGCCGGGCAGCACTTCAATGTGGGCCGGAGTGCACTTCGTCAACGGTTACAGCCCGATTCTGCCGGCTGGTGTCTCGCGCGATTTCGATTTTCGCGTTCATGGCGAATTCAATCTCCACGAAGCCGAATATCTCCTCTGGTTTCAATCGGACGAAAGTGGATTGCTCGCGCAACTCGGTGTCGACGGAATCATCGTTGCCTGGGACGCGAAAATCGATCCGGCGCTTGGGGCGGATTGGGAATTTGTGGAATCAACCGACGAAGGCGCGGTTTATCATCGAATTGGCGAACCGCTGGCGCGCGTTCGTTCGGTCATAGCGATTGACTCGCGGCCAAACCAGCAATTCGTTTCAGCGAAAATTTCTGAAATCGAAGACACACGAAATCATGTTTCCGCCGATGTCGATGTTCCAAACGACGGCTTGCCGGCGCTGCTGACTTTTTCGCGGCCCTTCTTCCGTGGTTATGAAGCGACCATCGGCGCCGAGAAACTTCGTGTCGAATCGTATCGCAATTTATTTCCGATCGTTGAACTGCCGGCTGGCGCTCACGGCAGACTAACATTGATTTATCGACCGTGGTGGCTGGTTACCGGTGGCACATTATCGATCATGTGCGCGGGCGTCTGGCTATTCGGAATGTTCCGCGCGCTGCGCACACCGGCCACGAACGCCGGCGATTAATATACGTCGCGCTTGTAACGTTTGTCCGCCTTGAGCTTTTCGACATAGGCGTTTGCTTCTTCTGGCGATTTGGCTCCGTGCTCCTGCACGATTTTTCGCAGCGCGGCGTCGACGTCTTTCGCCATGCGCTTGGCGTCGCCGCAAACAAAGAACTGCGCGCCTTCGCCGTCGATCCATTTCCAAATGTCGGCCGCATGTTCGAGCATTTTGTTTTGCACGTAAATCTTGTGCGCCTGATCGCGCGACCACGCGCAATCGAGGCGAGTGAGGAGACCGTCTTTGGTGTAACGCTCCCAGTCTTCTTTGTAGGCGTAATCGGATTTCGCGCGTTGCGCGCCAAAGAAGAGCCAGTTCTTGCCTTTCGCACCCAGCGCTTGTCGCTCTTGCAAGAACGCGCGAAACGGCGCGATGCCGGTACCGGGGCCAATCATGATCAACGGAATGTTGCCGTTTTCTGGCATGTGAAAATGTTTTGCCGAACTCGGATAAACCGGCACCGGAACGTTGTCCGCGCGCTCGGCCATGAAAGCTGAGCAAACACCTTTGTGCACGCGGCCGCGACTCTCATATTGCACAACATCGACAATGAAATGCACGCGATCGGGAAAAACTCTCAGGCTGGATGCCACTGAATAAAGCCGCGGCTGCAATTTGGTGAGCAGCCCGACAAACTCCTCCGGCGTGAACTTTACCGACGGATGGTCGAGCAAGAAATCGATCACCTCTGCACCCCACAAGTAATTTTCGAGATCGTGTTTTCTGTCCGCATGCAATAATTCCTTTAACATCGGAGCGGCGGACGCGCGTTCCGCGATCGCTTTCAGGAACTTTGGCGTTGGTTGCGTGATCGAGAAATCGCGCAGGAGCGCTTCACGGAGCGGCTTCGTCGTCTTTGCGGCCACCACCGGTTCATCACCTTTTGCTCCCAGCGCGCGAATGATTTCATCGACCAACGACGGATCGTTTGTCGGATAAACCGCGACCGAATCGCCCGGCTCAAAGCTCAGTCCCCAGTTCGTCAGGTCGATCTCGAAATGACGCGTGTCCTTTTCTGAATCGGGCGTGCTCAATCGCTTGTTAACGACGAGTTTTCCGGGAAAAGGATTCTGTCGCGTCCAAGGCAATGTGGACGCTGGTTTTGGTGGTGCGCTGACTTCAGGCATGCTGACTTCTGTAGCGGCGGTCTATGATCGTCGCAAATTTTTAGTGCGACGATGTCGATCTATCTTAATGCACTTCGCGCTTATATTGAGAGCCGTCCCTGCTCAGCCGTCGTTGCCAATCGCGAGAGTCGGACAAACCTCCATGGCGTGTTGCGCCCTCTCGCTTTCAGAGTCGCCTTGAGGTTGTCTTGCAAAATAGACGGCCGTCTCGTCCTTATTCACTGTCAAAAGATGAGGAGCTTCTTCGAGACAGGTGCGGCACAGCGAACAGGTCGTGTCGACGTACCACGCTCCCGATGCATTCAAAGGCTGTTTGCTATTCTTGTCAGCCATGATGTTTTTCTTACTAGCTTCATTTAGACGCAGCAATCCTGTTTTCCAAGCATCAAGGGACCGCGATCCGACGGTTGCGGGTTGGCGCGGCGACTCTAAACTCTCGCGAGCGTGCTCGAGTGCGAATCGGCGCGCTTGAGCATGCCTAACGAATACGAATCACCGATTGGTGACCGGCCGGAGATTTGCGGTGCGGTCGTGCCGCCGCCGCCGAGGCACGATCCTTACGCTGCATTTCGCTCCCGTGGCTTCCGATTTTTCACGACCGGTAATTTGTTGTCGATTGTCGGCCGGCAAATGCTCGCCGTCGCGGTGGAGTGGGAAATTTATCGACGCACGCATTCGGCGACGGCGCTCGGACTGGTCGGACTCGTCTTTGCGATTGCCATCGTTGGCTTGTCCTTGCCGGCGGGATATCTCGCCGACAGGATTAGTCGGAAGCAAATCATTCTTGTTGCCCAGATTTTCAGTGTGATCACATCCGCGTTACTCGCCCTTGTTTCCTGGCAGCACCTCGCGATACCGCAGCTGCCAATTTTGCGCACCTGCAATCAAGGTTTGACCGCGATCGCGTCGGTCTTTGAAAAACATGACCGCACGTTTCATTTCGATGACGCTTCAATTCCGCTCATTTATCTTTTGCTCTTTCTTGGCGCAATTGCTCGAACGTTTTCGTGGGCGGCGCGCAGTTCGTTTTTTCCAACGCTGGTGCCGCGCGACGCATTTTCAAACGCCGTGACCTGGAATAGCAGCGTTTTTCAAATTGGATCGGTTGTCGGGCCGGCACTTAGCGGTTTTGTAGTCGCGCACCAAGGTTTTCCAATCGTCTATGGGATCGATGCGATCACCTCGGCATTGTTCTTTCTGTTGGTGTTGCCAATTCCGCGCGCACCCCAGGTGCGAGAACGCAAAGAGCATGGCACGTGGCGGAGTTTGGCCGCGGGAATGAAGTTCGTGTTCAGCAAGAAAGTGATCCTGGCCACAATCACGCTCGACCTGTTTGCAGTGTTGCTGGGCGGCTCGGTCGCGTTGCTGCCAATCTTCGCCGATCAAATTCTCCATTGCGGACCAGTCGGACTGGGTTGGATGCGCGCTGCGCCCGCGATTGGTGCGTTTGCGATGGCACTTGTAGTTGCCTATCTGCCGCCGATGCGACAGGCGGGAAAAATGTTGCTTTGGTGCGTCGCCGGATTCGGTGCGGCAACCATTGTTTTCGGATTATCCAAAGCATTCTGGCTTTCGTTGCTAATGCTTTTCATCGCCGGCGCAGTCGACAGTGTCAGCGTGATTATTCGCGGCTCGATTGTGCAGCTGGTCACGCCGGACGAAATGCGCGGCCGTGTTTCCGCAGTGAACAACATTTTCATCGGAACGTCGAACGAGTTCGGCGCCCTCGAATCGGGATTAACCGCCGCGCTCTTCGGTCCCATCATTTCAGTGGTGGGTGGGGGAATTGGAACAATTCTCGTCGTCCTCGGCGCCGCCTGGAAATGGCCGGAGATTCGCAAGATCGGCGCGCTCGATCGGAATCTGCGATGACATTCGGTAGGGCGAGACTCCGTCGAGCCGTTGAAATTGCTTGCCGACTACAGCGGCTCCGTGGAGCGTCGCCTTACCAATTATGAGAGTCGCGGCGGCTCAAATTTCCTGCGTGCTGGGCGATTTCGAAGTGAACATGGGCAAGGTTCGTGATTTTGCGAAGCATGCGAAAAAATCCGGCGCTGAGCTGGTCGTTTTTCCGGAGATGATCGACACCGGCTATTCGATGACGGTTATTGAGAAACACGCCAGGACCTGGAAGCAAGGGGCAGTCGGCGAGATCCAGAAAATCGCAAAAGAAAATTCCATCGCGATCGTTGCTGGAATTTCAGATCGGGAACGCGATTCCATTTTTAATGCGCAAGCCTTCGTGAACGCGAACGGAGAAATGATCGCCAAATATCGCAAGACTCATCTTGTGACCGCCGCGCCACTTGATGAACGCGCTTGTTTTTCACCTGGAAACGAATTCGTCGTTAGCAAGCTGGGCGATTTTAATATCGGTCTCAGCATTTGTTACGATCTGCGGTTTCCAGAAATGGCGCGAATACTCGCGGTGAAGCACAACGCAAATGTCCTTGTGAATTCATCCGCCTGGCCGGTCGTGCGCGCGGAACATTTGCGGATACTTGCCCTTGCGCGCGCGGTCGAGAATCAAAGCTATCTCATTATCGCTAATCGCGTCGGAACGGACGACGGCGTCACCTTGTGCGGCGGCTCGGTGATTGTGGATCCTTCAGGAAAAATTCTCGCAGCAGCTCCGGCGGCCCGAGAGGAATTAATTCAAGCCGAAATTTCGGAAGAAGTGATCGCCGATATCCGCAAACGAGTGCCGGCATTTGCCCATCGTCGTGGCGAGTTGTACAACATCAACTGAAACCGCCAATTGCCATCGCGCGCTCGATCTACTACTGGATGAAAACGAATCGCATCTGTATCGCTTTTATGCTCGCGTTCGGGTTTTCAAGCGTGAGTCGCGCTGAAGAGAATTCGACGCCGCAACAAGTGTTCGACGGAATGCGCGGGAGTTTCCAAGCGGACAAGGCCAAGGGCGTGCACGCGAAATATCAATGGGAATTGAGCGGGCCGAATGGTGGCGATTGGTGGATCGACGTCGAAGACGGAAAGTTTACCATGGGCAAGGGAAAGATCGATAATCCAACAGTCACTTTCATTACCAGCGACAACGATTGGGTGGCGATGTGCAACGGCAAGCTCAAGGGAACGTGGGCCTTTATGACTGGCCGATTGAAAGTCCACGGTCCGCAGTCCGTGGCGCGAAAGTTGGACGAAATTTTCCCTTAGAACTTTGCTTCGATCGCGAGCCGGACGTACGGCGCGGGCTCCGTTTTAACCTCTGCCTCGGCGCGGAAGAAATCAAAATCGCGTCTGACGTTGCAGCCTACATCCAGCGTGATGTCGAGCGGTTTGAAATGAGAATAAGTGGCCTGCACTCCGGTTCGGATTTCGCTGTACTGCACAATCGGATCGTGAACCTGGAGTTTGGCGGCGGGGGTAATCACGTCGTCGGTCCGGAAACTTGCGAAGTAGAGATCCCCGGCCACGCGAAATTCCCAATCGTCATTCGGACTGTAAACAAAAGCCGGTTTCGGAAACACTCCTTCAAGTCGGAGATGATCATTAATAAGCCAAATCAAGCCGCCCCCCGGCGCGGCAACGGGATTTGAATTGATGGCTCCGCCGGCACCGATCACTCCATAAATCTTGTCCTTCTGGAGCGGAAACGTGACCCAAACTTTCCATGGAATATCAAAAGCGTCGCCATTGGCGTGATCCTCAAAGTAAACGCCGGGTTCGAGGTCAATCCCAGCACCTGCGTGATCTTTATAAATATACTCGTAGGCAACCAACGCGTGGATTGTTTGCAAATGATCGGGTAATCCATTGTTGCCACCTATTACTGCGCCCGTTGGGGAGAAATGATTGGACCCATTGTCCCCGCCGAAATCGAATCGCTCGTATTCGGCGCCGAGTCGCAAATACCAATTGCCGGTGATCAGAAACCGATGGGCGTAGCTGAAATCGTTATAGAGGGAGTCCCCATCGCCAAACCTTCCATCGTAATGCTTAAAATCGCTGCTTCCGGTATAGGTGGTTTCGTAATTGAAGATCTCGGTCGAATTCTTCTCTTCCGGGCTCGGCCCCGGCTGCAATTCCGGCCCCGCGCCGGCAAGCACGGACAGAGTAAGGCTAAAAAAAGAAAGGGTTAAGGCGAGGCGAAGGCGATTCATAATTTGGAAAAAGCGCTGGTTGTCGATCCTGTATACGCATCGGCCAGCTAGGCTCCGTGTATCGCATTTCGACAGTCTCAGCAAGTCGCGATTGATCCGTTAACGTGAGGAGCTGCGTTCCGTGTTAGCATTCACGAACATTCAAAATGAAATCGCCAAGTAAGATTAAACTGACTTTCTACCTGCTGGGTTTCGCCGGCGCGGCGCTTTTCACCGTGCTCTTGGTTCGAGAAGGTGCCGCTCGGGTGATGCAAGCGTTCGTGGCACCGAAATGGGTGATTGCTGGCATCGTCGCATATCATTCCTTCCCGATATTTCTCGACACGATCGCGTGGTGGGTTCTCTTTCCGAAATCGCATCGCGTTCCAGTGTTCCAACTCTTTTGGATGCGCTGGATCGGCGAATCGGTCAGCACGCTGGTGCCGTCCGCCGCAGTCGGCGGGGACGTCGTGCGCGCCCGTTTGGCCGCGATCAAAGGCGGGGTGCCGCTTTCCATCGGAGCTGGAACAGTCATTGTTGATCTTACGCTTGGGGTGTTCATTACTGCAGGCTTTACGATTCTTGGGCTGCTGCTTCTCGTTCAAGCGACCGGACAAACCAGTTTTGTCGGTCCAAGTGTGGTCGGAATCGTAATCGCTCTTTGCGCATTCGCCGGTTTTTATTTCGCGCAGCGATTGGGAATGTTCGGGTTCGTCGGACGGATTATTGCGCGATTGGCGAGCTCACCGGAGTGGCAAGCGATGAGCGAGCATGGCGAAACGTTGGATGACACGGTGCGCTCGCTTTATGCCCGCGGCAGCGGGCTGGCCGCGTGTTGCTTTTGGACGGTCCTTTCGCTTGGTCTCACCTCTGTTGAAATCTGGATTGCGCTTTATGCGATGGATTTGCCGGCCTCATTTCTCAACGCGCTTATTCTTCAAAGTACCGTATTCACGATTCGTTCGGCGGCTTTCGCGGTTCCAGGCGCTCTTGGCCTTCAGGAAGGCGGTTACGTGTTTGTTGGAAGTCTTCTCGGGATACCAGGTGAGAGCGCATTCGCGTTGTCTCTAATCGCGCGTCTTCGGGAGCTCGGCTTCGGAATTCCTGGACTTATTAGCTGGCAAGTAATCGAAGGCCGCCGTTTTCTGCGGACGAGGGCCCGACCTGCATCCTCGTAAATTTCAGTTCGCCAATTGCCCGGCTTAAATTTGCCAGCCGTCGTTTCACTTTTACAGGATTAGTGAAGTTGGTTCGCACGCGCCACCAGATCCAGGCCAGCCCGCCGGGCAAATCGAGTTGTTGTTGAAGTTGTGCGATTACTTCCCGGTCGCCATAGGCTTCGAGGAACGCGGTGGAGAATACGAACCATTCCCGAGTCCGAACGGTTCCGACCAGGTCGAGGAGAAACATGAGTAAATCGTTGGCGTGTCTCGCCGCCGCCGCGAGGGATTTTTGGTGGCACATCTCGAAATCGACCCACCGCGCGCGGTTGTTCTTCGCGTCGTAGATCACGTTCGTTATGCTCGCATCGCCGTGCGACCAGGGCCCGCGGAACTCGTTGCTCCAAAGTTCGTGAGCCCA
>Ga0210406_10004179_pt1 | contig 15591 bp, 17 predicted proteins | sample IncBWC30MmetaG_FD_155454 | JGI IMG/M metagenome (GOLD analysis project Ga0210406, IMG submission 155454) | Forest soil microbial communities from Barre Woods Harvard Forest LTER site, Petersham, Massachusetts, United States - Inc-BW-C-30-M | ecosystem: Environmental > Terrestrial > Soil >... | reverse complement strand
GCTTTGACCGGTCGAAATGGGGCACCGAGATCGTCGCCGCCGTGCAGCGCGGGCTGGCGCGCGACCCGGCAACGCTGCCCAAGATCGAAAAGCCGCGCAACAATTCAAATGGCGCGGCGATCGTCGAACTTCTGAAAGTGCTGTTGCGCATGACCTCGGAGCGCCACGCCGTCGCCAGCAAGGTGATCGCCACCGTCGACGATCTCGAGCAGATCGCGGCTGACGATGATGCCGACGTCGCCGCGCTGCACGGCTGGCGCCGTGAGTTGTTCGGCGAGGCCGCGCTTTCGCTGAAGCATGGCAGGCTCGCGCTTGCGATCGAAAGAGGCCGGGTCGTCAGGGTCGATCGCAGCGCTGACGGCCCCACGCCGCAAGCCTGACGGCACCTTACGAAGCCCTGTCATCCTCGTCGTCCCGGTCGTCGGCGGCGGCTTTCAATGCTGCCGATACTTCCACCATGACCATGGATAGAATATAAGCGCTGGTGGGCAGATTTAGCTGCCGGGCTTTTGCGATTGCCGTTGAGACGTTATTCGCCAGCTCGTTGAGTTCGTCTTCGCGGGTCATCATCTTGTACTCGCTTCTGGAGCCTTTTGCCGTGAGCACGGACGATTCCGATCCTAGCGGGGATAAATTATTGCGGTTGCTTCGGGACAATCAGATCGATCTGACCGTCGTCGAAGGTTTTCGGCTGGTGATTGCATTCAATAAAATCAAGGATCCGTCGGATCGGCGCGTTCTGATCGAACTGGCCGAGCGATTTGCAAGGTGACCGTTGGTTCAAGGCCTGGCGCACTGGTCATGCCGCGAGCTTGCCGCCGGCCTCGATGAGGTCGGCGCTTCCCAAAATCCCGGCGTAGTTGCCAATGACCTTGACGACTGCGAGCTTGTATGACGCGGCGTCGCCGACGCCGGGCCGCCTGCAGGCGACGGCATCGCCGACCACCTGATAGCGATGGCTGCGGTGAAACCCTTCGACCACGGTCGACAGCACGGTCTCATCGAGGGAAAATCCCAGCAGCACGCAGCGAATGCTTTTCATGTTCGACATGTATTCGGCGAACCGCGTCGAACTATAGGCGGACGGCAGCGGATGCTCGAAGGTAAGCTCCCCCGGCCGCGGCTTCAGCTCGGCGATCCAGTCCGTCAGGTTCGAGGCCGGGTTGAACCACGCGGCCTGCGCGATCCGTTTCAGGTGCATCAGCGGCCAGAGGTTGCCGCGCCACAGCGTCATCAATTCGAGACAGCGCGTCGTAATCGCCTCGGCGTCCGATATGACGTGGCTGCGGCCTTCGGTGAGATATTCGGTCTGCAGATCGGCGCAGATCAGGATCGGCGGATCGTCATGGATGGAAGCAATCATTTTTTCGGTTCGCCTTCATGGTTCGGGCAACGCCGCCGCGCGAAGAGGAGAGGTCACGGGGCGAGCCGCCGAGATGTCGAGGACGCCGGGCCGGTCCCAGTCGCCCTCCGGCCTGATGATCACGTAAGGGTCGCTATCGAGCGTGATGGCATCGGGACCCGGCTCGAGGTCGAGGACCATCTCGGTGTAGGAAAAATCGGAAAAGGTGATCTTGCGGTTGTGACCGAGCGGCTTGGCCCCGAAATGCGCCCAGAAGTTCACCAGCCGGTCTTGCGCGTGCCCATAGACCTTCTTGAACCCCTTGCGCTTGATGTAATCGAAGCTTGCCTGCACCAGCTTGAACGATATGCGCGAGCGTCGGAACTGATGGCGAACGGCGAGACGCTCGATCTTGGCGAATTCGCCGAAAAACCTTACGCGAAGGCAACCCGCCGGCTCCTTCCCCACGAACCCGATGAAATGCGCCGCGACCAGATCGTTGCCATCGAACTCCTCCTCGATCGGGCAATCCTGCTCGGCGAGGTAAACGGCGGAACGGATGGCGGTCACCAGCATGAGATCGTTGGGATTGCGCGCGATGCGGATTGAAATCGCGCGCGGGTCTGGATTGGGTGATGATGGAGATTTAGTGCCGTGCATCTGCAATACTCCCTGTTGAGAAAGTCGATGCCGGCATGTTTGGTGGCAACCGGTTCCATGGCCGCTGGTAATGCCAAAGGTCGGGTTGGAAGCTCGATATCGGCCTGAAGCCTGTTGCGACCAGCAAATCGCGACCCGCCGTTGTTGATGGCTGGGCGAAAAAATCGGCGCCGATAAATCGGGGCTTTCTCAAATATTCCGCGACGTTTGCCAATCCGACAACAGCGCGCCCGCGGCACGCGAGGGCCCAGACATAGATGGCCGATACGTCCTCATCCGGGCGCGCCAAGAACTCACGGCTTGGGTTCTTCAGATCGATGTCGTCGAGCAAAAGGGCGTCATGCCCTCGGCAATTGAGATGGAGGAACGCTATTCCGCCCAGCAGTTTTCCCGCCCGCTCAAAAGCAAAAATTGACTCCGGATCGCCGCCCAGGAATTGGTCAAGGTCAACTTCCGAGACGCTCACCCCCGGAACCTCCCGGCGGGCAAGGGCCACCAGATCGGCCAGTTGCCGGCGTGTCGCCAGACGAACGCTGATTGCAGAGGTTGGCGATAGCCTGTCCAACTCATGTCGAGGCAAAAAATCGCCAGTTCCGCGAAAAGTACTATCCATTTATCATCCCAGATGTGTAACGATTATCATACCTGACGGGGGTGACGGTATGCAGCAAGGTTTGCATCGGGGTGCTGCACTAAAGCAGCACAAGAAGACCGACGAGAATCTCAACGCATCGTGGGAGGATTTGCACGCGTTTCTTCTGTGCACACGGCATCAGAGTTTCAGGAATGCCGCGGAAGTCCTGGGCCTGACCGGGACGACGCTGATGCGGAAGATAGACCGACTTGAAGAAGAATTAGGATTCAAACTGTTCTTACGCGACCAAACGGGGCTGTCGCTGAGCGACGAAGGACGGGCTTTGCTGTTCGATGTCGAACAGATGGAACGCCTCAGCTTCAATATCTTTCGTCGCGCCTCGCTGTCGACGGAAATAGACGGCTCGGTGCGTGTCGCCGTCACGGAGGGACCCGGTATCTCCTGGGTCCTCCCCAGACTGATCGATTTCCAGAAAACCTATCGAAAGATCATGGTCGATCTTCGTTGCGCGATGGAACAGGCCGACGTATCGCGCCTGGAGGCCGATATTTCGATCCAGATTGCGCGACCGACAAATCCAGACCTCATTGTCGCAAAGCTTGCCAGGCTTCACATTTACACGTTTGCTTCGGAAGGATACCGCGATGCTTTCGGACTTCCAAAATCTCTTTCAGACCTCAAGAACCACCGGATTGTGAAACAACACGGGGTTCAACTGGACGAGACCGGCTACGCACGAATTTTGGGATTGGAATCGCTGGAAGGGATTGTGGGCATATCGACGAATTCCAGCGTGGCGGTTCTGTATGCTGTGGAGCGGGGCGCCGGGATTGGATTTCTGCCAACGTCGGTAGCTGCGCTCGGCGCGCCGCTCGTCGCAATTGATCTCGGGATCAACTATCACATGGATTTGTGGCTCACCTACCACAAAGAATTTCGCAACTCTGATCGACACAAAATCGTAATTGATTGGCTTAAGAAGATATTCGATCCCAAAGCCCACCCTTGCTTCGGCGATGAGTTTATCCATCCGAATCATCTCGTACCACTGATGGAGGAGCAGAGACGCAACTTCGGCCTTCAGGGATACGCGGCCGCCGGGTTAGCTTAGATATACGATTGGAGTTGATCGAGGCGCCGCCATTGCCCCTCTACCACTTCAACTCCACGCCCACCGTCCCCTGGTGCGACTGCAGCGCGGACCGGAATTTGCCGTCATAGTTGAGATAGACGCGTACGGTGTTGCTCAGGCTGAGCGAGGCCGACGCGCCGGCGTCGGCGCCGAGCTGGCTTTCGCCGATGCCCTGCACCGCAATGCTCTGCGGGCCCAGGCTGACGAGGATCGAACCGAAATTCTGCGCGAAATTGTTGACGAATTTGCCGTAGGCCGACAGGTCCAGAATCTTCCGGTCGAAAATCCAGTAGTGCCCGACCTCGGCACCGATCAGCACGCGCGAGCGCTCCACGGTCGCACCGCTCGCCATCACCGGATCGAGGCCGCCGACTTCCTGGAATGATCCGGTCGAGGCGCGCACATACTCGAATGCGGCCTTCGGCACGATGCGGCTTTGATCGATGTTCCAATAGTAGCTGAGTTCGGTCAGCGCGCCGTCGACTTGTGCGTTATAGCCCGCGGTGGCGAGCCCCTGACCGGTGTCCCTGTTCGAATTGACCCGGCCAAAGCCGTGGACCAGCGCGACCGCCAACGTCCAGGGCCCCTTGTCGACGGAGGCGTTGAAGCCGAGCTGCGTGAGGTCAAGGGTCGCCGATTGAAGCGCCAGCGGCACGTCGATCGCGGTACGGCTCTGGTCGACGGAGAAACCGACATTGACGCCGGGCGCGACGCGCGCGCCGATACCGGCTACGCCGCCCCAGGTCTGACGGCGATCGCCGACATAGAAGCCTTGCGCGCCGGTCGTCGCAGAGATGCCATAGGCCTCACCCCAGGCGTGAAACCGCGGGCCCTCCGCGGCTTCCGAGGCGCCGCCGCCTCCCGGGTTGGAGCGAGAGATGCGGTTGAATCCGCCACTCGCCTGGTTTCCGAGCCGCTCCAGGAAACTGCTGCCGAGATTCGCCGCCGTTGCGCCCGACGACACATCGGAATTGATCATCGTCGGTGTCGGAATCGGGGTGGGCGACGGCGTTGGTGTTGGGGTTGGCGTCGGCGATGGGGTCTGGGCGTGAGCGGCGGGTATTGCCGCCATCGTCAGACCGAGCACCAACGCAATCGCGACCGCCGTCGCAAGCCAGCGGCCAACTCCGGTCTCCGTTGTCCGCGAAGGCCGCGATGCGCAGCACATCAATGCTATTCCCAAAACAGGCGCCGGTTCGACAAATGCACAAAATCTGTTCGGATTTGCCCCCAGTTGTCCCGGAGGGTCAATCGCTCCCGGCCGGCGTCGAGGGTATTGCGCTGCATTGTAGTTCCAGTGCCACAGATCGGCTTGTGCGATCTGATGCTCGATCGATTTCGGCGACCGGCCAAAATCTTGCTAACGCGCAATTTATGATTGCACCCCGTCGCCGGGGGTTTTGTTTTCATTGCGCCGACCCATCAAGTCACGGCGGGCGAGATCAGAAAATTCCCCGAACCGGTGGTTTGCTCGATTTTGCAGATCTCGCCCTCGAGCCGGATCTTGCCGCCGGCGAGGAGCCGCAGCGCATCGGGATAGATGCGATGTTCGACTTCGAGGATCCGCTCCGACAGAGTCTCACGCGTATCGCGATCGCTCACCGGGACCGCGCCCTGCATCACGACCGGACCGGCGTCGGTTTCCGGGATGACGAAATGGACCGTTGCCCCGGAGATTTTCACGCCCGCGCGCAGCGCCTGGCCATGCGGGTCGAGGCCGGGAAACGAGGGCAGCAAGGAAGGATGGATGTTGAGCATCCGCCCATACCAGCGCTTGGCGAATTCGGCCGTGAACAGACGCATAAACCCGCCGAGGCAGATCAGCTCGATGCCGTGCCCATCAAGTGTCGACTGCAAAACCGCCTCGAACCCCGCGCGATCGCCGCCGAACGGCTTGCTTTCGATGACGAGGGTCGGAATACCGCTGGCCTTGGCCTTCGCAAGACCAAGCGCATCGGCACGATTTGAAATCACGAGCACGATTTCGGCGGGAAAATCCGCAAGGCTGGCTGCCTGGATCAGCGCGACCATATTCGAACCACGTCCGGAGATCAGGATGGCGACCCGGCGTTTCATCGCTTCACCGCGCTAGATCGAGGTGACCGTCATAGATCACGCGATGTTCGCTCGAGGCCTCGACAACTTCACCCAGCAGCGTGACGCTTTCGCCGCCGTCCTTGAAAATGCCGGCGACCCGTTCGACCGCGTCCGGCTCCACGATCGCAACCATGCCGATGCCGCAATTGAAGGCGCGCAGCAATTCGAGTTCGGCGATGCCGCCCTGCTCCGCTAACCATTTGAACACCGGCAGCACCGGCAGGCGCGCGAGGTCGATGCCGACGCCGAGGTGCTTTGGCAGCGCGCGCGGAATATTGTCGGTGAAGCCGCCACCGGTGATGTGGGCAAGGCCCTTGACCGCGGCGGTTTCGCGGATCGCGCGGAGGCACGATTTCACATAAAGCCGCGTCGGCGCCAGCAGCGCGCCACCGAGTGTCATGACCGGCGAAAACGGTGCCGGCGCCTCGAACGCAAGACCCGATCGCTCGACGATCTTGCGTACCAGCGAAAAGCCGTTGGAGTGAACGCCGGACGACGCAAGCCCGATCACCGCATCGCCTGCGGCGATATCGGGCCGCGGCAACAGCGTGCCGCGCTCGGCGGCGCCAACCGCAAAACCGGCGAGATCGTAATCGCCGTCCTTGTAGAGGCCGGGCATTTCCGCGGTCTCACCGCCGATCAGCGCGCAGCCGGATTCGCGGCAGCCCTCGGCGACGCCGGCAACGATCGCGGCGGTGGCCTCGGGGTCGAGCTTGCCGCAGGCAAAGTAGTCCAGGAAGAACAACGGCTCGGCGCCCTGCACGACGAGGTCGTTGACCGACATCGCGACCAGGTCGATGCCGATGCCGCCATGCAGGCCGGTCTCGATCGCGATCTTCACCTTGGTGCCGACGCCATCGGTGGCGGCGACCAGAACCGGATCCTTGAAGCCCGCGGCCTTGAGGTCGAACAGCCCGCCAAAGCCACCAATCTCGGCGTCAGCGCCGGCACGGGCGGTCGCACGCACCATCGGCTTGATCAGCTCGACCAGCCGATTGCCCGCATCGATATCGACACCCGAATCCGCGTAAGTGAGCCCGTTTTTGCGCTCGGCCATGCCAAATTCCGCTAATATTAGCGGCTGGTTACGTCGGAATCCGCTTCCGCGCAATGGCTCGCAAGCGATAGCCCCATATACTATGTAGATAAGCGCCGGTTCGGCCATTGAATGAGCCGGGTCTTTTGCGCCGGGAAGCGACTAGTGAGCATTCCAAACATCATTACGCTGGGCCGCATCCTGCTGGTCCCGATCATCGTCTGGGCGATTGCGTCAAGCGAAATGGAGATCGCATTTGCGATCTTCATCATCGCCGGCGTCAGCGACGCGGTCGACGGCTTCCTTGCCAAGCGCTTCAATATGACCAGCGAGCTGGGCGCTCTGCTCGATCCCTTGGCGGACAAGGCGCTCTTGGTCTCGATCTACGTGGCGCTTGGCATCTGGGGCGCGATACCGCGCTGGATCGTCATCCTCGTGGTCTCGCGCGACATCATGATCGTTGCCGCCGTGATCGTATCGTGGCTGTTCGGCAGGCCGATTCCGATGAAACCGTTGATGGTGTCGAAGCTCAACACCGTGGCCCAGGTCGCTTTCGCGGCGCTGGTGCTCGCAGCCCTTGGCTTCGGTTTCAAACCAAGGCCCTATGATCTGATCCTGATGGGATTTGTCGCCGTCTTTTCCCTGGCGTCCGTGTCGCTTTACCTCGTGGAATGGGTGCGGCACATGAGTACGATCGAAGCGAAGTAGAGCGTTTGTTTCGGCGCGCACGTTTGATGCGCTTTCTTCACGCGAACCGGTGTCTACTTCGCTTGAAAACGCTATAGATTTGTTTTGTCGCTTTTTTTCACGCGAACCGGCGTCCACTTCGCTTGAAAACGCTATAGATCGCCGGCTCTCCCCGGCATGGAGTCTTGCGTGGCAGGCTGCGTACAACCTCGTCAGTTGGCATTTGCGCTACCGCATGCGGAAAGCCTGACGCGTGACAATTTCCTCGAAGGGCCGGCCAATGCTGCCGGCATCGCGCTGGTCGATGCTTGGCCGGAATGGCCGAACCGGATCATGCTGCTGGCGGGACCGGAAGGCTCGGGAAAGAGCCATCTCGCCGCCATCTGGGCCGAGCAGGCGGGCGCCCGTTCGACCACCGCCCATGCGCTTGACCCTGCCTCGGTACCCGGCGCATTGGCCACCGGCGCACTGGTCGTGGAGGACTTGAAGCCGGCCGCGGTCGATGAGCGCGCGCTGTTTCACCTGATTAATCTCGCGCGCGAGGACGGGGCCTATGTTCTGATCACCGCCCGCGTTCCGCCCACTGCTCTTCAGATCGAGCTGCGCGATCTCAGGTCGCGTCTGCGCGCCGTGCCGGTAGTGTTGCTGTTGCCGCCGGACGATCAGTTATTCCGCGCGCTGATCGTCAAATTCTGCGCCGACCGCCAATTGACCGTCGACGAGGCCGTGGTGAGCTATCTCGCAACCAGGATTGAGCGGTCTTTTGCGGCCGCGCGCCAAACCGTGGAGCATCTCGACAGCGAGGCGCTGCGGCTCGGCCGGCCCGTTACCCGGGCGCTGGCCGCCGAATTACTGCGGAAGAATTGATGCCAGCCCACCTCCCCCGGCTTGACGGCGCAGGCGCTACGAACATCAATGTCATGAAAGCGTTATCCCGGTAACCGATGCTTTGCGCGGCATCTGTTAGATGGTGCTGCTAGATGGTGCTGCCCTCGCGCACCCAGTTGGATAGAAACTTTATGGAACTCGCACAAGCTATTGAAAGCAAAGAAAAAGAGTTGGATACCGAGGCTCTTCCTTCGATTGCCGCGAGCCCCGAGCGTTTCATTAATCGCGAACTGTCCTGGCTCCATTTCAATCGGCGGGTGCTGGAGGAATCAGTCAATCCCGGCCATCCCGCGCTTGAGCGGGTTCGCTTCCTGTCGATTTCGGCCAATAACCTTGATGAATTTTTCATGGTTCGCGTCGCCGGCATCAAGGCGCAGGTACGCGAAGGGATCGCCGAGCGCAGTCCTGACGGCCGCAGCCCGGCGGAGCAGCTTGTCCTCGTCAATGAAACCGTCTCGCAACTCGCATCCGACCAGCAAGCCATCTGGCGCGACCTGCGCGGCATTCTGGCCGAGTTCGGCATCGTCCTGGTCGATGGACGCGATGTCACCAAGACCGAGCGGGCGTGGATCGAGGATCATTTCCTCCACAACATCTTCCCGCTGCTGACACCGCTTGCGATCGACCCGGCGCATCCCTTCCCGTTCATCCCGAGCCTTGGTTTCACCATCGCGCTGCACTTGACGCGTACGTCCGACGGCAAGCCGATGAATGCGCTGATCCGCATGCCCGGCAAGATCGACCGTTTCATCCGCATTCCCGCCGGCAAGGATGGCGTGGTGCGGTTGATCACGCTCGAGCAGGCCACCGGGTTGTTCATCGGCCGGCTGTTTCCGGGTTACACCGTCAACGGCCAGGGCGCCTTCCGCATCATCCGTGACTCCGAACTCGAAATCGAGGAAGAGGCGGAAGACCTGGTGCGGCTGTTCGAGACCGCGCTGAAACGGCGGCGGCGCGGATCGGTGATCCGGCTCGAAATCGACGCCAAGATGCCGGAAGAACTGCGGACCTTCGTGCAGCAGGCGCTTTCGACCGCGGACGACGAGGTTTTACTGGTCGATGGCGTCTTGGCCATGAACGAGCTGTCGCAATTGACCCGGCTTGACCGGGCCGATCTCGAATTCGCGCCGTATGTCCCGCGTCACCCCGAGCGCGTGCGCGACCATGGCGGCGATATTTTCGCGGCGATCCGGCAGAAGGACCTGATCGTCCATCATCCCTATGAATCCTTTGACGTCGTGGTCCAGTTCCTGCAACAGGCGGCGCGCGACCCCGATGTCGTGGCCATCAAGCAGACGCTCTACCGCACCTCCAACAACTCACCGATCGTGCGGGCGCTGGCGGAAGCCGCCGAAGCCGGAAAGTCGGTGACCGCGCTGATCGAGCTCAAGGCGCGCTTCGACGAGGAGGCCAACATCCGCTGGGCGCGCGACCTCGAACGCGCCGGCGTGCAGGTCGTCTATGGATTCCTCGAACTGAAGACCCACGCCAAATTGTCGATGGTAGTGCGCCGCGAGGGCGGCAACCTCGTGACCTATGTCCACACCGGCACCGGCAACTATCATCCGGTGACCGCGCGCATCTACACCGACCTGTCCTACTTCACCTCCGATCCGACTATCGGACGGGACACGGCGCGGGTGTTCAACTACATCACCGGTTACGCTGCACCGAGCGATCTGGAGAAGATGGCGGTATCGCCGCTGACGCTGCGCAAGCGCATGCTCGAGCATATCCACGGCGAGACCAGCCACGCCCGCCTTGGCAGGCCCGGCGCGATCTGGATGAAGATGAACTCGCTGGTCGACCCCGACATCATCGACGCGCTGTATGAAGCGTCCCAGGCCGGCGTGGCGATCGAACTGGTGGTACGCGGCATCTGTTGCCTGCGTCCGGGCCTGCCTGGACTATCGGAAAATATCCGCGTCAAATCGGTGATCGGCCGATTCCTCGAACACGGCCGAATCTACTGCTTCGGCATGGGACAAGGCCTGCCGAGCACCAAAGCAGCTGTGTATATCTCGTCTGCCGACATGATGCCGCGCAACCTCGACCGGCGCGTCGAGGTGCTCTGTCCGCTGCAGAATCCCACGGTACATCAGCAGGTTCTCGAACAAATCATGGTCGCTAACCTGAAGGACAATGAGCAGAGCTGGCAATTGTTGCCGGACGGGTCGTCAACGCGTATGAAGGCCGCGAAGGGCGACGAGCCGTTCAACCTGCACAACTACTTCATGACGAATCCGAGTCTCTCTGGCCGTGGAAAGTCGCTCAAGGAATCTTCGCCGCGCCGTCTCACGCGCCGTACCGAACGTCATCACCCCACATAAGGAACTTTTCCGGTGAAGCGACCGCGCAAGCGCGCTTCCAGCGTCGCGGTCATCGACATCGGCTCGAACTCGGTTCGTCTCGTGGTCTACGAATCGATGTCGCGAAGCCTCGTCTCGGTCTTCAACGAGAAGACGCTGTGCGGTCTCGGCCGCGAGGTTCAGAGCACCGGCCTGTTGGCGCCGGACGCCGTCGCCAAGGCCTTGACCTCGCTCAAGCGGTTTCGCGCGCTGTGCAAGGTGCAGAAGGTGGGCCGCGTCTATGCGATCGCCACCGCCGCCTGCCGCGACGCGACCAACGGTCCCGACTTCATCGCCAAGGCGGAACGCATCTGCGGCGTAAAGATTGAAATCCTGTCGGGACCGCGCGAAGCCAAATTATCGGCGCTCGGCGTTATCTCGGGCATTCACAAGCCCGACGGCATCGTCGGCGATCTCGGCGGCGGCTCGCTCGAGCTGATCGACGTGCGCGGCAACAGCGTCCGCGGAGGTGTCACGCTTCCGCTCGGCACCCTCGCCTTGCAGGACTTGTCGCACAAGTCACTCAAGCGCGCCGAGCGTATCGTCAGGAGCGAACTGTCCGATTTGACCCGGCTTAAGGCTGGCCGCGGTCGCACCTTTTATGCGGTCGGAGGCACTTGGCGTGCACTGGCGCGTATCCACATCATCCAAAGCGGCTATCCACTGGGCGTGATGCACGGCTATTCAGTACCGGCAGCCTACGCGCTCGATTTCGCGCGGCGGGTGCGGCGGCTTGCGGCGGCCAATATGCTCGCCAACATCGAAGCCGTCTCCGATGCGCGGCGGCCGCTACTGACCTATGCGGCGCTGGTTCTCGAATACATCATCCGGGTCGCCCAACCGAAGACCATCGTGTTTTCGACCTTCGGCGTGCGCGAAGGCCTGCTCTATTCGATGTTGCCGGAGGCCGAGCGCGCGATGGACGGGCTCCTGTGCGGCGCGCAGGCGCTGAACGAGCTATTGTCCCGATCCGCACGCCACGCCCAGGAATTGATCGGATGGACCGATCGGCTGGTTCGGGTTGTGAGGTTGCGCGAGAACGACGAGGACCGCCGCTTGCGTCATGCCGCCTGCCTGTTGTCCGACATCGGCTGGCGGGTCCATCCCGACCATCGCGGCGAGCAGACGCTCAGCCTTATCGTCAACGGCAATTTCGGCTCGATCAGCCATCAGGGCCGAGCTTTCGTCGGACTGTCGGTGTTCTTCCGTTATGCCGGCTTGAGCGAACAGAACGAACCGCCGGTGGTGATCCAGGAGTTGGTGACGCCGGCCCAACTCGAGCGCGCCCGCGTGCTCGGCGCCGCATTCCGGGTCGCGCATCTGATTTCGGCGGCACGGCCGGGCGTGTTGCCCGCGACGCATTTTCGAAGCCACGGCCGCAAGCTGATGCTGGTGTTCGAACACAAGATGGTCGATATCGTCGCCGATCGCGTCGGCAGCCGCTTCAGGCAACTCGCGCGGCTGGTCGGCCGCTCCGGATCGATCGTGCGGCGCTAGTCGCCCCGCCTGATCGAGAACAGCGGCCTGGTCACGATACTATCTGCGCGATGTGGCGGAGGCTCCGTCTTCGCCAGATCGATCCCGCGACCAGCACGACGATAACGCCCAGCGCGGCACAGACGATCTCGCCCCCATTTCCGCCGACGAATAGCGGGGCCACGCCCAAAAGCGTCAGCAGCGCGTCTAGCTCGGCGCCAAGCGCTCCATCGCAAAGACTCTGCAGCTTCGGATGAACCGCCGGATCGGTCGCGATGACGTCACCGGCGATCCAGCCCAGCAAGGCCGAGCCCGCCCATATCAGAATCGGCAGAGAAGCAAGAAGCACCATGATCAGCGCCGCCCCGGCGATGACCAATGGAATGCTGCTCGCCAGTCCGAGGATCAGCAGCGGAATGCTGCCCTCGGCGGCGGCGGCGACCGCGATCACGTTGTCGAGGCTCATCACGATATCTGCGACTACCACGATTTGTACGGCTGCCCACAGATGCGACGCCGACTGGACGCTGTCCTCGTCCGTGCTGTCGGGCACCAGCAGCTTTGCGGCGATCATGATCAGCGCCAATCCGCCTGCTAGTTTGAGAAATGGCATTCCCATCACCGTCGCGATGACAACGGTAAAGATGATGCGCAACATCACCGCCGCCGCGGTGCCTAGAATCATGCCCCAAAGCCGCTGGCGCGGCTCCAGGGCGCGGCACGCCAATGCAACGACCAGGGCGTTGTCCCCCGACAACAACACATTGATCCAGATAATTTTCGAAAGGTTCACCCAGAATTGGGGGTGATGGATTTCAGCGCCGAGCTGTCGGAATATAGCACCGATGCCGGAAGGATCGACCAACTCCGAGAACCAGTTCACTCCGACCTCCGCGAGCGATTGCACCTTCACCCGCTATCGCAAAACGGAGCAGTCGTCTGGCGGCTATTTGTCGCAAAACTCGCAATCGGTCGATCGCAGGCAACTGCGCATGATGGAAACAGCCGGCATGCCGCTCCGCGAAGTCAACCAGTCGCCTGCGCGTTCACTTGCGCGTCTTTCAGCTTCCGGCGGCGCCAGATCGTTCCCACGACCAGAACCGCGATAGCGCCCAGCGCCGAAGCAAGCATGTCCATCAGATCGGTGCCGACGCTGAAATGCGACGCTCCGAAAATCGCCGACGTCGCTTCGACGCTAAAAATCATCTGCCCATCAAGCACCCCGTGCAGTAACGACTGGTCCGCCGGATCGGAGGCGATCACGTCGCCCGCGATCCATCCGAGCAGCATCGCGCCGAGCCAGATCAGCAGCGGAAACCGGTCGAGCACCAGCATGATCAGCGCGGCTCCCGCGATGATCATGGGAATGCTGATGGCAAGGCCGAGGATCAGAAGCGAAAACTGGCCGTTGGCGGCGGCGGCCACCGCGATCACATTGTCGAGGCTCATCACGATGTCGGCGATCACGACGATACGGATGGCCTGCCACAGCGTGGCGCCGGCGGCGATCTCGTCGCCCTCGTCTTCGGGCACCAGAAGCTTGGCAGCGATGACCAAGAGCGCAATTCCGCCGAACAGCTTCAGGTAGGGCAGCAACATCAGCGATGCCACGACGCCGGTGAACGCGATCAGGAGTACCACCGCGACGCCGGCGCCGATCACCATGCCCCACAGGCGATGACGGCCGTGCAGGCCGCGGCAGGCCATCGCGATGACGAGCGCGTTGTCGCCGGACAACAGCACGTTGATCCAGATGATCTTGCCGACCGCAAGCCAAAACGTCGGCCTCTGGATATCGGCCTGAAGCTGCGTAAAGAACGCGCCGATATTGGCGGCATCAATGACCTGCAACAGCAAATTCAAGGTTTTGCCCCCCGGTCCCTCGGCCGCGTCGGCCGTAGCTGTTGATCAGCCGACGATTTCATTGCCCGAGAAAAACTGCGCGATCTCGACCGCAGCGGTCTCCGTCGCATCCGACCCGTGCACCGAGTTTTCGCCGATCGACTTCGCGTGAAGCTTGCGGATCGTGCCTTCAGCTGCCTTGGCAGGATCGGTTGCGCCCATGACTTCGCGGTGTTTGAGCACGGCGCCCTCGCCTTCCAGCACCTGAACCACGACCGGGCCGGAGGTCATGAATTCCACCAGCTCGCCGAAGAACGGGCGCGCCTTGTGGACGGCGTAGAAGGTTTCGGCCTGCTCGCGCGTCATGCGAATGCGCTTCTGGGCGACGATACGAAGGCCCGCTTTCTCGATCAGCATGTTGATCGCGCCGGTGATATTGCGCGCGGTCGCGTCGGGCTTGATGATCGAGAAGGTGCGTTCAATCGTCATGATTTCGTCCTTGAATAGCGGGGTTTTTAGAATTGCGGCGCTTATATCGGCGACGTCGGCAGACGGCAAGCGATCACGGCGATCTACGGGAGAGCACGAGTTGAGGTTAACGCCCGGAATTACAGTAATTTCACGATTATGAACCCACCCTGCAACCGCCGTCGCGGTTTCGTTCAGCTTGGCAAGCGTAGGCTTCAATCGACCGAACGCCTCTTAAGTCGGAGGCGCCACCGGGCACAAGATTTCACCGATGGCGCGCGATCCGCGCTTGAACCTTGAGGAGACAACCATGTTACGCAAACTCTCGCTTGTTGCAGTCGCAGCGGCATCGCTGGGCGCGGCTGCGTTGGCGCCGACCTCCGCCTCCGCTTGGGGTTATGGTTACCACGGCGGCTGGCACCACGGCTGGTGGGGTCCGCGCTTGTATGTCGGCGGGCCCGGCTACGGATACGGATATGGCGGCTGCTATGTGCGGCGGCTGGTCCCGACTCCCTGGGGACCCCGCTGGCAGCTGGTCAACCGCTGCTACTGATCGCCAAGTCGGGAGCCCCGGCCCTGCCGGGGCTTTCCTTTTGCCGACCGCCGGTTTCACGCATATTTGACGACGAAGGCATGCGTTCCTCGCCTGACGTGAAACCAATTCCGCTGCAGCGACTTGGTTCGAAATCCACTCGCCTATGATTGCAGCGGAACTCGCCATGGACGACCGAATCGTTGACAAGTCAGAAGCGATCGACGGCAAGACCAGCCGATCGATCTGCGATGCCGTGGGCGAGCGGCTCCAACAGAGCCTGCGGCCGGGCTCGCTCGGTCCGTCTACCCACCTCCAGCATCTCTTGGATGAACTGCGCACGCGGGAAGGCAAGAGCCGCTCCGAATTGCCAAATTAGTAGCGCTAAAATTGTCCGGCGCAGTGGTCGCGATTTTCGCGCACAAAGCGGTTGCGTTTGGCAGCCGGTGCGGTGACAACCGCGCATGCTTTCCATCAACGAGATATCG
>Ga0210406_10004178_pt1 | contig 15592 bp, 9 predicted proteins | sample IncBWC30MmetaG_FD_155454 | JGI IMG/M metagenome (GOLD analysis project Ga0210406, IMG submission 155454) | Forest soil microbial communities from Barre Woods Harvard Forest LTER site, Petersham, Massachusetts, United States - Inc-BW-C-30-M | ecosystem: Environmental > Terrestrial > Soil >... | reverse complement strand
GAATCGATTTGCATCATTCCAGACCTGGCCCATCTCCTTGCGCGTGTAACGTGGGATCAAGATCGCTCTCTCAGACCGCCCGGATTCGCATTGCCGAGACTTCGAAAGTCTCCCTAATGATACGGCATTTTAGAGCGGCAGGCGACCTAGCCGAGAAGAGGCGGAAACAAAACCGGGAGAGGCTTAGAAGCCTCTCCCGGTTTCCGTTTCCCCTGTTCTTTAGAAATCGAACCGCAGACCGAGCTGAATCCAGCGCGCTCCGGAAGTGTCCCTGTTGGTTGGCACCAGCTGGGTCGAGATGACCCCAAAGCTGGCGCGTTGGCTGATGTCCAAATTCGGGTCAACAAAGTTGACATGGTTGAAGATGTTGAAGAAGTCGGCTGTGAAGCTCATGGATAGTTTTTCTGTAATGGCCGTTCTCTTTCCGAGCGACATATCCAGGTTCCAGAAAGGCAGGCCACGAAGCGGCCGCGAGCGGCCGGTGCGCCCGTCCGTGCTGATCTGGACATTGCGGAAATCTGCGAACACGGCTGCAGGATTGCCGAAAAGATTTATCCCGGTACCCTTGTCAGTCGCGGCGCAGTTCGGGCCGTCGCCTGACGACCCCACGCCTCCGGAGCTGCAGATTCGGCCGTGCGTGGAGTTCCCGAATGTGCTCGGGCTTACTGTCGGGATCATACCCACAGCGAATCCGAATATGCTTCCCCCGCCCCACACCTGGCTGCTTTCCGTTACAAACAGGGGCAGCCCGCTAAACGCCGTGAAGATCCCCGACGTAAACCAGCCGCCAAGGAGGCGATTGCCGAGACCTCCTCCGCCGAAACGGTGGCCGGTTCCCATGGGCAGTTCGTACACGTAGGAAGCGTTGAAAATATGTTTGCGGTCAAACAGTGAGGGGCCGTAATCCACGTTCGGGAAGTAGCTGTTGGAATAGATTCCCGCCTGGTTTTGGTTCGAGATGTTCTGGTCGAGGGTTTTCGAAAACGTGTAGCTGGCTTGACCCGTCAGTCCATGCGAGGTGCGCTTGCGCAGCGTGGCGATCAGGCCGTTGTAATTCGACTGGCCGATGTACGTGCGCATATGCAGATCGAACAGCTGCCGGTTCTGGAAGGTCGGTAGATTTAGGCAGGACCGGCGCCCGTCCATAACAGAGAACAAGGAGCTGACAAGTCCTGTCGTGAAGGTCGACCCGGCCGCATTCGCCAAGTACTGCGTGGCCGTTCCTCCCGGGGCGTTCTGGCAGGCGGAACCGACCAGCCCAGCGAGTTGGTTTTCGAAAAACGGCTGCGCCGCCGGGGCCTGACCCGCAGCCAGCGCCGCCGCCACCTTGTCGTAGGCCTGCGCGAAGGTTTGCTTCGATGTCGGATCGGTGAAGAAGTACGGTGCGGAGTTAAAGTTGACGCCTTGCGGCAATCGATCGGACCACCGCCCCGTCCAGCCGACTTCCAGGATCATGTTGCCTGGGAGCTCCCGTTGAATGGTCAGGTCAAACGCCTTGCTTCGGCCGATCTTCACCTCCGGGTCGTCCTGGAAACTGAACAACTCGCCGAAAGTCCCTGGCACGATCGGCTGAGCGACGGGTGGCACGGTCGGCAGGGGGAGCTTACCATCCACGCCCACACGGAACGACGCTGCCCCCGGGCTGCCTACCCCAGCCGCGGAATTACAACCAGCTCCCGGCGATGCCGAGGCATTGCACAGTGGGGCGCCGACGCTTATCGTCTGGGCGAAACCCACGCCCAGCATCGGAATGATCACGCTCTGCACTGTGTTTGTGCGGTCATAGACGAGACCGAAGCCGCCGCGGATTACCGTTTTGTGAATTCCGGTCAGCCGGCCGAGCAAGCCTGAGGTGAATCCCGGCGTCCAGGCCACGGCAACCCGCGGTGCCACATCCCCGTAGTCTGTGTTAAATACGGTTCTTCCGGCAGCCTTGACCGGCTCGAACCCCAATGTGGGGTTAAACGTTTGTCCGTTCAGCGCTGCCGCTTGCTTCGCCGCCATGTAGCCCGGGCCGGTCAGTGGCTTAAGCGTGCTTGCGTCGACTACCAGCGTTTGCCGGTTCAGTTTTTCCTTCGGGGGCGTCTGCCAGCCGTAGGAGAGACCGTAACTGAAGGTTAGATTGGGCTTAATGCGCCAGACGTCGGCCGCATAGAACTCAAGAGCGTTTAGTGTAGTGTCGTTGATCAAGGGAGTCCCGAATGGCAGGGGTTTCAAGCCGCCATCGCGGGTGGTCAGGATTCCGATGTTGTCGACCAAGCCCAGAGTAGAAGCATAAAGGCGGTCCCAACGCTGGGTGTCGCTGCTCTGCAGACAATTCGTGGTTATCGACACGGAGCAGGTGGGCGGACGCTCCGAAGTAGGTATCGAGGACAGGAATGTGCTCACGTCGGCGTCTGACAACACCTCCAGAGAGGCCAGCGAACCGACTACTTTGTCGTTCCGGATATGGAGCGTCGGGATGTGCCGGAGGTTCCCGCCGAACTGCAGGGTGTGGGACCCTTTGATCCAGCTTACGTCATCTACATACTGAATGTTGCGTCCAGTGATGTTCTGGAACCGCGCGCGCTGCGTGTCTACCTCAATCGGCGCGTCAACCAATGGATTCGTAGTAGCAGCAGCGAGCGCTGGCGCGAGCGCAATCGGACCAGCCGACGAGCCGGTTCCGGCAATGTTCTCGAGCCCTGCGGTTGCCGAAGGTGCCAATCGATTGAATGTTTCACGATCCCGAACCCATCCGAACCGAAACGTGTTGAGCAGGTGAGGTGTTATCTGGCCCGTCAATCCGGCGATGATCGCATCACGATCCGTTGGTGCCGTCGATGTCGCTTTCGGCGTTCCGCCACGCAAATCGTATTGCGCGCCTTGCCCCCCGGAGACGACCTTGGTCTGGTAATAGGTGTAGCTACCATTGAAATGCCATTTGTTGGTGATCTCATGGTCCAAACGCCCGGTGTAGAAGTTCGTGGAGAGCGGCGCGGAGGCCGTCCCTACGAAGCCCAGCGTATTCAGGCCGTCGGCCCCCGCTACGGTGGGGTCTGAGCCCTGCGGATCCAACGCCCACAATGCCGCGACCGACGGGCTGATCCCTAGGCCTCGCGGGTCGCAGGCCGCGGTACCCGTTCCGCATAGCGTCGAGGTCTTTAAGTCGTAGGAAACAATATTCCCAGCAGCGTCCCTGAATTTTAGAATCCCAGCCCGGAGACTAGGCGTGGGCATCAACCGGTTAAACGTCGTCTGCTGCGGGAACCGCCGCCCTTCGTAATCGAAGAAAAAGAAAGTCTTATCGTGCCAAATAGGCCCGCCGAGCCGTCCACCGAAACGATTGTCATGCTGCTTGGGTATAGGGGTAAACGGTTGCCCGGTTTTCGGATTGAACGTGTGGTTCAGCTCCCATTGGTTCGCATTGAGCGCGGAATTCTGGTGAAACCAATACGCCGCTCCGTGAAAACTGTTGGTGCCGGTCTTGGAGATCACCGCGATCTGGCCGCCAGATGCACGCCCAAACGTGGCGTTCGGATTGTTCACTCCGACGCGGTACTCCTCGACGGATTCTGCGCCAAGCGGAATGGTAGCGATGGTCTGTGCGTCAATTCCGCCGATGACGTTGTCCGACACGTCGATGCCGTCCAGCGTGAAGACGTTCTGATCGTCAATGGCCCCCGCAACGCGCATGCCCACGCGGGGAAAAGAGCCGTTGCCAGGGGATACTCCCGGCTGCAACGTCAGAAGCGCAGCAGCATTTCGACGCAGAGTCGGCAGATTCATGATCTCTGCTCCCGAAACGTCGTTGCCGACCTGCGCGTCGGTGGTTTGCAACTCCGCTTGCAGCGTGGACTCCACGCGCACTACCTCGGAGATCTGCCCGAGTTCCATCTTGAAATCCACCGTATAGCTCTTGTTGACGTCGATATGGAAGTTGTCGAGGGTATTGGCTTTGAATCCCGCAAGAATGACCGATATCTTGTACACCCCTGGAATTACCCCGGGAAACGAATACTGCCCCGCCGAATTAGTGGTTTGCGTGCGAACCTCGTTGGTGCCTGTGTTGCGCAACTCCACACCAGCTCCCTCAACAGCCGCCTGATGAGGGTCTGTTACCGTGCCCAGCACTGCGCCGGTCGCCGCCGTTTGCGGCTCAGCGGGGATGCCAAGCGATAAGACTCCCAGAACCAAAAGTCCTGCTAAAAGAAAACGAACGAAGAGCTTCATAATCAACCCCCTGCTTTAGTTGGTTGATCAACCGCGGAGTGGGCCTTCGTAAGACATCTCAGGGCGCCGCCGGTAAACGATTTCCTGTCCGGCAGCACCAATGCCCCGCTATCTGCAGCAAGAAGGGCAAATCCGTCTTGAGAGAACAAAAATAGACAGACGCCTGAGATCACAAACGATGGTTGACCACTCGCAGGGCGCCTACCCACCAAAGATGAGGCACTCTTTACTCCAAACAGTGTGGGGTGTCAACGACTGATTCAAAGAAGCAAAAAAATGAAACGTTTGTTAGTTCCCTGGGAACGTGTCTGGTTATTAGATCAAGAGCAGGCGAGTGAAGAGAAAGACGCGGCGATGGCCACGGAACGTGACGGGCGAGGCCAGGATTCAAGAACAGAATGCGGACTGAAACATATGAAGCAAGGCGGACCATTTGGAATTCTCACCCTGAATTCCAAAGAGAAAGGCGGTTTCATAGGGTTCCTGGATCGATTTTGGGTTAGTTTGCGCGTTCGGGGTTCAACTTCGCTCCCTGGCGACAACTGGCGCTCCGGATTCAACATGCCGAGATCGGCAAGGCCCTCGTAGTGACTCGGCTTTTCGCGGCGACAGGACCTGACCCAGAGGTTCGTCGCACCGTCTTCAGGAAACAAGAAGGGGAGAGCCAAAAGGCCTCTCCGATTTTCCTCCTCAATTGGAGCTTTAGAAGGACATGCGCAGGCCAAGCTCGATCCAGCGAGATCCGGCTTCACGGTTTGCGGGGACCAAACTGGCTGGTGATGACGCCAAAGTTGGCTTTGCTTTGCAGAGTTAACCCGGCCGTGCTGGCAGGCAACCCAGGGGGCTGGAAGTTCACGTGGTTGAAGAAATGCGTCGTGGCGCCGAAGCGCGAGAAGTTATCGCTAGGCCGTTGTTTCTTTAATTTAAGTTGACACTAACGAAAGCACATGCTACATAACTGCTCCCGTGAACCTGTTGCGCCCGATCAAGAGGCGTGTGGAGATGAACCTGCCCCACTTGCCGCGACTTGGAGTCGCGCCGGAATGGCTGACCTCACAACGGCGAAAGCAAAGCGGTGGGAGGGCCGGACAAAGATGGAGGAATAGACCAGTGCGATTGAATGGAAAGGTAGCGGTGATTACCGGCGGCAACAGCGGAATTGGTCTTGCAACCGCTCGCGAGTTCAACTCTCACGGCGCAAAAGTGGCAATCTTCGGACGAAGTCGAAAGACGTTGGATCAAGCCGCCGTTAGCTTGGGACCTGAGACCCGGGCGCTGCAAGGGGACATTCGAAAAGTCGCTGATCTCGAGCGGCTCTTCGAGCAGGTCCATGCCGCGCTCGGGAAAATCGACGTGTTGATGGCCAATGCCGGAATCGCCAAATTTGCCCCCGTCGAAAGCATGCCGGAGGAGCTTTTCGACGAACTCACGGACGTGCACTTCAAGGGCAGCTTCTTTACCGTGCAAAAGGCACTACCGTTCCTGCGAGATGGGGCTTCGGTGATTCTGGTGAGTGCGGCGGACGCCGACAAACTCGGCCGCGTAGGGACTTCCGTGTATTCGGCAGCCAAGGCTGCGGTGCGCGCGTTGGCCCGCGGGATGTCGGCCGAGCTACTGGGCCGGAGAATCAGAGTCAACGTCCTTAGTCCTGGCATGACCGACACGCCGATTATCACGCGCGAGGGCGGACCGCCCGGCGTGACGCCGGAGCAATTGGCTGCGGTCATCACCAAGACAATTCCGCTAAGGCGTCGCGGCACACCCGAAGAGATGGCCAAAGCCGCGCTATTTCTCGCCTCGGATGATTCGAGCTATTGCCTGGGCATGGAACTTATGGTCGACGGCGGAATGACGCAACTCGTAAATCCTTATCTGGGGTGAACAGGGGTAGAAATGGCAGAGCTGAAGCACCAGATCGCAATCAAGAGCACCCCGGAGAGAGTCTATTCTGCGCTCACCACGCAATCAGGGTTGAGCCAGTGGTGGACGTCCGACGCCAAGACCGAGCAAAAGGTCGGGGGAAATGCGGAATTCGGCTTCGATAAGCGCGCCACGGTCTTCCGGATGAAGATCGAAAAACAGAATCCTGGAAAAGACGTGGTTTGGAGCTGTCATGGCGACAATCCCGAGTGGTCGGGCACCCTGCTGACCTGGAGCATTTCGCATGAAAACGGAACAAGCGTGGTCCGGTTCACGCACAGCGGATGGAAGTCCGCTTCGGAACTTTACGCGATTTGCAATACAACCTGGGGGGAGTTGATGCATCGGCTTAGAGATTACCTGGAAGGCAAAAATCCAGGGCCGCATTGGAAGGAATAGTGCGCCAAATCCATTAGAGGCCATAGCAAATACGACGAAATCAAAGGACCTTCGATCGCTTCGGCAATGCCGACGACTTTGTCGAAGCTTTGCGGGTGTTGCAACGAATTCTAAAAAGTATGCGCATGGTGAAGGAATCTTATGCTCCCGGCGGAGCCTTGCTCTTGCAGGAGTGCGTAACGGATACGCTTCGGGGAACGATTTGCACCGCAGAATACTTCGGTGTTTCGGGCCGTGGCATCGACGAGATTCGCCTGTTCTTCGAGGCCAGCGAGCTCCGAGGGATTATCGGGCGCTGCGCTTTTTCATTTCATGTTCAGACACAAAGGAGCCTTATGGCAGACATTCGACTCTCGGTACAAATCGACGTTCCTCCCGCACAGGTCTACCCTCTCATCAGCTCCGGTTCAGGGTTTTCCAAATGGTGGGCCGAGGACATGACAGAGCAACCGGGCGGGGTTATTGATCTGGGCTTCTTCAAGCGCGCCATGGTGTACAGCGTTCGACTGGTTAAAACCGCTGCGCCGTCGCACACGGAATGGGCCTGCCTGAACGGCAAGGAATGGGAAGGAACCAAGCTTCTATTTGACCTGAGCGAAACCAAGGGGCAAACACTGCTCCGCTTCACGCACGCCAACTGGGAAAAGGACACGGACTACTTTTTCTCCTGCAGCGCCAGCTGGGGAGCGCTTATATTTCGAATCAAGGCTGCCGCAGAAGGTCGGCCGCGCGGACCACTGTTCTCAAGCGAAGGTTGGTCCCTATGATTTTAGGGCATGAAAAGAAGGGTTCTCCGCCAGACATATCGGGCCGAGAGAAATCCCTCATCCATGTCTGACGCTGAGGTCGGCATTCGGATCCGGCCCTGGATCCATGCCCTGGGAGACCGTCTTCAGGCGCGTCAGATAATGCGCCCAACCAAGCTCGTGTCTCTCCCGGGCATCGGACGGCAAGTGCCGATGGGTAAGCCTTACCCGCGTGCCCTCATTCTCGGGCTCTAGGTCGATTTCCACGCGTGTGGAACCCGAAGGCACAGCAGCTATGCCTTCGCTCGGATTCTCCCATCCCCAGGTAAACACTACGCGACGCTCAGGTATCACTTCCTTATACTCGCCACGAATGACGTCCCGCCCGTTCGGATCGAGCCAATATAGGCCTCCGGGCCGTGGGTCTATCTCTGCACGGATTCCCATCCAGCGAATCATCTTCTGGGGATCTGTTAGGAATTGGAAGACCACGGAGGGAGGCGCCTCGATAAATACTTCCTTTACGATGGGATCATCCAAGAGTGCCCCTCGCTTGCTTTTCTGCTTCCATCTTCAGCCTGGCCAAACCGTCCTCCCAAAACGTGTCGAGAAGCGCCCTAACACGGGCGAAACCCCTCGCTCTCAGTCTATAGAGTCGGCTGGTCCCGCGTCTTCTTTCGCTCAGCAGCCCAGCGTTCATGAGCACGCGTAAATGCTGAGAGATCGCCGATCGCGTCGTGTTGAAATTGTCAGCAATCTGTCCGGATCGTAGTTCGCGACTCCGAATGAGCCTCAGTATGGCCACGCGACGCGGCTCGGAGAGGGCCCTGAGCACCAGCGCAGTGGGGTCCCGGGAGGAGCGTGTTTTCATTCCTTAAAGTTCCCCTGCAAAACGTTAGTATGGACAAACGTTAGTGTCAACTGACATTCGGCGTAACGCGGCGTAAGGTGGTCTGTCAAAAGTTGTGGGCAAAAAAAACGGCGCCTGGCGCAACAGAAATGTGGCGCCAGGCGCAGGCTAGTTTGAGATTTAGAAGAGGAATTTCAAGCCGAGCTGAATCTGGCGCGGCGGCTTCCCGCCAAACGCGTCGGCGGTGGCGATTTGTGAGAAGATCGCGCTGGTCAACGTGTTGTTGGGAATATCGAAGTTTGGACGATTGGCAAGATTGAACGATTCCACGCGGAACTGCAGCTTGCGGGCCTCGCTCCCTAGCGGAATCTCTTTGGCAAGCGAAAAATCCAGATCCCGGAAGCTTGGCCCGATGAGCGTGTTACGGCCGAGATTGCCGAAAGCAGGAACAGCAGGTTCAACGAACGCGCATGGATTGAACCAGGCATTCGGCGTATGCACTTGCGTTGGGCCAATGCATGACGGATTGGCGGCGAGATTTCCCGGCTGGAAGGGATTGCCGATAATGTTGGGACGATCGGAATTGGCGATGTTGATGCTCCCCGATTCGCTCTGGTCGACGCCCGTGAGGATGGTAAAAGGCTTGCCGGATTGCAGAGTCAGGATGCCGCTGGCCTGCCAGTGTCCGAAAATATAATCCACCAGTCCCCCGCGGTTGAGCCAGCGCTGGCCGTTGCCGAAGGGCATCTGGTAGACGGAGCTGAACACGAAGCGGTGCTTCGTCTGGAAATTGGACAACCCTTTTTCCGCGGCGAGGTTATTGGAATTTTGCGCAAGGCCGGACTCGGCAGCCGTGCCAAACTGGGCGGACGCGTCGTCAATGGAACGCGAGAAGGTGTAGGAACCCAGGAATACCAGGCCCTGGCTCATACGCTTTTCCGCGCGGAACTGGAACGCGTTGTAGGTGCTGGAGGCGGCGGATTCGAGCAGGGTGATGGCTCCATAGGCGGGGAATGGAAGCGCCGCGGGGGTCAGCACGGAAGATCCTGGCGCGCCTTGGTCGAGGTCGCGCTGGTCCTGGAGATGAGTCCCCTTGGAGCCTACATATCCCCAGTCCAGGACGAGGTTCCTGGCAATTTCGTGCTGCAGGTCGAGATTCCATTGCTGGACATAGCCGTCGCGATAATTGGGAGCAATCTCGCTTGGCAAGGCAGGCAGAGTGGCTCCTGTCTGGCTGAGAATGTTTTCAATCGTGAGGTTGCCAGCGGGGTTGTTCGGGAACAGGACCACGTTAAAAAACGGGGGATTGAAGCGCGGCAGAATGTTGCCGTTCAGGATTCCCGTGTCGTAAAAGAGGCCGTAGCCGGAGCGCACCACGACCTTGTCCGAGGCCAGCGGCCGCCAAGCAAAGCCGATTCGCGGAGCAAAGTTCGTGTAGGTGGGATCGTAGGTGGCACGGGGAACGCCATCGGTGCCGGCCACGATGAACTGGCAATCAGGCTGGGGCGTGCAGGTAAGCGCCCGGGCCGTCAAATCGGGGACGCTCAGACGGTTGTGACGATCCACGACGGGGCTGTTGAACTCCCAGCGCAACCCGAGATTTAAGGTGAAACGCGAAGTAAGGCGAATATCATCCTGCGCGAAGAAGTCCGATTCCGTGGTGCGCTCTTCGGTCTGGGTGTTGCCGGAAACGCCGATAGCAAAGTTGGGCGTTCCACTCAACAGGTCCACGAGCGACTGGATGTCGGCTGGTGCAGCCTTGCTGGCTGCCGAAACACCGCCATTAAAGGTCCACTGGCCGCGCGCGATCTCATCGAGGTAGAAGTTCAGCTGGAAGCGGCGAATATCGGCGCCGAACTTGAACTGGTGACGTCCGCCGTTAAAATCCGGATGCCAGGCCAGGGTGTCCGCATAGTGAAAGGTATTGTCGCGGCGGTCTTGCGGAGTGTTCTCCGGCTCGCCAATACTGCTGAAACCGGCGATAGCGACGTTGGGAACGCCCAGATCGAGCGAGTTGGGAAGGACCGTGGGAAACCCGAGCTGCTGGCTGACGTTGTTGCCGAAGTGCTGTTGAAAAATCCCGCCGCGGGAACGGTTGAAGCCGATGCGCAAGTCGTTCAGGAGTTTCGCGCTGAAGGTGTGCGTGTACTCGATACGCACGATCTGTCCGCGATTTAACGTGAAGCTTCCATTGCCGGGAATGTTGGTGAAGGAAGCCAGCGGGTCAAAGGGATTGAAGCGATGCTCGTTGAAAATAGCGTATTCGCCGGACAACGTATTCGTGGCGTTGAAGTTGTGATCGACCTTGCCGAGCACCTGGTTTACTTGGTTGGCGATGGCCGGTGAGGAGACAAACTCGTTGGCCTGGCCACCCACGTTGCTGAGGGGCAGCAAGTTGAAGATGGCCAAACCCGCCTGATTGGGATGCGCAACGTCAGCCAGCGCCGCCTGGCGTTCGGCGGTGGTTGGCACCGTGGCGTTCCGAGTTTCCGCCTGCCGCAGAGTCAAGCCCTCGTAGGAACCGAAGAAAAACGTCTTGTCTTTCTGAATCGGGCCGCCTATCGTGCCGCCGTATTGGTTGCGATCGAGCCGGGGAATCGGACCGCAAGTTCCCGCGGCCGAGCCCGCGGTGCAATAAGGCTGATCAAAGAAGTTTTTCGCATCCAAGTGGCGATTCCGAACAAATTCAAAGCCCGTGCCGTGAAACTGGTTGGTGCCGCTCTTGGTGACGACGTTGATCTGCGCGCCGCCGCTGCGGCCGTATTCCGCGGAAGAGTCGCTCGATTGGACCTTGAACTCCTGAATGGCATCCACCGAAGGCAGAACCGTGTACTGGTTAATGGCCAGGTCGTTGTTGTCCACGCCATCGAGAAGGAAGTTGTTGGCCTGCTCGCGAGCGCCATTGACGCTGATGGAACCGCCTTGCGTGGAATTCTGCGAGCCGTCGGAGGGAAGCTGGGCGCCCGGCACGAGAAGCGTAAACGCCAGGAAGTTGCGTTCGTTGAGAGGGAGCTGGCTCACTTTTTCCTGGTCGATGACTTGGCCAACCGTCGACGAGTCGGTCTGAAGAAGCGGAGCCGATTCGGTGACAGAAATCTGCTGGCTTACCTCGCCGATCTCGAGCGTCGCGTCGACACGGACGGTCTGATCAACCTCCAGCTTGATGCCGCTGAGGACCGCGCGCTTAAAGCCGGGGCGTTCCACGGAGACTTCGTATTCGCCCGGCGGGAGCAAGGGAACACTGTATTCGCCGGTTAGGCTGGTGGTGAGTTCGCGGGTCGCGTTGGTGCCGACGTTTTTGACCGTCACCTTGGCTTGCGAAATCACTCCTCCCTTGGCGTCGGTCACGGTGCCAACCAGCGTGCCGGTGGTTCCAACGCCATGCGCACGCAGCGCGAGAATGAATAGCAGACTGACGACAGGAAAAATGCGGCCCAGCAGCTTCATCGATTCCTCCAAAAGAAACAGCGGAATATTTGGCCTCTGAGACTTGCCGGAGACATTGCGCCCGGACGTCGGAGAGCACGAGGCACGCCACATCGTTCAGGAACGAGTTTTGGCCGGAGTCAACGCGGGCATTTTAGAAACAAGGAGTTATCACCCGCAGAGAGATAAATCGGTTCTAAAGCCCCGCGGAAACTACAGATTTGCGTAGGAGCTCATACGAGAATTGGAAAAACGCGCGGAAGACCAAGTGCCGCAGCCTAAGTGGACCAGGCAGGATGCAAGCGATACCCTGGGGAGTGCCGAACTCTTTAGCAGGGCGCTCGTCCTGATTCACGGAATCGCAAAATCACGTTAGAATCATAGAGTATGCTTACACAGATCAAAGGAACGGAAGCGGCGGCTAGCGGGCGCCCTCGGCGCAAGACGTACGGCGTGCGCGTTGGCCACGTGCTCGTGGGGGCAGACGCACCGATCGTCGTGCAGTCCATGACCAACACGGACACGGCCGACGTGGCGACCACATTCCAGCAGACGATGGAGCTGGCGGAAGCGGGCTCGGAAATCGTGCGCTGGACGGTCAACGTGCCCGAAGCTGCCGCGGCCGTGCCGGAAATCAAGAAGCGCTTGCTGGATGCAGGTTCGAACGTGCCGATCATCGGCGATTTTCATTACAACGGACACGTTCTTCTGACGAAGTACCCGGACTGCGCCAAGGCCCTGGACAAGTATCGGATCAATCCAGGGAATGTGGGAGCGGGCCAGCGGCGCGACGAACAATTTTCCACGATTTGCAAAATTGCGCGCGACAACGGCAAGCCCGTGCGCATCGGCGTAAACGGCGGCTCGCTGAATCAAGAGCTGGTGATGCACAAGATGCAGGAGAACACCGACAAAAACCTGGGCAAAGAGTCCGAAGAGATTATCAATGACTGCATGGTGCTGTCGGCGCTGCAGTCGACGGAATTGGCGCTGGAATGCGGCCTCGGGCACGATCAAATTATTATTTCGTGCAAGACTTCGCGGCCGCGGGATCTGATTACCGTATATCGTGATTTATCGAGCAAGACCGAGCAGCCGCTGCACCTCGGGTTGACCGAAGCGGGCATGGGGATGAAGGGGCAGATCTGGTCCGCGGCGTCGCTGGGCGTTTTGCTTTATCAAGGGATTGGCGACACCATCCGTATTTCGCTGACGCCGAAACCGGGCGGCGATCGGCGTGAAGAGGTGTATGCCGCGTGCGAGCTGCTGCAAGCGCTGGGGCTGCGATCGTTTTCGCCCAGCGTGACCGCTTGCCCCGGCTGCGGGCGCACCACCAGCACAACTTTCCAGGAGTTGGCAGAACGCATTCAGGACTACATCCGAGAGAGCATGCCCATTTGGAAAACGCAGTACGAGGGCGTGGAGACCATGACGCTGGCGGTGATGGGCTGCATCGTAAACGGTCCGGGCGAATCGAAGGCCGCGAATATCGGCATCAGCTTGCCGGGGACCGGCGAAGCGCCGCGTTGTCCAATCTATATTGATGGAAAAAAAGATGTGACGCTTGAGGGGAATTACGACGAACTGGCGGTGGCGTTTCAAGCGCTCGTCGATACTTACATCGCGAGAAAATATCCCCGCAAGGTTGCCGAAGCCGTTCCAGCCAGAGGCTGATCCGCGACGCTTGAGCGAAACATGGGAACGAGCCTCGGGAGCAAACCGGGCCAGGGTGTGCGCGTGAGTACGGAAGTCATTCGAGACTACGGCAATCGGGGCGATTGAGGGGTGGCGACGCTGCGCATCTTCTCGAGCGCTATGGTGCGCGCGCGTGAATACGCTTGACGGTCCTCAAGCAATTGATGCGCCCAGTGCGCGCCAATAGCGATGGCGTGGAACTCGAAGGCCAGCCGCGTGGCTTCGAGTTTCGGGTCGAGGTGGCCGGCCTTTTGGGCTCCCTCCACCGCGCGAGTGATGGCGCCGATCCATTCGTGCATGATTGCGGCAATGCGGTCGCGCACGACGCCGCGGCGGCCATCGAATTCGAACGAAGCGGCGGTGAAGAAGCATCCACCCTCGAAGACCCGTTTTTCGACCAGCGCCAGCCAACGATCAATCAAAGACCATAAGCGGGGCATGCCACGCGGCGCGGCAATGGCCGGGAGGGTGACCTTATTGATAAAAACCTGGCGCGCCATTTCAATGGTGGCCAGCTGCAATTCTTCCTTGGAGCCGAAGTGCGCGAACAGGCCGCTCTTGCTCATGCCGAGCTGCTCGGCGAGGGAGCCGACGGTAAGTCCTTCGAGGCCTTCGGCGGAAGCGATATCGACGGCCCGGGCCAGGATCGCTTCGCGGGTGCGCAGGCCTTTGGCGTGGCGGCGAACGGCGGGGCGCTGGGCGGGCTCGCTGACACGGTTTTTCAGAGGCTTTTTGGCGGAGCGGGAGCCGAGCGCGTAGGGCATTTAAAAATACTGTAACACAGAACACAAATAAGCACGAACGTTCGTTTCTTGTGCTATGCTCTTGCGCATGAGGTGTGTTCCATGGGAAATGTCATCGTCCTCGGTGCCCTTCTTTCACCAGGCATGTCCCGCTGCGCGTGGGTTTTTGGGCCACAGGCTGACGGCTCGCCGCGAGGTGCCGGGCGAGCGAGCGCTGGCGCGCCCTGGCGCAGTTCCGTTCGTCTTGCCGTGCTGATGGCTATTCTTTCGCACGCCGGGATTGTGGCGCGCGTCGCGCGCGCGCAGGAGCTGCCCATGGAGCGCTGCGACGCACTTCCGGTGATCGACGTGCGCGTCGCCGGGCTCGACAAATGGTTCCTGGTGGACACCGCCGCGACCTCGATCTTGAATCTGGAATCGTTTGCCGCCGGGCAGGCGCGCGACATTCACGTGACGTCGTGGAGCGGCACGCTGGCAACCAGCGCGAAGGAGGTGACCCTGCCTGATTTGACCGTGGGTCGAACAAAACTGCTTGAGCTGAAACTGCCAGCCATCGATCTTTCGGCGATTGGAAAAGCGTGCGGTCGGAAAATCGACGGCATCCTGGGCGTCGATCTATTAGGAAAACTGGGAGCCAGCATCAATCTGAAAGAGCAGACGATTCACGTCGCCACGACCGACGAAGCGCATGACGCGGAGATGGTGCGGGCCATGCAGCACGAGATGCACCGCTGCGTGGCCGCTTTTAATGATTCCGACGAGCAGAAGTTTGGCGACTGCCTGGACCCCAAGATTGTGCTGTTCTCCATCGACACGGAACTCTATGGCCGGGAACAAGTCGTCGGGTATTTCCGCGAACGCTATTTTCATCAGGTGCCGGCAGCCCGGCTGGACATCCGCGAGAGTGCGTTTCATCCCATCGGCGAAGCGGTCTGGTACGAGTATGAGTTTACGATAGACTCAGCGCGAGGCAAGTTGCACGGACGCGGCATGGCCATGTGCAAGAAGAGCGAAGGACATTGGCGTATGGCAAGCATGCATCATTCCATTGCCGAGTTGGAATCGGCTGCCGTGCCGAGAGAAAAGCGCTAGAACGACAGGCGCGAAGTCGGAGGTCGAGGGCTCCATTCCTGAAGCGGCTTGCGAGGCTGTTTTCTGGAGCATTGACGAGCGACCTTTCTTCCCTACAATGCCTAAGGCAAGCGGGGCCCAGAGCCCCGAGGCCTCCGGGGTTTTCCCTGCGGACGGAGAAGAGATGAAAAAGCAGCGCGCGGCGGTGGTCGTTCTGGCGGCTTGTTTGGTGTTTGCGATGGGCGCGCGGGCGCAGAATGCGCAATTTGCGGACGCCTTGAAGAAAAACCGCGGGGGCATCAGCGTCCAGGATGGCAAACTCGCGGGCCCAAGCGCGGAAGTACTCCGTAGCGCAGTAGCGGAAGCGCAATTTGTGGCCCTCGGAGAAGACCACGGCATCCGGCAAATCCCTGAGTTCGCTGCCGCGCTTTGCGCGGAACTTGCGCCGCACGGATTCCACTATATGGGACTCGAAATCGGGACCTACGTTGCGCCGGAACTTGAAAAGATGGCGCGCAGCGCGGACGGAG
>Ga0210406_10004177_pt1 | contig 15595 bp, 13 predicted proteins | sample IncBWC30MmetaG_FD_155454 | JGI IMG/M metagenome (GOLD analysis project Ga0210406, IMG submission 155454) | Forest soil microbial communities from Barre Woods Harvard Forest LTER site, Petersham, Massachusetts, United States - Inc-BW-C-30-M | ecosystem: Environmental > Terrestrial > Soil >... | reverse complement strand
CGCACTCGCGAAGATTGGCTACTCCGATGCGGTCAATCTTGAAACGCACTGGAAGGGCGGCGGCACTCCCGAAGAATGCACCCGCATCAGTTGGGCCGGCATGAAGAGCGATCTCGACCGCGCAAAGATGGGCTGATTAGTGGTCGGGGTGACAGGATTCGAACCTGCGACATCTACGTCCCAAACGTAGCGCTCTACCAGTCTGAGCTACACCCCGGGGATCTTCAGATCTTGACGGGGCGGCAATCGTAACAGGTCGGGCCGAGCGTAGCGACTCACAGCCCGTAGGCGAGCAGCACGTTTCCCGGGCGACCGCCAAACGCGCCGTAGCCGGAGGATACATAAACCATCCCGCCGGCAATCGTCGGCCCTGGACCGAGCATCGACGCTCCCTTGGCTGGGACGCCATTCACGGTCTGAAATTCGCGATCGGTATTGGATTCCCACAGAATTGCGCCGGTCTGGCTGGAGTAGGCGCGCAATGTGCCATCATTCGCGCCGGAAAATACGATTCCGGGAATCACACTGATGGCCGCCGCCTGCGCCGCGTTGCAGCGCGGCCCCGCTGTGCAGCTGGGCGGCAGCGGCGGCGAGTACCACACCCGCCGTCCATTCTGCAGATTGACGGCGTGCAGCCCGCCGGGTGCGGGCGTGAAGATATCCGACACTGCAAAGTATGCCTGTTCGGCATCGACAGCCGAACCCCATTCGATGCCGCCGAGCGCGCCGCCGACCCCGGCGCGATACTGCCAAATAACCTCGCCCCGCCGCTCAGGATCGAGCGCCCAGCCCATTCCGGATTTTTGGCCGATCACGATCGCTCGCCGACCATGCGGCAAGCGCGCCAGAATCGGGGAGTTGCCGAAATCATAATCCGGGCCGCTCTGATCAGCGCAGTTTGGGTTCGCGCCGGACGCCCGGCAGCCGCTGATAAAGACATCCTTCGGAAAGAGTTGTTTCACCCACTCGATCTTTCCCGACAAGGTGAGAGCGATCACGGCGTCGCTGGAGGGCGCAGCTGCACCCGCGTAGGTGTTGCCGGTAGCCACGTAAATCAGCCCGCGTTGAACATCAATCGTCGGCGCCGACCAAATAGGCGCGCCGGCCGGACCGTACAGCGTGACTCCCATGGAGCTCCTGCCGCGCGGCTTCGGTTCGCCGGGGATCATGTAGGTGCGCCAAATGACTTTGCCGGTCCTAATGTTTAGCGACGACAAGCTGCCGCGGAAGGTGCAACAACCGTAATCGGGCCGCGCACCCTGCGACTCCTCGTAGGAAGACATCGGTACATACAGGCGGTCGCGATAGAGCGCAGGGGATCCGGTGATCCGTGCCAGCGGATGCTCCTCGACCTGGGTCTTCCAGAGCAATTGACCGGAAGCCGCATCCAGTGCGTAGGCCTTCGCAGCGGTATCGCCGAAATAAACCGCAGCACCGCCGGCGCGCGCCCCCACACTGATCGCAGTCCGCACTCCTCCATCGGCGCTGAAGAACCAGCGAATGCACCCGCTGGCCGCGTCCAGTGCATAGACGGTGCCGTTCTGGCTGCCCACGAATACCCAACCGCCGACGACCGTCGGTTGCGCCCACGCGGAGGTCGCATCGGGAAAACCGAATGCCCATTTCAACTTCAGCTGCGGCAACTGCTGCGCAGTAAGGCCCGCAGCCACGGCAGACTGCGAGCGAGTATTCGCGAGCGTTGCGCCCCACCCGGTCCATGCCGGGCCCGGTGCGGGCGTGAACTTGGAGGGCTTTTCGCAGCGCCCGGTGGCCGCACCGGTTGGGTCTCCGGCCACCGCGGCGCCCGCGAGATATTCGGCGATGGCACGGCGTTCAGGGCCGCTTAAGGTCGCCCCTTGAACCCGCATCGAGCCATTCGCCAATACCTCGAGAATTGCCGCCGCAGAGCGCTGCCGAAGCACATCGGGCGCAGGAGCGCGCGTCTCGGGTGCGCCGTTGTGGCAGCCGGAGCAGCGACCTTGAAACAGCGCCTCGCCGTTGGTTGTTTGAGTCTGCGCGTGGACGCTGATCTGCGGTGCGAACCCGCATAGCACGGCAGCCACAATCGGTGCGCGCCTAGGCATTCGCTTTCGGTCTAGTAGCGATGCTTGCGATCGGGGAAATTGATCAGGCAGCCGGGCGAAACAACCGAGGATACCGCAACCGGTTTGTTGTCCAATACCGCATCCAGTGCCTCGGTCAGATAGGCATGATGCACCGGCCGCTGCGTCTCGTAGTTCAAGCGATCATCGATGGGCCCGTGATACACCAGCGTCCAGGTCTTGGGATCGATGACGAACACCTCGGCCGTGCGGTTCACGCCCCACGATTCGCCCACCGTTTGCTTGCGATCCATCAAAATCGTCATTCCGAATCCAAACTCCGCGGCCTCCTTCACCACCGCTTCGGGCGTATCCTGCAGCGTCGGGTTCAGCAACAGGAATTCGATATTCTTCGATTGATATCGATCACGGATTTCGCGCATCACCGGGATCGCGAGACGCACAATGGGGCAGCCGTTGCTCATGGTCATGATGACAACGGCCTTTTTGCCCGACAGCGCGTAAAGCTCGTGCGTCGCACCGGTCTGGTCGGTCAGATTGAAATCGGCAACGTGCCCGCCGGGGACGAGCACGGCGGCCGAGGCGGCACCGCAGGCAACCAACAATCCGCAAAGCGTGCGCTTGATCAAATTCATCTCGATCGTACGATGGTCACGGCGTCGCTTGCGCGGTTCTCGCCGGATTCGCATCCGAGGAAAGGTAGCGGAAACGGATCACGCCGAACAACATTTCATCCCATGTTTGCTGGCCCCACGGGACCTCGCGATTGGGGTCGGGGTTGGCCTTGTTCTGCGTGGAATTGTCGTAGGTCATGCTGTACTTCACCGCGGTTCCGGCCGGCAGGACAATGGGCGTCTTTAATTCGTAAGTGGTTTGCCAGTTGAATTCATATCTGGGCACGTTGAGCAAGACGGCCTCGTGGCCGTCGGGGTATTGCGCCACGAATTCCGCCGCCGTTCCGCGGAAATGCGCGTGCGGATGCAGACTGTACACCAACACCTCGCGGTCAAATTTATAGGTCGCATCGTTCGTGTACGCCTTCGTATTGGCGGGGATCTTGATGCGCGGATTCGCCATGATCGCTGCGCGATAGCGATATTGCGGCGGCTTGTCCATGAAGTACAATCCCATCTGGGTCGCGTCCGTCACTTCCTTGCCATTCACCGTGTAGTGGGCTTGGAAGCCGAATTTGGCGCCTTTCTTCAGCAAGATTCCGCTCTCCGGCGGGATCTGCAGCGGCTCGGAACCTGGGACGAAATCGGCGAGGCTGCCGTCGGTATCCCGCTTTTCACCCGGCGCCATCTCCCCGCCGATCGTGGCAATGATGTGATGAAGATTCGAGCGGGCGCCGGGCAAGAAGTCCACTGCGCGGACCCACACGTCGTGATCGAGCGGATTGTCGACGGTCCACATTTGGTAGGGAATCACACCCGTCGCTGGCACATCGAATTTCGGCAAATTGACCACCAGATCCGGCTTGCCCAGTGCCCAGACCGGCCAATCCTTCTTGACCAGCGTCAGTGGATCGATCCCGCCGCCTCGCGGTGAACCAGCTTCTATCCAGTGCACCAGGGTCTTCGTCTGCTCGGCACTCAGTGAGCGATCGTTGCTGAACACGCCGTAGTGCGGATCCGCGTGCCAAGGCGGCATGCGCTTGGTTCGGACCACTTCGCGGATCATGGGCGAAAACCCCCGCACCATGTCATAGCTCGACATCTGCCAAGGAGCGATGCCGCCTTCCCGGTGACAGGCGACGCAATGCTCGCTCAGCATGGGAGCAATCGTTTTCTCGTACGAGATCTGTGCGTGAGCAGGACGGCGTTCACGTTCCGGCATCACGATGTTGCAGCCGCCGGCATCCGTTTGGGCGACTTTCACCGAGGTACCGCTCAAGACTGCATCGAGCGCATCGGCTACATACTTGCTCGAGCCCTTGGCGTAGGCACCCTGATAAAGGACTTTCCAATCTCGCGGGTTCACGATCAGAATTTCGCCATTGCGCGTGAAGCCCAGTGACTCACCGATCAGTTGCAGCTCATCGGACAGAACCGGCATCTCGATGCCATCGGCCTTGATTTCCTGGGCGATCGACTCGGGCGTATCCGTCAGATTGGAGTCAATCGCCAGAAATTCGACCCCTCGAGCCTGATATTTCGCGCGCAGCTCCCCCAGCGACTTGGCGGTGGCACGGGAAGCAGCGCATCCAGTGCCCTCGGCCATCAGCACGACCGCTTTCATATCAGACAAATAGTAAAGTTCGTGCGACTGGCCCTTCTGGTCGTTGAGACGGAAGTCATCCACGACATCGCCGGGATTGAGCGCGAGTACCGGTCCTGAGAGGCCGCAAAGTGCCACGAAGCTGAAGCGCCAATGCCGCAGATTAAGCATGTATGAGAGCTCCCTGTCGTAGTTGGCGGCGATTGTACTACCGAGGCTCATCGGACGGCGACTGCCGCCGGGATTCTGCTAGTCGGAACAATCGCTCCGTATGCTGTTGAGAATCGCGGCCGTGTCTGCGCCCAACAGCGGGGAGGCGCTGCCGATTCGCCCCGGTGTCTCGGACAGCTGGACTGGAACGCCGAGGACTCGTATCGGACCGGCGATGGGATGTTCCACGGTAGGTGTCATATTGCGCGCGGTGGTCTGCTCATCGTCGATGACTTCCTTGAGATTTCGCACCACGGTGGCCGGGACGCCGTGGCGCGCAAACAGCTCGACCCAGTGCTCGGCCCGGCGGGAACGGAACATGGCCTCCAGAATCGGCTCGAGGACGCCGCGATTCTTGACCCGCAGCGGGTTCGTCCGGTAATCGGCGTGATCGGCAAGATCGGTCCGCCCGATCGCTTCGCAGAAGCTCTTCCAAAGCTTGTCGCTTGCCACGGCAAGCGTGATTTCTCGATCCGCGCACACGAAGTTACGGTAAGGAACGATGCCCTCGAACAAGGTTCCCATGGGCTTCGGAACAATGCCCGATGCGAGATAGCGGGCAAAGCTTGGAAGCATGCTCGACATCACGGTATCCATCATGGAGACATCCACAAATTGACCGCGGCCCGTGCGGTGACGAGCTTCGATCGCCATCATGGTGCCGATAAGGGAAAACAAACCCGCCGTGATGTCCGCGATCGAGTGCCCCGTCTTGACGGTCTCGCCCGCGGCCGTGCCTGTAATGCTCATGAGCCCGGATGCAGATTGGATGATCAAATCCATCGCAGGCTCGAGACGCCGCGGACCGGTCTGACCGTAGCCGGATATCGAAACATAGATCAGGCGCGGATTGGCCTTGGACAATGAGACGTAATCCAGCCCGAGACGGTTCATCGTGCCCGGCCTGAAATTCTCAATCAAGATGTCGGCCTTCGCGGCGAGCTTGCGACAGGCATCGAGTCCCTCCGAAGTCTTCAAGTCGATCGCGAGGCTCTGTTTGCCGCTGTTGAGGCCCACAAAATAAGAGGCGTCGGCGCCGTGAAACGGCGGTCCCCAGGTGCGTCCGATGTCTCCCTCCGGGCCTTCAACCTTGATCACCGTGGCGCCGTACGCCGCCATCAGCATGGTGCAATAGGGCCCCGCCAGCGCGTGGGAGAAATCGAGGACGGTCAGGCCGTGCAAAGGAGGCAATTCAATTTTCATGTTGAAGAATCTTAATCGATCGACCCAGGGTTGTCCCGCCGGGCGCAAAGCTCGCGCTTCATCTGCGACCGCGGGGCGGCGGAGCAGAATTCAGCATGGCCTAAAACCTGACGCCGCACGCGAACCGCCAGGCATCTTGTGCGGAGAAGTTTTGGTGAGGATCGTAGGCCATGCGCACGAACCATTTGGGCCAATCCCAATTGGCGCTGAAGCCCCAACCGGTGATGGGACCGGCCTCGGTCAGCCCGCTCTTGCGCAGCAAATCCAGCGTGGCATGCGAATCGCCAAACGGGATTTGCACATTTGCATGCCAATCGCGCTGTCCGGTGTGAAAGCGGTCATCGGCAACGACGAACACCAGGTAGCTGAGACCATTGCCGGCACGATGGCCGGCGCCAAACGTCAGCGCATCGTTCGGATCAAAATTGAGATTGAAGTACGGCCGTGCGTTGGTGCGCCCGAAGCCCGCGAGTCCATACCAGGACGCACCGACTTGCAGATTGAGGCTCCCTCCCAGGAATCCCATCGAAGCCGCCTGTACCGAGGGTTGCAGCTGCACATACTCGCCGATATTGAACGACGTATCGGCGCCCGCCCGCGCCTGAGTGCCAAAAGCCTCGTCGGAGTACGCGCCGATCCATGCGCTCGTGTCATCGGCGCGCCAGCGAAGATTGACGTCCGTTCCAAAGTAGTTGGCGTAGGCATATTCACCGACCGTGAGCTTCCATGGCAGGCTTGCGGCACCGTCCGCCGCAGCCGCGCAAGCAGCACTGAAGAGCACGCTCGCACCGCAGGCAATTCGGATCCACACAACGGCGATTGTAGCCGCTTTGAGTGCGGCGGCGCGTTTCCGGCGGGCGTCCCCGGCGCCGGTTCGCCGTCAATGATGCATTGAACGCCGCGTGGCTTTGGTGGATAGAATGCCGATCGTGGAGGCAACCAACACCCCGGTCATCAGCGCCACCCAGGGATAATTCCGAACATAGTCGTTGAGCGAAGCCGCGACATCGCGGACCTTCACGTGTTCTGAATGCTCACCATCCTTGAGCGCTTCCCGTGTCTGCGCCATCGACTTGCCCAGCCTATCGCGCGCCTCCTGTATTTCCGGACCGCGCTCGTCGGCGAGCTTGGCCAGCAGTTTTTCCGTTTGGTCGAACAGTTCGTTTAACTTGTGTGTTGAGTCCATCATTCACTCCTTTCGACCGCGACATCTACAGGTGTTCGTCCCGCAACCGGCCGCCGAGCGCCGCGGCAACGCTTGCGATAAACGCGCCTACCAGCATGGACAACGCCAGAAAGATGGACGATTGCGCGGCCGCTTTCCTGGCAGCATCCGCGTCCGCTGACAGCTTCGCCCGTGCCTGCATTACGGCGGCAATGAAACCATCGACCCGGGCTTGCGCATCTGCCTTGGAGATGCCTGTGCGCGCTGCAACCTGGTCGGCCAGGTAGGCACGATCCGCGTCGGGAATGCTGCCGTCGGCCGCAGCGTTGGCCACGATGTGTCTTGTTTCGATTCGTGGATCCGTCGACGGCATTCCGTCAGCGGAGCCTGTCGACCGGAACAGCTTATCGACAGAGTACGCCGATATGGGCGAAACGGCGGCCGAGGACTCCATCGCGCCTTGCGCTCCCGCCGCAGCAACATCAGCGGCCGCGTGACCCAAGGCACCGGCGCCGGTCATGATGGAGCTTGATAACACCGCGGCAAGCAGCACGGTTGCGACCGCCCAGGTAATGAATCCATGCGCGGTATCCCTGAAAAAAACCTCGTGGGTATGGGTTCCAATCCATCGCGTGCGCAACCTTCCAGCGATATAGCCTCCCAGTCCTGCTGAAATCCACTGCGTCAGGATCAGCCAGATGGCGCCGGTAATCGCGAAGGTCGTGACGCTCACCCCATGATTGTGCCAGGGCGAAATCGACGCCAAGCCGATGCCGGAGCCCAGCGTCATGAGAACCAAGGTGGCTGATGTGGCTACAAAGGCGCCTGCGATGATGGAAGGCCAGGACGCGGCGGATTTGCCGTGAAATAAAGATGGGTCGGCTGCAGCGCCGGCCCCCGGAGTCATTGTTTGTTCCACGATACTCTCCTCAGCGGTGCGAACACATCGCGAGCAGGAGAATGATCGGAAGAGGAACTCCGAGCAGCCAAAGCAGTATTCCGCGGCCCATTTCAAGTCCCCCTTGGACAGTTGCGTCTTGTGGGAGCGCCGTCGCTCGTGGATTGTTGCGAAATACTGCAAGGATTCGCGCGGCCGCGGTATCCCTGACAACGACCGAATGCGTGTCAGGTCTTTCTTACGATGCCTGTGGGCGCAGGTTCAATGGGGTGCCGGCGCGGTCGCCTTGCCGTCTTGATTTGCGCGGTGGATCACGAAGTTGCGAATCGCGGTTGCGTCATCGCGGCTCAGTGCGCTCTTGAAGGAAGCCATTCCGGCATCCTTGAGCGCACCGTCGAGGACAATATTGTAATAGAAATCGATCGCTAAAAAATTCGAGGCGCGCAAATCGGAGACCACGCCGCCCCCCACCGCGTGTTCACCATGGCACGCACTGCAGTACTGATCGTACAAGGGCTCGCCGCGCGCGATGGAGGCCGCATCGGTCGGCTCCGGCGGAGGATTGATGACGAATGCGCGTGGCTCAACGGGTGGCAGCACCGCGGTGCCGCCCAGCTTGAAAACCAGCAGGCGGCTGACATTGCGCAAATTGCCGGACATCGCCGCGGCCTTGCCGCCGCTCAACGCGTAGCTGCCGCCCCAGCCGCTCAATACCGCAATGTATTGTTCCCCGCCCACTTCGAACGTACTGGGCGCGGCAATGATCCCCGACTGGGCAAACATGGACCACAGCTTCGCGCCGCTGTCCGCGCGGTACACATTGAAATTTCCGGCCGCATCTCCCTGCGCCACGATGTTGCCCGCGGTTGTCACGACGCCGCCGTTCCAGGGACCTTTGTACGCCACACGCCACGCCTCACGCTGATGCACGGGATCCCAAGCAAGCAAGAATCCTTCATCCTGTGCCGTCAGCGACGCCAACGCGACGCCGAGATTCCAACCAATCGGCGCGATGGGCAGGGTCGGCAACGGCAGGTAGGTGAGCGGCACCTGTTGCGCAGGGATGTAGACAAGACCGGTTTTTGGATTGAAGGCCATGGGTTGCCAGTTATGCGCACCCAAGGGTCCGGGCTTGACATCAAAAGGCTTGCCGGTTTCGCTGTAGCGAGCGTCGTGGTTTTCAACGGGACGTCCGGTTTTCAAATCGACGCCGCTTGCCCAAGTCATGGGCACGATGGCTTCGGCGGAGATCAGCGCGCCGGACTTTCGATCCAGCACGTAGAAAAATCCATTCTTGTTCGCCTGCATCAGCACCTGCCGAATCTTCCCGCCGACGTTCAGGTCGGCGAGGATCAATTGCTGAACGGCGTCAAAATCCCACTCCTCGCCGGGCGTGGCTTGGTAGTGCCAGGCGTATTCGCCGGTATCGGCATGCAACGCCACGATCGAGGCAAGATATAGATTGTCGCCCTTGCCCGCGCTTCGTGCGGAGCGTGCCCACTGCACGCCGTTTCCCACACCAAAGTAGAGCAGGTTCAGTTGCGGATCGTATGAGATCGCATCCCACACCGGACCGCCGCCGCCGAGCTTCCACCATTCCCCGGACCAGGTCTTGGCCGCACGCGCCATCGCCGCATTTTCAAAGGGCTTCGACGGATCCCCGGGAACGGTGAAGAAACGCCATGCCAGCTTGCCGGTTTCCGCGTCATAGGCGGAGATGTAGCCTCGCGTGCCGTATTCACCGCCGCTGTTGCCGATGATCACGCGGCCGTTGATGACCCGCGGCGCCTGCGTGATGGTGTAGGGCTTGGTGGCATCCACCGTCAGCGTGCTCCAGACCGGCGTCCCGGTCGCTGCATCCAGCGCCACCAGACGTCCATCATAGGCACCGACGAAGATCTTGTGGTTCCATGCGGCAACTCCGCGATTTCCCACATCGCAGCAGGCATTCACGCCGAGTTCGCGATGCACCTGCGGGTCATAAGCCCAGAGCAGCCGGCCGGTTCGCGCATCGTAGGCTTTGACCAGACTCCACGCGGTCGACACGTACATCACCCCATCGACGATCAAGGGCGTCGCTTCCTGAGCCCGGTTGGTATCGAGATCCGCGAACCAGGCAAGGCCCAGCTTCTGTGCATTCTTGTCGTTGATGCGCGCCAGCGGGCTGAAGCGCTGCTCATCGTAGGTGCGGCCATAGGTGAGCCAGTTGCCGGGCTCGGCATCGGCATGGGCAATTCTCGCGCCGTCGACCGGTTTGTCACCGGGCTCGGCGGCGCGTGCCGAACCGCACGCCAAACCCGTCAGCAGCAAAGTCAAAGGCATACTGATGAGCGCACTTCTTCGTGCGTTTTTCCAGCGCGTTTTCATCCCATCTCCCCCAATCGGCGTTGCTTATATCCGTCAGTCGCTGCCGCGAGCTTTATATGTAAATTTTTGGCCGGCCAGGGCAGCCGCATAAATCAAGCCGCCCTTGGCGATGGTGAATACCGCCATCCCGTCGTGGTAAACGCCTTCCGTGGACGCGTCGCGCTTGCCGCCGCTGGCGCCCGAAGTGACGCCGTTGGTACCCGCACTCGCATTGGCGGCGGCGGTCACAGCGACCGCTTTTGCCCCGGCCGAAAACTCAAAGCTCCCGGATTCGAACTGATCGAGCGCGCGTTTGTCCTGGAAGAAAATGATTTGGCTGTAGTCCTGGCCGCCGGCCTGAAATCCGACGCTGACCTGCTTCATCGTCGCATCGCCCGCGAGCTGTCCTTGCACGTAGACATGGCCCTTGCCGAAGGCTCCGCCCACAATGAAGCCGGCCTCGCCGATGTTGGGAAACACGGCATAGGCATAACTCTTCTGAAAAAACCCGGAGCTTTCCCCGGCATTTTTGAACAGCGCAATGGTGTCCGAATATTTGCCGGCGTTCGCCACACCCGCGGCGGCAAGCATCGCCAATACAGCACCTAAAACCTGTTTAGTTCGTTTCATGTAGGTGTTCCCCGTGTGACACGATAGCCCGAATTCTACACCGATTACCCAAGCCCTTGGCGCACCGTTGGTGGCGTCACGGCAGCACCACTTCCATGTCATCGACGAAGCACCAGCTCCAATCCTCGCCCGGTTCGAAGGATGAAACAATCGGATGCCCGGTGCGGGCCGAATGCTTGCGAGCGTGGCGATTTTTTGAATCGTCGCAGCATCCCACATGGCCGCATGTCCGGCACAGGCGCAAATGCACCCACGTATCGCCGGTGGCCAGGCATTCCACGCAGCCGTCGCCTGATGGCGTGACCTGCCTGACGCTGTTCAAGTGTGTACAAGCACGAACCTTACGCATCGCTGATGGCTCCCTATTGTTCCTGTGGCCGCGCGTCGGCGTATTGACTAGTATGTGGATCAACTTATAGCAGAGCGGCCGGGAAAAATGGACAACTCCAATCTTCCAGACTTTCGGGCCGGCATTGACATTCATGCTGTCTCGGACGGCTCGATCGTTTCAGGACGGGTCGATTCCGAAGCGGCGATTCTGGTCAGGCGTGGGAATGCGTATTTCGCTGTGGGCGCCCAATGCACTCACTACCACGGAGCACTCGCCTCAGGACTCATTGTAGGCGACACGGTTCGATGCCCTTTGCATCACGCCTGCTTCAGTCTGCACACGGGTGCGGCGCTGCGAGCACCGGCGTTGGACCCGATCGCCTGCTGGCGAGTCGAACGCATCGGCGAGAAGATCTTCGTGCGTGAGCGAATCCCCGAAGCGCCGGCTCGAGTGATGCCTTCCACGGCCGCTGCATCAGCAGCCCTTGAGTCCGTGGCCATCATCGGGGGCGGCGCGGCGGGTCTGGCCGCCGCCGACATGTTGCGCCGTGAGGGGTATTCGGCCCGCATCACCATCATCAGTGCGGATGATTCGGCGCCCTATGACCGCCCGAATCTTTCAAAGGATTTCTTGACGGGCGACGCACCCGCTGAATGGATGCCGCTGCGCGGCGCGGAATATTACTCCGAGCGTAAAATCGAACTGCTGCTCGGCGCGAAGGCGCAGTCAATCGACATCCAACAGCACACAGTCATGCTGGCGAACGGGCGGCAACTTGATTTTGGCGCCTTGCTGCTGGCGACGGGCGCCGATCCGGTGCGCCTGGATATTCCCGCCGCCGGCGGCGCACGGCTGTTCTACCTGCGCAGTTTCGACGATTCCCGCGCCATCGTGGCCGCGGCAGCGTCGGCGAGACGCGTCGTCGTGGTGGGCGCAAGCTTCATCGGACTCGAGGTGGCGGCCTCGCTGCGCCGGCGTGGACTCGAGGTGCATGTGGTCGGGCACGAGAGCATTCCATTTCAGCGCGTTCTGGGAATCCAGCTCGGCACTTTCATTCGCGACGTTCACGCATCGCACGGCGTCATGTTTCATTTGGGCACGTCGGTCGCCCGCATTGACGGTTTGCGTGTGACGCTGAACGACGCCTCGACCATCGAGGCCGATTTCGTGGTTTTGGGGGTCGGCGTGCGCCCGGTCATCACGCTGGCCGAGCAAGCGGGGCTGGCCATCGATCGCGGCGTCCGCGTCAATGAGTATCTGGAAACCAGCTCGACCGGAATTTTCGCTGCCGGCGATATCGCTCGATGGCCGGACCCGCATTCCGGCGATCGCATCCGCGTCGAACATTGGGTGGTTGCCGAGCGGCAAGGGCAGGTCGCAGCACTCAATATGCTGGGACGTCAACAGCGCTTCGACGCGGTCCCCTTCTTTTGGAGTCAGCACTACGACATCACCATCAACTACGTCGGGCACGCGGAGAGCTGGGACACGATCGACATCGATGGCTCGTTGAACTCACGTGATTGTGCGGTGACATACAAGCGCGGCGGCCGTATCCTGGCCGTGGCGAGCATTTCTCGCGACTTGCAGAGCCTTCGAGCCGAGCGCGATCTAGAACTAACGTAAGTGGGAATCATCAATGGATAGGCGCGAATTTTTAGCAGCGGCAACTGTTGCCGCAACCGCGGCAGCCGCACAAACCTCGCCAAAGACCTCGGCTCCGCCGGCTCACTCACCCTCCGACTCAATCGAAGAGTTGTCGCTCGCGGATATCGGCGCCGCCTTTGCCGAGGGCCGCTTGACGTCGCAGCAGCTGACGAAGGACTATCTCGCGCGGATCGATCGGCTGGACCGGCACGGCCCTAACTTAAGGGCGGTGATTGAAACAAACCCCCGCGCGCTGGACATTGCCGCCGAACTCGACGCGGAGCGCAAGGTGCGCGGTTCCCGCGGACCGCTGCACGGCGTCCCGATCCTGATCAAAGACAATGTCGAGACTTCCGATCACATGATGTCGACGGCCGGGTCGCTGGCGCTGCAGGGCTGGTATGCGCCCAAGGATGCGCCGTTGGTGGAACGGCTGCGCGCCGCCGGTGCCGTGATTTTGGGCAAGACGAATTTGAGCGAATGGGCCAACTTCCGCTCGACCCACAGCTTGAGCGGCTGGAGCGGCCGCGGCGGCCAGTGTCGAAATCCTTATGCCACCGATCGCACACCGTCTGGTTCGAGTTCAGGTTCCGCGGTCGCCGTCTCGGCAAATCTGTGTGCGATCGCAGTCGGCACCGAAACCGACGGGTCGATCGTGAGTCCGGCGTCGATAAACGGCATTGTCGGCTTGAAACCCACCGTGGGTCTGGTCAGCCGTCGCGGCATCGCACCGATCTCGCACAGTCAGGACACGGCCGGACCGTTGGCCCGTAGCGTTCGCGACGCTGCGATCATGCTCGGCGCCATGTCGGGCCTCGATGCCGCAGACGCCGCCAGTGCCGCGGTCGGCGAGCGCTTCGAGACTGACTATGCCCGGTACGTCGATGCGAACGGCCTGCATGGAGCCCGCTTAGGGATCGCACGCAAATTTTTCGCGGATAACGCACCCGTGAACGCCTTTCTCGATGCGTGCATTGCAATACTCAAGGGCGCCGGTGCGGTGATCGTCGACCCTGCGGATCTACCGATGCACGGCTCGGCCAGCGCCCCCGAGCAGGAGGTACTGCTGTACGAATTCAAAGCGGATTTGAACGCCTACCTCAAGCGGCTGCCGCCGACATTCCCCGTGCGTTCGCTCGCCGAACTGATCCGATTCAATGAAGCCCATAGGGACACGGAGATGCCGCTTTTCGATCAGGAATTGTTGCGCCAAGCCGGAGCCAAGGGCGCACTCACGGACAAAGCCTACCGGGAAGCGCGCGCCGCATGCCTCAAGGCCACGCGCAGCAATGGCATCGATGCGGTGCTGGCCGAGCACAAATTGGATGCCATGGTGACGCTGACCTCGGGTCCCGCATGGCTGATTGACCCGGTGAACGGCGACTCTGATACCGGCGGGTGTTCCTCGCCCGCCGCCATCGCGGGGTATCCGCACATTACCGTTCCTGCCGGGCTATTCCGCGGGTTGCCGATCGGACTATCGTTCTTCGGCGCGGCATATAGTGAGCCGAAGCTCATCAAGCTGGGCTCAGGATTCGAGGCGGTTGCGCGCGCGCGAACGCCGCCGCGCTTTCTAAAGACCCTTGTTGGGATTGACTAGATATTTTTCGCCGGTGGCGCGCCGGGAATAGGCGGCGATGATATCGGGCTGCAGCGCTTCCGCCAGGGAGATCACCTTTGTGTAGTGGCTGGCAAAGGTCGTTTTGAGTTCCCGGGCCACACGCTCCTTCAATTCCTGAAAAGCCAACGGTCCAATCCTCTCGATATACGGTGTCAAGAGCCAGCCGCCGACTCCAAAGGCCATTCCATAATTGCGGTTGAGCACGGTCGGACTCATGTCGAGCGAGCCGTACAAGTACACCTGCTTGTGAGTCGTCGATCCGTAACGGCTGTAAACGGTGGCGCTTCGATTTAATGCAGCTTCCATGCAGCCCAAGATCTGACCGGCCAGCGGACCTCCGCCGATCGCATCGAAACCGATCGTGGCGCCGGTCGCCGCCAGCGCGTCGGTCAGCTCCTTGAGGAACGTCGCAGAGTCCGTGCGGCACACGTGAACCGCACCCGCCGCCCTCAAAACATCTTCTTGTTCCTTTTTGCGGACGATATTGACCAGGCCGATATGTTCAGCGAGGCAGAGCCTATTGAGCATCTGTCCGAGGTTCGAAGCGGCGGCCGTATGCACCAGGGCTTTATGGCCTTCGCGGCGCATGGTGCCGATCATTCCCAGTGCGGTGAGGGGGTTGACGAAGCAGGACGCACCGTCCGCGGCGCTCGCGCCCTCGGGCAAAACCAGGCACTGATTCACTTTGACGCATCGATATTGGGAATACATCGCACCGCCCAATACCGCCACGGTCTTGCCTACCAGCGCTTGGGCGGACTGCGAAGATCCGCCCTCGACGACCACGCCGGCACCCTCGTTGCCGACCGGCATGGAGATATCGATGCGCGCTGACATGGCCTGCACCGCGTTGGCGCTGATGGCCGCGGTGACGATGGGATGTTGCGCGGTACCGGAAAGGGTCGCATGGCTCCAATCCGCATTTGCCAGCAGCAGGCCCAAGTCCGACGGGTTGATCGGCGCGGCCTCAATTCGCACGATGACCTCATCCGCGCCAGGCTTCGGTATCGAGGTGGTGACCAGCGACAGCTCCATTTCGCCGCCCTTCTTGGCGAGGGAACGGAGTTGCAGGAATGAGAGATGATTTTGTGCGTCCATGGGGCCATAGCATAATGCGGGAAGTGATCCCGCGGTAGCTTAAGGCCCCTGAAACTCAATCTCTAAGCTGTCTTTGGGGAACCTTCCTGCCTTCGCGCCGCGCCTCGGGCGTCAGAAGATTCCCATGGTCAGTCCGCTGGCCATGGTTTTGCCGAGTTCCTCACAG
>Ga0210406_10004175_pt1 | contig 15600 bp, 12 predicted proteins | sample IncBWC30MmetaG_FD_155454 | JGI IMG/M metagenome (GOLD analysis project Ga0210406, IMG submission 155454) | Forest soil microbial communities from Barre Woods Harvard Forest LTER site, Petersham, Massachusetts, United States - Inc-BW-C-30-M | ecosystem: Environmental > Terrestrial > Soil >... | reverse complement strand
ATGGCCGTGAACTCTCTGAACTCGGCATCAGTGAGTTCGTCAACAAGAAACTGATCCGCGTGGCTTGAACACTTGGCGATAAGTTTCGAAACCTGTCCTAACGGCTCTGGGCGTGGCCGCGCTCCAGCCGTAAGAAACTGGTTTGAAAGGCGAGACGGGCGTGACAAATACGCCCGTCCGTTCCTGCTTGTGCCGTTCTCTCCCAGCTGCGTTCGCATCCGAGCAGGAGTGAGAACACGTTGCAAGGACGGTCGGGGAGTAGGTGGGATGCAACCAAATTCTCGGACGAACTCCGTTGCCTGCCGGACTCGAAGAAGAAGACTCCGTTTCAACTCAGACCAAAACCTTTTTTGCGTTCGGCTTGAGGACCATCCCTGGCGCGCCGCGAGGCGGCCGGAGGGACACCAAATCACGTTCTGGCGGGGGGCACTCTCAGTTTCCTCGGCTGCGGCGGCAGGCAAAGTGCATAGCGACATAATTACAAGACGGCTTAGGCTGCACCGGTTTCGGCCCGAAGGCAGGCCCGCAGCTGCGCTGAAGGCTGAGGGTCAGCTAACCCTTGGTTGCTTCAATTAATCCTCCTGCGATCGATGCAGTTCCTGACCACTGAGTTCGAGTCTCTGCCAAGAATTAGTTCCGGCGACTCGGTAGCGATACATCCTGCTGCAGTGTGAAATCGAGAAGCGTCTCGCTGGGTACCTTAACCTGGTCTCCTTTCGTTATTATTTCCGACCCGGCTCCGACCCCCGCTCCGGCCCCCGCTCCGATCGCCGCGCCATTGCCGCCACCGGCAAGGGCTCCAATGATTGATCCCACCGCCGCCCCGCCGATCGTTCTCTTCGCGGTGCTCTCCCCGCGCGACTTGCCGGTCAGTTCGTATTCTCCTGTCACCAGCGGCACCGTTTGTCCATTCACTACCATCCCCGTCAGCTCCAGCCGCAGTTCCGACCTACCGGTGAACGTTCCTGACTCCTTCGACTCCACCAATCGGCCATAGACATCGGCATTCTTGCCGACTACCACATTGCTGTCCACCATCAACGGCTCTTCCAGCGATGCCTGGAAACGATCCCCCACACGGTTCTGAGTCGAATCGATGCGATCGATGGTGCGCACGCAAATAACGGTTCCTGCCGGTATGGTGACATGTACCGGTGACTTAATGTCGGCGGTATCGACCATCCCGCTGGAAAGCGAACCCGTCGGCCGCGTCGGCATATCGCTCGCCGCCGTTTCGGAATCAAATTTGAGCGCGACGATGTCAGCGAGGTGATAGGTCTGGACCGACGAGCCGACCTGGAAAGTGATCTCACTCTCGGTGCCACTCAGGAACTTGCCCTCGATCAGGCTGCCGTTCGTCAGCTCCAAGGAGTCGGCTCGCGCGATCGACGCCGCCAGGCAAAATGCAATGACCAATCCGCAATTCAGCTTGAACTTCATGATGACTTCCCCGCTGCCTATGATCCGGCATCGGAAAACCTCCTATTCTCTATTTACTAGAGTGCAGCAATCCAACTGCCATCCAGAGTTCGTGTTTGGCCTGGGTATCGAATGAGGAAACAGTGACAAGATCCGCCAAGTGGTCAATATATCGCCACTAGATCGTCTGGCACCGAGTCGAACTCCAGCCGCGGGCCAGATGAGGACCCGCCGCCATTGGCTGGCATGATCGTAGGCATTCACGGATGCGCTCAACACGAGCTTGCGACACTCGCGAACGGGGATTCGGTGCCCCACTATCTTGTTGACGCAGAGAGAAGAATCGAAGACAGACGATCGGAAAGCGGGAGCTGAACTGCGTCACGCACGCGCTTTATCGATCATCGTTTCCCAGATGCCCTTGGACTTGAGGATGAGTTCAACGGCTTCGCGGACCGCGCCGTCACCGCCACGTGCGTTCGTAGTGTAGTGCGCGGCCCTCTTCACCTCAGGGGCAGCATCACCCACCGCAACGGCCAGACCAACACGGCGCATCAAGGGAATATCCGGAAGGTCATCACCGACAAACGCAATAGCAGAATCGGACACGCCGGCTTTCTGAAGGATGTCTTCGTAGGCCAGCATCTTCACCGCCTGTTTCATGTAGATAAACTCCATCTTCATTTCGTGGGCGCGGCGGAGGAGCGCAGCACTTTCGCGACCGGTAATGCAGCCCGTACGCAGGCCGGCGGCTTGCGCGAGAGTAAGGCCCTGGCCGTCGTGCGCGTCGAAGGTTTTGATTTCGAGAGCAGTGCCGTCGGGTTGCGAGAGCAGGGTGACACTGCCATCCGTCATCGTCCCGTCCACGTCCATGAGGAGCAGTTTGATTTCCGCGGCGCGCTTCTTGAGCGCGGGAGAGATCTTGGGAACACGAGCCAAGCAAGCCTCCGAGGAGAAGGTAAGAAAGAGTTTACGTTATTACGTTAAATAATGTGGGAACCTGTTACTTTGATTTCCCTGCTGTCGGCGTTTTCATCCTAAGTTAATGTTTGTCGATATTTTCATCGCATCGCCTTAGCTCCGGCCCAGTTGCTGCTTCACTGCGGCGACCACTTGGCCCGGCTCGAAACCAAATTTTCGCTGTAGTTCCTTGAGCGGAGCCGAAGCCCCGAACGTCTTCATCCCGATGACCCGACCGGAGCTGCCAACGTAGCGCTCCCATCCCAGAGTCGAGGCCTGCTCTACCGCGACCCGAGCTTTCACACTCGGCGGCAGGACGCCGTCCCGATAGGCCTGTGGCTGCTGCTCGAAAATGTCCCATGACGGCATCGATACCACGCGCGCACGGATGCCTTCGGCTACAAGATTCTCGTGGGCCTCCACCGCAAGGCTGACTTCACTTCCCGTAGCGATGATGATCACTTCGGGATTTCCGCCAGCAGCTTCAGCAAGCACGTAGGCACCTTGCGCGAGACCGGACGCGGGCGCATATTTGCTGCGGTCGAGTGTAGGCAGAGGCTGCCGCGATAACGCCAGCACTGCAGGCTGATGCCGCAGCTGCATGACAAAGCGGTATGCCTCCACTACTTCGTTGGCATCGCCTGGTCGTATGGTGATAAGTCCCGGTATCGCGCGTAGCGAGATCAGGTGCTCGACGGGCTGATGCGTGGGACCGTCCTCGCCATCGCCCATGGCGTCGTGGGTAAAGATGAAGAGAGACGGAAGCTCCATCAGCGCAGCGAGCCGGATCGCCGGCCGCGCGTAATCGCTGAAAATGAAGAATGACGCGCCGAACGGGCGCAGCTTCGACAACGCGAGCCCATTGACGATTGCAGCCATTGCATGCTCGCGAATGCCGAAATGCAGGTTCTTCCCTTCCGGAGTGTCGGCCTGGAAATCTCCCGCGCCTGGATAATTCAGCGTGGTCTTATTAGACGGACCCAGATCGGCAGAGCCACCAAGGAACCACGGAATGTTTTGTGCCAGCGCGTTCAGTGTCTTGCCTGACGCGTCTCGTCCAGCAATGCCTTTCGGATCGGCCGCAAACACCGGAAGATTGCGGTTCCACTCCGTCGGAAGTTCGCGGCGCTGCATTAATTGGATCTCGGCTGCGAGATCCGGATATTGAACACGATACGATTCAAACAGTTCTGTCCACTTGCGCCGCGCTTCCGCGCCACGTTTGCCAATACCGGCGTTGAAGTGTTCGCACACGCCATCGGGAACGAAAAACTTCGCGTCTTCGGGCCAGCCATAGCTGCGCTTAACCAGTCGGCACTCTTCGTCGCCCAACGGCTCGCCATGCGCAGCAGCCGTGTCCTGCTTGTTCGGTGAACCGTAACCGATGTGACTATCCAGGATGATGAATGTGGGGCGATCGTTCGTCTTCCGAAAAACTTCCAGAGAGTGCTCGATGCGCTCGAGGTCATTCGCATCGCCGACCCGCAAGACATTCCAGCCATACGCCAGGAATCGCGAGGCAACATCCTCAGTAAATGCAATCCGCGTGTTGCCTTCAATGGTTATGTGATTGTTGTCATAAATCCAGCAGAGATTATCGAGGCCGAGGTGTCCAGCCAGGGACGCGGCTTCCGATGCGATGCCTTCCATCAGACAACCGTCACCGCAGACCGCGTAAATGTTGTAGTCGAAGATCTCGAAGCCTGGGCGATTGTAGCGATGGGCGAGCCACTTCTCCGCAATTGCCATGCCAACGCTCGTGGCAACACCTTGGCCGAGCGGACCAGTCGTGGTCTCTACTCCCGAGACCCAGTGGTACTCAGGGTGGCCGGGCGCTTTGCTGTCGAGCTGGCGAAAGTGGCGAATATCGTCGAGCGTGACCGAGGGCTTCCCCACCGTTTCATAGTCAGCGTTCACAGCTTGAACCCCTGTGAGGTGGAGCGCGGACCAAAGCAACATCGATGCATGGCCGTTCGACAGCACAAAACGGTCGCGATTGGGCCAGATTGGATTCTGCGGATCGAAACGCATGACTCGATTCCAGAGCGTGTAGACGAGCGGCGCCAGGGCCATTGGGGTGCCGGGATGTCCTGACTTGGCCTGCTGCACGGCATCGATCGAGAGCGTGCGGATAGTATTGACGCAAAGCTGATCGAGTTGTGCCGTTGTCAAAGGGTCAATTGGGGCGATTGTGGTATTCATGATTGTCTCCTGGCGTGTGTGGAAATTCGTGTTGGTGCGGCTAAGCAGGAATTTATGCGGCCTCTCGTGTAGCCTGGTTTTCGGGCGCAGCAGCTACTTTGTCGAGGCGGCATAGATGCCGCTCGGCTTGGCTGAAATTGGATGCCGGGAAAGTTTCGACCGGGTCCCAGGCCATCATCGGTCCCATGACCGCTGCCACCCATGCGGATAATTTTCATCATGCGGCCTCGCTGGCCACGGAAAACGCTTCCTTGCCGCCGGGATTATGCCACCCTCCAGGCGGGCTCACCCGCTGGACTTCGTCGGGACCCCAGGTGTTGGCCGCATACTGATAAATCGGCGTGCCCTTTTTCAGCACCGGTTCCACGATCCGCCAAGCTTGTTCGACATAGTCCTCGCGTGCAAAAAGCGTGCTATCTCCCGCGATTGCTGCTCCGAGCACACGCTCGTAGGCATCCATCTCGTCGGCCTGAGGAGAGTGGCTGGCCACCATTTCGCCGGTTTGCAGGGAGAGTCCCTCGGTCCCAGGGGCCAACGTCATCATCCCCATGGCGACCGTTACATCGGGACTCACGCGCAGGCGCAGATGGTTTTCGACCAACAGGCTGTCCGGAATCAGTGCAGGAGGCTTCCGAAACCTACCGAGAACCTCAGTGCAGGTCGTGGGCAAGCACTTGCCGGCCCGAATATAAAATGGCACACCCTTCCAGCGCCAGGAATTCAACTCCAACTTCAAGGCGGCAAAGGTCTCTGTCTGCGAGTCCTTGGCGACACCATTTTCATCGCGATAGCCGCCGAACTGACCGCGTACGAGGTCCTTCTCCTCGATTGGCGGAATCGCCTTCAGCACTTTCACCTTCTCGTCGCGGACCGAGTCGCTGTCGAAAGCGACCGGCGGTTCCATCGCCAGGTTCGACAGCACCTGAAAAAGGTGGTTCTGGACCACATCGCGGATGGTGCCGGTCTGGTCGTAGAAACCTCCGCGCCCCTGCACACCGAAGTCCTCTGCCATGGTAATTTCCACGCTCTCGATGTAGTGGCGGTTCCAGAAGGATTCCACAAAAGTGTTGGCGAAACGGAAAGCCAGCAGGTTGTTCACCGCTCGCTTGCCGAGATAGTGGTCAATGCGGAAAACATCGGCTTCATCGAAGGCTCCAAGCAGAACTCTATTCAGCTCCTGAGCTGAGGCGAGATCGTGCCCGAAAGGTTTTTCGACGATCACCCGAGCCCCCTTGGCACAATTCGATTCCGCCAAGTGTTCGACGACGGTTTCGAACAAAACCGGCGGAATCGCCAGGTAGTGCGCCGGGGAATGTGCGTCCTTGAGCTCACGGCGAAGGGCTGTGAAAGTTTCCCGGTCCTGATAGTCGCCGTCAACATAGCGCAGCGAGACCATCAACTTTTCGAAGGCCGCGGAATCGACTCCGCCGTGCTTCTCCAGGCTGTCCTTCGCTCGCGCCCGAAGCTGATCAAGGTTCCATCCGGCCTTGGCCACGCCTATGACGGGCACGTTGAGATGTCCGCGCTTCGCCATCGCCTGCAGCGCTGGGAAAATCTTCTTGTATGCGAGGTCGCCTGTGGCGCCGAAGAAAACGAGCGCGTCCGAGTGGGAACTAGTCATGAATATCTCCTTAAGCGGCCTCAGGTTTTTCTGCCGGTTTCTCCAGATGTCCGAAGAATTCGTAACGCATAGCGGAGAGGAGCTTGTCTGCGAAGTCCGCTTCGCCCCGTGAGCTGAAGAGTTCGTAAAGCGACGCCGTGAGAACCGGGGTCGGTACCGCTTCGTCGATCGCAGCTTTGATCGTCCAGCGGCCTTCACCCGAGTCGGACACCCGTCCGGCAAACTTCGAAAGGCCCGCGTCCTGAACCAACGCCGTCGCGGTAAGGTCCAGCAGCCAGGACGCGATCACACTTCCGATCCGCTGCACTGTGCGATGCAAATTGTTGTTCCCTTCCCAGTGAGCGACAAATGAGTCGGAGCCGGTTTCGACGAACTCGTCCAGAAAAAAGTCGGGGTCGGAAAACATCAGGCGTATTTCGACCGGAAGCCGCGTGATGCGTCTGAGTGACTGAGCGATCGGCACCCCCATCGAGAGATTGGGAACGAAGTGCCCGTCCATTACATCAACGTGAATCCGATCAGCGCCTGCGTGTTCGGCTTCGCCTACTTGCTCACCCAAACCCGCAAAGTTGGCAGCGAGAATGGAAGAAGCGATTTTGCCGAGATCATTTTGCATGTTGCAAAACTTTCTAACTCACCACGGCCAGATTCTGAGTGCGAGCCTTTTCAAAGATGTCGACAAATTCCCGGTAGCGCCGCGCAATCTCGTTAGCGGCCGCATGGCGCGTGATCTTCTGCGCCCGCATGTCAACCAGCGGATCCCAGAAACTCGTCCGCCCGACTGCGAAACCGATAAATCCCTCGACTGTCGCCGCTGTCGTGAGCCACTCGCGTACCTTCTGATCATTTTCTCCTCGGCCCAGGATGATGCAGCCGATATTGTCTCGTCGCCCACGGCGGGCGATGGCTACAATTTTTTGGCAGTCCTCCCGGCGATCGAGTCCCTCGATTTTCCAAACGTCCGGCTCGACTTGCGCATCCTGGAGTTCCACGATGGTCTGGGCCATCAAGCGGGGACGAAGCCCCAAGTCATAGGCCTTCTTGTCACCTTTGACTTGATCCAGCTGTGCCTTCTCGGGTGGTACCAGCAATTCGAACATGAATTTGCTGCGACCGTTGGTGTGCAGGTAATCAGAGAGTCTTTTCAGACGGTCTGCCTGCCGCTGGTTTAAAGAGCGGTCGCCTTCGGGGTTGTACCGCACCAGCACTTTGCAAAAGGTCGGCTGGAAAGCCTCGATGTGCTTGGCGAATTCCTCGCCATACTGGAAATCGAATTCCTCCTGGCCGCTTTTCTCAGCGGGACAAGCGGTGGCATAACCGTTCGCCCGGGCATCTCGAAGGATGGCAGCACCGAACTGTTCGTCAACCAGGATTCCGGCCTTCCGTTCAGGCACGCCGGCTTGGAGCGCAGCTTTGAATCCGTCGTAGATTACTTGCTTGGTGGAGGCGATCTCTGCCGTTTGATCTGGGCTTAGCTCGCCACTCCAACCGAACATTTTGGTCTGGAACGACCCCCGGTGGTCGAAGGGCAGGATATATAACGGTTCCTTGTAGCCTAGTGCGGTCATTGTGTCTCCTTAAGTTTGCGGTAACGGCGAATCAAAGTATTGGTGGAGCTATCGTGGTTGAGCATAGGTTCTGTCTTGCTCTCGAGTTCAGGAATTATTCGCTGCGCCAGGACCTTCCCGAGCTCAACCCCCCACTGGTCGAACGAATCAATGTTCCAAATCACCCCTTGCGTGAACACTGCGTGTTCGTAAAGAGCGACCAGCTTACCCAGCGTTGCGGGCGTCAGCCGCTCAGCGAGAATCGTGTTCGATGGCCGGTTCCCTTCGAAGACCCGGTGCGGCACCAGCCAATCCGGTGTGTCTTCGGCCTTGACTTGCTCTGGCGTTTTGCCGAATGCGAGCGCCTCCGTCTGGGCAAAGACATTGGCCAGCAGCATGTCGTGATGGCGGTCAAGTGGATTCAAAGTCGTCGCAAATGCAATGAAGTCGCACGGAATAAGGCGTGTGCCTTGATGAATCAACTGGTAAAACGAGTGCTGTCCGTTAGTGCCTGGCTCGCCCCAATAGATGGGACCCGTATCGTGTGCGACCGGCTTGCCATCCAGCGTGACGTGCTTACCGTTGCTTTCCATTGTCAGCTGCTGCAGATATGCGGGAAACCGCTTCAGATACTGGTCGTAGGGCAAAACGGCAACCGTCTGTGCGCCAAAGAAGTCGTTGTACCAAAGCCCAAGCAGGCCCATGAGCACCGGCAGGTTGCTCCCGAAAGGCGCCATGCGGAAGTGCTCGTCCATCTGGTGGAAGCCGTTCAGCATGGCTCTGAAATTGTCCGGTCCGATCGCGATCATGGTTGAAAGACCGATCGCGGAGTCCATCGAGTAGCGGCCGCCTACCCAATCCCAGAATCCGAACATGTTCGCTGTGTCAATGCCGAACTTCGAAACCTCGGCTGCGTTAGTCGAAACTGCGACAAAGTGCTTGGCGACGGATTTCTCATTGCTTTCGAGTCCAGCCAGTGACCAGGCGCGAGCAGTCTGCGCGTTGGTCATAGTCTCCAGCGTGGTGAAGGTTTTTGAAGAGACGATGAATAAAGTTTCTGCAGGATCGAGACCCCGCGCAGCTTCGGCGAAATCCGTTCCATCCACGTTGGAAACGAAGCGGAAGTTCATGTTGCGCTCGGAATAATGGTTGAGCGCTTCATAAGCCATAACGGGACCCAGGTCGGATCCGCCAATCCCAATATTTATGACGTTCCGAATGCGTTTGCCAGTATGGCCCTTCCATTCCCCGCTACGCACGCGATTGGAGAAGTCCGCCATCTGGTCGAGCACCGAATGGACCTCGGGCACCAGGTTCTTTCCGTCCACGAGGATTGAGGCATCTTTTGGAGCGCGCAGGGCTATGTGCAATACCGCACGATTCTCTGTGATGTTGATCTTCTCCCCACTGAACATGGCCTCAATTCGCGCCCGTAAACCGGACTCTTCGGCCAATTGAAGAAGCAACTTGAGCGTTTCGTCGGTAACGCGGTTCTTGGAGTAGTCGAGATACAGGCCCACAGCCTCAACCGCCATGCGCTGGCCCCGTTTGGGATCGTCAGCAAAGAGCTGCCGTAGATGCAGCTTTGAGACTGTCTTGTAATGTGACGCGAGCTCCCTCCAGGCCGAGCCTTTGACCGTTCGCCTTTTCACCTGCGGTTGAGGATTTGCTGCCATTATCATGTTCCTTTCAATCCGTGATTGTTCGAAGAACTGTTGCGGTACTTTTGATGTTCTTCAGGCTCTCCAACCCAAATGTGGCAGCTCCAACCAACGCTGCGCGCGTTGTGACGACGTGAATGGGAATTCGCTCCATAAGTTCTTTAAAGCGGCCTTTTCTGATAAAGGTTTCCATGAACCGCGGTTCCTGCAGAGCGTTCACCAGGCGCAGGGCGACGCCGCCGGCGATATAGACTCCACCGGTTGCGAGAACTTTCAGCGCTAAGTTGCCGGCTTCGCTCGCCAGAATCGAAACCAGCATTTCGACCGTTGCTCGGCACAATTCGCTGGGATGTTGCGTATCAACGGCGGCATTCACAATCGCCTTGGTATGATCTTTGGCCGAAGCGATCACCTGAGCGACTTCAGGCCTCTCCGGTATTTGTTCTTCGTCGCGCAGGAATTCATAAATATTGGGAACTCCGATTCCTGAACAGACACGTTCAACGCCCACATGACCGAAGCGCGGCAACAAGTATTCAAGCAGACGAATCTGCCGCTCGTCCGTCGGCGCGAAGTCTGAGTGCCCTCCCTCAGAGCCATGCGCAACATACTGCGAGCCATCCCATGTGAGAAATGACTCGCCCAAACCGGTACCGGGCGCGATGATCGCGATGGAACCATTCGCAACCGGCTCTCCTTTATTTAGCGTGACCACGTCTGTTGCGCGCAGAGCCGGGACCGCACGGGCGACGGCTTCTAGATCATTCATCAAGTGCGCGGCTTTCAGATTCAAGTCCTTCACCAGCGTGCCTTCGTCCATCACCCATGGCAGGTTGGTAGTTTTCACGCGCCCATTGATCACTGGCCCGGCCACGTCAAACGAGGCTACGTCAACCGACATCTTCACCTGGCCGAGGAACTCCGCCACCATGGCTTGCAGGCTGGGATAATCGGCGCTCGGGCGCTCGGTTTGAGCCAGGGGAGCGTGCGGCCCGGACTCGATCGAGTAGATCGCCAGGTCTGTTTTTGTTCCACCGATGTCGCCAGCAATTAGCATGATTAGCTCCGCAGTGGTTCCTAAGCTGTCGCGCAGCGCTCGCTGTTTGCCTTCGACCCGCTCAGCCCGTAGAACAGGATGTACAAGTAGCAGATCACCGGGAGAACGAACGCATGATGAAGCCCCACACGGTCGGCAATGACACCCTGAACGACAGGCAGGATTGCGCCGCCCACGATTGCCATGTTCAGCACGCCGGAGGCAGTCCCCGTCAAAGGACCTAGTTCTGCTACGGCCAAGCTGAAGATTGTGGGGAACATGATCGAGTTGAACAACCCGACCGCGAGAATAACCCACATCGCGGTCTGCCCGTGGAGCAGCATGGAGCCCGTAACCAGAGCTGCCGCACATATCGCAAAGAGCGCAAGCAAATGTCCCGGCTTGAACCGCCGGAGAAGTCCCGCACCCAGAAATCGCCCGACCATCGCGCCGCCCCAGTAGAACGAGACCAAACCAGCCGCCGTCTTCACGCTCAATCCGGCAATCTCAGGCAAGCCGAAATAGTTCACCAGAAAGCTGCCGATTGAGACTTCCGCACCTACATACGTGAAGATGCCGATCGCGCCCAGAAGCAGATTGTGATGCTTCCAAATCGAATCGTTTACCTTCTGTCCGCGAATACTCTCCGTGGTTTCGATCTTAGGAAGCTTGAAAGCTCCTATGACGAAAGCCAGCAACACCAGCAACACTCCAATGACGGTGTATGGCATCTTGACCGAGGCCGCTTGCTGGATACGATAAGCCTGTAGAGCCTGCGGGCTGAGCTGCCGCAACTGCTCCATCGCCAATGGAACTGCACTCAGAATGAGGAGTCCGCCTATCTTTGGTGCCACGGTGGTACCAAGAGAATTGAAGGCTTGTGTCAGATCCAGCCGGCTCGAGGCTGTCTCCGATTTTCCCAAAAGGGTCACGTAAGGATTCGCCGCAACTTGCAGCCCCGTGATACCCGCTGCGAGGACGAGGAGCGCAGTCAGGAACAGAGGATACGAGGCAGCCGAAGCGGCGGGAAGAAATAGAAGTGCACCGCAGGCCATGGTTAACAATCCGACCACCATGGTTCTTTGATAGCCGACCTTGTTTACAACTCTTGACCACGGCAACGAGAAAAGAAAGTACGCGGAGAAGAATGCAAACTGGACCAGCATGACCCGCGCGTAGCTCAGGTCGAAGATAGACTTCAGGTGAGGGACAAGGATGTCGTTCAGGCTGGTCAGGAAGCCCCACATGAAAAACAGCGTCGTGACTACCGCGAGAGGGCGCGAGTAGTTTGGCGCTTCGACAATAGCCGCGCCCGCTCGCGAGTCAGGGGCAGTCGTAATTTCGCTGGTTGCCATAGTTTGCGCCTCGACTTTCAAAGAATTTCTGTTGGCTGCGGCTGACCGCAGCCGGTGAACAGAGCGGCCTCGTCAAGCCTGCAATTCGGGCCGGGAGCAGCGACTACCACCATGTTTCCGCCTGGACCCCGTAGGTCACGCCACTAGTGTCGTTCTGATAGGGAACACCGCCGACATATCCGCGAAGACCGTCTGGCCAACTGGCGTAGGTAAAGAACGCGCGCAGAACGGGACGGCTGAAGAACTTGTTTCCTGATCCTATCTGGGGAGCAATGGTGACCTTGCGCAACCAGCCGTTGTATTGGCCGGTACCGCTGTGCGTATGGTCAAATCCCGCTTCGACGGCCAGGGAAAGGTACTTGTTGAAGAAATATTCTGGCCTGGCGCCGAACGATATCCACTCATTCCAGCCGCGTTCCGGAACACCGTCTCGGGTCCGTTGGTAAACAAAAATTGGCATGATGGCGAACTTGTCGTTCGGTTGGAACAGTACCTGTTCCGTAACTAGCAGCCGCGCGGAGCTGTTGAGAAATGGCGTCGGATCCTCGATTGACGTGCTGTAGTTACTGGCGGGACCTGTTCCATACTGGATGGAGAACACGTGAAAGCCGCCGTGCCATTCCAGACGCTGATAACGCAGTCCGACCGCATATCCACTACTGGTCGGAATCTTTATCCCTGATTGACTCGTGCCGCCTTTGATAGTGGCAAAGTCGAACCATCCACCCCAGACACCGAACGGTCCTTTCAGGTCATAAAATCGCACATCAATGTTGCTCTTCGCGAGATTGCCGTTTTGAGTGACCACGTCCGGCCGTGCTCCAGAAAGGAATGCGACCGCCACCTTGCCGATCCCAACACTTAAGTCCTCAACTCCGGCTCCATAACCGCTCATATCCAGCTGATAGAAATCGTTAATATCGATGTGCTGCCGGCGATAGTATCGTTCGCCTGCCCAGAACTTGGCGCCGGGCTGTCTCTCGAAGAGATTGCCCATAGAAACGAACGCCTCGCGTAAGCGAAATTGATCGTTGCCGATGCCGTTGTTGAAGTTAGCGTAGTTGGCGGAGTTGGTGGTATTGGCCTCGATCATGAACTCTGTCTTCATCCACACTTTGTCGGAGTCATGCTCCGGGTTCAACCAATTGTTGACAAAGATAAGTTCCGAGTAGGTTTCTGCTTCGTTTCCCAGGCGGTACTTCGCGTCGGCCCCAGGGGCAATAAACGCAACCTGCTGCCCGCCCTTGCCATTCAGACCGTAGCCGGAGCGGAAATAACCATGAAACTCAAAGCTGCCTAACTGTTCCTGCATCTTCTCAATCTTTACGTCCGCTTCTCGCAGCAGGTCGTAGGTCGGCTCGGAGGGAAGGGCTCCTTGGAATCTGGCACCAATCTGGTCCGATTCACCGCGCAGCACTTGTGCGGCTGCCCGTTCGGCAGCCAATTGCACAGTCGAGACCGTGGCCCCGGTCTGTATCGGCTGGTTTGCATCTTCCTGTGCTTGCTGAAGTGCCGACTGGTCTTCGACTACATGCTCCAGCCCTGCTTGCTGGGCCTGAAGCTGTTGCTCCAGCGTGGATATACGCTGCTGCAACTCGTGGGTTGACTGTTCGTACTGCTGCTTGAGCTGTTGGACCTGTTGCTGCAGATCGCTGGCCTGCTGGGCGGAAAGGCAACGAACCTCTACAAGAATCACAAACGCTACCCAAGCAAGCCGTTTCGACTTGGAAGTGCTAGACACGTTTTATGCCTCACTGTGCCGTTCGCCCTATCGCATCAGTCCGTTCATCCTGCGGTGGGTGCGGCTCCCCTTCGAGTGAGCCGAATGCTTCGTTGTGGTCTGTACTCACCCAACTTTTTCGGCAACCTGGGAGAGCGCGTATTCTTCCAGCTTTTGTGCGTCGCTGTTGAATTTACGAATGCCTTCGGCGAGCTGCTCGGTCGCCATCGCATCTTCGTTATGCGCCCAGCGGAAGGCCTTCTCCGTCAGGCGCAGGCGCTCTTCTTTGCTTGCCTGAGCTTTCGCCGGATCAAGTCTGCGCTCCGCCACGCCTTCAGTTTTTTCCAGTTGCTCAAGCAGATCGGGGCTGATGGTCAGCAAGTCGCAGCCAGCCAGGCGGAGAATCTGATTCACGTTGCGGAAACTTGCACCCATCACCTGTGTCTTATAACCGTATTTCTTGTAGTAGTTGTAGATGCGCGTAACCGACGCAGCGCCGGGATCCTGGTCGGGAGGAATCTCCTTGCCGCCTGCCTCCTTCTTATACCAGTCGTAGATACGGCCAACGAACGGGGAGATCAGAGTCACTCCAGCCTCGGCGCACGCGATCGCCTGAGCAAAGCTGAAAAGCAGAGTGAGATTGCAGTGGATGCCTTCTTCCTCCAACTCGTCTGCCGCCTGAATCCCCTCCCACGTGCTGGCGATCTTGATCAGGATGCGCTCGCGAGACACACCTTTTCTCTGATATAGGGAAATCAGCTTGTGCGCTTTGGCGACCGTGCCCGGTGTGTCGAAGCTCAAGCTTGCCGCGACCTCTGTCGAAACACGGCCCGGGACCACTTTGAGAATCTCGCTTCCAAACAGGACGAAAAGCTGATCGATGAACTCCTCGGCCATTTGCGTATGACTTCCGCCAAAGCTTGACGCATGTTCGACGGCCTCCTCTACCAAGTGCCTGTACGCCGGCATCTGTGCAGCGTGATAGAGGAGAGAGGGATTGGTGGTGGCGTCCTGCGGCCGATGCTGGCGGATTGCGTCAATATCGCCGGTGTCGGCGACAACGGTTGTGTATTGCTTTAAGGATTCCAGCAATGTCATTGTGATCTCCTGTCTTCTTGCTGTTTGCGGGGCCGACGGACAAAGTTGGCGTCCCTGCTTCGCGGCTCTGTGGTTTGCTCCTGCGGCTAGGAGTAGCGAAAACGGGTGTTAAACTGCAACCCTGATGCCATTTGTAAGTCTTTGAAAATGGAGGCAGGTGTCAATAGAGCGGTGTCAATCATTTAACGGTGACAAATGGTTGGCAGGGAATCAGCCAATCGTGGGCCGCAATTCACTGGCATCTGCGGAGGGGAATTTGCACTGACTGAACTCCATCCCAGTTTTGTGCTTCGCGCAGATTAGCGAAAATACAGTGGGCTCACCTTACGTCAACGACACACGTCGATCAAGGGGTTGGGCCCTGGGTTTGCAACAGGCTTTAGCTAAGCTAAAAACCTGCCAACGAGTTGCCATCGGCGAGCACCTCATGCTCACCGTCGGTATGCGCCGATCGCTATCTCCTTAAAAGCGATCTCTGGTCCTTGCGTCGGCGGAGAATGCGTTCTGTGTCACATGTCCCATTTGACACTGATCTATGGGGCGAACTCGTGATGGCTTCTCTATCTTTTTCAGGGTCTCTAGCGCCGGTTGCATCGAAGCCGGAGCTAGCGCGAGAACTGGTGGCGAATCGGAGTGGTTCGGGTGCTTTCCCAGGAGGAGGACGAACCCCTGATCCTTGCGGAGGGCTTGGAGGACATTTTGTGAGAGATTCACGATGCTTGTTCTCCCGCGTCGGAGCGCTTCGTACATGGACACTTGCAATTCCAGCCGGGTAAAGCTCCGATCTCTGCAGAAAATCCAGTTTGCCCCATTCAACGAAAGGCTGGACTCAGGAACGAAAGCGCCTAAGGAACCCAGCTAGAGCGATGACTCCGTCACGTGGGTCGGCAAGATGAAATGAAATGTTGCTCCTCGTCCGTTGGTGGCGGTCGCCCACAACCGCCCCCCATGCGACTCCACAATGGAACGGCTGATGGCCAA
>Ga0210406_10004173_pt1 | contig 15604 bp, 11 predicted proteins | sample IncBWC30MmetaG_FD_155454 | JGI IMG/M metagenome (GOLD analysis project Ga0210406, IMG submission 155454) | Forest soil microbial communities from Barre Woods Harvard Forest LTER site, Petersham, Massachusetts, United States - Inc-BW-C-30-M | ecosystem: Environmental > Terrestrial > Soil >... | reverse complement strand
CGAAGGTCAGCTGCAGGTGGAGTTGGCGCAGCTGGAGTATCAGCTGCCTCGGCTGGCCGGGCGAGGCAAGGCGATGTCTCAGCTGGGCGGCGGCATTGGAACCCGTGGACCGGGCGAAACGCAACTGGAGACCGATCGCCGCAAGATCAACCTCCGCATCGACCACGTCAAGGATCAGCTCGAATCCGTACGGCGAATTCGCCGGCAACAGCGCCAGCGGCGCGAGGCGGTTCCTGTTCTGGTGGTCGCGCTGGTCGGATATACCAACGCCGGTAAGAGCACCCTGTTCAACGCATTGACCGAGGCCGGTGTGCTGGAGTCGTCGCGCATGTTTGCGACGCTCGACCCAAAGTTGCGTCAGTTGCAGCTTCCCTCACGCAGAAAGATCCTGCTGTCGGACACTGTAGGGTTCATCCGCAATCTGCCCCATACCCTGGTAACCAGCTTTCGCGCCACGCTGGAAGAGGTCGAGCGGGCCGAACTGCTGCTGCATGTGCGCGATGCATCGAGTCCGATGGTCGAAGAACAAAAGGCCCAGGTGCAGAAGGTCCTGGCGGAGCTGGATGTCTCAAAGAAGCCAGTCATTGAGGTGTTGAACAAGATCGATCTGGTCCCGGGGGGCGACAAGGCACCGATGGGAGCCCCGGGAAGCATCGCAGTCTCCGGCCTGAAAAAGCTGGGACTGGACCATCTGCTGGAAGCCATTGACGCCGCGCTCGTGGTGGATCCGGTGATCGAGATGCAGTTCCGTCTGCCGCAGTCCGAAGGCGCAGTCCTGGCGGCGCTGGAGGCGGGCGCGATTGTGCAAGGTAAGAGGTTCGAAGGAAACCTGGCGTACGTCACAGCGAGGGGGCCATCGTCGCTGTTGAATCGATACAGAAGGTTCCGCGAACGAACCCGCGCGTCTTGAACCGTGGAGCTCAACGCTCACAGCTCAAAATTCATCGCTTAACTAGCATAGGCCGCCTGAAGGGGAGCGGAGGTGGTGTCCCCAGTCACGCGACCTATGTGACCCAGATAGTAGGGTCCAGGTAGTACTTAAGAGTTTAGTCCTTTCACCACGGAAGTCAAAGGCTAATTCGCCCGTGGAGCCCTATCGGATGAGGTTCTTAGAACGATGTGCGAAAATCGGCCACGCGCATCGATTATCGACAATCCTTTTGTTGACACTCGCGTAAGCGCTTTGCTAAAACTAGGTGTACCTCGCGCTATGCGCGCCGTCTTTATCGGCGCTTCCAGCAACACAATCTAGCTGTGTGAACAGCTTACGACAGGACTTCCAAACGGCCCCAGCCGACCCCATTCATGGACCAGATACTGAATCAACTCGGTGAACTTGTGCTCGGCTCCGTGCCGACGATGATCCTGTTCATCCTGCTGGTGGCGGCCTATGGCCTTCTGGTTCGCCGTCCACTCGACCGCATTCTCGCAGAGCGGCGCGCGCGTACCTCCGGTGCAATGGAGCAGGCACGCAACGCCATCGCCGCCGCCGAGGCCGAGACCGCGGCCTACGAAGAGAAGCTGCGCGCTGCCAAGGCTGAGATCTTCCAGGCTCGCGATCAGAAGTTGAAGCAGTGGAACGCGGAGCGAGAGGCAGCACTGGCCCAGGTACGGGAGCACATGCAGGAGCGCGTTCGCGGCGCCCGCCACGAGATCGAACAGAGCGCCCAGGAGGCTCGGCTCCAGATCGTAGCCGTGAGCGACGACCTGAGCACACGCGTCCTCAACGCCGTACTCCCGGCTGGCGTGCGTCCCACGGAGGTGGCCCAGTGAATCTTGCGCGGATAAATTTCAAACTCAAGGGACTTCTGCCCGGGCTTGTTCTGGCCGCAACGCTCTTCACGCCGGTTTGCCATGCGATTGCCCAGCAGCCCTCTCCTTCTGGTGGCGGTGGAACGCTCAGTTCCCCAGAGGCGCAGTCGCCCGAAAAGAACAAGCAGGAAGTGGACGAGAACGACGCGTATCTTCATTCGCCTTCGGTCCGTAAGCTTGGAGCCGTGGTTGGCTTGAACGCCGAGCAGGCTGCCACCGCGTTTACCGTCGCGAACTTCATTGTCCTGGCCGCGCTCGTCGGCTGGTTCCTTCTCAAGACCCTGCCGAAGACCTTTCGCGACCGCAACACCTCGATTCAGAAAAACCTGGTCGATGCCCGCACCGCAACCGAAGAGGCAAGCGCACGTCTGCGCAGCGTCGAAGAGCGGCTGAGCAAGCTCGATGAACAGATCGCCGCCCTCCGCGCCCAGGCCGACAAGGACTCCGCGCTCGACGAGCAGCGCATCAAGGCCAGTGTTGAAGAAGACAAGCGAAAGATCCTCGAAACGGCCGAGCAGGAGATCGCGGCTGCAACCGCCCTGGCGCAACGGCAGATCCAGCAATATGCAGCTGAGCTTGCAATCGATCAGGCCGCGCGCAAGCTGGTCGTCACGGCCGAGACCGACCGTTTGCTAGTGCAGAGCTTCGCGCGGCGTCTCACCGGAGACGATTCGAAGGGCGGGAAAAACTGATGTCCGTCCTCTCCCTCCGCTACGCCCATGCCTTCGCCTCCGTCGCCACCTCGTCGCACCTGGACACCGCAGCGGCCCAGCAGCAACTTGACGACTTCAGCAAAACCCTTGCCGGCAGCCGCGAGTTGCGCGAAGTCCTGATGAACCCCTCCATCGCAACCGAGCAGAAGTTGAAGGTACTCGACGCAATTGCAGGACGCATCGGCATGTTCCCGCAGGTACGAAATTTTCTAGCCGTCATCGTCGACCACCAGCGTCTCGCCGAACTGGACGAGATACTCGCCGAGTACCGCGCCGTCGCCGACGAGCAATCCCACATGGCCGAGGCCGAGATCACCAGCGCGCACCCGCTGAACGATCAGGACCGCGCCGAACTCGAAGCCCAGGTCGCCAAGCTCGCCGGCGGCCGTGTTCGGGCTACTTACCATCAGGATGCAACCCTGCTGGGCGGAGCCGTGGTGCGCATCGGATCGACGGTCTATGACGGCTCCATCCGAGCACAGTTGCAGCAGTTGAAGCAGCGGCTCGTGAACGCGTAGAGTTCTTTGCTTACAGCCCCGCTCAAGTTTTTCAGATTGATACGAATCGAGTAAAAGGAAGACATGGCACAGATCAAGGCGGATGAGATAACAGAGCTGCTACGCCAGCAGATTGAAAACTTCGAGCAACGCATCCAGGTCGATGAGGTCGGAACCGTCATCTCCCTCGGCGACGGTATCGCGCGCGTCCACGGCCTCGACAAAGTCATGGCCGGCGAGCTCATTGAATTCCCCCACGGCGTGGCCGGCCTCGCCATGAACCTCGACGAAGACCAGGTCGGCGCCGTCCTCCTCGGCGACTACACCGAGATCAAAGAAGGCGACACCGTCAAGCGCACCGGCAAGATCATGTCCGTGCCCGTCGGTGAAGCCATGATCGGCCGCGTCGTCAACGCGCTCGGCCAGCCCATCGACGACAAGGGCCCCATCAACACCGACAAGTTCCTGCCCGTCGAGCGCCTCGCCCCCGGCGTCATCGATCGCCAGTCCGTCCGCGAGCCCATGGCCACCGGCATCAAGGCCATCGACACGATGATCCCCATCGGCCGCGGCCAGCGCGAACTGCTCATCGGCGACCGCCAGACCGGCAAAACCGCCATCGCGCTCGATACCATCATCAACTCGGCGAAGAACAACCTGATCTGCATCTACTGCGCCGTCGGGCAGAAGCGCAGCTCCGTCGCACAGGTCGTGCAGACGCTCGAAGAGCACGGCGCCATGGCCTACACCATCGTTGTCGCCGCCACCGCATCCGAGCCCGCGCCCATGCAGTATCTCGCTCCCTTCGCCGCCACCGCCATGGGCGAATACTTCCGCGACTCCGGCAAGCACGCCCTGATCATCTACGACGATCTCTCCAAGCACGCGGCTTCCTATCGTGAGATCTCGCTGCTGCTCCGCCGTCCGCCAGGCCGCGAAGCCTACCCCGGCGATGTCTTCTATCTCCACTCCCGTCTGCTCGAACGCAGCTCCAAGCTCTCCGACCAGCTCGGCGGCGGCTCGCTCACCGCGCTGCCCATCATCGAGACCCAGGCCGGCGACGTTTCCGCCTACATCCCAACCAACGTCATCTCCATCACGGATGGCCAGATCTTCCTCGAGACCGACCTCTTCAACTCGGGCGTCCGTCCCGCAGTCAACGTCGGGCTCTCCGTCTCGCGCGTCGGCTTCTCCGCGGCCATCAAGGCCACCAAGCAGGTCGGCGCAACCCTGAAGCTCGACCTCGCGCAGTATCGCGAACTTGCCGCCTTCTCACAGTTCGGTTCCGATCTCGACAAGGTGACGCAGCAGCAACTCAATCGCGGCCAGCGTCTCACCGAGCTTCTCAAGCAGCCGCAGTTCCAGCCGCTCACCGCAGAGAAACAGGTTGCCATCCTCTTCGCCGGAGTCAACGGCCTGCTGGACGACGTCGAAGTCAAGGACCTCCGCGCCTTCGAGGACGGCTTTTATCCGTATCTCGAATCGGCCCAGGCATCCATCCTCTCCGACATCGCCACCAAGAAGGCACTCGACGACGACATCAAGAAGCGCCTGACCGATGCCATCAAGGAATACAAAGGGAACTTCCTCGCCGACCGTGCCGAGAAGAACAAGCAGGAGAAAGAGACGGCTGCGGCTAAGTAAATGGCAAACGTACTCGATCTACGGCGACGCATCCGCAGTGTTAAGAACACGCGGCAGATCACCAAGGCCATGAAGATGGTCTCGGCGGCCAAGCTGCGCCGCGCCCAGGAGCGTGCGATGCTGGCCCGGCCGTATGCGCGGATGATCTCGAACGTGCTCGAATCGCTCGTCCGCCGCACCGGGGACTCGCTCGACGTCATGCATCCTCTCCTGGTCGAGCGCGAGGAGAAGAACGTTCTCGTCGTCGTGGTCGCCGGCGACAAAGGTTTTGCAGGCGCCTTCAACTCGAACATCGTCAAGGCCGCGCAGAGCTTCATCACCGGGCGCCGCGCCCAGGGGCAGAACGTCGACGTCGAGCCGGTCGGCCGCAAGGCCCGCGACACCTTCCGCAAGCGCTACCCCGCCGCCGTCTACGAGAAGAAGGAAGAGCACTACGACAACGATCTCGCCACTCACTTCGAAACCATCCGCCATCGTGCCCAGCCGATCGAGATTACCGGCGACCATCCCACGATCCTGCTCAAGATCGCGATCGACGAGGTCAGCGATATGGCGCATGACATCATCGAGCGTTACACGCGCAGCGAGATCGACTCCGTCTACGTGGTCTACAACGAGTTCAAGTCCGTCATCTCACAGCGCGTCGTCGTCGAAAAGCTCCTGCCCATCCGCAAACTCGGGTCTCAAGAGATAACGGTGGCCGAGGAGATGACCGAGGAGCAGATTGAGGCCGCCGGCCACGCAGCGAAGACCGCCGGCATCAGCTTGAACGTTCCCGAGGAGTCGGTCATCGAATCCGAGGCGAAGAAATTCGGCACCGCCGATGTGGACTACATCTTCGACCAGTCGCCGGAGCGTTTGTTCCGCCACCTGATGCCAAAGTACATCACCACGCAGATCTTCCACGCGATGCTCGAATCCGTCGCAGCAGAGCACGCTGCCCGCATGACCGCCATGGATTCGGCCACCAACAACGCAGGAGATATGATCGATGCTCTCTCGCTCACCATGAACCGTGTGCGCCAGGCAGCAATCACCAAGGAGATTATCGAGATCGTAAGCGGAGCCGCCGCCCTATAGCCGCGCCGCTGGCTGTGAAAGTTTGTTTTCCGGATTAAGCGCAGCAGGTTTGTTTCCGGATTAAGCGCAGTAGGTTTGTTTTTGGATTAAGAGCAGGGCTTCAGCCCTGCGAAAAGAGAGGCGAGTACAAGGGGCTTTAGCCCCGGCTTCTCTCCGCAGCACGGAAGTTTCTGCTTCTAGGTAGGCCAAGGCTTCAGCCTTGGCATCTCGAGGCCAGCAAAGATTGGGGCTTTAGCCCCTGGGGTATGCACTCCTCCCCGATAGCAACGATTCGTAGGTAACGACAGAGAGACTATGGCAGAGAACATCGGAAAAGTAATTTCGATCAGCGGCCCGGCCGTTGACATTCAATTTGAAGAGTCGAAGATGCCCCCCATCTTCCAGGCGATTCGCGTCGTCAGCGAAGGCTTCGACGTCCCCACCCCGCTCGACGTCGTAGTCGAGGTGCAGCAGCACCTCGGCGAAGGCCGCGTGCGCTGCATCGCCATGGTCGCGACCGAAGGCATGGTCCGCGGCATGAAGGCGATCGATACCGGCGCGGGCATCACGGTTCCCGTAGGCCGCGAGACCCTCGGCCGCGTGCTCAACGTCCTTGGCCAGCCCGTGGACGAGCTCGGTCCCGTCAACGCCAAGGTGCACCTGCCCATCCACCGGCAGGCCCCTGCGTTCGACGAGCAGTCGACCAGCGAAGAGATGTTCGAGACCGGCATCAAGGTCATCGACCTCATCCAGCCGTTCTTGAAGGGCGGCAAGATCGGCCTCTTCGGCGGCGCCGGCGTCGGCAAGACCGTCATCATTCAGGAACTCATCAACAACGTCGCCAGCCAGCACGGCGGCTTCTCCGTCTTCGCCGGCGTAGGCGAGCGCACCCGCGAGGGCAACGACCTCTGGGTGGAGTTCCAGGAGTCCGGCGTTATCGACCTCAAGGATCTCCCCAAGAGCAAAGCGACACTGGTCTACGGCCAGATGACCGAGCCGCCGGGGGCCCGTCTCCGCGTCGCCCTCACTGGCCTCACCGTCGCCGAGCACTTCCGCGACGAAGAAGGTGCCGACACGCTGCTCTTCATCGACAACATCTTCCGCTTCACCCAGGCCGGCTCCGAGGTCTCGACGCTGCTCGGCCGTATGCCATCAGCCGTCGGCTACCAGCCGAACCTCGCCACCGAGATGGGCGAACTACAGGAGCGCATCACCTCGACCAAGAAGGGCTCCATCACGTCCGTGCAAGCCGTCTACGTTCCGGCAGACGACCTCACCGACCCTGCGCCCGCAACCACCTTCGCTCACCTCGATGCGACCACCGTGCTCTCGCGTCCCCTCTCGGAACTCGGCATCTACCCCGCCGTCGATCCTCTGGCCTCCACCTCGCGCATTCTCGCTCCGCGTGTGGTCGGTCAGGAGCACTACGACGTAGCCCAGGGAGTGAAGAAGATTCTGCAGCGCTACAAGGACCTGCAGGACATCATCGCCATCCTCGGCATCGACGAGCTCTCGGAAGAGGACAAGATCACCGTAGCGCGCGCCCGCAAGGTCCAGCGCTTCCTCTCGCAGCCCTTCCACGTCGCCGAGATCTTCACCGGAATCCCCGGCGCCTACGTCAAGGTTGCGGACACGGTGCGCAGCTTCAAGGAGATCATCGAAGGCAAGCACGACGACATCCCGGAACAGGCCTTCTACCTGAAGGGCGGAATCGAAGACGTTCTCGCAGCCGCAGAAAAGATGAAGCAGACGGTGTAAGCAGCGCTGAGCTTACAGCTTTGAGCTGTGAGCGAAGCCGGACAGTACGCTAACCATGAACCAGCTTTGAGCTCAGCGCTCAGAGCTCAAAACTGAAAGCTGAAAAATGGCCGATACACCACAATCCGGACTGTTAGCGGTACGGCTCGTTACGCCGGACCGCATCCTTCTGGATGCAACGGCGGAGGCCGTTGAACTGCCGTCCATGTCGGGCTACCTTGAGGCGCTCTACGGCGCAGCGCCGCTGCTGGCAGAGCTTGGCGCTGGCGAAGTGCGCCTCCACGGAGGCACTTCGGGCGATCAGAAGTTCTTCGTCGCCTGGGGCTTCGTAGAGGTCCTTCCCGAGCGCGTGACCATCCTGGCCGAGACCGCGATGCATCCCGACGAGATCGACCGCGCTGAGGCCCAGCAGGAGCTCCAGGAGGGCGAGAAGCTCTGGCAGGAAGCCGGCGACGACGGCGAGAAGTACGACGAAGCCAACGCCTTGACACGTCAGGCGCAGGAAAAGATCGCCTCGGCCGAAGGCAAGAGCACCTAACTTCAGCTCCTCATCCAAAAGAAGCCGCCCAACGGGGCGGCCTCGGTTGTCTCTGTGGAAAAAGTTGAAAAAATAGTTAAAGAAAGTGGCATGTTTTTCGTCTCGATAAGACGATCATCCATTCACCACGTTCTACCATGCATTTCACCACGATCTCACCACAAAAACACCACGTTCTGCACGCACTTTTTCCAAAACACCCCTCAAAAACACCAGCAAAAACAACAAAACCCCGGCTCGCGCCAGGGTCTCATTTTTTTCTGAAAACAACTCCAATTAAGACGCTTTTTTTGCTTTCGTGACCGGAGTCTTCTTCGTCTTGGAAGCAGGCGCCTTGTCCGCCGCTGCCTGGGACTCCGGTGCGGCCTCAGCCTGCTGCCGCAGCGCATGAATCACCACGCGCAACATCTCCTCTTCCGGAGCAGGTTTGCCCGTGAAGATCTCGAACTGGCGCGCCCCCTGCTGCACAAACATCTCGATGCCCGTGACGATCGGAATGCCCTTTTGGCGAGCCATACGAAGCAACGGCGTTTCCAGCGGGTTGTAGACCAGATCGAAGACCAGCTTGGTGTTGAGATCCTTGGCCTCAAGCAGCTGCGGCGCCTTGATTCCCGCCATGCCAATCGGCGTCGCGTTGATGATGACATCAAACGCTGTCTTCGCGACCGCGTCTTTCTTGATGGTCTTGGCGCCTGATTGGCGTGCGAGCTTCTGCGCGGTCTCCGACGTACGATTGAGGATGAAGACCTCAGCGCCCTTATCGCGCAGACCGAATACCGCAGCGCGCGCCGCACCACCCGCACCAAGCACGAGTACTTTCGCTCCGCGCAACGACATGCGCTTTTCGAGCGGCCCAGTGATGCCGGCGACGTCGGTATTGAAGCCGTAGAGCTTGCCGTCCTGCGCACGGAGGACAGTATTGCAGGCGCCGATCTTGGCCGAGAGCGGATCCGTCTTCTCGAGGTGCGCCATGATCTCCTGCTTGAGCGGCATGGTGACGCTGATCCCCTGAATGGGAATCTCATCCACCAGCTTGAGCAGATCGGAGAGCTTGTTGGCCTGGAGCGCGAGATAAACGGCGTTGACCGTCTCGCGGCGAAAGGCCGTGTTCATCATGATCGGCGAGAGTGAGCTGCGGATCGGGTTGCCAGCCACACCGTAGACCTTGGTAGCCGCGTCGACCTGCTCGATGCGATAGGTTTCGATGAGAGTGCGGGCCGCGATCTGTCCAGGGCCGGTCTCTTCTCCCACGGTCGCCGCGGCGAAGGTAAAGGCAGATCCGGCGCGCACGCCAAGCACGCGGGAGATGATGCCCGCGTCTCCCATGCAGATGCCGATGATGTTGGAGTGATCCTCCATACGCTCGATGAAGCGCATGAGCGTGACGTTGTCGACCAGGCTCTTGGCAGTCGGCACGATCTTGATGAAGTCAGGCTGGAAGGGCACGATGCGCTTATAGATGCCTTCGAGGTCCTTGGTGGCGGCAAAGTCGTGGTGGCTGATGATGAGGGCGACGCCGGTATCGCGGAGATTCTGAAGCTCCCCTTTCTTCATGGCTTCGACAGACTCGAGCTCCACATCGATGATGTGGAATCCCGCTGCTGCGGCCTTGGAAAGAACCTCGATCTCGGCGGCGACGTTGCCGGAGAACTTACCGCCATTGGCCGTGCGGCGACAGGTAGCGATGCCTGTGGCGGCGGTGTTGTCGGTGAAGAAATGTTTGAACTTCGGCAACGCGAGAAGAGGCTTCTCGAGGTAGTCGAGGCGGAACTCCAGAAAGGGCGTCTCTTTGACGACGGCGCTGGCTTTTTCAAGCATCTCGGCAGCCGTGGAGCCGATGATGGCAACACAGACCTTACCGATACGGGAACGAAGAAATTGCGGGGCTACGCTGGGCACATTCACTCTCATGTCTACAATCGCGGTATCTTACAGACCCGCGAGCAAGGATGCAAATTTTGTTGCAACAAAAGGGGGTTACCGAGCTGCCTGGAACCTAACCCTGTCATTGGATGCGGGAATCTTCTCTAAGGCACCACATGTAGACGCTATAGGTTGCAGGAGGTTACGGGGGCCCGGCGTGATTTGCCGGATAGGAGCTCAAAAAACCTCCGGGGAGGCCGCTGAAAATTGAAGGCCAGTCGAAACCGGCCTCAAGCTGCCACTCCGACGACATTGAGCATCCGGCCCGCAATTCCGTGCTCTGCGCGGTGCGAAAAGTAGCGCAAGCCGCCGCTTTGATTGCGTGCACATGCCGTACACTCCCTCATCATGGCAAGACTGGCCTCCGCTACCCCGGCATCCAGAAGCTGGCGTCGGTTGGCTTCCCAAAGATTCAAGCGAACCCCTCCAGAATCAGTCGGGCGGACTAAGAGCTCCTCGGCGTAACTAAATTGCCGTCCGAACTCCGACCATACCTCCTTCCCGACCGTATAGCAGCATGGCCCGATACTTGGCCCAACCGCGGCCAATAAATCTGTTGCCTGGGAACCATACTCCTCCCGCATCATGGCGATGCCCCGTTCCACGATCCGCGCCACAGTTCCTCTCCATCCAGCGTGAAATGCCGCCACGACCCTCTTCGTCGCGTCGACCACGAGCACAGGGACGCAATCGGCGGTTCCGACTCCCAGCAATACTCCGGGCACGTCCGTGATCAGCCCATCTCCTTCCAATACCGCCTTACCTTCTTCCGTTTGAAGCGTCCCGTCCAGCGCTCCGTCCGCCTTTCTCACCACTCGCACGATGCTGGAGTGAATCTGCCTCACACCGACGAGCACAGAACCGGCGCGTTCACCGCATACGGCGGCCAGGAACCGCGTCCGATTTTCGGCTACCGACGTTGGCTCATCTTCTTTCGTCCAACCAAGATTCAGGGTGGACCCCCCGTAGACCTGTGAGACCCCACCGCCGCGCGTACTAAACCCATGCAGAAGCCATTCGTACCGCTTCCATCCGTCGACCCTCAGAACATCCAATCCGTTCTCTCTGTCGATTTCTTTGTTTTGGATTTCCAAGTCCGTACCTTCTTTCCGCTTCTAAAAACAGAATCGCCTCCACTCGAGGCGATTCCGTTTTTCGATTGCGTCATTTGCTGGATCAATCCATCAGCTTGCCCGTCAGGTAGGTGTACTGCTCGGCCCAGGTCTTTGCCTGTTCTTTTAGGTTGGCTCCGGCGGCATGGCCGCCTTCGACGATTTCATCGTAATAGAAGGGCTTGTGGAACTCCTCCATCTTTGCGGCGAACTTTCGCGCGTGCACGGGCCCTACGCGGTCGTCTTTGGTTGTGGTGAAGATGAGGGGCTCCGGGTACTTGCCGTCGGGCTTCAGCTGGTTGTAGGGGGAAATTGAGGCGAGGAACTTCCGCTCCTCGGGGATGGTGACGGTGCCGTACTCGCCGACCCAGGAAGCTCCAGCGGCGATGTGTTCAAAGCGAAGCATGTCGAGCAGCGGCACCTGGATGACGACGGCGTTCCACATCTCGGGGTGCTGGGTGAATTCGACACCCATGAGGAGGCCGCCGTTTGAGCCGCCAACGATGCCCATGCGGCGCGGCGAGGTGATCTTGCGCGTGAACATGTCGTTGGCGACCGCGGCGAAGTCATCGTAGATGACCTGACGGTGGGTCTTGAGGCCGGCCTCGTGCCATGCAGGGCCGAACTCGCCGCCGCCGCGAATGTTCGAGAGCACGAAGATGCCGCCGCGCTCAAGCCAGAGCTTGCCGACGATGCCAGAGTAGCGCGGCGTCTCAGAGACCTGGAAGCCGCCGTAGGCCGTCATCAGGGTAGGGTTGGAGCCGTTGTACTTGATGTCTTTGCGATGGACGATGAAGTAGGGGACCTTGGCGCCGTCGGTTGAGGTGGCCTGGAGCTGTTCGACGACAAGGTTGGAGGCGTCGAACTGTGGAGGCAGCGTCTTTGCAGGCTTGAGTGCGGTTGTGGCGGCGTCGCCGAGGAGAAGCGAGGACGGTGTGAGGAAGCCTGTGGTCTCGAGGAAGAAGCGATCGTCGGAGGTGTTGACGGTCTCGATGGAGACGCTGAGGTTGTCGGGGATGTCGAGCTTCTTCGACGTCCAGACGTTCTTTGGGCTGCGCGTGTAGACGTAGGCGCGGCCCTGAACGTGGTCGAGCGTCGTGACGATGAGATGATTTTTCGTGACGCCGACTTCCTGGGCAAACTCCTCAGCCGTTGGGGTGAAGATGACCGTGGGTTTGAGATGTGTCGGGTCTTTTTTGACGGCTTCAAGGTCAAGCGCGACGATGGCTCCCTGCGGGAATGTGGCGGGGAGGCCTTCGGGTTTCCAGTCCTCGTTGAGTTCTACGATGATCTGGCCGTCGAGCATGCCGTGAATCTGCGACTTGCCGGGGATGGCGATTTTTCTTGGGCCTTCGGGGGTGTACAGCGAGACTTCACGCTGAAAGAAGTTCACTCCGCGGGTGAGGAGGACGGCGTGGTGGCCCTGGCTGTCGTGCAGAGAGCCTGCCCCGGCGCTTACGTCGGAGGGGGTGCCACGGTAGACCTCTTTGGCCTGGTCGAGGGGTTGGCCGCGTTTCCAGAGCTTGAGGACGAAGGGGTAGCCAGACTGGGTCATGGTGCCCGGGCCCCAGTTGCGGGCTACGAGGAGGGTGTCTTTGTCGACCCAGGTGGCGGACTGTTTGGAGCGGGAGAGGACGAAGCCGCTTTCGACGAACTTGCCGGTTTTGAGATCGAACTCGCGGAGGGTGTCGGCGTCTTCGCCGCCGGCGGAGAGAGCGACGAGGCAGAGGCCGTCACCAGGGTAGAGGCAGTTGAGGCCCTTCTGGACCCACTTCTCGTTATCCTGCGTGGCGAGGGCGTCGTAGTCGATGACGGTGTGCCAGTCGGGCTGCTCTTTGAGGTAGCTGTCGAGCGAGGTGCGGCGGAGAATGCCGCGAACGTGCTGGGCGTCCTGCCAGGTGTTGTAGACCTCGCCGACGCGGAACTGCGGGCTGGGAAGGCGAGTAGGGGACTCTAGGACCTTGAGGGCGGTTTCAGCGAGGGCGTTATAGACGGGGCCTACGTCGAGGGCTTTGGCGGAGCGTTCGTTTTCTGCATTGACCCAGGCCATGGAGCGTTCGCCGGAGACGTCTTCGAGCCACTGATACTTGTCGGCCGGCTCGGTCAGGTTTTGTGCGTGGGCGTTGAGGCAGCTCAAGGTTGTTCCCATGAGTAAGGTGAGCAAGACTGTGGTTTTGCGGCGGCGAAGCTGCATTTGGTGGTTCCCCTTTGTCGATTCTGCGGAGGGTGCCAGTGTAGCGCAGAAGGATATGGGTTGGACGTCCGGCGCTTGCGAGGGGTACCCCCATCCCCGTCTAATGCGTGCAAAGTCTTCGAAGGAAGTACTTTAGGTCTGGACTTAGGCCGTAGCAAGTGGAGCGGGTTCGGCGATGGCCGGTTTTCTGTGAGGTGCTTTTGTCAAGGAAGTCGCGAATCCCATGGGTGATCTGGAGAAGCGGATTTCTCCGCTGCGCTGCTAACCAACTGCTTTAGCAAGCTTCGGTCGATTTCGGCGATTGCACATACTCTTGTCTATTGAATCGTGCCGGGTGCGGTCCGAAGGCTGCTGCCAAAGGTCCAGCTTAGTCCAGAGGTCGTACCGTAGTCGCTGCCGTGGAGGTTGGATGGCGGCCGGGTATCCCAGTTGCCGTAGAGCGAGAGATTCCACGAGAGATTGCCGGTGATCTTGATGTAGTAGGTCGCGTTGGTGGAAGCATAGACTCGACCAGGCTCGGAGAGGGCCGGAAGCACAATGGCGTTGAGATCGAGATTGGTTTTATTGAACCTGAAGAGCTTCACATCTGCGTTGATCATGGCCGTAGTAACGTTTTGCGTGGCGATGGGGAAGACGGTTGGGTTGTAATCCGTGTGCTGCCAGGCGAGGCCGCCGAGGACGGAGATGGTGGTGCGGTTCGTGTTCGCCAGGTAACGTCCGATGCCGCCACCGAGAGTATTCTGATGCGAGATGCCCTGCTCCGCGCTTTGCAGGAAACCATCAAAGCCGCCGTAGAAGTAATTTTCCATGGGCAAGAGATGAAACGCTCCGAAGGTTAGTTGATTGCGAGTCGATGTCGTCGTGCCGGTGGCTGCGGACAGGTTCGAGCTCAGGCCGGCCTGGGCCGCCCAGCGTTCCCGGGGATACGCAACCAATCCGCTGATGCTGTATTGGACGCTTTCGTTTCCCTTTGAGTAGATGGATCCAAAGCTCAGACCGCCGGTGAATCGCTGAAGGAACTTGTCGGAGGTCTCGGAGACGTCAACGATTTTCGCGCTGTTGAGTTTTACTTCCTTCTCCGGAGTTTCCTCGATCCGGACCTCGATGGGGCGGCCGGCGGCAGTTTCACTGCTGTTGAGGGTCCCGTTGTAGACCGAGCCGTCCTCAGTCTTGACAATAAACAACTGCTTGCTTTCGAGGTGAGCCACCCTCGACCAATCGACGGAAAGAGTCTGGATGACGTAAGGCAGGCCGACGTAGAGCACGCCGCCATTCAGGGCCTTGATCTGTCCTGTCAGGTGATCGCCATTTCTCATGACAATCACATCAGTGCTTTCTCGCGCGAACAAGGGAAGAGCGAGCAGTAGATGAGAGCATAGGATTGCGGCACGGAGGTTCATGGCGACTCCTCTTGAGGGAATGTTTTTGAGAGTCCCCGGATATGCATGAAAGACATCCGCACATGACGGTGCACTCGGTCCCCAGGCAGGTGAACTGTCTCACGAATTTTAGTTTTGATCCGTAGTGCCGAACACTAGGGCTTTGTATAGTTTTCGTGCTCTAGGTTTTGCAGAGTTCTTCGGCGAGGGCTTCGCGGTGGGTGAGGGCGATGGTGTCGAGGCGGTTGAGAACGATGAGGTAGAAGCTGAAGGCGGCGATTGCAAGGGCAAGCAGCACGGGGATCATCAGCCAGGGGCGATCGAAATAGTTAGCCAGGGCCAGGGCGGCGAAGCCTGTGCCTGCGCAGGCAACGAGAATTCCCAGGGCGATGAGGACGCTCAGCTGGGAGGCCTGCCTGCGGCTGGCTTTTGTGAGATCGATCTTCTTGGGGGCGGCGAGCGAGCGGAGGTTGCCGGCGGCGCCGTTGATAAAGGTCGCGAAGAGAAGCCAGCAGATCGTAGCCACTGTGATGACCAGAGAGGGCGGGTGCGCGACGAAGGCGATAACGGCGAAGACAATCACGAGCTCGACAAGGTTGAGGAGGAAGCCGGTGAGGTTTTTTGCGAGGAAGACATCGCGCATGCGAGTGGGCGCCATGAAGTAGAGCTGAACGCCGCTGCCATCCATGCCGAGGGCGTTGTAGGAGAGGATGGAGACGCCGAGGACGGAGTAGGCGATGGCGACGGGAAAGATGAATTCGCCGAAGCGGCCGCTGGCGCTGAGACGGTTGGCGAAGAGAAAGACCATGAAGATAGGCGCGACGAAGCCATAGAGCTGGTTGATATTGCGGCGGAGGTAGATGAACTCCTTTTGCAGACAGGCGATGATGGTGGAGTTGAGACCGAAGGTTCCGGTGCCGGTGGGGAGGAGAGCCGTGTCGGGGAGGTGCGCGATGTGGGCGGATGGAGCAGAAC
>Ga0210406_10004172_pt1 | contig 15605 bp, 8 predicted proteins | sample IncBWC30MmetaG_FD_155454 | JGI IMG/M metagenome (GOLD analysis project Ga0210406, IMG submission 155454) | Forest soil microbial communities from Barre Woods Harvard Forest LTER site, Petersham, Massachusetts, United States - Inc-BW-C-30-M | ecosystem: Environmental > Terrestrial > Soil >... | reverse complement strand
ACCTCAGCACGCTGAAATCCTCGGGAGAATCGCTTCTGGGTGTCATCAATGACATTCTTGATTTTTCTAAAGTGGAGTCCGGGAAACTGGAACTCGACCCGATCGAATTCAATCTGCGGGATGCCGTCGGGGACACGTTGACAGTGCTAGCCGTCAAGGCCCACGAAAAGGGCCTTGAACTGGCTTGTCGGGTTGATCCCCAGATTCCCCAATCGATAGTGGGCGATCGCGGCCGATTACGCCAGGTGATGGTAAACCTTGTGGGAAACGCCATCAAGTTTTCCTCCCTCGGAGAAGTGGTCGTCCGAATACAGATGGTGCCTGACAGCAGTCCTGAACTCGGATTGCATTTCAGCGTGTCCGACACCGGTATCGGTATACCCGCCGACAAACACGCGCTCATCTTCGAACCGTTTGCGCAAGCCGATGGCAGCACAACGCGAAACCATGGCGGCACGGGTCTGGGACTGGCCATCTGCTCCCGACTGGTTGCGCTCATGGGTGGACGAGTTTGGCTGGAAAGCTCGGTTGGGAAGGGCAGCACGTTTCATTTCACCGTTAGTTTCAGGACTATGGAAACGCAGAGTATTCAAAGGCTTCCGACCCCACCCACTACACTCCTTCAGCTGCCGGTGTTAGTGGTCGATGACAACCAGACCAGTAGAGATATCCTGTTGGAAATGATTGCACGGTGGGGTATGAGACCAACAGGAGTCGAGAGTGGACGAGCAGCCTTGAAAGCCATTTTTGAAGCGGAGGAAATGGGGTCCGGCTTTCAGTTGGCGATCATTGATAGCCGCATGCCAGAAATCGACGGATTTCAGTTAGTCCAGAAAATCAAGCAGGACACACATCTGTCGGCGGCGATCATCATGATGGTTGCTCCCGGCGGCGAGCGCGGGAAGATCGAACAGAGCCGCGAGATGGGCGTCCGAGCCTGTCTTACAAAACCCTTACGAGAGTCGAATTTGCTGTCAGCGATCCTGACCGTACTGGGGCAAGAGACTTGTGAAAGCTCACCGAATACGATCCATCGCGCGGACTCTCTGGAAACCTCGAGAACCCTGCGAATTCTGGTAGCCGAGGACAATCCGGTGAACCAAAAAGTAGTCCTCCGAATGTTGGAAAAGATGGGACATTCGACTGTCCTAGCTCATAACGGCAGAGAAGCATTGTCGCAATTGCAGGGCGGGAGTTTTGATCTCATCTTCATGGACGTGCAGATGCCCGAGGTCGATGGGCTGACGGCAACCTGGCAGATTCGGGAGAGCGAGAAAAAGACTGGATTTCACATTCCGATTATCGCCATGACCGCGCATGCGTTGCTGGGGGATAAAGAGCGCTGCCTGGAAGCGGGCATGGACGGATATCTCAGCAAGCCCGTAAGCAGCCAGGCCATCGCCGAAACGATCGCCAGGTTGTGTCGCATGGAACACGAGGTTCGCGAAGAGCCAGCAGCGTCTGGACTTGGCGGATCATCGTCAATTTGGGATCCGGCCGCGGCGCTCGAGCGGTTGGAGGGCGATGAAGAGCTCTTGCGCGAATTGGTGCAGATATTTTTGACAGAAACTCCGAAGCAACTCGCCAGCTTGGCGCACGCAGTTGAAACCGGCGATCTGGAAAAGATCGAGAATACGGCACACACTCTCAAGAGCGAGTTGGGATATCTGGGACTGCCAGCTGCTGCACAGAAAGCTGGTGACCTCGAGCGTATGGGGCACAACCGCACATTACAACTTGCGGCCGACCTCTTTCTGACATTCCGGGCTGAAATCTTGGCTATTTCGGAAGCCATGCGAGACGCCCTGGTCGGGACACATCAAGCAGTCTGATCGTTCTCGGTGTTTCAGTCCTTCGATTACCGTTGCTTCGTGTTCGGTCGGCGACGGCGCGGTCCAAGAATGGGACGGAATTCCGCGGCGTGGACACTACCTGAACTGTCAGAACTTCGACCGGCGCGCATTCTCTCCGCAAAAGGCTGTCGATAAACGGGTTGCCAGATTTCGGCCCACTCACGATCCGCGGGTGAGATGGTCTCCTGCATGCTTGCCTTAGTGTTTCTCCCCTAACGCAAGTCTCGTAAGCCTGAACAGATAGTTGCATAGGATTGTAGGAAGGTTATGGATCTCTCCTCGAAAAAAACGGTTGGATCTTTAGGTCCAGAAATCTTAATGGTCGATCGACGATCCAGCCTGCGCGATCGCGTGCGACTCATTGAACGGCGCGATTGGTGGTTGTGGAGCTGCGCCGTCGTCATCACGCTGCTTCTTACCGGCGGGATTGTTTCGTTCGGTTTCTCTTCCCTCCACGTTCGACGTCCGGACTTAAACTTATCACCCCTCGGCGACACGCTTCTTGGGCTCGTCGGGATGATATTGTTGTTCGATATTTATGCGATGTACCAACATTTCCAGATCCAAGAGGTGCGGAAGCAGGTAATTGAACGGGAAGAACTTTTTCGGCTTATCACCGAAAGCGCCGCGGACATGATAGCCGTCGTGGACACCAGCGGGCGGAGACTTTACAACAGTCCATCGTACGAACAAATTCTCGGATATACGCCGGAGGAACTAAGCGGCACAACGGCAATGGCGCAGATTCATCCCGAAGACCGCGAGAAAGTGCTGAAGGCTGGCGCCGATGCGTGCCGCACAGGCACGGGCTCGAACCTGGAATACCGCATGAAACACAAGGACGGCAGCTGGCGCATGCTCGAGTCGAGGGCGAGTACGATCCGTAAAGGTGGAGTGGTCGAGAAGTTGGTCATTGTGAATCGTGACGTGACCGAACGCAAGCATTTGGAGGAGCAATTCCGGCAGTCGCAGAAGATGGAAGCGGTCGGTAGACTTTCAGGGGGCGTCGCTCACGACTTCAACAATCTCCTTGGGGTTATCATCGGCTATGGAGAAATCGTTCAAGAAGGTACGGCCGAGGATAGTCCGTTGCGTACTTGTGTAGACGAGATGTTGAAGGCAGGGCATAGAGCTGCAGGCTTGACCCGACAGTTGCTGGCGTTCAGCCGGCAGCAAGTCATGGATACTCGGGTTCTGGACCTGAATGTTGTGGTTCATGATATGCAGAAAATGCTGAAACGGCTGATTGGCGAGGACGTTCAGCTTAAGACCGAACTCGACCCGGACCTGGTGAACATTAGGGCAGATCAGGGACAGATTGAACAAGTCGTCATGAACCTGGCGGTGAACGCGCGGGATGCTTTACCTACCGGCGGAGAGCTCCGACTCAGTACGTGCAACTTCCATATGGATGAAGACTTCGTTCGCCGGTATCCTTATCCGGTTTTGGTTGGCGACTATATATTGCTCACCGTCACTGACAACGGAATAGGGATGGATGCGGCGACGCGGGCACGCGCTTTCGAGCCTTTCTTTACCACCAAAGAGAAGGGAAAAGGCACCGGCCTCGGATTGTCGATGGTTTACGGGGTGGTCAAGCAGAGTGGGGGCTACATCGAGATTGCCAGCGAGCCTGGGGCTGGCACAACGTTCAAGATCTATCTTCCGAAAGTGGAAGTTGCAGTTGACCCGCAAAAGCAGGAAGCCGGTATTCGAGAATCTCCCCATGGAACGGAAACTTTACTGCTGGTGGAAGACGAGGCATCTCTGCGCAAGCTGAGTCGCCACCTTCTCGAGCGGTGCGGATATGACGTGCTGGAAGCCGAATGCGGAGCAGAAGCGTTGAAAATAAGTCAGGATCACAAACGGACCATACATCTACTCCTGACTGACGTTGTAATGCCCGGTATGAGTGGGCGAGTCTTGGCCGATCAGCTCATCAAGCAGCGGCCGGACACCCGAGTGGTTTTCATGTCCGGGTACACGGGCCAGACCGTCGGCGAACACGGGGTTCTGGCGGAAGGCAGCTTTTTCCTGCCGAAACCATTTACCCGCGAACAGTTGGCCCGCAAGATTCGGCAGGCTCTTGATGGTAGTGCGGTCCTAGCGGGAGCCGATTAGGCGCCGCGCTCAAAAACGAAACCTCGTTACTTAGGAGAAAAGCAGTGGAGAAGATTTTGATCGTTGACGACGATGATGCCCTGCGCGGGATGATCAAGATGCGATTGTCGGATACGTACGAGACGATCGACACGGGCAATCCGGTACAAGCGCTGGGACTCGCTCTGGAACACAAACCTCGGGCCATCTTGCTCGATCTGATGATGCCTGACTGCTCGGGCTTCGAGTTGTGCCAGAGCTTTCATAACTTAAGCTATACGGCGCGCATTCCGATTTTCGTCGTGACCGGTGAGTCAGCCGGTAAATATCGCGAGTACATGAGCAACCTGGGCGCGGTAGGCTATTTCGAGAAACCCATTGACTTCGCGAAGTTGAAGGCCCGTCTCGCGTCAGAACTACTGATCAGACCGTCGGAACGTCGCAAACATGTGCGGGTGCGTATGAAACTTATCTTGAAGGTGAAGGGCACCGATTCGACGCAGCGATCATTTGAGCAACTCACTACGACCGAGAACGTGAGCGCAGGCGGATTCCTCTGCACACTGCCTCTTGCTTTGGCGGCAGATTCTTCCTTGCAAGTCTTTCTTTCGGGACCCGGTCGTGAACAGTACGTGGGCCGCGTGCGGGTGGTGCGCAGCGAAGCACCGGATACGCCGTGGCAGCGCTATGCGTTCCAATTCATTGAGCGGACCTCGGAATGGATTTTGCAGGATTAGTGGTGCGACAGTGCTCCCGGCACCTGCGGATTATCGGCCGTCGCGCTGCGCACCGTGCCAGTTGCTTCCTGCGGCGAGATCGATAATTTGCCACATCGATAATTTGCCACTTGACTCGCTTCCCCTATTTGCTATAAGCGTCCTATCAGGCCTCCCACAGTGGAATGGAGTTTTGGCTTAGACTTAGACGCTACTCGGGGACTTCGCTCTCTTTTCGTGTGCAGGGGCCCTACTTTCGCCCAAGGAAGGCTCGATGGCATGCTGTTCTGGGGAGTTTCTCGACCTCAGCTGTCAATTTATGCCACTTTGTGCTCCGCTCATGTATCTTCGACTTATGATCGCTGTCGCACCAATAGCCCTAAAGCCGGGAGCGCTCAATGACTTTAACGGTTGCCCTTAAGTTACTGGCGATTGACGACGATGCCCAGAACCTCGAGATCATCAAGGTAGCGCTGAAGCGTGAGGGCTTGGAGATCATGACAGCGCAAGATCCAGAAGAGGGTTTCGAGCTGTTCTTGCGAACGAGACCAAAGATTGTACTGTTGGACCTGGTGATGCCGAAAGTCAGCGGTATTGAGCTCTTGGAACGCATCGTAAGTGTGGACGCTGGAGTCGATGTCATTTTGATTACTGCCCATTACTCCGCCGAGTCAGCCGTAGAAGCAATTCAGAAGGGCGCTGCCGACTACATGACTAAGCCGATCGAGATCGAAAAGCTGCGGTCCCGAATCGGTAGTTTGTTGGACGACGCCGAGATGCGACAAAAAACCTTACGCCTCGACCAAGAACTGATTGACGCATATCAATTCGAAGGCATGGTGGGGCGCAGTCCTCTTATGCTGGAGGTCTACGCAAAGATCCGACGGATTGCTCCGCATTTCAGGACCGTATTGGTGACGGGAGCAACCGGAACGGGAAAAGAGCTCGCCGCCAAGGCTCTGCACAGGCTAAGTCCCGCCGCCCGAGGCCCTTTTATAGTTTGCAACTGTTCCGCGCTGGTAGAGAACCTCGTCGAAAGCGAACTCTTCGGATATGTGCGAGGGGCGTTTACGGGCGCCACCCAGGACAAGGTCGGTATGTTCGAGCACGCCGACGGTGGATCGATCTTTCTAGACGAGATCGGTGAACTTGCACCGGCCGCGCAGGCCAAACTGTTGCGCGTCCTGCAAAATCGACAGGTGCAGCGCGTGGGTTCGCTGACCCCTCGAAATATCGATGTTCGCGTCATCGCCGCTACACATCGCGATTTGAAGAAGATGGTCCGCGAAGGTCATTTTCGAGAGGACCTTTATTATCGCTTAGGAGTTGTCGAAATTCCGATGCCGGTTCTGGCTAACCGTCGCGAAGACTTGCCTTTGCTGGAACGATACTTCATTCAAAAGTTCTCCGCTGAGTACAACAAGCCGATCGCCGGGCTCGTGCGAAGGGCGCAAACCCGTTTGGCAACCTATCCCTGGCCAGGAAATGTTCGAGAACTTGAAAATGTAATCGGGAATGCATGCATGATGACGGATGCAAATTTGATTGATATTAACGATCTACCCGATAGGCTTAGGGGACCGCTCACTGAAGAGTTGGGAGGCGATGAGGCTTTCCTTCCTCTGGAAGAATTGCAACGCAGGCATATCCTTCGTGTGCTCGAAGGGGTTGGCGGCAATAAAGCTCGAGCCGCAGAAGTGCTTGGGATCGGGCGTGCCACGATCTATCAACTTCTTTCTAGAATGAAGTCTGAAGAACCCAAGAAAGGGACGGCCTAGGCCAGCGGATTGCTGGCATGACTGCTCCTTTGCTGCCGGGTTGATCGGTGCGTTTCAGGCAACAACCCAAAACCTGCTGTCTAGTTGGCGGACGTGAGTCTGTAACCTGGACGAATGGGCTCTCCCAGGGCACATCCTTCCCACAAAGGCTCCGCCTAAAAGCCATGCATTCATAGGCTTAAGCGGAGACTGCCGCTTCTCTGCTTCGGTCCCCGCCATGCATTCTATTCCTTGCGGGCCGGTCCTGATAATTCCCCCAACCGGTCGGCTGCCCCCTTTTAGGCGGAGAAATTCCTATGCAATCAAGAAATCTGACGAGGATTCTCGTCGTTGTAATCGCCATCAGCGGACTTTCATTGGCCCAATCGGCGTCTACGCCGGTCTCACGTGATTCGATCCATGCGAGCTACGGTAAGCTGCCGCTGACGTTCGAAGCGAACCACGGACAGATTGACTCTCGAGTCAAGTTTGTTTCGCGGGCTGCGGGGTACACGGCGTTCCTTACGAGCGAAGGATTGGTACTCTCGCTACGCACAGTAGATCATTCGATCGAAAAAACGCTTTCCAGAATTCCTCCAAAGCACGAAACACTTCAGTTCAAGATTCTGGGAGCCACCAAGAATCCCGTCGCCATGGGAGAAGTTCCGCAGCCAGGGCTCGTTAACTATTTCATTGGCAACAACCCTGCGAAATGGCAAAAGCATGTGCCCACCTATGCCCAGGTGCGTTACAAAAACATCTATCCCGGAATCGATTTGCTCTATTACGGGAACCATCGGCAACTTGAGTTCGACTTCGCCGTGGCACCAGGCGCTGATCCGGGGCAGATTCAATTTGAAATCCAAGGAGCCGGCCAGATCCATCTGGATGCGGAAGGAAACCTCGTTCTTACGACCGGCGGCGGCAAAATTCATTTCCAGGCTCCAACCGTGTATCAGGAATCGCACGGCCAGCGCCTGCCAGTGAACGGTGGCTATGTGGTAAGCGATTCATCCCATATTGGTTTCCACGTGGCGCAGCACGATTCGACCAAACCCCTGGTTATCGATCCTGTCTTGGTCTATTCAACCTATCTTGGAGGCAGCGGTAATGACCAGCCTTCTGGACTGGCCGTCGACTCGTCTGGAAACGTATACGTCGCCGGTTCGACGGATTCCACAGATTTTCCGCTAAGCACGTTAGGTTCACTGCCGGCCGGGAGTACCCACGTGTTTGTCGCAAAGCTTGATGCGACCGGGTCAAATCTAATCTATACCGACTATCTCGGGGGCAACAGCCAGGACTACGGTTACGCCCTGGCACTAGATTCTGCAAACAACGTCTACATCACCGGAAGCACGGCGTCGAGCGACTTCCCCATGGTCAAGCCTTTCCAGGGGACTTATCCCGGCACATTCAACACCTTCCTGAGCAAGATTTCTTCCGATGGTTCGTCTCTGTCCTATTCGACCTACTTCGGAGGGAATGGCTCGGATATTCCGGCGGGCGTTGCCGTTGACGGCGCAGGAAATATGTTGATCGCCGGCTATACCTCATCCACGAATCTTCCGGTTGCCAACGCCTATCAATCTACCGTCTCCCCCAACTTGGGCGGCATGTTTGGCAACTACGGCTTCCTGACAAAGTTCAGCCCGGACGGGTCTTCTCTGGTCTATTCCAGCTATTTCGGTGGCAATTCGAACGTGCCCCTCAACTGCAATGGAACCCCCTGCTGGCCTCAGCCCGTCAGCGCTATCTCAGGGCTGGCGTTGGATGCTTCGGGCAACGCTTACTTAGGCGGCTCGACAAACACCTACAACTTTCCGGTCACCTCCGGCGCCTATCTCACCACGGACTCCACGCAGGAAAACAGATCGGTCGGATTTGTCAGCAAATTTACTGGCAGCGGAAATCTTCAATATTCAACCTATTTTTACGAGGCGAGTGGTTCAGTGACGGATGTCATCGCGATCGCCGTGGATAGCACAGGCTCCGCCTATGTCACCGGGGTTGCGCTGAGTGACGGTAGCTTTCCCATCACGTCGACCGGCATCTGTGATCCCAGCATCTCTACCTGGATATGCAACTTCGCTTTCGTCAGCAAGTTCGACCCAACTGGTACGACGCTGTTGTACTCGACGTTTCTCGGACCGAACAACAATGCCGTTCCGCAAGCGATCGCGCTCGACAGCAACAACGATGCCTACGTTCTGGGCGTGACTTCGTCCGGTTCCTTCAGCACGGTGACCGGAATCGAAAACTTCAGCAAAGGAAATGACGTTTTGCTGGTGAAAATCGACGCGGCAGCCACTACGCAGCTATTCGCGACATATCTCGGCGGCAGCGGAGATGATCAGCCCGGACCCGGGGCGCTGGCCTTGGATGGGAGTGGCAATGTCTACGTCGCGGGATTTACAGACTCCACGGATTTTCCGATCACTCCGTCGGCGTTCCAAAGGCAATTGGGAGGAAGCACCGACGTATTTATTCTGAAGATCGGAACTGACGCGGCTCCGGCAGTTTCACTCAGTCCGGCTTCTTTGCAATTTAGCAATCGGGTCGTGGGCTCAAGCAGCCAGCCCCAGAGTGTTTTGCTGCGCAATATTGGTAGTGGCCCGCTCACCATTTCATCGATCACGAGCAGCAGCGACTTTAAAGAGACGAATGACTGCGGAAACAGCGTACCGGCCGCCGGGAGTTGCTCGTTTTCCGTTACTTTCTCTCCTGTAGGATCAGGGCTTCGGGTTGGATCCATTGCGATTCAAGACGATGCGGCCGGCTCGGCACACCTTATCAGTTTAGACGGTAGCGGGTCCGGTGCCGTTGTCGGACTGGCCCCGAGCAGTCTGATATTTCCGAGTGTGCCCCTGGGGTCTTCCGGAACAGCAGAGGCGGTAACGCTGGCAAACGACGGCAACATGGATCTGAGTATCGCAGGCATTCAAATTACCGGGGACTACGCGCAAACGAACAACTGTCCCGCAATTCTGTCCGCAAGTTCGGTGTGTACGATCAATGTGACGTTTACGCCGGCGGCTACTGGAGTCCGCAGCGGTGCGTTGACCATCAGCGATGGTGCGGCAAACAGTCCCCAAATTTTGGGGTTAAGCGGCACTGGGGTTCCCTTAGCAGCTCTCCCTGTCCTGACTCCCGTCTCCCTGGCTTTCCCCGCTGTGCCGGTAGGATCTCCCGCTACGGTGCAGAGTATATCGCTGGCGAATCACGGAAACATTGCTTTGAACATCAGCGGGATTCAAGTTCAGGGAAACTACGCGCAAACGAACATTTGTCCCGCAATTCTGACCCCGGGGTCAACCTGCGCTATCAGCGTTACATTTACCCCGACCGGAGCTGGAACTCGTACTGGCAGCCTGACGATTAGCGACAGTGCGACGGACAGTCCCCAGATCGTGGGGCTGAGTGGCACAGGATTGGATTTCACCCTTGCCAGTGCGATCAGCAAAGTGACCGTCAAAGCGGGTACGCTGGCTACCTATACGCTCACCGTGACTCCACTCGGTGGGAGCTTCGCGAATGCCGTAAAAATGGGTTGCAGCGGGGCACCTGCCAAAGCGACTTGCAGTGTCTCTCCAAGTCCGGTTACTCCTGGCCTCAACTCGGCGACCGTCACTCTGACGATCAATAGCACGGCAGCATCTGCGGCTCTGGTCCCGCTCCGTGTATTCCAGGGCCAACCCCGCGCGTACGCAATCTGGATGCAGCTCCAAGGGTTTGGCCTCTTCGGAATAATGTTTGCAGTGTCCAAGCGCCGTAGCAAAAAGCTTCCAGCCCTAGTTTTACTCATGCTTCTGGTGGGAGCAATGCTGTCCATGTCGGCTTGCGCTGGCGGTACAGGTATCGCACCGCAACCACAGCCCGGCACTACACCGGGGACTTACACCATCACGGTTTCTGGAACGTCCGGCACTTTGCAGCATTCGGTGCCTGTAACCTTGACGGTGCAATGAAAGGTTGAGAAAGCGGACCCGTTACGGTGCTGAGAGCGCCCGCCGGTTCATTGGCGAAAGGGAAGACCGCTGTGCACCGGCACGGTTAACGCGAATCGCGAGATCAATTTCAGGATTGGAAAGTAACAGAAGTTGGTTGATCTACAGTGATCGAGATCGAAGACAAAGAGACTGCAAATAAGTGACTGCCCAATCTCAACTGCTGCTTAACTCCAAAACCCAGCGGATCCCCATTCGCCAGGTGGAGAGTCGTGAGTGGTGGCTATGGGGATTTGCCGTAGTCGTCACCCTGGTGCTTACCTGTGGCATCCTGTCTTTAACCTTCCCAGGCTTTCATTTGCCCAAGGATGACGCATATTCTGAAACTCTCAGAGATTGGGTGCGCGGCCTGGCTGCGCTTATCTTGCTGTTCGACATCTATACAGTTTACCAGCACTTGCAACTCCAGCGGATCCGCCGTCAGTTCGCTGAGCGCGAACGATTATTTCATCTGATCACGGAAAATGCGGCCGATATGATCGCCGTAGTCGATCGCGAGGGGCATCGAGTCTACAACAGTCCCGCTTACGAAAGAACACTCGGATACACCTCCGCAGAACTCGCCGCCACTTCATCGATCGAACAAGTTCATCCGGAAGATCGGGTGCGCGTTCTGCAGGCCGCCCAAAGAACTCATCTAACGGGATCCGGCGATCGCCTCGAATACCGCATTCGCCACAAAGACGGATCCTGGCATGTTTTGGAGTCCACGGCGAGCGCGATTCCTGGTTCGAATGGCGACACTGAAGGACTGGTCATCGTCAACCGTGATATCACTGAGCGCAAGCGAGCCGAAGCATTGCTTGAGCATCGTGCTTTCCACGATGGGTTGACGAACCTTCCAAACCGGGCTCTGTTTCTCGATCGTCTGCAACGAGCCCTGGCAGTTTCGCAGCGACACAACGATTTCAGGTTTGCAGTCCTTTTCATCGACATCGATGAATTCAAGGTATTCAACGACAGCCTCGGCCACGCGGCGGGCGATGAACTTCTCATCCAGATCGCGCGGCGCCTGATGGCATGCTTGCGCGGGGCCGATACCGTTTCTCGGGAACCGGATATAGACGGACAATGTCCCTCAGGAGACAACACCCTGGCCCGTCCCGGCGGCGACGAATTCGTTGTGCTTGCCCCGGAATTGCGCGATCCGAGCGATGCCATCCGCATGGCGGACCGTATTCACGAGCGTCTGGCTATGCCTTTCGCGCTGATCGGACATGAGATCGTGATCACTGCGAGCATCGGAATTGTCTTCAGCGGTAGCAGCACGGATGCGGTAGATGTTCTTCGGGACGCAGAGATTGCTATGTATCGTGCGAAGCAAAATGGGAAAGCTCGGTACGAAGTGTTCGACAATGCGATGCAGGCGGACGCTGTCAAACGGCTGCAACTCGAAACAGACTTGCGCAAAGCGCTGGAGAACAATGAGTTCCGCGTTTACTACCAGCCTCTAGTGTCATTGCAAGACGGCCGAATTATCGGATTCGAGGCGCTCTCGCGCTGGCAGCGTTCGCAAGGCATTGTTATGCCAGGAGAATTCATCGCAGTTGCGGACGAAACCGGTCTGATCTTGACCATCAACCGTCAACTGTTGCGCGAGGCCTGCGAGCAGGTTCGGCGTTGGCAGATGCTGTTTCCCTCGGAGACCCCGCTCTTGATCAACGTAAATGTCACGGCCAAGCAGTTCGCGCAGCCGGACTTGGCTAGTCAGATCAGCGAGATACTTCAGCAGACCGGAACGGACCCTCGGTGGGTAGACCTGGAAATCACCGAGAACACCGCGATGGACGATGCAGACCGATCCTCAGTGATCTTATCGGAGTTGAAAGCGCTTGGCGTTCGGCTGAGCATCGACGACTTCGGCACCGGTTACTCCTCCTTGTCTCGACTTCGGCGTTTTCCGGTGGACACGCTGAAAATCGACCGGAGCTTTGTTTCGGGAATGGCCTCCGACAGTGAGACTCACGAAATTGTTCGCATCATCATCATCCTGGCACACACTCTCGGCCTGAAAGTGGTTGCCGAAGGCATTGAAACCGAGGAACAGATGGAAATGCTCAAACGCCTCGGCTGCGAAATCGGGCAAGGATATTTGTTTTCCAAACCGTCAGACGCCGCCACCATCGAACGGATTCTCGCTGCGAAGTATGTCACTCAGCCATCGAGGCCAGGACGGACTTAGACTTTTTTCCGCCGGCGTATGGCAAATGCTCAGACTGAGGAAAAGCCGGAGTCGGGTACAGTTCAGGCCGCGGGAGGGTTGAGTTCTTGGGGTACCAGTGTCAACGTTAGTACCGAAAAAGCGTTTTCGTGCGACGGGAATCAACGCTGAGCGGCCCCCACTTTACGGCACGTACGCGTCCTCAACGACGTGAGGCCGGTTTGCGCCATTAGCAGATGTGAGAGTTCGGTTAATTCTGCTTGAGAACGACCAGGGAGTGCGTGATCGCGTGTACAGAAAGCATTACGCGATTTGGTACTCCAACTTTTCGCATCAGTTTTGCGATATGTGCTTTCACAGTGCGCTCTTCAATGCCGAGAGGAGCAGCAATCTCCCTGTTAGAGCATCCTTCTACCAGCATTTTGAGTACTTCCTTTTCCCGGATTGTGAATGGGCGTTGGCCCACAGAAACCCCAGGGCCGCTGGATCTGTAAGCCTTCTCCACAAACTGGGCCAGAACTCTTCTGGGTGCCCAAACTGAACCGGAATGCACGCTTCGAATTGCCCTAACAATTTCCTCGACCGGCGCGCCCTCATCGACGCAGCCTTTCGCACCCGCCGTGATAGCGTTCAGGATTGCGGCATCATCCATGTTGCATCCCGTCACCAGGACGTTTATTCCCTGGCGCACCGCCCTCATGGTAGTTAACACATCAATAAGATTCCTGCCGGGATGACTGCCTAGCAAAACAACGCTTTTTCCCTGATTCGCACCGACTTCCGCCAACGAGACGGAGTAAAGTTCGAAATCGGATTCGGAGCTTAATAGGGAGCGAAACCCCACAAACCTCAACGGATCGCTGTCAACGACCGCCAGACGGATTTTGGCTTGGTTTCCTCGAGCGTTTTTCATAACTTTCCTCGATGGATGGATTGCGACCCAAAGAACCTTCTACTTCCCGATTGATTTGGGTCCACACTAGGTGAAGCAATCGTTCTGCCACATTCGATATGCGAAATAGCCTTTGCTTTCATTGCGACAAGTCTGCATACGCTATCGAACCGTCCATAAACCATGAACGCTGTTCTGGAATCAGATAGATGCGAAGTCTCACTCAGAGAATTGCATTCAGGCTGTGAACCTGCCGACCTAAGGTAACTTTTCGAGCCGGTAAACGAAAGCCCTATAAAGGTAATCCTTTCTGTTACTCAAGCACCCACCAATGCATAAGTGAAGTCTGTATGATCGCGGTGTAGCGTCGAAGGCATAGCGAAGAGAATAAGTTGTTGGAGCAGTCGGATTACGCGGCGGCGGCAACGCGACACGATCCGAGAGCACTGTATCGGTGCAGAAGTGTACCGCTGAAGCGAGCCCTCCCCACAGCAAAGCTTCGCGGTATGCTTCGCGCCACCTGGAAAACGGCTGGCGGGAATTAATATTAATGCGCGATTCGCGGTAACGCGGCGATCAGCCTGATGATCCTCCTCGGTGCGGGTTAATGCCGTTGGATGGCTCGTCGGGAACAGACAATCACGAACAAGAAGGATCGCGTCGAGTCACTTCGCGATAGCCGACTGATGCAGCTCAGTTTCAATTCTTCCGCGCGGATTTTCCCGATGCTAAATCGAACTAATCCTGTGATCCCAGCGCCGCCGATTTCGGTCACAGCCAAATAGCCAACTGGCCAATACGCAGCCAGCAGCAGCAGCCGTCAACCGTGGGGCGATCCGCGCCACGATCCGTCCGCCCTTGCGCTCGACAACTCCCATGACCATCGTCTTGTTCGCGGCGTCGCTGCCGAGCATTCGCCCGGATTCGTTCTTGCGCCGTGCGTCGTGGTACATCTCGTCCACTTCGACGCCGCCACTGCCTTCGCCGCCAAGCTTGGGGGATGATTCCTTCCGAACCATGCACCGGGCCCCCTTTTCGGCCCTAATCGCCTGCGATCTAGTTCTTGAACACCGCCTTCGGCAACATTACATGCACTCCCTTGTTGCCATCCACCAGTTCGGTGATGTCCACGTCGCCGGCCACGCTGATCAACATGTAGGCATCTTCGCGGCTCATCTTCTTCTCCGTGGCCAGGAAATCGATCATCTCCCGCACCGCGATGCGGGTCGCTTCGTATAGTTCCTGATGAAACCCCATGCTGATGTAGTGAGTGGGAGTTTCGGCCCGCGGATATTTCTGCTGCGTCCCTTTATGTACGAGAAATTGCACCGTGCCGGTTAAGGAGGTCTCGAGCGCCGTGATGTCTACCTCTCCATTGCCCTGCCCGGCATGGCCGTCGCCGATCTCAAACAGCGCACCCCGGGCATGCACCGGCAAGTACAGCGTAGTTCCCGCGACCAGTTCCTTGTTGTCCATGTTGCCGGCGTGGATGCCCGGCGGGGCGCTGTCAATGCGGCCGTATGCCTCCGGAGGCGCTACTCCCATGCTCCCGAAAAACGGATGCAGCGGAATCTCGATTCCGGGAGCGAACTTCGCCATCATCCGATCCCGGTCCAGTGGGATGATCCTCATTTTGCGGTAAGGGAAATCCTCCGGCAGGAAACCGCGATTGATTCCGAAGGCGTTATAGGCATACGGAATCGCCAGATCGATTTTCTGGATGCGAGCCTCCAGCGTATCGCCGGGCTCAGCCTCTTCGATGTAGACTGGCCCGTTCAGAATGTGGCCGCCGGGGCCCTTGTCTGTGACTTCCTTATAAATGTCGCGCAGATTTTGCTGCACCTGCTCGGGCGGGAGCCCCGCTTTTTCCAGTCCGATGGGACTGTTGGTGAGCAAGGTTTCAAATTCAACGCTATCGCCCGAGTGTATGCGCAGCACCGGCGCGGCCGACGCATCATAGTATCCCCAGGCCACGGTCTTGGGTGTCGCCTTCAACGTGTACTTCTGAGGGCTGGCAGCAGGCGGTGCCGCCGGTGAAGGCATCTGAGCAAACGCCGTGGGCAACAGTAGTGCCAGAAAATACAAAACGAGTGTACGCATGATCTCTCCTTACCGCTGC
>Ga0210406_10004170_pt1 | contig 15608 bp, 15 predicted proteins | sample IncBWC30MmetaG_FD_155454 | JGI IMG/M metagenome (GOLD analysis project Ga0210406, IMG submission 155454) | Forest soil microbial communities from Barre Woods Harvard Forest LTER site, Petersham, Massachusetts, United States - Inc-BW-C-30-M | ecosystem: Environmental > Terrestrial > Soil >... | reverse complement strand
TACCTCGGGCGCTTGAAATCCGTGGTCCAGTTGACCTCCCAGGTCTTGCCGCCGTCGGGCGAAAAAGCCTGCTCCCAGTGCGCGGAATCCGCGGTGATGTTCGACCAGACAAAGCGCACGCGCACCGGCTTGCCGCGCAGCGTGTCGTTGGAATAAAACGTGCCGACGCCGTTCACGAAGCGGCCTTTCACCGGGGGATCCAGGTCGCCGAACGGCGTGCGTCCGTCCAACCACCAGATTGCCCACTGTCCACTCTTGGCATCGTATGCGCGCAGCGTCACGCCCTTGTATGCGCCGCCGCCCGGCATGTTGAGAACATTTTCGTCTTCGTTGGCATAGCCATCCATGAGCAGGCGAAAGCTCTGCGTGCCATCGAATTCCACCCACTCGTGACTGCCCGCCAAGCGCTCTTTCAAGCGGCGGTTATGCGACACCCACTCGCCCACGCGCAGGTCAAAATCATGCAGGCCGCTCAAGTTCGGCTTGATGGGCGCAGGCTGCGGGTAGTCCTGCGACGCCTGCGCCAGAGACGCCTGCGCCAGATAGGCGGCGCCCAATACAGCGCTCATGACGGGTACGGCGATGGACATACGGAGAATATTCATGGCATTTCCTTCTATTTCACGCGGGTGTCGACCGCAATCCAGTTTACTTCCCAGGTCTTGCCGCCGTCATCCGAGAACGACTGCTCGAAGCGGCATGAATCGGCGGAAATGTCCGACCAGACATTTCGCACCAAAATGGTTCGGCCGTTGAATGGCTCCTGATCGTAGAACTCGCCGCGGCCATCCTTGAATTCACCGATGGTCGGCACGCTCAAGGTTCCGACGTTGGCATTGGCCGTATTGAGACTCCACTGTCGCGACTGCGGGTCGTAGAGGCGCAAGGACAGTACTTGCAGATGCCCCGATTGAGCGTCGGTTTCGAGCTCCGCCAGATTCGCCCGACCGTTCCACACCTTGCGCACCACGGTCGTGCCATCGAGTTCCATCCAGGTAGTGGAACCGCTCAAAGGATGAACGAGGCGCTTCAAATGGGTTTTCCATACGCCGATCGCGAAGTCGAAATCATGCAGCCCATCGCGGCGTTCGGCCGCCGGCGACGGCGCCGCGGCCGGTGCGGACCAAGTCAAGGGGGCGGCGCAGATCAGCGCGCCTGCCCCCAAGATTGCAAAGAATTTCATCGGCCAAGCGTGCGGGATGCTATGGTATTTTAAAAGGTCCACTATTTGTGTCATTCGTCATACCACTTTTGAACGGCGAGGAGCCGCTTTCGCGCCAGATCTATCTCTGGTTCCGTCAAGCGATCTTGCGCCGCGTCATGGGCAATGCCGAACGCCTGCCCTCGACGCGCGAGTTGGCGGAACAGCTGCACGTTTCCAGAACCGTGGTGGTGCTGGCTTACGAGCAATTGCTCGCGGAAGGATTCGTGGTGGGCCGCGCCGGCTCCGGAACGTACGTGGCGGATGTCCTGGCCGCCGGCCGGGCCAGCCTCAAGGCCAGCCGCGCCAGGGTTCGATTGTCCCGGTATGGGCGCGCCGTGAGTGCCGCGGCAAAAGCCAATTTTCTGGGCAAGCCGGCCCCGCCGCTACGCTACGATTTTGCCTACGGCCGCAGCGATGTCGAAATGTTTCCCTTTGAAATGTGGCGCCGCATGTTGTTGCGCAATGCGCGCAAGGCGTCGGTGCGGCGCCTCGACTACGGCCCTACCGGCGGCAGCGCGGCGCTGCGCGAGGCGATCGCCGTGCATTTGCGCCGCTCACGCGCGGTCATTTGCGACCCATCGCAGGTGATCGTCGTCAGCGGCTCGCAGCAGGCGTTGGATCTGGTCGCGCGCGTGTTGATCGAACGCGGCGATCGTATCGCCATCGAGGATCCTTGCTATCAAGGCACCCGCGAAGTCTTGCGCACGGTAGGCGCACGCCTACTGCCTGTGCCGGTCGATCGGGACGGCTTGAATCCCGCCAAGATTCCGGACGGGACGCGAATGGTGTTCGTCACGCCTTCGCACCAGTTTCCCACCGGCGCCATTCTCTCCCTTCCCCGCCGCTTGAATCTGGTCGACTGGGCCAGACGCAGGGACGCCCTGGTGGTCGAGGACGACTATGACGGTGAATACCGCTTCGAAGATCAGTCGCTGCAATCCCTGCAGGGCCTGGACGCCGAGGGACGCGTCATTTACATCGGCACCTTTTCGCGCACCGTATTTTCCTCGCTGCGCATCGGCTACCTGGTGGTGCCGAAGCCGCTCATCGCCGTGTTCACGTCGGCCAAATGGCTTTGCGATCGGCACACTGCGACGCTGGAGCAAGAGACGCTGGCGGAGTTCATCACCAGCGGCCTGTATGAGCGCCACCTACGGCGTGTGCGGCGCAGGAACGCCGCGCGCCGGGAAGCACTGCGCGATGCCATTGGCAAATACCTGGGCGATCGCGTGGAAGTGACCGGTTATGGTGCCGGCGCCCATGTCACGCTGTGGCCGACCGCGCGAGTTTCAGAGGCCGATGTGATCGCAAACGCAGCCTCGAGTGGCGTCGCCGTGTACGGCATTTCGCCTTATTTCTTGTCCGCACCGCCGAGAAAGGGATTCATGCTGGGCTATTCGCGCATGAAGGAGAGCGACATTCGCGAAGGCGTGCGCCGCCTGAGTCAGGTGCTCTAGGAGGCTGCCTGGGTACTCCGCCTTGGCTGCGCCGCGTTCAGAGCCGCAAGCCGCTGCGGCGTCCCAACGTCCTCCCACAGTCCGGTATAAAGTTCCGCGGAGCAGCGGCCTGCCTCCATGGAACGTACCAGCAAGGGTAACAGGGGGAATACGCCCTCGACGCAGCGGTCAAAAAACGCGGCCCGATAAACCCCAATGCCGGAGAACGTGAAGCGCACGTCGGCTGCCGCCAGCGCCTCGCCGCGCTCGAGTCCAAAATCGCCTTTCAAATAACCAGGCGTCGGCACCAGCACCAGGTGCGCGTCGCGATTCGACGCCAGCGACAAGGTATCGAATGGGAAGTCCGTGTAGATATCGCCGTTGACCACCGCGAACGGGCCCGGAGACAGGTGCGGCAGCGCATGGAATATGCCGCCCGCCGTCTCGAGTGCACGGGAATCTTCGTCGCTATACATGATGGGGGCGCCATACCGCGCGCCGTCTCCCAAGTAATCGCGAATCTGACTCCCCAGCCAGGACAGGTTGACGACGATGCGCTCGAATCCGGCGCGTACCAGGCCACTCACATGCCGTTCGATCAAGGTTTCGCCGTGCACACGCAGCAACGGCTTCGGCGTCGTGTCGGTCAAGGGCCGCATGCGCTCCCCGCGCCCAGCGGCCAGAATCATCGCCGCCCGAGGGCGCTCCGGCGCCGTGCTCACGCCAGCGGGCGCCGTGCTCACGCGAGCACGCGCCGCTGAGCGCCCGGAAACTCGGGGTCGATGCGCCTGACGATGAACTCGGCGAAGGCCGCGGTCTCGGGGTAATCCGCGGCAGTGCCGCGCGCATAATTGAGCACGCGCGGCAGATCGTTGAGATATTGCGACTTGCCGTCCCGATAGAACAGGCGCGCGAAAATCCCCAGCACCTTGATGTGCCGTTGCAATCCGACCAGATCGAACCAGCGCAGAAACTCGGCGGCGGTGGCGTTCAACTTGAATCCCGCCTCCAGAAGATTTTCGCGATACTCGCGCACCCATTCCCGCACCCGCGCCGGCGGCCAGGCGATGTAGCAGTCCTTCAAGAGCGATGCCAAGTCGTAGGTCACGGGGCCCCACACCGCATCCTGGAAATCCAATATTCCCGGATTGTTCTCAGAGGTGACCAGCAGATTGCGCGAGTGATAGTCGCGATGCACGAAGCAGGGAGGTTGCGACGCGGCGGCATCCACCAGGCTGCTGAACAGCCGATCGAGCATGTCGCGTTCGCGGGCTTCGATGCGCAGCCCAAGATGGCGCGCAAGGAACCATTCCGGCAACAGTTCCATTTCGCGCGTGAGCAGCGCGCGGTCATATCGAGGCAGACCCTGCGAATGCTCAGCATCGGCGGTTTGCATGCTGCGCAGCGCCCGCAACGCATCGGCATAAAGCCCATCGGCGGCCCCGTCCTCCGCCAGCGCATCCAGGTACAGGCGCGAGCCCAAATCCGACAGCAATAGAAAGCCGCGTTCCATGTCGCGCGCCAGGACGATGGGCGCATTGAGATTCAGGCCGCCCAGGATTCTGGCGACCTTCAGAAACGGACCGGAATCTTCCTTGTCGGGCGGCGCATCCATCACGATGTAGGAGTCCGCATCTTTAGTCACGCGAAAATAGCGGCGAAAGCTCGCATCCACCGACGCGGGTGCAATCGACGCGCCGGCGAATCCCAAATCCTCGATCACCCATTGCGTCAAGTTCGCCAGACGGGAATCGCTTGCATCCAATACATCCATGCTTGACCATTCAGCAGACCGCAAATGCGGCGATTGAAGTATACCGACTAAGGCGACGCATTTTGGCCATGGCTTCTCAGTTCCGAGCCGCATTCATTTTCTTCTGCTTCGCCGGCGTCCAAGGCTATGCGTCGGACGTCTGTCCCGCCCCGCCGAAATTCAACTTTACACGCCCCCCTGACATTGCCGCCGACGATCATCGCATCCACATCGAGAGCAACGACGCCCAGCTCGGCGCCGACGGCAATGCGGTGCTCAATGGCCGCGTCACCGTCACCCAGGACGAACGCAGCGTCTCGGCCGATTCGGTCACCTACGATTACGGTTTGGACAAATTGACGGTCACGGGCAAGGTCGATTTCCTGGATCCGAAGTTGCGGGTGCGCAGCGATGACGGCAGCTACGACGCGGCCGGGGGCGCGAATTTCAACCAAGCCTTCTTCCAGCTCATGGACCGCAACGGCCGCGGATTTGCCAAGGACATCGCCGTGAATCCCGACGGCAAGGTGGCGCTGGACCAGGTGCGCTACACCAGTTGTCCGGTCGGACACGAAGATTGGAGTTTGAACGCGGCGCGCATCAGTCTCGATACCAAGCTTCAGGAAGGAGTCGCACGCCATGTCACGATGCGCTTCAAGGACGTGCCGATCTTCTACACGCCCTATATCTCCTTTCCGTTGGGAGACGAGCGCAAGAGCGGCGTGCTTCCGCCGAGCCTCGGGCACTCCGGCAGCAACGGCTTCGAGGCGGAAGTGCCCTACTACTTCAACCTCGCGCCGAACTACGACCTGACCGTCACGCCCGGCTTGCTGACGGCACGCGGCGTGCAGTTGGCGGAGGATTTCCGTTATTTGACGTCGGGTTCGCATGGCCAGCTCGACGCGACATTTCTGCCCAACGACAAGCAGCAGCATGACAATCGCAGCTATGTGCGCTACACCGACATCACCGACATCCAGCACGGCCTGCGTTTCGATGCCGACATCGCCAGCGTCAGCGACACCAACTACTTCCAGAGCTTCGCGGTGGGAACGGAGCAAACCAGCGTAACCTTCCTGGAACGCCGCGCGGAGGTGTTGTACTACGACGACGCGTGGCGCATACGCGGACAGCTGCAAAACTTCCAAACCATCGACACCACGGTGGACAGCGCCAACCGCCCGTACTCCAGGGTGCCGCGGGTGCAGGCGAGCGCGCTGTACCCGATCGACAACAGCAAGTTCGAATTCGTGTTCGACAGTGAAGCCGTCAATTTTCTGCGCGGGGTCGGCCCCACGGGCGTGCGCTTGAACCTCTCGCCCGAGATACGCTGGTCGAGCCGCGGCCCGGGTTACTTCTTCGAGCCTGCCGTCGGCTACGACTTCACTCAATACAGTTTGCAGAATGCGGGGCTTGGCCTGCCGGGCACGCCGACGCGGGCGCTGCCGTATGCGCGCCTGGATACCGGTTTGATATTCGAGCGTGAAGCGGGCTCTCAAGGACAGCGGACCCAAACCCTGGAACCGCGGCTGGTATACAGCTTCGTTCCCTATCGCAATCAAAACGAGTTGCCGGTATTCGACAGCGGACTGCCCGACCTGAACTTGACCGAATTATTTCGCACCAATCGTTATGTAGGTTCGGATCGCATTGGCGATGCCAATCAAGTGGCGCTTGCGGTCACCACGCGCTTGTTCGACACCGCGTCCGGCGCCCAGTACTTGTCGGCAACCATCGGGCAGATTCGCTATTTTTCGATCCCGCGGGTGGGGCTGCCCACCGATCCATTCATCCCGGGCGCCGCGCAGGCCGGCCAAAACGTGCCCATCGTGAATCCGTTGGCGCTGCCCGGCGATGCGCTGCTGGTGGCGCGCGGCCAACCGTTCATTCCGTACTACCCGGGCGAGTACGCCTACGGCCTCAATCGCAACGGTTTCATCCAGCCGCTGGCCAGCACGTTGCAGTCGCAGGGCGCCTTTCCGGCCTCCGACATCGTGGCCGAAGTGGTTCTGACGGGCTACAAGCACCTGGGGGTCAATCTCGACTACCAATGGAATCCCTATACCTCCCAGACCGAGAAGTCGGAGATTTCGGTGCAATACCGCCCCGACCCCAGCCGGGTGGTGAACATCGGCTACCGATTCCAGGAAGGTATTCTCAAGCAATGGGACGGTTCCTTCGCGTGGCCGATCGCGGAGCACTGGAACACGGTCGGCCGGTGGGTATATTCGCTGCAGGATCGCCAAACCATCGAGCAAGTGGCGGGTTTCGAGTATAAAAGCTGCTGTTATAAGATCCAGTTGGTGCAGCGCCGCTACCTGAGCATCCGTCCCGGCACCACCATCGCCGGGGGCACACTGGACACCTCGTATGCATTACAATTGGAACTGACGGGCTTAAGTTCGGTCGGAAAGCGTGAGGATTCCTTCCTCGAACACTCGATCCGCGGCTATTCGACCCGCGACCCGAACACCCAATAAAAGGCATTACTTAGGATTTTGACCCATGCGTAAAGTGTTCCAATTCGGTGCGCTTCTCATCGCGCAGATGCTGCTGCTGTCGACCTCCCATGCGCAGACCCGCGACATCAGCGTTCACGGCGAATTGTTGGACCGGATCGCGGCCATCGTCAACGACGGCTTGGTGCTCAAGAGCGAGCTGGACGAACAGATGGCGTCGGTCGAGAAGCGCCTGGTGGATCAGAAGGTCGAACTGCCCTCGCAGAACGTCTTGCGGCAGCAGGTGCTCGATCGTTTGGTGCTGCAGGAAATTCAATTGCAGCGCGCGAAGCACGTTGGGCTGACGATCACGGACGAGCAACTGAATGGCGCCCTGCAGGAGATTGCGGCGCGCAACAAGATCCCCTTCGATCAATTGCCGACCGCCTTGGCGGCGCAGGGAGTCGACTACAAGCAATATCGCGAATCGATGCGCAAGGAACTGACCTTGAGCACCTTGAGGCAGCGCGACGTGATATCGCACATCAATGTCTCACCGCACGAACTCGAGCAATTTCTGGCGCGCGAAACCAACGTCGCGGCAAACGACGAATTCAACGTCTCGCATATTCTGTTGTCGCTGCCGGCCGCCGCCACACCGCAGCAGCTCGAGGACATCTCGCACAAGGCTCAGGACGTGGCCTCGCGGGCGGGCAAGGGCGAGGACTTCGGCCAACTCGCCATAGCGAATTCCAACAGTCAGACGGCCTTGGACGGCGGCTCACTGGGTTGGCGCAAGGGCGCGCAGCTGCCGCAGTTCATTCTGGACCTGGTCGTCAAAATGAAGCCGGGCGAAGTGAGCGAACCGGTTCGCACACCCAGCGGCTACCATATCGTCAAGCTCAACGAGCGCCGCAGCGGCGAAGCCCCGGTCATCATCAGTCAGATCCACGTGCGGCACATCCTGATGAAGCCGACCGAATTGGATGACGATGCGACGGTGAGCGAGAAGCTCGCCAAGCTGCGCGATCGAATTCTCAAGGGAGAAAATTTCGCCGGCATCGCCTCGACGGCGTCCGAGGATCCCGGCTCGGCGCCCGACGGCGGCGATTTGGGGTGGAGCGGTCCGGGCACCTTCGTGCCGGAATTCGACAAGGCCATCGCGGACCTGAAACCCAATGAGATCAGCGAGCCTTTCAAGACTCGCTACGGCTGGCATATCGTGCAGATGCTCGGCACCCGAACCTACGACAGCACCGACGATGTGCGGCGGCAGAAGGCGTTTGCCGCGATCCGCGAGAGCAAGGCGGACGAAGAAACCGAGTTGTGGTTGCGCCGCTTGCGCGACGACGCCTTCGTCGAAACCAAGATGTAGTGTATATACCGCGCATCGTCATTACGTCGGGGGAACCCGCCGGTGTGGGACCGGATGCCTGCGTCAGTTTGGCGCAACGAGATTGGGAAGCTGACCTGGTGGTGGCCGCCGATGCCGGGCTGCTGGCAGCCACCGCCGAGGCGCTCGGGCTGCCCCTGACCCTCGAGCACTACGATCCCACGCGGCTCTCCAAGCCGCATCGCAGCGGCACACTGCGGGTCATGCATATTCCGACCGCCTGCAAGGTTGTGGCCGGGCAGCCCGATGTGCGCAACGCCGCCTACGTCATTGAAATGCTGGATCGCGCCTGCGATGGCTGCACCAACGGTGAGTTTGCGGCCATGGTGACCGCGCCCGTTCAAAAAAGCACGCTCATGGATGCCGGTTACCGCTTCAGCGGCCACACCGAATACCTGGCGGCGCGAACCCGCGCGGCGATGCCCGTGATGCTGTTGCTCAACGAGCAGCTGCGCGTGGCGCTGGTCACGACTCATCTGGCGCTGGCCGACGTGCCGCGTGCCATCACGCGCGAGCGGCTGCGTGCAACCTTACGCATCGTGAACATGGATTTGGAGCGGTTTTTTTCCCTGGCTCCGCCGCGGATCGCGGTCTTGGGCCTGAACCCGCACGCGGGCGAAGCCGGACATCTGGGCAGGGAGGAATTGGACATAATCGGGCCCGTAATCGAGGAGCTTCAAGCAGAGGGATTGGACTTGCAGGGACCGGTCCCGGCCGACACCGCGTTTACGCCGCGGTTTCTCAAGACCGTCGATGCGATCGTCGCCATGTACCACGACCAGGGATTGCCGGTGATCAAGCACGTGGGTTTCGGGAATGCCGTGAACATGACATTGGGCCTGCCGATCTTGCGCACCAGCGTCGATCACGGCACGGCTCTGTCCCTGGCGCGGTCCGGCAAGGCTGAGACCGGAAGCCTGAGCGCCGCCGTGGCGCTGGCCATCGATCTGGCGAGCGCGCGCAGCGATCATGCCGGTTCGTAAGCGCTTTGGTCAGCACTTTCTGCATGATCCTGGCGTTATAAGACGAATCCTCGACGCCATTGCGCCGGTTCCCGAAGACCGCATCGTCGAAATCGGCCCCGGACGCGGCGCCCTGACCTGGGGTCTCCTGCAGCGCGCTCGCGCGCTGGATGTCATCGAAATCGATCGCGACCTGGCGCGATCGCTGCAAGCCGATTCGCGCGCCACCAAGAACCTGCGCATGCACGTTGCAGATGCGCTCGATACCGACTTTCTGCGCTTGCGCGCGGATGGCGGCCCGCTGCGCATCGTCGGCAACCTTCCTTACAATATCTCGACGCCGCTGCTGTTTCGGCTGCTGTCGCAGCGCGCGGCCATCGCGGACATGCATTTCATGCTGCAAAAGGAAGTGGTCGATCGCATGACCGCGCAACCGTCGAACAAAACCTATGGCCGCTTGACCGTCATGTTGGCCGCCGTGGCGGAAGTCGAAAAACTGTTCGATGTCGGGCCCGGCGCGTTCCAGCCGCCGCCCAAAGTCTGGTCGGCCATTGTCCGCTTGCGGCCGACGCTTGCGCCCCGCTTCGACATCGGCAATGACGGCGTGCTCCGCATGCTGGTCACGGCCGCGTTCTCTCACCGGCGCAAAATATTGAGCAATGGTCTCAAAGGACTGCTCACGCCGGAGGAAATCGAATCCTGCGGCATCGATTCGCAGCTTCGGCCGGAAGCGCTGACGCCCGCGCAATTCGGCCTGCTCGCCGCCCGCCACTCTCGGTTATACTCAAAGGCGCATGGCGGGCTACAAGAAAATCCTGGTGCTGTTGGACCTGACTGACGCGAGCGAACAGATCGCTGCCGCGGGGCGGGACATGGCTGCGTACTCGAATGCGGCCATGGTGATGCTGCATGTGGTCGAATTTGTGCCCGCCGAACCGATGGGTGAGACACTGATGCCGACGGTGCAAATCGAGGAAGATCTGGAGCAGCGCGCGCAGGTAAAGCTGAGCGAGCTGGCGGCGCGCATGGGAAACGCCCGCACGACCACGCGGGTCGAAGCCGGCAACAGGAAAACCGAGATTCTGCGCGTTGCCAAGGAAGAAGCGGTCGATTTGATCGTCCTTGGCAGCCGCGTGCGCCACGGCCTCGGCATCCTGGTGAATTTTACCGAAGACACCGTCCTGCATGCCGCGCATTGCGACGTGCTCGCGGTGCGCATCAGTTAACCCGTGGAAAGCCCGGCAGCGGAACCAGTGAACCCCAGGATCCGAGTGGAAGTCGAGACTTCGTATATCGAGGAGCAATCCGATCCGCGCGACAAGCGTTTTGTTTTCTCGTGCACCATCACCATTCGCAATGAAGGACAGGTCCCGGCGCGCCTGCTCACACGTCACTGGATCATCACGGATGCGAACGGCAACGTGAAGGAAACCCGCGGCGACGGCGTCGTCGGCGAGCAACCGTACCTGAAGCCCGGGCAGGGATTTCGCTACTCGACCGGCGCCGTGATCGAGACGCCCGTCGGCACCATGCAGGGCAGCTATCAAATGGTCGCCGATGATGGCGAGCAATTCGACGCGCCGATCGCGCCCTTCAGGTTGGCGATGCCCGGAGTACTCCACTAGGAGCCTGATGGCGCTCTACGCGATCGGAGATGTGCAGGGATGCGATGCGGAACTTGGGCTGCTGCTTGGCGCCCTGAAATTCTCCGCCGATCGAGATTCTGTCTGGTTCGTGGGCGACTTGGTCAATCGCGGTCCCAATTCGCTCAAAGTCCTGCGCCGGATTCGCGCTCTGGGCGATGCCGCCACGGTCATCCTCGGCAATCACGATCTGCACCTGCTGGCGGTCGTCTATGGCGGCGCGCGCCTGCGCGGCGACGACACGCTCGATGACGTTTTGGCCGCGCCGGATCGCGCCGCGCTGCTCGAATGGCTGCAGGAGCGTCCGCTGATGCACGAGGACGCGGCTTTGAACGTGTGCATGGTGCATGCCGGGCTGGCCCCGCAATGGGACTTGAACCAGGCGCGCGCCTGTGCGCATGAGCTGGAGAAAGCCCTGCGGCGCAATCCGGAAAAGCTGTTCGATCGACTGTACGGAGACCAGCCGGATCGCTGGGAGGATGGACTCGAAGGCGAAGAGCGCCTGCGTTTCATTGCGAACTGTTTCACGCGCTTGCGCTACGTGGATGCGGAAGGCCGCTTGGTGCTTCGCGCCAAGGGATCGCCGAAGAAGGCACAGACCAAATCCCTCGTCCCGTGGTTCGAGGCGCGCGACGCCCGCTGGCGCGGTTCGCGCATCGTCTTTGGGCACTGGTCGACCTTGGGGTTCTTCAGCAACGCCGAGGTCACGGGGCTCGATACCGGCTGCGTCTGGGGAGATCGTCTCACCGCACTGCGGCTCGACGTGCCGGACGCCAAACCCGTGCAAGTGGCCTGCGCGGCGCCCGCAGGCTCGCTGCCGGCTAAGGAATCCTAGGGGCCCGCAAGATCTCGCCCCGAATAAAATACCGGCTGCCGCTCGCCTGGTACGGGATGCAGGTAATGTCCTGTTTCACGTTTCTGGTGCTCAAGCGCGGCAGGATGTCGCGCGCAAACTCCTCCACCAACTCGCAGTCGCCAACCCCATAATTTCGAAATGCGTCGCTGGTCAGCGTGAAGGGCTCGTAGCGTGCATTCACCGGGATCAAATCGCCTGCGTGCAGCGGTTTGGCGGCGGCATCCGGCAAGGCGGGCGCTGAAAAGATCAAGCTCAACCGCGGCCCGATGTACTCTCTTCCCAAGGATCTCAAAGACTCGGACTCGTCGCAGGCATAGAGCGTAACTTGCAGGTCGCGGCGCGCGCCCAGGTCCAAGAGCAGCGAGCGCATCTTGTCGCGCAGTCCCTGGCAGGAATAGCGTGCCGTGCGGCCCACGTAGGCGAATTCAAGATGCTGCTCCTTCCACACAGCCTGCAACGGACTGCCCACGACCGGATCGGCTGCCCACAGCGGCAACGCCAATAGCAGTCCGACGCCCCCCATGCTCCAAAAACTTCGCATACCGCCCTCCACTCCGTATGACCGTGCCGAACGCAACGAAGTTCATCGCCGTATAATGGCCCCATGCCGGCAGTTCCGCCCTTCAATCTGCGCCGATGGATCGATCAAAACCGCGAGCTGCTCAAGCCGCCGGTGGGCAATAAATTACTCTTTGAAGACAGCGCTTTCATCATCATGGCAGTCGGCGGTCCGAATTCACGCAAGGACTATCACCACGATCCAAGCGAAGAGTTTTTCTTCCAGATCGAGGGGAACATGGTGCTGAAGACGGTCCAAGACGGCCGCTTGGTGGATGTGCCCATTCGAGAAGGCGAGATGTACCTGTTGCCCGCGGAAGTGCCGCATTCTCCGCAACGCCCCGCCGGCAGCGTAGGCGTGGTGGTCGAGCGGCGGCGCAGCCCACTGGAATTGGACGGCTTCTCGTGGTACTGCGAAAACTGCGGGCATCAGCTCTATCTGGAACGGGTTGCGGTCGGCAACATTGAAACGGAGCTGCCGGCGATCTTTTCGCGCTTCTATTCGAACCTGCGGCATCGCACGTGCAGCGTATGCGGCACGGTCATGCAGGCACCCACCTGAGCACCCAGGATCTTCGGCGCGCGGAAGCAGCCGCGCAAGATGCGGCGGACCCGCTCGCCGGTTTCGCGCGCGAATTTCATCATCCCCACGACACGCAAGGACGCAAGCTGCTCTACTTTGGCGGGCATTCCTTGGGATTGCAGCCTAAGTCCGTCGCGGGGATGATCGAGGAGGAACTCGCCGACTGGCGGCGGCTGGGTGTGTTGGGACACCACGAGGCAACGCGGCCCTGGATCCCCTATCACGAGCGTGCGGCACCGGCACTTGCCGAGCTGGCCGGGGCCCTGGATGGCGAAGTCGTGGCCATGAATTCGCTGACCGTGAATTTGCACCTGATGATGGTCAGCTTCTTCCGGCCTGATTCGACCCGCAATACGGTGTTGATCGAAAGTTCGGCATTCCCGTCGGACCGCTATGCCGTCGAGTCGCAACTCGAATTCCATGGCCTTACGCCTTCGCAGAATTTGATCGAAGTGCAGCCGCGGGCCGGCGAGCGAACTTTACGGACAGAGGACATGATCGAGCGCATCGAACGCGAAGGATCCCGCTTGAGCCTGGTGTTGCTGCCGGGGGTGCAATATCTCACCGGACAATCTTTTGACATGGAAGCGTTGATCGGCGCGGCGCGCCGTGCCGGCGCCAGGGTCGGTGTGGATCTCGCCCATGCCATCGGCAACACGCCCCTGCAACTGCACGATTGGAGTCCTGACTTCGCCGTGTGGTGCAGCTACAAATACCTCAATGCAGGGCCCGGCGCCGTCGGCGGCTGCTTCGTGCACGAGCGCCATGCCCGGAATGTCAAGCCGCGTTTTGCCGGCTGGTGGGGACACAACAAAGCGGAGCGGTTTCTCTACGACCCGAAGTTCGATCCGATCGATGGAGCGCAAGGCTGGCAGATCAGCAATCCGCCGATTTTGTCCACCGCGCCGCTGCTCGCTTCGCTGGAGATTTTTCAGCGCGCCGGCATGACTGCCCTGCGCAACAAGTCCATCGCGCTGACCGGTTTCATGCAAAGGCTCATCGAGGAGCGTCTGCCGACCGACGTGGAGATGATCACCCCTAAGGATCCCGAGCAGCGCGGCTGTCAATTGAGCTTGCGCATCGCCCGGCCGGCCGCGCTCGCCAAGCGCTGCCTGGAGCAACTCGCCGCCGCGGGCGTGATCGGCGATTGGCGGGAGCCCGATGTGCTGCGGCTCGCGCCGATTCCGCTATACAACTCATTCGCCGATGTGTTCGCGGCGGTCGACATTCTCGCGCGGACCATTCGCGCCCTCTCTCAATGATCCGCATCGTCGGCGCAGGGCCAACCGGCGCGTTGCTCGCCATTCTCCTGGCGCGGCGCGGACAGCCCGTCGAGGTGTACGAAACGCGTCCCGATCCCCGACAGGTGCCCGCCGACTCGGGCCGATCCATCAATTTGGCCTTGGCCGATCGCGGCATACATGCCCTCAAGACGGCCGGCGTCTTCGAGGCCCTGGGTTCATCTCTCTTGCCCATGCGCGGCCGGATGATTCATTACGAGAACGGGGAGACGGCGTTTCAACCCTACGGTCAGCGGCCGAGTGAAGTGATTTTCTCCGTGTCCCGGCATCGGCTCAATCAGGCGCTCATCGAAGTCGCTGCCGGGCGTCCCGGCGTGAAAATGCATTTCCAGCATCGGCTCGAGGGCGCGGATTTCGCCGCCAATACCGCACAGATTCGCGACCTTGCCTCTGATCGTATTCTCGCCGTGCCGATGCAGCCTCTGCTCGCCACCGACGGCGCGGGCTCTGCGATGCGCCGCGAGATGGCCGCTCGACAACTGATTCAGGGCCGCGAGATCGATCTCGAACATGGCTACAAGGAATTGGCCATTCCTGCCGGCCCCCAAGGCGCCTTTCGCATGGCCAACGATGCGTTGCATATTTGGCCGCGCGGCAACTTCATGCTGATCGCGCTGCCGAACGATGACGGTAGTTTCACCGCGACGCTGTTCCTGCCGAAGTTTGGGCCCGTGAGTTTTGCATCATTGTGCGACGATGACGCCGTGGAAGAGTTCCTGGCGCGCAGCTTTCCGGACGCCCGCGGGCTGATGCCGGATGCGCTCGCGGAATTCAGCGCCCATCCGGTCGGATTCCTGGGTACTGTGTCAGCGCACCCGTGGCACGTGCAAGGCCAGGCGACCCTGATTGGGGATGCGGCCCATGCCATGGTGCCCTTCCACGGCCAGGGCATGAATTGCTGCTTTGAGGATTGCATCGAATTCGATGCCTGCGTCGCGCGGCATTCCGCCTCGGAGGCGGCGTTTGCGGAGTTCGGCGCGCTGCGCAAGCCCAATACGGACGCCATCGCCGCGATGGCGCTGGAAAATTACATGGAAATGCGCGACAGCGTTGCCACGCCTAAATTCCAGCTTAAGCAGGCTCTGTCCTTGGAACTCGAGCGGCGCTTTCCGCGGCGCTTCATTCCGCGCTACTCCATGGTGATGTTCCACCATGAAATCCCATACCTCACCGCTCAGCGGCGCGGCGCGACGCAGGCCGAGATCCTGTCCGAGCTGACGCACGGCGCGGTCAGCATGCTGTCAGAAGTGGATTTCGAGCGGGCGGAGCGCGAGATCGTGGGCCGGCTGACGCCGCTTTAGGAACCTGTCTCAAGTATTCCGCGTGGCCGCGACCCTCGCACGATCGAGCGTGAGAAAACTGTAGGCATAGGCATTTTTGTCGTCTGCTTCATGGCGTTCGCGGCTGGACTCAGCCCATTCGGGATCGCGCCAGGCCGCGAACAGCGTGTCGCCGTCGTGAATCCGCGTGTGCACCAAGGT
>Ga0210406_10004169_pt1 | contig 15612 bp, 12 predicted proteins | sample IncBWC30MmetaG_FD_155454 | JGI IMG/M metagenome (GOLD analysis project Ga0210406, IMG submission 155454) | Forest soil microbial communities from Barre Woods Harvard Forest LTER site, Petersham, Massachusetts, United States - Inc-BW-C-30-M | ecosystem: Environmental > Terrestrial > Soil >... | reverse complement strand
GGATTGGGCCTTTACTTCGCAACGCTTCCCTATTACTACTCGACTTATTGGTGGGGCGGCGTTCCTTATTACTACGCCGACGACAATTACTACATCTGGAACAGCGGAGTGGGTCAGTACCAAACCGTGGCGCCACCGGCAGAAGTCCTGAGTCAAGCCGGCGCCCAGGGGTCGGGGCCCTCGGAACTCATCGCCTATCCGAAGAACGGTCAGAGCCAGGAGCAGCTGGGCAAGGACAAGTTCGAATGCCATCGCTGGGCCGCGACGCAGACGGGGTTTGACCCGACTCAGTCGGGGGGTGGGTCGGCGCCCGGCAACCGGTCTGACTACTTTCGAGCCCAGGCCGCCTGCCTGGAAGGCCGCGGATACAGCGTCAAGTAGCGGCGGGGGCGGCTGCCGCATTCGCTGCGCGCCTCCGTAGGCTTTGCGCGCCTCCGTAGGCGTCGCGGGTGCCAAAACGCGGTCGCGGACGCCAACACGCGCATTTTTTTCGACATGCGCGGCCTGTCGTGGCAAAATACCCGGCTTTTGATCCGGGCCTCAAGGCCTCTCCGAACTTTTACCTGAAACCTACGGAATTCTGCTATGGCCCGCACTACACCCCTTTCCGATATCCGCAATATCGGCATCATTGCTCACGTCGACGCCGGCAAGACCACGACGACTGAGCGCATCCTGTATTACACGGGGCGTAAGCACACCATCATCGATATTCACGATACGAAGGATCTGAAGACCTCGACGACCACCGACTATCTGGAACAGGAACAGAAGCGCGGCATCACCATCCAGAGCGCCGCGGTTTCGGCCTTTTGGCGCGATAAGAAGATCAACCTTATCGACACTCCCGGACACGTGGATTTCACCATCGAAGTCAACCGCTCGCTGCGCGTGCTCGACGGCGCAGTGGTGGTATTCGACGGCGTGGCAGGAGTTGAGCCGCAGTCCGAAACGAACTGGCGGCTGGCCGACAATTACGGCGTTCCGCGAATCTGCTATGTGAACAAAATGGATCGCAGCGGCGCCAATTTTCTGCGCTGCGTCGACATGATACGCAAGCGCCTTGGCGCGAGACCCTTGCCGGTACAGATTCCGATCGGTTCGGAGGACAACTTCAAGGGCATGGTCGATCTGGTTGAAATGAAAGCGCTCGTCTGGGAATCAGATGACAAGGATGCCGAGTGGAAGGTGCTGGACGTGACGCCTGATCTTGCCGACAAATTGCACATCACCGTGCCGAGCGATCGTCAGCTCCTGGACAGAGTCGCTCAGTTTCGCACCGAATTGGTCGATACCTGTCTCGAGCAGAACGACGAAGCGATGGAAGCGTTTCTCACCCATGGCACCGTGCCGTCCGGCGACATTTTGCGTGCGGCATTGCGCAAGGGGACATTGAATTCCGCCTTCACGCCTGTGCTCTGCGGCTCCTCATACAAGAACAAAGGCGTGCAGCAGATTCTGGATGCGGTCGTTGACTATCTGCCGGCGCCGACGGACGTGCCTTCGATCAAAACTGTGGACGCTGACGGCGAGCCGATCGGCGAACGCAAGACCGCGGACGACGAGCCATTCTCGGCTCTGGCGTTCAAGGTCATCAATGATATCTACGGCGCGCTCACCTTCATTCGCGTCTACTCCGGCGTGTTGACCAAGGGCGCCTCGGTGCTCAATACGACCCGTGGCAAGCGCGAGAAAATCGGCCGCATGGTCGAGATGTTTGCCAAGGAAGCGAATCCAGTCGAAGAAGCGCGCGCAGGCGACATCATCGCTCTGGTATCGCTGGCCGACACGGAAACCGGCGATACCCTGTGCGATGCGGCGAATCCGGTGGTGCTCGAGCGCATGCGTTTCCCGGAGCCTGTCATCAGCGTATCGGTCAAGGCGAAAGTCAAGGCCGAACAGGAGAAATTCGGCAGCGCGCTCGGCAAGATGGTTCGCGCCGATCCTTCGCTGCACCTGGAGACGGATCGCGAAACAGGCCAAACGATTTTGCGCGGCATGGGTGAGTTGCATCTGGAGGTCACCCTCGATCGCATGCGCACCGAGTTCGGCGTCGAAGGCATCATGGGTGAACCCCAGGTCGCGTATCGAGAAACGATCACCAAGAAGATCACCGAGCAATACATTCACAAGAAGCAGACCGGCGGTTCCGGTCAGTTCGCCGAAGTGTGGATCGTGTTCGAGCCGCTGGAGCGCAGCACGGGTTTCGAGTTCGTGGACGAAACCGTCGGCGGATCCGTGCCGCGCGAATTCGTACCATCGGTCGAGAAGGGACTGAAGGTGCAGAAAGAGGACGGGGTGCTCGCGCACTATCCGACGGTGGACTTCCGGGCGACCTTGATCGACGGCAGCTTCCACGACGTCGATTCCAATGCAATGACATTTGAAATTGCCGCGAAGGCTGCATTTCGCGAGGGCATCCGCAAGGCTGCCCCGATCCTGCTCGAACCGGTGATGAAAGTTGAAACCGTGACGCCGGGAGATTATCTGGGCGATGTGATCGGCGACATCAATCGGCGCCGCGGTTCGGTCCAAGACCAGTTGGAGCGCGGCACCAATATCGCGGTCGTCGCGATCGTGCCGCTATCTGAAATGTTTGGCTACATCGGACAGCTGCGCGGCATGACGAGCGGCCGTGCTTCGTACACCATGGAGTTCTCGCACTACGAACCGGTGCCGCGCAACGTTGCCGACGAAGTCATCGCGGAAGTGGCGAAAGCCAAGGCCGCATTGACCGCTTGATGAACGCGCACGCTTCGGCCCGATAACGCGCAAACGTAGTCTGCCGCGTCGTCCCGCCTTGGTGCGGGAGAACGACGATGGTCAAGCTGCTCAAAAGCTTCACGGAAAATCCGCGGGTCAAGCAATTGGGGCCGGGCCTGATCACGGGCGCGGCGGACGATGATCCGAGCGGCATCGCCACCTATTCCCAGGCGGGTGCGCAGTTCGGATACAGCATGCTGTGGACGGTGCTGTTTACCTACCCCTTGATGGTCGGTATCCAAATGGTCAGCGCGCGGCTCGGCTACATCACGGGCAAAGGCCTGGCCGCGAATGTGAAGGCGGTTTTCCCGCGCCCCGTGCTGTACGGCATCGTGGGACTGCTGCTGGTGGCCAATACGATCAACATCGCGGCCGACATTGCCGCGATGGGGGAAGCGCTGCGTCTTCTGCTGGGCGGCTACGCCCATGTGTACTCGGTGTGCTTCGGTGTCCTATGCCTGGTCCTACAGGTCTACCTGAGCTACGAGACCTATGTTCGCTATTTGAAATGGCTGACCTTGGGGCTGCTGTCATATGCCGCTGTCGTTTTCACCATTCACATACATTGGGGCACCGTCATCAGAGAATTGGTGCTGCCGCGGCTGGTGATGGATCACAACACCATTACGATGATCGTGGCGGTTTTTGGCACGACCATCAGTCCCTATCTATTTTTCTGGCAGGCGGCGCAGGAGATGGAAGATCTGCGCGTGGTAAATGCGCGAAACGGCGGTACCTCGATGCTTCCCCACACCTCCGGCGTCGCGCGACGGCAAATGCGGCGCATCCGCTGGGATACCTATGTGGGCATGGGATTTTCAAATCTGATCGCCTTCTTCATCATTTTGAGCACTGCGGCGACACTGCACGTGGCGGGCATCGTGGATATCCAAACCTCGGCGCAGGCGGCGGAAGCGCTGCGGCCCTTGGGCGGCTCGGCCGCATTTCTGTTGTTCAGTCTCGGCATCATCGGCACCGGAATGCTGGCGGTGCCGGTACTGGCCGGTTCCGCCGCCTATGCGGTATCCGAAAGCTTTGACTGGCAGTCAGGCATGAACCGCAAGCTGCCCGAGGCCTTGGGGTTCTACGGTATCATCGGCATCGCAACCATCGGCGGGGTGGCCTTGACCTTCACGCATCTGGATCCTGTGCGGGCACTGGTCTGGAGCGCCGAGATCAATGGCATCATCGCCGTGCCCATCATGGCCATCATGATGCTGCTGGCCTCACGTCAAGACGTGATGGGCGACTTCGTCATCCGGCCGCGATTGCGCCGCCTGGGATGGGTTGCGACGGGGGTGATGGCGGTCACCGTGGTCGCCATGATGAGCACGAGTTAGAAAGCCGGTCCTTGGGACCCTGTAGACTAGGAGGTCCGTGACCGGCCCTATATCAAGAATCGATGCCTCATCCACTGCGGCTGCTGTGACACCACCCGATGAGCGCAGCGACCGCCTGAATACCAAGGCGGCCGGCATCATCGGATTGGCGGTGATGTGCAGCCGCGTTCTCGGCTTGGCGCGAGAGCTGATATTCGCGGCTCTGTTCGGCGGCGGCCGCGCGCTGGATGCCTTCACAGTCGCATTTCGCATTCCCAATCTGCTGCGTGATCTGTTCGCCGAAGGGGCGCTGTCGACCGCTTTTGTCACGACGTTCAGCAAAACGATCGCGCGCGGCGGCGATGAGGCCGCATGGCGACTCGCGAACAAGGTGGCGACCATGACGGCCTTGGTATTGGGTGCGCTGTGCGTCCTCGGCATGGTGTTCTCCGACGCGCTCGTCGGGCTGCTGGCTCCGGGTTTCGATCAGGACAAGGCCGCGTTGACTGCGCACCTCACGCGCATCATGTTTCCCTTCATCCTGCTCGTATCGATTGCGGCCTTGGTGATGGGAATGTTGAACGCCAAGAATGTGTTTGGCGTGCCGGCGATGGCATCGAGCTTTTTCAATATAGGGTCCATCATCGGCGGATTGGTGCTGGGTTACTGGATCGACCCGCATTTCGGGCCGCGTGCCCTGATCGGATTGGCGTTCGCAACGGTCATTGGCGGGGCGCTGCAATTAGCCGTCCAATTGCCGTCGCTGGCGGGTCTCGGATATCGGTTCCGTCCCGACCTGCGCTGGCGCGATGCCGGCGTCAAGGCCGTCTTGATGTTGATGGGACCATCGGTGATCGCGGCGAGTACCACGCAATTCAACGTGCTGATCAATTCCATCTTTGCCTCGGGGCTGGGGGACGGCGCCATTTTTTGGCTTGCGGCCGCATTTCGCCTGATGCAGTTGCCGCTGGGCATATTCGGCGTTGCGCTGGGCACCGTGACGTTGCCGTTGCTGTCGCGGCTGGTGGTGGCGGGACGCATGGATGCGTTTCGCAGCGAGCTGGCGCGCGCGATGCGCTGGGCATTGCTGCTCACGCTGCCCGCAACGGCTGGTCTGATGATGCTGGCCGAGCCGATCATTTCCCTGGTCTATCAGCATGGAAAATTCGATGCCTATCAGGCAGCACAAGCTGCGGGCGCGCTGCGCTTCTATGCGATCGGCCTTGCGGGCTATGCGGGCCTGAAGGTTCTGGTCAATGCGTTTTATGCCCTGGAGAGGCGGAAGACTCCGATGATCGTGAGCTTTCTGGCGGTGGGCCTGAATTTGCTGTTCAACTGGATCTTCACGTTTCGTTTGGGTTGGGGGCACCGCGGTCTGGCTTTCTCCACGGGCTGCATCGCAACATTCAACTTTCTGCTGCTCTATGCACTCATGCAAACGCAGCTCAAGGGCCTCGAATCGCGGCGGCTGTTGTTGCTGCTCGGGAAGCTGGCGGTGGCGTGCGCAGCGCTGGTCGCGGTGTGCGCTGCTTCATCGAGGTGGTTGCTGGCCGACTGGCAGACGCAGGCATTTTTCATCAAACTGGCTGCCCTTCTGGGTACTGTGGCGTTGAGCGTCCTCGTGTTTGCGGGCTGCGGCGTCTTGCTGCACATCGAAGAACTGAAGGAGCTGCGCGACGCGCTCAAGCGGCGGCTGCGCCGTTAGCGGCTGCCGGAATTGCAGCATCGATCTTTGCTGTGAATATGTAACATCGGGCCTCGAATCGCATGTTGTTGGCAGCGCGAGGCCCGGCCAGGATCGGCTATGATAGCGGCGAACGTATCGATTCACCGGAGGGCTGCCATGAAGTTACATCTGCCACTGTCAGTCCGGCCGCTGCTCTTGGCAGGCGCATTGTGCGCAGGCCTTGCCCAAGCCGTACCGGTATCCACTCTCGAGGTTCGAGTCGTCACCGGTGCCCAAGCACTGAGCGCCGGCAGTGATCTGGAGCTGCGCATCTACGAAACAGGCAGGAGCGTGCGACGCCTGCCGCTTGTGCACGGAGAGGCGTGGCTTCCCGACTCCACCCACCTCATCCCGGTCAAGTTGAACGATGCGCTCGATCCACGCAATGTGCAGCGCTTTGCGCTTTACTATCGCGCGAGCAGCCCATTGGCGCCTGCGTGGGAAGTGGTTGCCGCGGATGTTGAGTTGCCCTCGGGCCAAGAACCCCCCGCGCGTCTGCTCAATGCGACTCTGTCGGGCGTGATTTCCCGGCAAGGGGAACTCGCGACGGTCGAACGCGATCGAGCGGCCATGGCTTGTAGCAGCGATGCCGATTGTGATGACCATCGGGCCTGCAACGGCAAAGAACGCTGCGCGCCGCATTCGCCCGGGGCTGATGCGCGCGGGTGCGTCAAGGGTTCCCCCGTCGTGTGTCCCGTCAACCAAGTGTGCGGCGAAGGCGTAGGTTGCCACGGCACCGATGCGCTGAAAAAGTTCACCCCGGATCCTAACGCTCCGAAATCGTGATTGATCTGCGCAGCGATACGGTCACGCGGCCGACGCCGGGCATGCGTGCGGCCATGGCGGCCGCGGAAGTCGGTGATGATGTGTTCGGCGACGATCCGACGGTGAATCGATTGCAAGCGGTCGCCGCCGAACGATTTGGGTTCGAAAGCGCCCTGTTTTTTCCAACCGGTACTCAGAGCAACCTGGCCGCGTTGATGGCGCATTGCGGCCGCGGCGATGAATTTCTCGTGGGGCAGGAAGCGCATACCTATAAATACGAGCAGGGTGGCGCCGCCGTTCTCGGCAGTATCCAACCTCAGCCCTTGGAGCACGAAGCGCACGGCGGGATCGCGCTCGAGCGTATCGCGGGCGCCATCAAGGCGGACGACTACCATTTCGCGCGCACCCGATTGTTGGCGCTGGAAAATACCATTGGAGGCAGAGTGCTGCCGCCGGAATACCAACGCCAAGCGACCGAATTTGCACATTCACGCGGACTCGCCACTCACTTGGACGGCGCACGCATTTTCAATGTCATCGTCAAGCTGAATGTCGACGAGCGCACGGCAGTCGCAGGTTTTGACTCGGTATCGGTTTGCCTGTCCAAAGGGCTTGGAGCGCCCGCCGGATCGATTCTGCTGGGCACGCGCGCCCTGATCGGTGACGCGCGGCGCTGGCGCAAGGCGCTGGGGGGTGGTATGCGCCAGGCCGGAATACTTGCTGCAGCAGGGCTGTATGCGCTGCAGAATCACGTGCAGCGGCTTGCCGAGGATCACGACAATGCCGAATACCTGGCTGCCGGACTGCGCGAGGGCGGTCTGAAGGTATCGGCGCCGCAAACCAACGTCGTTTACCTCGAAGTCGCGGCGGAGCAAATCAAGGGCCTCAAGGCCCATCTCGAGCGCCGCGGTATCATCGCCATGCTCGCTCCTCGAACTCGGTTGATGACTCATATGGATTTGCCGCGCGCGAAAATTGATGCCGTCGTTCGGGCGTTTCGCGAATACCCTCATTGGACGCATTGACCGGCCGGCGACATCGACTAGACCTCGGCGCCGTGAATTTGACGGGTTCGTGATGGCCTGGGGGCTAGGACGCGTCAAGGTAACGAAGAGAGGATAAGTTACCTTGACGCGTCCTAGCCCTCAGGCTTTTCGCGATGGACCGCTCAACATCAACCGGTCATGATCACAGTGCCGATGTACTACCCGCGGCCTCGAAAGGATCGTCTGACGGCATTGAGATCTTGGGCGGTATCGATGTCCAATGACGCCGACGGCAAATCGACGAGCACCCGGCTATCGACGGGCAGCTGCGCTATCAATTCGCGCAGGCCCACGTCGCCGACAACGCCTAGTGCGCGAGGATAGAGCCGGCGCGGCAGAATCAGCGGTGCCGCGCCGGAACGGCCGATGCGCCGGGCGATCACGCGTCGCGGCGTGGCTCGCCAGCGCCGGACCAGCCGTGCCAGCTCGCGAGCTTTCAGATTGGCCATGTCCACCGGCATGATCAGGACCGCGGGCGTGTAGCGTGCCCCGGCGAGGCCGCGACGCACGGAACTGGACAGCCCATGATTGCGCCGCGAATTGGCCACGAATGTCACCTGAATTCCCCTTGCCTGGAGGCGATGGCGCCCGGAATTGCGCCCCACGACGGCAACGATTTTTGCGCATTCAAGAGTGGCGGCCAACTTGAGAGTACTGCGCAAGAGACTCACGCCGTGCACGCGGGCCAGCGCCTTAGGTTGGCCTAAACGTAAGGAAAAGCCGGCGGCAAGCACGATGATCTGCAGCCTCAAGGACGTAACGTTCATTTGATATTATAGGGTTCATGAAAAGCGAGCATGCGAGCCTTCAGCACAGGCCATTTCTAATACCGATCTGGCTGACCGCGATTGCGGCGATTGCGACGTTTGCGATTTTCTGCTTCACAGTGCTCGCCGTCTGGGCATTCTTCACGGCGAATTCCACCACTGTGATTGTCATCCGCCACGCTGAAAAAGATACGGTCAACGCCGTTGATCCGGCGCTGTCCGCGGAGGGAGAGGCGAGGGCGGCACTGCTGGCACGTATGTTCGGAGACGCGAAGGGCATCGGCCGACTGGATGCCATCTATGTCTCTGCCACTTTGCGTAGCCGCTCAACCGCGGCTCCCCTGGCAGGGCGCCTCGGCATCGCTCCCATCGTGGCGGGCGCCGACGATCCGGAGGGACTTGCGCGCCGAGTGCTGCGTGAAAACAGCGGGAAACGGGTAATGGTCATCGGACACGCCAATACGGTGCCCGCAATTGTCGCCGCGCTGTCAGGCAAAAACGGCATCCCAAGCGTGGATGATCAGGATTTCGCGACGATGTATGTCGTGACGGTGCCGAGCATCGGCCGCGCAAACCTGCTGCGATTGAGCTATTGAGGATTCGTCGCGCGCAGCAGAATCGCCTTGCGTACGAAGTCCGCATGCCGTCCGATCATGAAATCGGCCAGCACCACATCGCGAATGCGCCGGCCGCCATCGACTAAATACGATGCCCGGCGAACGCCCAGCCCCAAGGGGCCGTTGACCCCATACATTTTGATGACGGCCTTGTGCTGATCCGACAGCAGCACGAACGGCAGGTTGTATTTGCTGCGAAACTTGGCGTGTGACGCAGGACTCTGCGGGCTGATCCCAACCACGCGTAGGCCGGCGCTCTCGATTTCCGCGTGCAAATCCCTCATATCACAGGCCTGCCGCGTGCACCCCGGGGTGAAGTCCGCAGGATAAAAGTAAAGAACCATGGCGCCCAAGCTCAGCAATTCGGTCAGGGATCGGTCTGTCGACGTCTCGTCCGGAAGCGTGAATTCCGGCGCCCGTTCGCCTGCTTTCAACATGGACTGTTCCTCCTTCGGCTTATTATGCGCGATACTTTGGCAGAACGAAGCTTTGCTGCTAGTATTCTTCGCCCTTTTCGGGGGAGTAGCTCAGTTGGGAGAGCGTCGCGTTCGCAATGCGAAGGTCGAGGGTTCGATCCCCTTCTCCTCCACCAACCCATAGAGGCCGGTTGTCCGTCTCCGGCCTCTTCTTTCTGCCTCGGTAGCTCAGTGGATAGAGCGAGTGCCTCCTAAGCGCTAGGTCGCCGGTTCGATTCCGGCCCGGGGCAAGCCTTTTTCGATAGGGCCTGTCTAATAAAACCCCCGGTTGTCTAATATTGTATGAGACTATGATTAGGACATGGAACGGCCCTCATTTCGCTCCCTCCAACACTTCGATACGCACCACGAGCCGGCGCTTGCTGATCCATTGAGTCAGCGGTCGCTCGACCAATCGATAGCACAGCCAGCCAGCGGCAGCGCTCGCAATAAGGGATGCTGCCATAAGGGCGATCGATGACGCCATGGTGGCTTCAGGAACCAAGCGAACCCAAACGACGCGCAGAGCACCTAGCGTGAAGATGTGCGTCAGGTAAATCGAATAGGACGCATCCCCTAGCGCCATCAAAACCGGGTTCCCGCCACCTCGGCGTGTGTGCTTCCTCATCACCCACAGCCTCCCCATGATCATCCCCGCCCCAAATTCCAACATCCTGACATCAGTGTAGGCCCGCAGCGCGTAATTGCTCGGGTGCAGCACGAATCCCGCCATCACTAGAGTGCAAAGCACTCCCACCATAATCGGCACCCTCCAGTTTCTCCCCACCAATAGCGTCGCCGAAAAAAGAACGTAGAAAAATATTTCATAATTTAGCGACCACCCCTGCAGCAGCACGGGCCGCGCAACCCCCGGCCAGTTAGGCGATTCGTAAGGAACGAAAAACAGACTCTTTGCAATGGCGGCAACGCTGACCTCGGTGGCCCTGAATAATGCTGGCGCCAGCAGCACCAGCGCAGCCATGAATAGCGTCGCCACCCAGTACAGCGGGACAACGCGCCGGATTCGATGTTGCATGAATTCCATCGGCGTTATCGGCTTGTCCCATGTGGTGACAAGCATGATGAAACCAGAGATGGCGAAGAACAGGTCCACGCCGTAGGCGCCCCATGGTGGCACATGAATGAATGTCGACGTCGCCGCCAATTGCCCAAGAGCGTGATGCCACACGACCATCATGGCCGCGAGGCCTCTGAGATATTGAACTTGGCTAATCACGCTGCACCTTCCCTGGTTTTGATCAGATCCCTGTTATTCCTAGCCCAGGCGGTTGTCGGGGTGCGCCTGATTTGACATTGACAGCTGCGGGGTGCGATTTGGGGTACGCTGACAAACCAGCGTCCCAAATATCCCTTTAAAATCCCTCCTTTCGTCTCAGGCTTCGATTCCGGCCCGGGGCACCATCATTTGGCGATGAAATGCGGGATAATCCCAGGTATCAGGTACTGCTGCACGATAACGATCACCACCAGCACCAGCGTCAAAATAATGCTGTGGATGAAGGTACGCGCCAACACCGCGCCTTCCTGGCCTTTCAAGTTGGTCACCGATACGCCGGTCGCAATGTTCTGCGGCGAAATCATCTTGCCGAGAACGCCGCCGGATGAATTGGTCGCGGCAAACAGCAGTGGATTCAAATTCAGCTGTCGTGCAGCGACCACTTGCAGGTTTCCGAACAGAGCGTTGCCGGAGGTATCGCTGCCGGACAGGAACACCGCGATCCATCCGAGAAAGGGGGAAAATAATATGAACCAGTGCCCGGTCGACGATACCGCCAGGCCCAGCGTGTAGGCCAGCCCTGAATAATTCATCACGTAGGCGAGGGCGACGATGAACATCACCGTGACGACGGCTTGCCAGATCTGGCGAACGGTGCGCGCCGCGCATTGCAGGAGTTCGGCGAACGGCAGTCTCACCAGCAGCGCGACAATGAACGCGGCGATGAGAATCGCCGTGCCCGTGGCCAGCGGCTGAAAGGTCCAAACGGCTGCATAAGGCTTGTCGTTGTAAAGTGTGATTGCGACCACCTTGTCCAAATTGGGCCACGGAATGGCGTGCTGTCCCTTCGCCGCCACTTTAAAGAAAGTCCATACGATTACGGTGGCGGTCACGATCAGCCAGGGCATCCAACCCTGCCAGGCGGGCACGTCTTTGGCGATGGGACTTTGTTTGTCCGCGGATGAATGCGCAATCACGAATTCAGGTGCCGGCGCCGGACGCCACACTTGCAGGAACAAGAGCGTCGCGGCGAGCGAGGCGAGCGCGGCGAAAACATCGGTGAGCGTGTAGTCGAGGTAGTTCGATGCGCCAAACTGCGCCAAGCCGAAACTCAAACCGGACACCGCCAATACAGGCCACAGCGACCGTATCGAACGCCACCCGCCGTAGAGCGCCATGACGTAGAAGGGCAGGATCACAGCCATAATGGGCAGCTGGCGGCCGATCATCGCCGCCAGTGCCGGGGCCGGAAGCCCTGTGACCTGGGCCAAAACCGTCACCGGGGTTCCCAGCGCGCCGAAGGCAACCGGCGTCGTGTTGAATATCAATACGAACACAATCGCCTCGAGCGCCGGAAAGCCGCACATGATGAGCAGCGAGGAGGTAATCGCGACGGGCGTGCCGAAGCCGGCAACGCCTTCGAGCAGCGCGCCGAAACAGAAAGCGATCACGATCAGCACGACGCGTCGGTCGTTCGGCAAATGCTTGACGATCCATGCGCGGAAGGCATCAAAGCGGCCGGAGGAGACGGCGATGTTGTAGACGAACAGCGCATTGATCACGATCCACATCACCGGCCAGAGCGCGAACACCGCGCCGTTCGAAGCCGCAGCAAAGGCGGTTTGTACGGGTAAGCCCCACACCGTGATGGCAAAGATCAGACCCACAACGAGGCCGGCCAGAGCGGCTTGCCACGCCGGCCGTCTGAATACTCCGAGCAGTAAGAGGACGGTCGCGATCGGCAGAATCGCCACTAGGAATGACAACGCCAGACTGTCGCCGACCGGTGTCAATAACTGATGGAACATCAAACCCCCTTGCGGCTTGTTACGGCACCGCATTCGATTTCAGCGGATCGTACTCTATTAGCCTTAATTCTGTAACAGGGCAAGGACGATCTGCAAGGCGCCATAAGGTCCGACCGCTGGGCAGTCGCATCACTCGGCGAGGCTCCCGGTGCATAATATTGGGATGAGCGGTTCATTGCGATCCGAATCCCAAGCCGGCGCGTCCCGGGAGCTGCGCCAGCGCGAGCTCGTTGCCGCGCTCGGTCAGGTGCTGCCGCGAGAGATGATCTTGTTTCGTGAGGAGGACACTGCGCCCTTCGAGTGTGATGCGCTCACCGCCTATCGAACCTTGCCGCTGGTGGTCGTGCTGCCGAATACGGAAACTCAAGTCGCCGGGATTCTTAGAATATGTCATGAGCTGAGCGTGCCCATCGTGGCGCGCGGCGCCGGCACCGGATTGTCCGGTGGCGCGACCCCGCATGAGTTCGGCGTTATCTTGTCGCTGGCCAAATTCAACAAGATATTGAACATCGATGCGGCTGCATGCACCGCAGTCGTGCAAGGCGGGGTGCGCAATCTGGCAATCAGCGAGGCTGCGGCGGCTTACGGCCTGTACTACGCTCCCGATCCCAGCAGCCAGATCGCGTGCACCATCGGCGGAAACGTGGCTGAAAATTCCGGCGGCGTGCATTGTCTTAAGTACGGGCTGACGCTGCACAACGTACTGCGAGTTCGTGGATTCATGGTGGACGGCGAGCCGGTGGAATTCGGTTCGCAGGCCCTGGACGCAGCGGGTCTCGATCTTTTGTCGGTCATCGTCGGCAGCGAAGGCATGCTGGCGGTCACCACCGAAGTGACGGTGAAGTTGATCCCCAAGCCGCTCTTGGCCCGCTGCATCATGGCGAGCTTCGGCGATATCGAATCGGCCGGCGCCGCGGTGGCCAGCGTGATCGCCCACGGCATCATTCCGGCGGGGCTGGAAATGATGGACAGGGCAATGACGGCGGCGGTGGATGCGTTCGTGCATGCTGACTACGACCTGGAGGCTGCCGCGATTTTATTGTGCGAAAGCGACGGCACGCCCGAAGAAGTCGAGGAAGAGATCGCGCGCATGGAGCAAGTTCTCAAGGCCGCGGGGGCATCCCGATTTGAGGTGAGCCGCGACGAGGCGCAGCGTCTGAAATTTTGGAGCGGGCGCAAGAACGCCTTTCCCGCTTCCGGCGGCATCAGTCCGGACTACATGTGTATGGATTCCACCATCCCTCGCAGGTGCTTGGCGGAGATGTTGCGGGCAATTCAGCAAATGGAAGTGAAGTACAACCTGCGCTGCGTGAATGTCTTCCACGCAGGTGACGGCAATCTGCATCCGCTGATTCTGTTCGATGCGGAAGATGCGGACCAGATGCGCCGTTGCGAATTGTTCGGCGCGGATATCTTGGAGACCAGCGTGCGCCTTGGAGGGACTGTCACAGGCGAGCACGGCGTGGGCGTTGAAAAACTGAATTCCATGTGCGTTCAGTTCTCAGCCGCTGAACATGCGCAGTTCCTGGGTGTGAAGCGCGCCTTCGACCCGCGCGAGCTGCTGAATCCCGGAAAAGTCATCCCGACCCTGCAGCGGTGCGCAGAGTACGGAAAAATGCATGTTCGCCGCGGCCTGCTGCCGTTCCCAGAGTTGCCAAGATTCTAATGGATACGCAGGATCCGGTTCTGGCGCATCTCGTTGAGCGGGTAGACAGCGCGCTCGCGCGTCAAACGCCGCTGGATATCCGCGGCGGCGGCACAAAGCTATTCTACGGCGGCGTGCCGGCCGGCGAGCCTGTCGATGTAACCGCACTGGCGGGTATAACCAGTTACGAGCCCACCGAATTGGTCGTGACGGCGCGCGCCGGGACTCGCTTAAGCGATTTGGAATCCGCGCTCGAGGAGCATGGTCAGTGCCTGCCGTTCGAGCCGCCGCGCTTTGCGGCGGGCGGGACGCTGGGTGGAATGGTCGCCGCCGGCTTGTCGGGGCCGGCGCGCGCCAGCGTGGGATCGGTGCGCGATCACGTGCTGGGTGTGACCTTACTCAACGGCCGCGCCGAAGTTCTCACGTTCGGCGGGCAAGTTGCCAAAAATGTAGCCGGCTACGACGTGTCGCGGCTGATGGTCGGTGCCTTGGGCATTCTCGGCATCATTTGCGAGGTGTCGCTCAAGGTGTTGCCTGTCAGCACTGCGACCGCGACCCTGCGCTTCGATTGGGATGAATCGCGCGCGCTGGAACAACTCCGCACGTGGGCCGCGCAGCCCTTGCCCATCAACGCCAGCGCATGGCAAGGGGGGCGGTTGCACCTGCGCTTGGCCGGCGCGCGCGCGGCCGTAGAGGCGGCCTGCAAGCGGCTGGGCGGCGAGCCGGTGGAACCGGCGCAGGCCAAAGACTGGTGGACCGGTGTCCGCGATCAAAGCGCTGCATTCTTTTCACTCGATGATGCAAGCTTGGCGCGCGGTGAGTCGGTGTGGCGGCTGTCGGTGCCCGCAATCAGCGGCGCACTGGCGCTTCCGGGTGAGCAGTTCATAGAGTGGAATGGCGCTTTGCGCTGGTGGAAGACCGGGGCCGAAGCGCCGCTGGTTCGCGACGCCGCTACGCGCGCGGGCGGCCACGCCACGCTGATGCGGGGCGCGGATAAATCACAGGGCGTTTTCGCACCATTGAACGAGGTGCTCATGCGCGTCCATCAAGGTTTGAAGCAGGCCTTCGACCCGAAGCGCATTTTCAACCCAGGCCGTTTGTACTCAGGCCTTTGACCACGCATGCGGACGCAACTCTCTCCTGACTTTAGCGAGTCCGCAGACGGCAGGGAGGCGGCCGCCATCATACGCAAATGCGTGCATTGCGGTTTCTGCAATGCGACGTGTCCGACCTACCAATTGCTCGGCGATGAATTGGACGGTCCGCGCGGGCGCATCTATTTGATCAAACAGGTGCTCGAAGGCGCAGAGGTCACCCGCAGCACGCAACAGCATCTGGACCGTTGCCTCACCTGCCTCAATTGCCAGACCACCTGCCCCAGCGGCGTGGAGTATGGTCACTTGTTTGATATCGGCAGAAGGGTTGTCGAGGCAAGGGTCGCGCGTCCTGCCGGTGAAAAAGTCG
>Ga0210406_10004167_pt1 | contig 15617 bp, 11 predicted proteins | sample IncBWC30MmetaG_FD_155454 | JGI IMG/M metagenome (GOLD analysis project Ga0210406, IMG submission 155454) | Forest soil microbial communities from Barre Woods Harvard Forest LTER site, Petersham, Massachusetts, United States - Inc-BW-C-30-M | ecosystem: Environmental > Terrestrial > Soil >... | reverse complement strand
CTCAAAAGCGCACTTCCCGGAGGTTCGGCATCCAGCCGCTGGACTGAGTCGCAGTTCGCAGCGGTTGTGGCAGTGGAAGGGGCCGCCGCCATGGCGATGTCTCGTCAGCTGGCCAAGCAGCTTTCGGGAAGCTACGTCGTCCAGGACGGAGATTTCCAAACTGTGGCTTTGGAAACCAACGCGGGCGTCATCGATTGCAAAGCGCAAGCCGAGCCCTCTACGCTCCAGCGCAGGCTCGAGCAACTCTCCGAGACTCTAGCTCGCGACTAGGATTTCGAGACCGGTCATTTCAGCTCCACTACGGTCGCGCCCGTGCCGCCCTCATTCTGCGCGCCAGGATAAAACTTCTCCACATGCGGATTGGTGGTCAACAGCTCGGCGATCACCTTCCGCAGGATGCCCATGCCGTGGCCATGCACGATGCGGACCCGGTCGACGGAAGCCATGGCGGCGCTGTCGAGGAATTTATCCACCTGCTCGCGGGCTTCTTCGGCGCGCTGTCCAATGACGTTGATCTCGCGATAAGAAACGTCCCAGCGCGGGCCGGGTTCGTACGATACATTCTTGGGAAGCCGAGCGGCTTCGGGCGCGACGGACAGCACTTCCTCGACGTCGCCGGTAGAGACCTGCATCCTCATGAGTCCTGCTTCTACTTCGAGCAGGCCACCCGAGAGTTTGCGCCGCACTCGGGCAGGCTCACGCACGCCCTTCAAGCGTACTCTTGAGCCTTCTTCGATTTTGAGGATGGCCGCGGCCGGCGCACGTTCTCCAAGCACTGTTTCGCGGGCCCGCTCTTCGAGTTCCCGGCGGGTTTTCGCCACCCGCCGCTCGGCCTGTTCCGCAGCTTTGCGCTGCTCCCCGCTGGAGAGAATCTTGTCGATGGTTTCGCGACCCTCGGCTTCAAACTGAGCTATAACTGATTGCAGGCGCTGGTCCATTTCCTTGAGCTTGGCGCTTTCGCGCTGTTGCCACTCTTTGGCCAGCGACTGTTCGCGCGCCGCCAAGGCTTCCCGCTGATCCTGCAATTCCCTTTCGGACTTTGCCAAATTATCCAGGCGCTCGTGCAGCTCGGCTAGAAATCGTTCCATGTCGCGCTCATGCGTCGACATCCGGCTGCGAGCGTCGTCGATCAAATTCTCGCGGATGCCGAGGCGGCTCGCGATCTCGAGCCCGGCAGACTTGCCCGGCGCCCCCAGCCGCAAGACATAAGTAGGCTCCAGAGTCTCCTCGTCAAAACCCATGGAGGCGTTCAACACGCCCGCCGTGGTCGATCCGTAAATCTTGAGCGCGACCAAGTGAGTGGAAGCCAGAGTGAACGCGCCGTTGGAGCGGAAAGTTTCGAGGATCGAGACGCCCAGCGCGCCGCCTTCATCGGGATCAGTAGCGCGGCCCAACTCGTCCAGTAGCACCAGCGATTGGCGAGTCACGGCCTCCAGCATCTCGCGCACGTGAGCGATGTGCGCCGAAAAACTGCTGAGGCTTTGTTCGATGGACTGCTGATCGCCGATGTCGGCCAGTACCTGATCGAAGAGCGGAAACTCGGCTTCAGTGGCGGGCACGGGCAGACCGGACTGAGCCATCAAGGCCAGCAATCCGACGGTTTTCATCGAGACCGTCTTACCGCCGGTGTTCGGTCCGCTGATCAGCAGCGTCCGCTGGTTTTCGTCGAGCTGCAGATTGATGGGGAGGACCTGCTTTCCTTGCCGGCGCAGCACATCTTGCAGCAGTGGATGCCGCGCATGGGTGAGCAGCAGCTTGCGATCAGAGTCCGGACTGAAACGCGGAATGGTGCAGTCGAAGTCGATTGCGAATCCAGCTTTCGCAAACAGCAACTCCAGAGCGCCGATGGAATCGACAGAGGCTTGAATCTCGCCGGCGTGCGCGCGCAGCAGCTCGGTCAATTCGCGCAGGATGCGAAGCACTTCGTTTTGCTCTTCTTCGCGGAGCCGAACCAGCTCGTTGTTCAGATCGATGGTTTCTAGCGGTTCGACGAAGAGCGTGTGGCCACTGCCGCTGGCGCCGTGAATGACGCCGTACACTTTGCGCTGCTGGCCCGCGACTACCGGCACCACGAAGCGATCGTTGCGCAGCGTGATGAACTCTTCTTGCAGAGTGCCGTCGTCGTGATGCGCGCGCAGAAATCGTTCGAGCGATATTTGGATGTGCCTCTGCTGTTTGTCAATATCGCGGCGCAGGCGCTGCAACGCGACACTGGCATCGTCGGCCAAAGAGGCGTCCGGAAGGATCTTGCCGCTGAGGTCACGCAAGATGGACCGAGGATCGAAGATGGCGGCTGCGCGCGCGCCTAGCCGTGGATACTTTCCGGCGGCGACATTGAGCAGCGAGCGTATTTCACCGGCCTGTTCCAGCAGACGCGTGAGTTCCAGAAGCTGCTTGGCTTCCAGCGCCGCGCCCTCGATACGAAGCATGGGAAGACTCGTGGAAATATCGGGAATCGAATCGAAGCGGATTCGAATCGCCGCGCCTCGGGAAGCCGATTGCGGCTGGAGCGTCGCGCGCAAGTAAGCGATCGCCTCGGCGACGTCTGCCAGCGTACTTTCGAGAGGAGCGCGGCTGGAATGCGGCTCCAGCAAATCAAGTTCGTCCCGTCCCAGGCGGCTGTGCACAAAGCGCCCGAGCAACTGGCGTAGGGCTTCGAACTCGAGCAGATCAGCGCTGAAGTTTTGCAAAGGCTCTCTCAACGACGCTCAACGTGCCGTCTGTAAGACGATAATCGCGGAGCTTCTGTTCCGTCACCCATGCGACGCGGCTAACATCACTTGCGGCCAATAACCGGCCGCCCACCGGACGGCACAGATAATCGATCAGCACGTAGTGATATTCAGTCTTTCCATTCGCGTCGGGGATGATGCGCTCGAAAATTTCAAAAACAGAAAGGGGTTCCACTTCAAGCCCGGTCTCTTCCAGGACTTCGCGCCGAATTCCCTGTTCTAGTTTCTCGCCGCATTCGACTATGCCACCCGGCAGCGACCAGTAGCCTTTGAATGGCTCGCCGGCCCGTTCGACAATCAGAAGCTTCCCATTGTCGAAGATGAGAGCACCCACGCCGAGGAACGGGCGCGAGGGATAGCGGCGGCTGTCCGTCTTAATACTGGACACTGCCCTTCACATTCAGGCGCAAGCGGTACACCGATGTTCGCGCGGTGACGTAGAGCGATTCGAAGTCGGCGTCGCCGAAGGCGCAGTTAGAAGGAGTCTCGGGCAAGGGTACGGAGCCAAGCGGTTTGCCTTCGGACGTGTACGCTTCGAGCTTGCCGGCCGCCACGTAAAGATTGCCTTTTTCGTCGACACGAATTCCGTCCGGGACTCCCTCGATTTTGGAAACCAGGACGCGTTCGTTGGATGCCGCACCGTTGTGATCCAGGTCGTAAGCCCGGACGTTGTGTTCGTCTGAGTTCGTCACGTAGAGAATAGCGCCGTTAGGCGAGATGGCGATGCCGTTGGGCCGGCCGCTGGGTTTGGCGATGGGCTCCAGTTCACCACGGCGCGAGAGGTGATAGACGCCGAAGAAATCGAGCTCGCGCGAGTCCTGTTGGTTGCCGAAGGCGGGATCGGTGAAGTAGATCTGGCCGTCTTTTCGCACCACGATATCGTTGGGCGCGTTCAGGCGCTTGCCCTGATATTTTTCGGCGATCACTTCGACTTGGCCCTTTTTGTCGGTGCGCGTGACCCGTCTCAGGTGGCTCTCGCAGGTGTATAGGCGGCCTTGCGCGTCGAAAGTGTTTCCATTTGCGCCGCTGGAATTCGACCTGAAGATGCTCACAGGCTTGCCTGGCTCGAGCTGCAGGATTTTGTTGTTGGGAATATCGCTAAAGACGAGGTAGCCATCGCGCGACCAGGCTGGACCCTCCGTGAAGATATTGCCAGCAGCGACCTTATCGACCTGGACGTCGGTGAAATCCTGCGAGGCGGCCGTGAGGACAAAAGGGAGGATGGCGAAGAGAGATTTCACGTCACCGATCAGGTTAGCAGAAGGGACCATTTCACTCCGATGCCAGACCAGTCGCCGATGTTGTAAACTAGCAGGCACGTAGTTGGTTAGGGGCACAATTTATGAAAACCGCAACCTTGTCATTATGTTTTTTGTTATTGGTCTGCGCGAGCGCCGTTCTCGCCCAAGACATTACCGGTAGCATTGCCGGTACGATTCTAGACGCCAGTGGCGCGGGGGTACCCGGCGCGAAAGTTACGATAACCTCGCTCGACCGCAACCAGGTCGTCCGCACTGTCACAACTGATGGCGCAGGCAATTACTCCGCGCCTCTGCTGCCGGTTGGGAAATATTCCGTGAGCGTGGAAGCCCGTGGCTTCAAGAAAGCCACGGAGGCGAACATCACCTTAAACGTGAGCGATAAGTTAACGATGAATCTTAATCTGGAAGTAGGCGACGTGCAGCAGGAGGTGACCGTTCAGGCCGCGCCCATAGCGGTGGAGTTGGAATCGCCGGTGCAGAGCACGATAGTCAATGGCACGCAGATACGCGAGCTGGCGCTGGTCACTCGCAACTACGAGCAACTGGTGGCGCTGATGCCGGGTGTAAGCTCCTCCGCGGTGGATCAGTTGTATGTGGGCGTGTCGGCCCCTGCCGGAACGGCTGCCACCATCCCTTACGCAATCAATGGGGCGCGCAACTCCGGCAGTTCATGGACTGTCGACGGCGCCGATAACGTAGACCGCGGATCGAATCTCACGTTGTTGAACACGCCGAGCGTGGACGCGATCGACGAGTTCAAGGTGCTGCGCAGCGATTACTCCGCCGAATTCGGCCGCACAGGCGGTGGTATTATCAGCGTGATCACCAAGTCCGGAACGAGCCAGTTTCATGGCGACGCATACGAGTTCGTGCGCAACAACGATTTCGCCGCCAATAATTTTCTGAACAATGCCAACCGGCTGAACCTGGGGGCAAATGGCACTGCCCAAGTGCCGGCCTTGCACTACAATAATTTCGGCTGGACTCTGGGCGGACCGGTCTTCATTCCTCACGTTTACGGCAAAGATAAGAACAAGACATTCTTCTTCTTCTCCCAGGAGTTTCGACGAGTCATCACGTATTCGTCGCCAGTGGGAGTCGTTCCAACAGCGGCCGAGATGACCGGAAGCTTCCCGCACCCAATCTGCGCCTCGTATACTGGCAGCACCTGCAATCAGGTCACCCAGCAGATCACCAATATTGATCCGGTAGCACAGCAGTACATCAAGGACATCTTCTCGAAAGTGCCGCTGCCCACGGGCACCAATACGCTGGCCTCACTTTTTCGCAACACGTACAACTTCGAGCAGGAGCTGGCCAGAGTGGACCATACGTTCAATGACAAGCTCCGCGTATTCGTGCGCTACCTGCGAGATGACATTCCAACCATTGAGCCCGGAGGGCTGTTTACGGGCGACGTCATTCCTGGCGTCGGAACCACCAGCACCGATGCTCCCGCCCACAACTGGGTTGCTCACGCGGTTTCCGCACTCTCGCCCACCTGGCTGAATGAAGCGGGCTTCGATTACTCCTACGGCGCTATCATCAGCAACCCGACTGGCTTTATGGCCGCGACCAACTCGCCGGATATTAAGGTGCCTCTACCCTTCGCTGTGACCCTGAACCAGGTTCCGAACATGAGCTTTACCGGTGGAAGCAGCCTGGCGACCTATGGCCCATATCGCGATTTCAATCGCAATTACGCTTTCTTCGATAACCTAACCAAGATTCATGGAGCACATACGTTTAAGTTCGGCTTCACTTACAACTACTACCAGAAGAACGAGAATAACGGTCTGTCTAATGCCGGGGCCTTCGCTTTTACTTCTGCAACCTCGACCACACCCGCCGGCGGCGCATCGCTCTTCGAGCAGGCCTTTGCGAATTTCCTGACCGGCAATGTGGCCACTTTCACGCAGTTGTCCAAGGATATAGCACCGGACGTTCGAGCACAGCAATGGGAATTGTACGCGCAGGATGATTGGCGCGCGAGGCCAAATCTCACCCTCAACATAGGCCTGAGGTATTCGATGTTCCGCCAACCGATCGATAGCAACAACGAGTTGACTACGTTCGATCCCTCGCTTTACAAGGCGGCTAATGCGGCTCAGTTGACGTCGGCCGGCCTTTTGGCCAACACCAACGCGCTTTCGTATCTGAATGGCATCAGTATTAACGGCAGTACCTCTCCTTTCGGGAGCAAAGTGGCACGGGAAAACAGCGGGAACTTTGCGCCGCGCGTTGGGTTCGCCTGGGATCCCTTCAAAAAGGGAAAGACATCTGTTCGCGGCGGCTATGGAATCTCCTATGACGCGACGCTCTTTGGAATCTACGAGCAAAATATTTTCAATAACCCGCCTTACGTGGATTCGGTTAGTATTCCGAACACAACGCTCGATAATCCCGGCGGCGGCACCGCGAGCGTACAGAATTCGCCCAAGGCGCTGCGCGGCACGGCGCCCGCTTGGAACACGCCCTATTCACAGCAGTGGAGCTTGGAAATTCAGCACCAGTTCACGCCGTCAACACTTCTGAGTGCCGGTTATGTCGGCACCAAAGGCACGCATCTGCTGGGGATTGTCGACATCAATTCGGTTTTCCCTGGTCTGGCCTATACATCCGGCCTGGTGCCCGCCGGCACGACTCTTACTTCAGCGAACGAGACCGTCCTGAACATCCTGCGGCCGTACCAGGGCTACAATGCCATTAACCAGATCGAGCCTTGGTTCAACTCCAACTACAATTCCTTGCAGGTCTACGGTCAAAAACACTTTCGTGGCAACTCATTGATCGCGTTTTCCTATACCTGGTCCAAGAACTTGACCGACAATCAGAGCGATCGTTCTAACGCCCCTCAAAATGCCTACAATGCGCACGAAGGCGAGTATGGCCTGGCCACACTGGACCGCCGGCATGTCTTCACGGCGGATTTCGTGTACGACCTGCCGTTTTTCACGGCACAAAAAGGCCTGGTGGGCAAGACCTTGGGTGGCTGGGAGGTCTCTGGAGTTCTTTACTTCAACACCGGGACGCCGAATACCATCACCACATTGGCCGGTACCGACCCTTCCGGGCTGGGTATTTTGGGAGCGAGCGCTGCCAGCCCACGCCCCAATATGGTGTGCGATCCGAACCAGAACGCCCCCCATACCCGTTTTCAGTGGTTTAATGCGTCTTGTTTCTCGAACGTCCCCACCGGCGTGCATTTACCGGGAAATGCGGGGCGCGGTGTAGCCGCGGGACCTGGCTTTGAACGCGTGGATCTGGCGATATTCAAGAACGTCACCTTCAAAGAACGAATCCGCTTCCAGTTGCGCGGCGAGGCGACTAACGCGTTCAATCATGCGAATCCTAACGGCTTTGGGTCATTGGGACTGGGCAGCTCGCTATTCGACCAAATCACTACCTATCGCGATCCGCGAATTATTCAGCTAGGGGCGAAATTCTACTTCTGAGGACTGTTTTCGCGGTCTTACTGCTGGGCCTGCTCGCTGCGCACGCTGAGACACCGGCGTTGCGCGATCCGAAGAATGCGCTTTGGAGCGAGCGGGCTCCCGATGTTTATCGCGTCCGGGTCGACACCAGCAAAGGCCCGGTGGTGTTGGAAGTGACCCGTGCGCTGGCGCCCCGCGGCGCGGATCGCTTCTATCACTTGGTTGAAACCGGCTTCTATGACGACTCGCGGTTTTTCCGCGTCATTGGCGGACGGTTCGCGCAATTCGGCATCCCCGGTAACTCCGCGATTGCCGGCGTCTGGAGAAACCTGCGATTTCCCGACGATCAGGTACGCGCCAGCAATGTACGAGGCACTTTCGCCTATGCCATGACCGGGCCCGGCGCCCGTACCACTCAGATCTATATCAACACCAGCGATCAACTGCAGCAGGATGCCCAGGGTTTCGCGCCCTTCGGTCTGGTTATTGAGGGGATGGACGTAGTGGACAAACTTTATAGCGGCTATGGCGAGCGGTCGGGGAGCGGGATGCGCGCGGGCAAGCAGGCACGGCTATTCGAGGAGGGCAATGCTTATCTCGATCGTGAGTTTCCACTGCTCGATAGGTTAATTCGCGCCCGGATCATTCACCGGTAAGTGGGAAGAATTGGCGGGGACGACGGCTCGAACCCGCGACCTCCGACGTGATAGATTTGCGTTCAGGCTTCGTCAAATCATCGCCATAAAATGCCCCAAAACAACACATTTAGTTCACGCCTGCTTTCACGCGCCAATTTGCCACCAAAATGTTTTTACCCAATTGATTCGTGTCCTTCTCCCGCACGTGAGTTTGGCCCGAAAGGTGGAGTGATTTGAGGGCGACCCAATGGTGGAGTCGATCATCCGCAGCCACAATAGCACGAATCGTCGGCGGGCCAGATCCCAGGGATCGCGTCTTGGGGCCACGCGCCGTGTCCACAGTTGATCTCAACTGGCACGTGCGGTTAGGTGGAAACTCAGTCGGTGAACGACGCGCCGAACTTCAAAAGGCCAGGCGACCAAAACGTTCTTACCCACTGATTCCGACCCTGGTTTGGCGTTGAGAACTGGATGGAGACTGCTAAGCAAATGGCGCGTTCAGTTTTCTGTAGCGTCTGGGTGGGTATTTGGGTGGGCGGACCTCGCGGTCGTGGACGGCGCTGTTCGTAAGGCCCCCCACGTTTTCGAGCCAGGAATCCATTCCCCGCTCTTGAAGGTTGCTTGATCTCCTGTCGACACACAGGCAATCAGGATCATTCTGGCCCAGAGGATCATTAGGCTGAGCGTGCGCACTCTGGTCGTTATTCAGCCGGAGCACTCTTAGAGCAGTACTAGAAAGGAATGGGGATTGTCGTCGTCATCTGGGCGGGGCTAGGACGGTGTTACGGCATGTCGATGCTGTCTCCGGATAGTCAATGGTGAAGTGGAGCCCTCGGCTCTCTTTGCGGGCTAGGGCAGAGCGGACTATCAGATCGGCGACCACGGCGAGATTGCGCAACTCGAGCAAATCTTTGGTGACGCGGAAACTTCCGTAGTACTCGGCGATCTCACGCTGCAGAAGGCGTACTCGATGTTGCGCCCGCTTAAGCCGCTTCGTGGATCGCACGATGCCGACGTAATCCCACATGAAGCGCCGCAATTCATCCCAGTTGTGGGACACCACCACTTCTTCATCGGAATTGATGACCCAGCTCTCATCCCACGCTGGAATCGCTGGCGGCGGGGCGATATCCGGCAACCGGCTTACGATGTCGCGGGCGGCGGCCGCTCCGAAGACCAGACATTCGAGGAGCGAGTTCGACGCCAGCCGATTGGCGCCATGTAACCCTGTGAAGGCCACTTCGCCCGTGGCGTAGAGATTTTCGAGATCAGTTCGACCGTGGAGGTCGGTCATGACACCGCCGCAGGTATAATGAGCCGCAGGGACGACCGGAATCGGTTCGCGCGTGATATCGATGCCCAGCTCAAGACACTTGGCATAAATCGTCGGGAAATGCTGCTGAAGAAATGCAGCAGGTTGGTGGGAGATGTCGAGGTAAACGCATTCGTGACCCTCGCGCTTCATCAGGTCATCAATGGCACGAGCGACAATATCGCGTGGAGCCAGCTCGCCGCGCGAATCATAGTCGTCCATGAAACGAGTGCCATTCGGACGGACCAGCCGCCCTCCTTCACCGCGAACCGCTTCGGTGATGAGGAACGATCGCGCCTTGGGATGGAACAAGCAGGTGGGATGAAACTGGCTGAACTCCATATTCGCCACGCGGCATCCGGTGCGCCATGCCATTGCGATTCCATCACCGGTGGATCCTTCGGGGTTGGTGGAGTACAGATATGCTCGGCTGGCTCCGCCGGTGGCCAAAACCACGGTGCGCGCCGCCAGCGCGATCACCCGCCCAGTGGCCGAGTCAAGCACGTAAGCGCCCACGCAGCGGGGCTTGCGCCCACCCGATTTTGGATGACGGATCAAATCGATGGCAACGTAGTTTTCAAACAGCGCGCCACCGCTCTCACCAAGCCGCGTGATGAGCGCCGTCTCCACCGCTCGTCCGGTGGCATCCGCTGAATGGACGATCCGGCGATGCGAATGCCCGCCTTCCCGGCCGAGTTGATACTCGCCGGTATTGGGATCGCGGTCGAAGCTCACTCCTTCAGCAGCAAGCCAATCGATCGCTTCCCGCGCGCGCTCAGCGACGAAGCGGACCGTAACCGGATCGCACAGTCCTGCCCCGGCATCCATGGTGTCTGCTATATGCGACTTGAGGCTATCCGCGGAATCGAACACCGCGGCGATTCCGCCCTGGGCCTGAGCGGTGCTGCCGCCTGCTGCCGCGGTCTTGGCGATAACAGCGATCTTCAGCTTCGGATTTAGCTCCAGCGCGCGGAGCACTACCGAAAGGCCCGCCGCGCCAGAACCGAGCACCAGCAAATCGTAGCTATCGCTCGGAGTGCGCGTTGTGACGCGCCGCTTTTCGCTCATGCCGGTTTTAGTTCCAGTCAAGTCCGATGTCGACAGCCGGCGCCGACTGGGTAATCCGTCCCGCGGAGACAAAATCCACTCCCGATTCGGCGATCGAGCGGACGGTTTCGAGCGTGACCCCTCCCGACGCTTCGGTCTTGGCCCGCCGGCCCACCAGCGCGACAGCATGCCGTAACTCGTCGAGGCTCATATTGTCGAGCAGCACCATGTCAACGCCGGCTTCGACTGCTTCGCTCACCTGCGCGAGCGTATCGCACTCCACCTCGGTCGTGACTTTGCCCGGTGCCGCCAACTTAGCTTTGCGCACCGCCTCCGAGATACTTCCGCAGACGGCGATGTGATTGTCCTTGATCAATATGGCGTCGAAGAGTCCCATGCGGTGGTTCTGAGCGCCCCCACAACGGGCTGCATACTTGGACAGCCTGCGCATACCGGGAATGGTCTTGCGCGTGTCGAGCAAAATGCAACCGGTCCCGCGAATTCGTTCGACGTACTCGCGAGTGGCCGTGGCGATCCCAGAGAGGATCTGTAAGAGGTTCAGCGCAGTGCGTTCCGCCGTCAACAGCCCTTGCGCGGGCCCATCGATCTCCACCAGAGTGGCGCCAGCCGGCACTGGATCGCCGTCTGCGATGAGCGCTCGAAAGCTGGCGTCGGGAACTACCGTGAGGAATGTCTCTTCAGCCACGGGCAGCCCAGCAATCACCATGGCATGCCGTGCGCGCATCACACCATGGAAACGTAGGTCTGCGGGAATCACCGCGGACGATGTGATATCTCCGGATCCGACGTCCTCCTCCAATGCGGCTTGAATGACTCGACGGGCATCCTCTATATCCAAACCGGAGGGATGATTCAGTTTCGACGGCATGAGCGAGCAGTCAGTCTCGAACCGCGGAAGCGAGTCTCATAGGTGAAGTCAGCCCGATCGGCACGGATGCCGACATCTCGAGCATTTTCTCCAGCGGCTTGAGAGCCGCCAGACGCAGAGGCTCCGGCAATTCGATTCGCGGCGCGTTGTTGAGTAGAGTTAGATAGATCTTTTCCAGAGTGTTGCGCGCCATGAACGGGCAGTTGGAGCAACTGCAGCCGCCGTCGGCGCCAGGGATGGGAAGGAAGACCTTATCCGGCGCGGCCTTCTCCATCTGATGAATGATGTGCTGCTCTGTGCCGATGATGAACTCCTGGGCCTTCGCGTTCAGCACAAACTCAAGGATCGCGCGCGTCGAGCCGATGTGATCGGCATGGGAGAGAATACCAGCGGGACATTCCGGATGGGCCGCTACCAGCGCATCGGGATGCCGCATCTTGAGCTTGATCAGCTCTCGTTCTGAAAACTGTTCGTGGACGATGCAAGTACCCGGCCACAGCGTCATAGTCCGGCCCGTCTTCTTCTGTAGATAGGCTCCCAAATGCCGATCTGGCGCAAACAAGATGGGCTTATCTTCCGGAAGTTGCCTGATAATCGCTTCCGCGTTCGAGGACGTAACGATCACGTCCGAGAGCGCCTTCACCTCAGCCGAACAGTTGATATAGGTGACGGCGATATGATCGGGGTGGCGATCGCGAAAATGCCGGAAGACTTCGGGACGGCACGAGTCTTCAAGAGAGCAGCCGGCGTCAGCGTCCGGAATCAGCACAGTGCGGGACGGAGCCAGGATTTTGGCGACTTCCCCCATGAAGCGAACCCCGCAAAAAACGATGACGTCGGCCTCCGTAGCGGCGGCCTTGCGCGACAAATCGAGGGAGTCGCCGACGAAATCCGCAATATCTTGGATCTCGCCCTCCTGATAGTAATGGGCGAGAATCACTGCATTGCGTTCACGGCGCAGACGGTCAATGGCAGCGCGAAAGTCCAGGCTGGCTTGCAGACCGCTTTGGCCAACGGAACCGAGGAGAGGAAGTCCAACGCTATCTCTCATTTGAGGGATTATCACCGATGCTGCCCCCCCTTAGTAGATGCTTTAATACTCGAGACGGTTCGATGTTGGACTGTTGACCTATACAGCTTCTCACTTGTCTTCGTTCAATATGATTGCCGGAAAGTGGACTGCCCCGGTTTTTGATGGACTTCCCCGGAAGGGTTGAGCAGATCTCGATGCGCGTGATCCTTTAGGCTCGTTCGCAGTCCGCATTTGTGGGCCCAGAGGCCTCGCCACCTGAACTAAACAAATGGACACCGAAATGCAAGCGAGAACAGTAGGCTCTGACAAAATCATGCTATCAGAAAGACAAATGGAGCTAATCGCGAAGGCGCTGGCCGTTCGGACGTAAGAGCGAAGTGCCGCCTTGGTGGCAGAATAAGTCCCGTAGATTGCAATGCCTTTCTGCTACGCCCCCGAGATCCGCCCATCTTTAGCAGGTCGACGTCATCAACATTGGTTCCAAATGCTACCTCGACAATATGGTCAACGCCCTCGAGAGCAAGCGCCTTCATTCGTTCGCGAAGCTCTTGGTCATTGAGAACCACCTCGTGAGGGCCCGTCGCGCGCTACCGGCTCTTCTGCGGAGGATCGCACCGTACCGATAACGCGCGCTCCGGCATGGCGCGCGAGCTGGACCGCGCACATCCCGACGGCCCCACGCTGATCGCCATGCCAAGCCCCACAGCACAACGAGCGCCGGGAAGAACATCGTCCAGTAGGGCCCGCCGATACCGGCCCGGGTGAATAGCGCAAACCCGGTCGCGGCAATCAACGGGCCAATGACCAAGGGCGTTCTTGCGTCATATCGATCGAGAAGTCCACCCGACCAGCGCGACAACAGAAACATCAACAGGATGAACGGCAGAAGAGCAGCGCCGGCCGGGGTCGGAGTGTACACTCGCACCTGTATCAGGTCGAGCTCTTCATTGCAGCCACCTGTTGATCAGGCCTCCTGCGCACGTGGACGATGCCACGCACTGCACCGATCGGTGTCGGGCCACCTAAGCGGGGGTGCCGGTTCGGGTGAGGCCGGCAGGGCCAATGATCCTTGACAACGGTCGTACAGTGCCGTACCATTCATGTATGAACAATGCTATCGCCTCCGCACTGGTCCAAGCCGCTCACCGCGTCGAGGCGCGCCTGGAGGAGGTGTTAGCGGGCGTGGGGCTATCTATTGCGAAATTTGAGACGCTGTCTGGCTTGGTGAACCAGGACCAACCTATAAGCCTGAGCGAACTGGCCGCGAAGCTCGTCTGCGTGAAGTCCAACGTCACCCAGTTGGTCGACCGTCTCGAAACGGAGGGTCTGGTGAAACGAGCCGATGATCCAGCCGACCGGAGGGCTGTCCGCGCGGAAGTGACAGCGCTCGGACGGAAACGGCAGGCCGCCGGGACGCCGGTGGTCAACGCGGTGCTTCGAGATGTCGCCAACAAGCTGGTCGCAGTTGATTCCCAAAAGCTGAAACGCGCGCTGGACGCCATCCAGTGAGAATTTTTTGCGTCATGTGATTCATGTATGTATTATTCACAGCTGAACGACTCTCTTCAGAAGAGGTCGAGCCGTGTCCGAGATTAGAAAGGCAACAAGAAAACCAGTACAAAGGAGATTCAAATGAACACTTCAAACAACCTGCTCGTGTTGGGTGTAACCGGACAAGTAGGAAAACTTGTCGCAAAGAATTTAAGAAAAAGCGACGCGCAGTTTTCGGTCGGGACGCGAAGGAAAGCGAATCTGGAAGTGCTCGCAGATCAATTTGGGGCATCGCGCTTCATCGATCTCGATGATCCACGAACTTTCGATGAGGCATTAAAAAACGTCTCCGGCATTTTTCTAATAACTGGTTATACGGTTGACATGCTTGTGCAAAGTAAGACGCTAATCGATGCGGCGAGACGTAACGGCGTGAAGCATATAGTGCACTTGGGCGTATTCAGCCGAGAGCATGACTCATACCAGATCGTTTTCTCCTGGCATCAGTTGATTGAAGCATATCTTCGCGATAGCGGCATAGCGTGGACGAATCTGCATCCGAATATGTTCATGCAGAATTTTCTCGCCGGGTGGGTCGTCAAACCCGGTGTGTACAGCGTATTCACTTCGAAGCCGGTTGGGTTTACCGCTTTGGAAGATGTAGCAGAAGCTGCAGCCGTAATTCTCATGGAAGGCCCGGAAAAACACGGTGGAAAGGACTACTGGTTTTCGGCGGACGCACTCGCTCCGGACCAAGTAGCTGAAACTCTCACTGCGGCTACCGGTCACAAGTTCACAGCAGACGTTCGTGGCGTCGAAAGTTTCGCAAAAGGGGTGGGTGGGCCTGGTTCAACATACGAGTCGGGGTACGCAAAGGGCGGACCCCAATTTTTCCGCGAGGTCGAACACGGAAGAATGGCCTACATTGGAATGGTAGTGGACGATACGAAGAAAATTCTGGGTCGCGAACCATTGTTGCTAAAGGATTGGGCGAAGCTACACGCCAATGAGTTATTGGAGATTGCGGGTAGCTAAAACTGTTGAACTATTTCCATCTCAGTTGCAGATCTGCAGAAGGCCTGCAACTGAGTAGGAAATGGCACGCGACCGATATCAGCATTGCGTGCGGCGCAAGGGATGCTCGCTCAGGCGAGATCGCTGCTCTTAGTGCCAGTTTGGGAAACAGAATGCGCAAGTGGCTCGATGTTGCCTACCAGGAGCGTGATTTGGGTCTACCGAGCCTCAAGACCGACTTCCTGCTCGATTCCCTGCGCACCGATCTTCGTCTCATGGTCACGCTAAACTTCTACCTCTACGGCGATCAGGCGGCCGCGGCCGTCGCCCCCGAAACACCGCTCTGGGAAGCATGGATTCAACAACGCTTTCCGGCGCCGACTGAGACGAGTGAGAGTAAATGATCGCGTGGTCATGGGAGTGCACTCCGGGATATCATGAGCCGCAAGGCGGGCAGAATTTGACCCGGTTCACGTTTTGAGTTGCCGGTAGCCCTGACCCCACGGGTCCGACAGTTACTCGGAGCGCAACGCTTGCATAACATCAACGCGCGCCGCGCGTGCCGCGGGCAGCACCGACGCGATAACCGCGACCGCCATCAGTACGAATGCAGAGACCAACACCGGCAATGCGCCCGGCATCTTGATGTCAAGAAAATATCTTCCCGCCAAACGCGCCAGCGCGAACCCGAATGCCGCGCCTGCAAGTACGCCCGCCGCGGCCATCACGGTGCCCTCTGCGATCACGGCTCTGAGGAGTCGGTGC
>Ga0210406_10004165_pt1 | contig 15623 bp, 12 predicted proteins | sample IncBWC30MmetaG_FD_155454 | JGI IMG/M metagenome (GOLD analysis project Ga0210406, IMG submission 155454) | Forest soil microbial communities from Barre Woods Harvard Forest LTER site, Petersham, Massachusetts, United States - Inc-BW-C-30-M | ecosystem: Environmental > Terrestrial > Soil >... | reverse complement strand
GTCTCCTTACGATTTTCACTACGCTGGCCGCGCCCTGCCCCGCCAGCAAACGCCCCTTAAGTTCATTCTCGTAGCCGATGGACGCATACAGAATCGCCCGGTCGAAGAACATACCAGCTGGCTCAGCGGCACTCCCTGCTCAGCCCGTCGCGCTCCCACGTCGCGGTAGCGCAGCTCGATGTCGAAATCGCTCTTGCCCATCAGCCAGTCGCCCAGGTGTCGGTAGATCTCGTACACCGTGGTTTTCAAATCCTCGGCAGGAACCTTGCGGTAGTCCCGGGTGAACTCGGAGGTTTGCACTCTCTGCAGCAGCCCGGTCGCGAGCGCGTCCGAGTGCGTTTCGATCAGACGAACCAATCGGTATGCCAGCATCATGACCCCTAACCCCATCTTTCTTACGTTCTAGTCTCTCCCCCCAAGCGTACGGGGGCCGTGACACGAGGCACTTCAAATGGTGATGGCGATCACAGTCTCCCGCTCCAAGCCCCTCAATCTAAACGTGCTTTGCCGACCGAACGGTCGGACGGAAGCTCCACCAACTTTCAATGCCAGGAAGGCGAACTTATCCTGAACCGGAATCCGACTTCCGGATCTCCCCTTTTCGAAAAAACGGTCTCGGCCGCGGGTCCCCAAGCTGGCTCCTTGCCTTGTTTTGCCTCAGGAGCCTGCCCGAATCCGCGGCCGAAAGTTGTCCAATCATGGAGGTCTTGCGTAACTGTCTCTGCCCCGCTTCGGCGGAGCTGCTTCATGCACCTACGATAAGAAGAACTCTTTCGTCATCGCCGTCCAATCCTGGTCGGGCAGCTGATCAGCCAGGTCATCCGTCGCCACGCCGCCATCTTGCGCCAGCGCGCCGAGCGCCGTGGGCATGCGCCGCTGCAGGCGGCTCGCCGACTCTTCTGTCCACCAGCGCGCCATCGCGCCGCCCAGCAGATTGCGGAAGTTGGTCTTCGCATCCGGCGATTGCACGGTCACCAGCCAGCCCTCGCCGTACGGATCCTTGCGCGCCAGTTCTGGATCGCTCATGGCTGCATCATTAATTTCAACGATGCTGCCTTCGATCGGTGACACCATGTCGACGGAGGCGCCATTGCGATACAGCGTCCAGATCTTCTGCCCCTGGCGAATCCACTTGCCGCGTTGCGGCAGTGCGATCCGCACCAGCTTGCCGGTCAGCTTCGAGGCGAATTCGTCCATGCCGATGCGCACCAGCGTGGGGCTTTCGCCGAGCGCCCAGGTGTGGCCGGGATGATAGCGAAGTTTTTCCGGCACCGAAAATCCGCCCACCAAGCTTGGCGCCAAGCGAGGCTGACCCGCCCGGTCCGAGGCCAACGCCGCCGTGCGGATCGCTACCGGTTTCCGACTGCTGAAATAGTCAATTAAGAGGAACGTGAGGAACGTCAGAAGAACCAGTAGCACCGTCATAAGTCACCTCGCCGAGTCCCGAAGCCGCTTTTGGGGGGAACTCTTCGCTTCTTCATAAAGGCAACTCCAGCGCCAAACTGGGCAACCGTCCACGGAAGTCCTCAGGGCAGGCTACATGTGCCGCCGACTCAAGCTCTTACCTGCCGCCGAGAAAGAGCAGCAGCCCTGGACCGCTGCAAACTTCAACGTTGTTTGTGATGAGAAACACAACACGGAAAATCGACGATCATCGATCTGCGAAACGCAGAAACGGGCAACCGGCAGAGGATCAGCAGCTTAGGACGGCCCCACCGAGATGTTGAGGAATTCAGCAGTGCCTGCAGAGAATCACAACGGTTCTTCTCGGCCGCTAGACGAAAAGTGGACTTCCGCGCCCAATGGGCTAATTCAGAGTGACGACTAAAATCCGCCCATCCGAATGATATCCGCCGCCTGTCGCGTTGCGCGCATCCTGCACAGGACTTGGCGGAAGGTAGTAAGTCAGACTTTTGACTTTCCCTGACTTCTCGAGCGTCGCCCCAATGTTGTCTCGCTCCCCATCCACTGCGGGATCGATCTTGTGGGTCACATTCCCATTGCGTTGATCTTTCTCGAAACCAATATCGTGTGTGCCCGCTCCCACCCAAACGTCCTGCCCATTCCACTGAAAGGGTGCTTTCCAGATCCGGAAGTGATGCCGGCTCGCCACTACCGCGTAAGGTTCCGCCTGCTCGTAACCGTAGTCCTGCACCCGCCCATATAAATAGAGCTCGCTCATGGGCATGGTGAGGTAGGCCTTCTTCTCGTAAGTTTCGAGCGCTGCTTTGAGCACGGACTCTTTTACATCCCGATCCGCAATATGCCAATCCGCAGCAGTCAGTGCGTCCGCGACCTTCACCTGGTTGCCGACGATCACGAAATTCACCATGTCGCCCTGATGCTGGAATTGATCGTTCACCCGGCGCGGCAATCCATCAATATCCTTGCGCAACTGCGCGTCCAAGGGAGTCTTGGAAATCTTATCGGCCGGAATCGATAACGCCGGCACGCCGTTCGCGCCGCCATTCCCAGTCGCCGACGAAGAAGTCGCCCCAGTTGCCGAGCCGCCCACTCCTAACTGACCTGACAACCAGGTCTGCGCCGCTGTTTCGAGTGCGCCCTTCACATCTTTCACCTGATTGTCTGGAGCGGCCGTAGCGCTTCCGGCGCCCGAAGCTGTTTTTGTTCCGGCGGCGGTCGCCGTCGAACCCGCCGCCGGCGTGGTCGCCGCGCTTGCCGCATTGGCACTTGCAGAGCCCAGTGCCACCTTCACCGAAAAGGCTCCTTTGCAAGGCGGATCGCCGGCAGCATTGACTCCCAACCACAAATGCCCCGACTCCTGCACCAGAAGTTGCTGTTTTGCCCCGATGAACCACGCCGGCCCATTTCCCTGCAGGCGCGCCAGGAGCGCTCCCGGAAGTTGATTTGGAATTGGCAGATTCGCTCCCGTCGCCCCACTGACTCCCATGGGATCGCAACCACTCGCACCCGCTGCTGCACTCGCTGTGATGGTAAGTGTCTGCCCCACTTGCAAATCGAGCCCCGTATCAGTCCAGGGTTGGCCCGTGCTCACTGTGAAACTCAGCGTTTGCGAAGCGAGCGGTAACGCGCAGATCAAGCAGCCTGCCGCGATCAAGAGTTTTGCGGAATTTCTCAAAGGGTGGGAAACAGGCATGCTACAACCTCACAGCCAAACTTGCGGAAACCGAAGTTCTGCGGCACGCAGCGACAACAAAAAAGTATACAACTTAGGGCCTGGCACGAGATTGCGCCCCAGGAAGCCAAAAGCCAGCCCAGGAGCAGCTTTCTGCTGCCTCCCGAGCTGGCTTCAAACGTGGCCTGCCACTTCGGCTATTTCTTCAACGTCCGGATCCACTTCACCAGATCCGTAATCTGGTCTGCAGTGAGTTTGCCTTCGTAGCCTGGCATCGGCTTCTTGCCCTTCGCGATGACGCCAGTCAAATCAGCATCCGACATCGCTTGGACATCGGCCCCGCCCAGATCCTTCGTCTTCATCGCCGCATTCCCCTTGCCATCCGCGCCATGGCAAGCCGCGCACTTTGTCTTGTAAACATCCGCGGCGGTATCGGCCGCAAACGTCCAGGTGGAAAACGCAAACGCAACCGCCAGCAACACTAGCGAAGCCCGAACCATCGTCTTCATGCTTCTTTTCCTCCAGTAGTTGAACGAATTAGGTGCATTTGGACGCAAGGGCTCGAGAACCCTCAGAGACTCCTCGCACCCCAGTTCCAGAACTGTCAAATTTGCTACGGATGAGGAGTGTAAGGACTTACACCCAAGCCCGCAATACTTCTCTTTTGCGTTCTTCAGCGGAAAACGCCCCTGCTCCCGCGTGAATTCTCTCAGCGTAACTTCCCGGAAGCGCCCGGCCTGGAGCCGCAAACATTCCCAAGTTGTTGAAATGTCGAAAGAAACTCGAATTCATGTGAGATTCACAGGTTGGCACCCGGACTGCCTTACTGGTACGTGATAGCTCTGTTTCGGAGCGTGCGGCGTGCAACCCACTTTGATGGTGATCGGCCTGAATCATCGTACGGCCCCCATCGCGATTCGCGAGCGCTTCTGGATTAGCGAAACTCGCCGCTACGAAGCGCTCACCAGCCTCTCCCGCGCTGAAGCCATCGAAGAAGTACTCGTCCTGGCAACCTGTAACCGCACCGAGTTCTATCTCTGGACCAACGACGTCACTCTGGCCGACGACTCGGTGCTGCGCTTCCTCACCGCAGAATACGGCCTCTCGCTCTGCGAGTGGCAGCATTTTTACCGGCTCATGGATGAAGCCGCCATCCTCCACATCTTCCGCGTCGCCTCCAGCCTTGATTCCATGATCCCGGGTGAGCTCGAGATCACCGACGGGGTGAAGGCTGCCTGGCACCTCGCGCAGAAACTCGCTGCTACCGGCCGCCAACTCGATACTGTCCTCGAAAAAGCACTCTCCGTCTCGAAGCGCGTTCGCAACGAAACCGCCATTGGCGACTCCACAGTCTCAATCTCTCGCGCCACCGCCGAACTCACCCAGCAAGTTCTCGGCACACTCGAGGAAAGGCACGTTCTTCTCCTCGGCGCAGGCAAGATGACTGAACTGTCAGCACGCTCTCTCATGAGCGCCGGTATCGCCTCCCCCTGTGTCATCAGCCGGACTTACGAGCACGCGCAGGCGCTGGCCACGCAACTCGGCGGCACCACTGCGCGCATAGAAGATCGCTGGCAACAACTGCTTCAGGCCGACATCGTGATCACTTCGACCGGCTGCCCACATACCATCCTGAGCCGAGAAGAAGCCGAGTTACTAAGTCGTGAACGACAGGGCCGGCCCCTTATTCTGGTTGACATCGCGATGCCTCGCGACATCGATCCCGAAGTATGCCATGTACCCGGCATGTGCCTTTACGACCTCGATGACTTAGGTAAGGTAATTCAAGGACATCGCAGCGAGCGCGAAGCTGCCGCCGTTGACGCCGAAGCCATCGTAGTCAGCGAGGAGCACGCCTTCCAAAAGACATTCAGAGCCGAGCGTGTGGTGCCGACCATGGTCGCGCTGCGCAACCGGCTCGAAGAACTTTGCCGGCAAGAACTGGATTCCTTCCAGCACGAATGCGGGCCGTTTTCCCGCAACCAGGACCAGATGTTAAAAGACGTAGCCTCGCGCATTACTCGTAGAATCGCTGGCTCCTTGGCCCGGGAACTCAAGGAATTTCCAGAAGAGGCGGAACAAACGCAGTTAGCTGCAGCAGTGCAGAAACTGTTCCACCTCCCAACGCCAGAAAAGGCGCTTGCCGGCACCAAGCTTCGTGCGAACTCAGCGTCCTAACTCGTGACGTCTTGACGGCATGGCCCATTCATTCGCGCACTTTCCGAATGAGTGGGGGCTGCGAGGGCGCCGACTTCCCGAAGCTCTGGCGCGGCTGCTTCTTGATCTCCACAGGCCATTCCTGAAAATTCACCCGTACCGCTCCGCGCTCTGCATAGGCATACGAACGCAAGCTGCTCCAGCGCCACTGATCCGGTTCCGCCACTAGCCCGCGCCTCACCGGGTTCCGGTGCATGTAGCGCAGCTTTTCAATGCGCTTGCGCTCGCTCCGCACATTGAAGTCATAGAACCGGTCGCTGAAAGCTGACGCATGCGTCAGCGCAACCACACGGGTTGACCGTCGCCGCAGTTGAAGAAAACTGCATCCCCCGTTGCGTCAGGATTTTTGCATTGACAAGGCAGCGACCTTGGCGAAGACTATCCCCAATCGTAGCTCGGTCTGTTCGGCTTCTTCTCCTCCCAAACGGGTTCACACAAGCTGCGGCTCAATCACTGATTTTTTCGACGAGATTTACTTGTCTTTGGAGGGTTTGCCCATGATCCGGTTTCATCGCCCTGTCGTCTTCGCTGCCATACTTTGCCTCAGCTCATTCCCAGTGCTCGCCCAGGATCATGAAACTGACGACGCCGGACCTCGCGAACGCCAGGAGTGGTTTTACCATCAGCGCGCCTTCCCGAATAAAGTCACGCCTCCCGGAGCCCGCCTCAATGCCTTCCGGCACACACAAAGAATGATGCTGCAGGAGGCCGCCGCCGGCCTTGCCTCAACGGCTACCTCTTGGACGCTCGTCGGCCCCAAGCCCACTATCTTCCCGCCTGACTTCGGGATCACTTTCACGCCCACTTCTGGCCGCATCTCCGCAGTCGCCGCTGACTCCACCGACTCTACCGGCAACACGGTCTACCTGGGAGGAGCAGAAGGCGGCATCTGGAAGACCACGAATGGCGGCACCAGCTGGACCCCCCTCACCGACAACCAGTTCTCGTTGGCCACCGGTGCAGTCGCCATCGACCCCAACAATCACCTCAACATCTACGTAGGCACCGGCGAAGAGAACTTCAGCGGCGACTCCTATTACGGCGGCGGCCTCCTGAAGAGCGCCAACGGCGGCACCACCTGGACGCAGCTCGGTGCCTCCACCTTCGGCGGCCCAGGCGGTTCCTTCATCGGCGGCGTCGCCATCCAGCCCGGCGTTTCCAGCGGCACGCCGGTGATCCTGGTGGCCAGTCAATACTCCAGCAACGCTAACAGTTTCCGCTCCGGCATCTGGCGTTCCGTCGATGGTGGCGCAACCTTCTCCCCGGTCCTCCCCACCACTTCCAGCCAGACGTCCTGGGCCACTTCCGTCTTCTTTGTCAGTAACACGGTTGCCTACGCTTCGATCGGCTATCTCTTCGGCGACGCCTCCAATGGCGTCTACAAATCGACCGACGCTGGTAAAACCTGGAACCCCGCCAACGGCAGCGGCTCCACCGCGCTTACTTCCGGACTCAACGCTGGCCGCATTACACTCGTCGGCGCTCCTTCGAGCGCCGCCACCCTCTACGCCTCCATTCAAAGTCCAATCACCTTTGGTCTCGGCGGCATGTTCAAGTCGACCGACAGCGGAGCCACCTGGCACGCCATCACCACGCCCCTCGGAACCGGCGGCGGCGGAAGCACCAACGACTTCTGCACCGGCCAGTGCTGGTATGACATGGCGCTGGGCGTCAGTCCGACCAACGCCAATCTCATCTATGCCGGAGGCTCTTTCAACTACGGCGCAGGCAACGGCGGCATCTACATGTCGACCAACGGTGGCACCAGTTGGAACTCCGTGAACCCCGGCTCCGCTGGTGTCGGCATTCATCCTGACTTCCACGCCATCACCTTCGCACCCGGCAACAAGCTCTACATCGGCGACGACGGCGGCATCTGGTCCACATCCAATATCGGCACCACCAGCGTGACCTGGAACAACCTGAACAGCACTCTCGCGGTCACCGAGTTTTATCCCGGGCTCGCCGTCAGCGCGACAAACATCAACATTGCGCTCGACGGTACCCAGGACAACGGCATGCAGCTCTACTCCGGCAACATAAAATGGAACGCGGTCGACACCAACTTCTGCGGCGACGGTTCGTGGGCCGCCATCAATCCCACCAACGCCTCCATTATGTATGCCAGCTGCTCCGAAAACGGAACCTACGCCACCAAGTCCACCAACGGCGGCTCCAGCTTCTCGGGCATTGATTCCACCATCAATCACTCCGAGCCGTCGCTGTTTGTGGCGCCCCTCGTGATGGATCCGAAAAATCCGAACACCCTCTACGTTGGCACCGATCATGTCTGGCGGACCACTACTGGCGCCGATGCCTGGTCGGAGATCTCACCCTCTCTTAGCGGCTCAACCAGTGGCTTTGACGCGGTTACCTCGATCGCCGTATCCCCCACGAGTTCGACCACCATCTATGCCGGCACTGGCAATGGCCGACTCTGGTTCACCACCACCAACGGCACCACCTGGACCGAAATCACTACCGGCATTCCCCCGCGCTCCATTACCATGGTGCAGGGCGACCCCAAGAAGACCGGCACCTTCTATGCCACCTTCTCCGGCTTCAGCGGATTTAGCGGCGATACCAAAGGCCACGTATTCCGCTGCACCACCGCTAGCCTCGCTTGTGTGGATATCAGCTCCAATCTGCCCAACATTCCGGCCGACGACATCGTGCCCGACCCGGATATCGCGAACACCATCTTTCTCGCCACGGACACCGGAGTCTTCAAGACCACCAACGGCGGCACCAGCTGGACCACTTTCTCGACCGGCTTGCCGAACGTCGTGGTCGTCGGCATGAAGCTGCAGCGCGCCGCCCGCACTCTGCGCCTCGTCACGCACGGCCGCAGCAGCTGGGATCGTCTCGTGCCCATCGCTGATCTCGCCATTACCGGAAAGGAATCTCCCAACCCGGTGAAAGCTGGCGCCCAGCTCACTTACACCTACACCGTCACCAATAAAGGCCCGAACTCTGCCAGCGGCGCAAAGTTCTCCGACGTCGTCCCGACCGGCACTACGTTCGTGAGCGCCAGCCCAACGGTTGGCACTTGCACAACTCCGGCCGTAGGCGGGACGGGCACCATCACCTGCACCCTCGGCACGCTGGCCAACGCGGCCACCGCCACCGTAACCGTGGTCGTCAAAGACACCGCTGCCGCCGGCAGCGTCATCACCAACAAAGCGACCGTCACCCGCACAACGCCGGATCCGGTTGGCGCCAATAACTCCGTCACTTTGACCACAAACGTGAACTAACTGCGGACCAGGAAGCGGCGGATGGCGGGTGGCCCACTCAAGCCCGACGTTGGCTTGAGTAGGGTTTGCCACGTGGGCGAGCGGCCCACACGTTCTCCTAATTTTTGATGAATCGAGGTTTTGCAGAGCGCGGTACGAAGCTCACTTCGTACCGGGTGCCGTGCCCTGGCGAGCTTTTTCTGCCGCTTCTCGGGCTCGCAAGCTGGCCATCGTCGCTGCCGACGGATCTTTCCGATTCTTGTTCTTGTTCCGCCGCTTGGATTTCGTGCTGTAGTGATTCTGAGCCATGTGAAGCCTTTCTGACTAGGATTGATCCGCCTCTTCCATTCTATTTCATGCAGTACCGATACCCCTATTTGCGTGCGTTCGCGTGCCTCCTGGGACAATCCCTTCCCAAGCCCGCACCACAACCCTCGAACTCCTCAGCCGCACGCTACAAACCTCGAATACCAGGCCGTTTGCTAGTTACTAAAGGCAGCTTGCACTTTGACCACTCGTTCACTCTTTCCGCCCGGACTCATGGGTGAAGCTTTCGCCGCCGATTCGGCTTACCTTAGAGGCTCGGCGACGCCCGCCGCGGTTGGGCTTGGCGTCAGACAATCGCTGGGACAGGGCAGTCCATATGCAAAGCTCATCCTCCTCCGCTTCGCTCCGGCGCAGTTCCCGCGTGCCGGCTTCGATTCCAATTCTGGTGACCAGTCTCGACCCCCACTCGCAGTTCTCTGAAGTTTGCGAGACCCTGGTGGTCAATGCGCACGGATGCGCCATGCGCTCCTCCGCGAAACTCGATGCTGGCGTGGTTGTGCACTTTCACAGCAAAGACGGCCGCGAGACGACCGCCAGAGTCGTAAGCTGCCGGCGCCTGCATCCCGAACAGCCGGGGTGGCAGCTGGGCGCGCGCCTCGATCGCCCGCAGAATTTCTGGGGATTGCACACGTTCCCGCAGGATTGGCCGCAATTCAAGTCTGGCGACGACCGCTCGATCGAGACGCTTCCAGTGAAGTCGCCTACGAAGAATTTTCGCTCGATTCGGCCGCCCGCCGAGAAAATTCCTGCCTCGTTAAAGTCGATGCTCGACCAACTTCAAAGGCAGGTAGCGGAGGAGCGGCTGCAGTCCATCGTCGCCGAAGCCGTCCGGCCAGTCTTCGTCGAAATGGCCGAGATGCGCGAGCGACTCTCCCAATCCAAAGAACGCAGCAAGTTCGAGGTCTCGCTGTCGCACATCCCGCCTGAGCTCCAGTTGCTGATCGGGGAGCGCCTGCGGAAGGAACTCGAGCCGCTCGTGACGGACGAGGCCCGCTCGCAATCGGCCGCGCTACTTGCATCGGCCAAGAGCGCCATCGACAAGAGGACGAGCGACAGCCACACCGAATTCCGCGTGAAAATTTCCGAAGACTTGCGCGCTGTTGAGAAGCGTGTTCAGTCCGTTTCAGCAGAGACGGTGGAGACACTGCAGAATCATCTGCGTCGTCAAACGGGCGAGTTTCACGAGCACGTGACCGGTGCCGGCCATCGCCTCAAGCAGCTCAACGAAGGGTTGTTGGAAACGCAGCAGCAGCGCATCGCCGAGCTTTGGGATGCGCATCGTCGCGAACTCGAGCAGGCCCGGGTCGCGCTCGCCTCGGATTCGGCGAAGCTCCAGGCGCAGGTGGCGGACCTCGATGCGCGCATCGCCCGCCTGAACGAATCGGCAATGGCCTTGGAATCTGGGCTGGACGCACGGCTGTCGAAGTTGTCCAGCAATGTGGTCAGCAGTACCCGCGAGCAGTTAGAAAGTACCGTCGAGGCGTTGCTCGAGGAACTGAAAGCCCAAAGTGTTCAGCAACTCGAAGCGGATTTGGAAGAAGCACGGGTCCGGCAGGAAAAAATCCGGGAAGGCATCGAAAACGCGATCTCCGAATCGATGTGGCTGCACGAAGCGGGAATGCTCAAAGCCTTCGAGGCCAATGTCGATGAAGTTGCCCGAAAGTCAGTCGAGCGCTACAAGACCGCACTGGCCAGCGGCTTCCAGTCGCTCATGCAGAATCTTGGAACGCATTTCCAGATGGAGAACGACGAGACGGGCCCCAAAGCGTCCTGGCAGGATGACAAAACGGACGCATGATGCGTCATTAGATCGAGGCGCTTCGGGTGTGAAGTCGATCGAGTGCCGCCGCGTCAGAGACGGACCCATTCTATTCATTCAGCACGCCTGATTCTTCCCGGGCGCCTGGACATCCTCGACTTACCCGTCAACCAACTTACTTGTTCGGAGCTCCGCGCCCGGCGCGCAGATCGCCGCCCGCAACTGGCGGAATCGCCAGCAGTCCCGTCCTGCGCATGGTGCCCCAATCGTAGGCGAAGGCACTCCCACAGATCAGACAAACCTGGTAGTCCTGCCCGTTGCTGGCACTGTGCGGCCATGAGAATTGGTGGGGACAAAGCTTTTCCAGAAACCGCTCGAGGAGGGGGGCCGACATACTGATCTTGCTCCTTCAAAGTGAAAACGCGTGGATGGCCACGCGCGTGATCGGCCAGAATTCACATCGCTCAGATCGGTGGCTGGTGTTGACGCTTACAGTAGCACGATTACCTCGAAGCCCATTGCAACCTTGGTGCACAGCGAGGCGCGCAATGGGCCACCCTCAGGTCGCATTACCCCACGTGAGCGTCCGCCGACCCATCGCGCTCCGGACAACGTCCCGGCTGTCCCAGGGTTCCCCCCTTAAGGTGCGCAGAGCGTTTCTGAGGACGTTGTCAACGGGTTTCCGTAGTCATCACTTTCTGAACAATCTTCCAGGTTCCGCTAACCCTTAGACATAGCAACATATCAGTCATGTAACGTGGCGGAATCTGCAATTTCAACTGCAAAAGCGCGAGATCTTTAACAACGTCTATTGACACGATCTCATCGTGCCGCTCCAAGCCCAGTTGTTTCGGAGCTTTCATGTTTCGGACCGCTGCCAGCCACATCTCAATCGGTGTCACGCTCACGTTGCCGTCGTCGCCGACTTTTGTCACGGAGCTCGAGGGACAAAATACAGATGCGAACTTGATGGCATCCATTTCATAGGCAGCGTCGAAATAAGTCTGTGCGATAGCAACCAAAGCAGCGATATCAGTATCCATAGAACTCCTTTTCTTTGTGGTCTTCTCCATCTCAGCGCCCAACCAGCTTCTGATGGTGCTCGGGAGAGCGGGCACCTTGCACCGGAATGTTCTGCGGCTGCTATCTCCAGATTGGCGAACATCACTTGAACTGAGATCCACAGTTTTATGGGCCAATATAGGCCAAAGCGGCTCATGAGACTAGAGCTTTCCAATGGCATGGAGTCATGAGTAATATTCATGAATCATGAAGAACGAACTGAACGAACTCGCTGCCTTTGCGGCCGTTGCCAGTGAGCGAAGCTTTACACGAGCTGCTTTAAGACTGGGCGTGTCTCAGTCTGCCCTGAGCCACACAATCCGGGGACTCGAGCAACGACTCGAATTGCAACTCCTAGCTCGAACAACCCGGAGCGTCTCACCAACCGCTGCAGGGGCTACCCTTTTGAAAGGCCTGTCTCCGGCACTTGAACAGATTGATCGCGCCCTAAATGAAGCGCGCAGCGTCCGGGACCGTCCCGCGGGACACCTTCGAATCGTGATGTCACGGTCAGCAGTGGGTATGGTGCTTTTGCCGAGGCTCACAGCGTTTGCTGAGGCATACCCAGACGTGGTTCTTGACGTTGTTACTGTCACCGGCCCTGTAGACCTGGTTGCGGGCGAGTTCGATGCCGGTATTCAGATCGGAGAGTTTATTCAAAAGGACATGATCGCCGTGCGGGTCACGCAGGATCTGCGGTTGGCAGTGGTGGGATCACCCAGCTATTTCGCGTCGCGAAGCATTCCCAAGACGCCAAAGGATCTGAATGATCATCGATGCATAGGCCTCCGTCTTCCAGGAGGTCCGTATCGGTGGGAGTTCGAGAAAGGACGAAAGGCGGTCACGGTCGGCGTGAACGGCCCACTCATAGTCGACGATACCAACCTGGTGATTCAGGCGGCACTCGCTGGACTTGGCCTGGGACTCGCGTATGAAGAGCAGGTCGCCGAGCACCTCGCGAAGCGTCGTCTTATCCGCGTGCTGGAGGACTGGTCGCCGCCATTTCCCGGCTTCTTCATGTATTACCCCGGTCGTAAGCACCAGCCTGCAGCTCTCTCTGCGCTAGTGCACGCGCTGCGACTTTCTGGAAACCGGGAACAGACGCGACACCCCTGATCTTTCACGGGTAAGAAATCCTAAGACGATTTTGCAAAAACTTGCCTCGCGATTAGCGGCTGGGGGTTGAATCGGACGACGCCGGCGACGTGCTCTCTTCCTCTTCGCCGTGCATGAAGCCAAATTTCTTCAGCTTGTAGCGCAGCGCGTCGCGGCTGATGTCGAGCAGGCGCGCGGCTTGCGTCTGGTTGCCCGACGACTGCCGCATCGCGATCTCAACCATTGCGCGCTCGACTTCTTCGAGTGATGTTCCGCCTTCAGGAATGTAAAGCCTCGGCAGCATGCGCCCATTCGCCAGCATTTGGCCCGAGTCGACCGGAGCGGTGCGTTCGAACACGGTCCGGCCTCCGGTTTCTGCGACTGAGAAGGGCAGGTACATCGGGCGAAGCATCTGCTCTTCTTCCAAAATCATCGCGCGTTCGATGGTGTTCTTGAGCTCGCGCACGTTACCCGGCCAGCTGTGGTTGAGCAGCAGGCGGCGCGTCTCTTCGGTGATGCCGCGCACATTCTTTTTGAACTTGCGGTTGTAGCGATCAATGAACGATTCGATCAGCGGCTGCACGTCCTCCTTGCGCTCACGCAGCGGCGGAATAAAAATCGCGATGATCGCGAGCCGATAGTAGAGATCCTGCCGGAACTGAGTTTCGCGCACTGCTTTCTCGAGATCGCGATTCGAGGCAGCGATGACGCGCACATCTACCTGCATGTCGCGCACGCCGCCGACGCGGCGGATGACCTGGTCTTCGAGCACGCGCAGCAACTTGGCCTGAAGCAGCGGAGACAGCTCGCCGATCTCGTCAAGAAAGAGCGTGCCCCCATCAGCCGCTTCGAACAGGCCTTTCTTCATCTGCTTCGCGTCGGTGAAGGCGCCTTTTTCGTGGCCGAAGAGCTCGGCCTCCATCAGCGTCTCGGGAATCGCGGAGCAATTGATGGCGACGAACGGCTTATCTTGACGGCGGCTCTCGTAGTGAATGGCTTTCGCGATGAGATCTTTGCCAGTGCCGCTCTCGCCTTGAATCAGAATCGTGGTCGCTTCGCTGGCGGCAACCTTGCGCACGAAGCTCATCAGCTCAACCATCTTGGCCGAGATGCCGACTACGTTGTGGTAGCCGGAGCGGCGATGCATCTCGCCGCGCAGCGACTGCACTTCGGTACGCAGGCGCGTAGCCTCGAGCGCATTCTTGATCGCCACTTCGAGCTCATCGAAGTCGAGCGGCTTGCCGACGAAGTCGTACGCGCCGCGCTTGAGGGCGATCTTGATGTCATCGAGCTGCGGGTCGGCGGTGATCATGATGACGGCGCGCGCGTCGCCGTTCTTCTTGAGCTGCTCAAGCACGTCGAGGCCGCTCATGTCGGGCAGACGCACATCGAGCAGCACCAGGTCGGGGGACTCGTGCTGGGCGAGCTTCAGGGCGGGCTCGCCGGCTTCGGCCTCGGCGACGTGGTAGCCCCATTCTTCGCACTTCTGGCGCAGCGACCAGCGAACGAGGCGTTCGTCATCAACGATCAGGATCTTATCGGCGGGCATGTGGCAAAGGTTTATTGTAACGCACAGAGCCAAACGGGCTTGCCGTCGAGGTTTCCTAGACTTATATATCGTGAGACGATATTCTGTAAGCCGCCAGCAAAGATCGGGAAGGCGGGCACGCTCATCCGACGACGCGTCCGGCTTCGCGCTCAGTGCAACTTCTCGTATTCCGCCTTGGCCTGCTTCAGAATTGGGATATCTGGATCGGCATCCTTCCAGAGGGTGAGGAAATCCTGATAGGCAGCCTTGGCTTTCGTGCTATCTCCCGACAATGCGAAGGCTCTCCCGGATTGGAGGCGCGCCGCTGCGCCAATCGGATCACTGACGACGATCCCGGGATGATCGAGAATTTTTTGGAACTCCGCGGCGGCTTCGGCACCCCGGTGCGCCGCCATATACGCCTGCCCGCGCAGATAGACCGGATAGAGGGCGCCGAAGAAACCATGGTAGCTGCTGGGGGGAGCTGCCAGTTCCGTGGGAGAAGCGATTTGCAGTATCTCGATCGCCTCGGCTGGCTCGCTGCGATTCAGGGCGAGAAATGCGCGAAGCGTGGGCAGGTAACTGAATCGGACTGAGGTGTCCTCTGGGAAGCGGCTTTCGAGATCATTCGCGAGGGCCTGCGAGTGGGAAGAATCTCCGGAAAGGGCGAGGGCAAAGGCGGCGCCATATTCAATTTCACGGTCTTTTGAAAGCTGAAGTGCTGCGCTCGCATTCTGCCGCGCGGCAGAGGGATTCCCGAAAAAGCCTTCCCGAAGGGCGGCACCGATTTGGAACTGTGCTACGGTTTCCGCCTGGGCCGACTGGAGAGCCAGGTCTGACGCTCGCCGGGACATCCTCCGTGCCTGCTCCAAGTGACCGGTATAGGCCAGCACGAGGGCCTGGTGGTAGTCGATGTCTTCCTCTGCCCGCGATTCACCCTGGGCGCGAGCCACCTCCCTGTCCATGGCTGCCTGGTCCCCCTTTAAGAAGGCGAGATCGAACCGCTGAATCAAGAATTCCGGCATTTCAATTTTGTGGTCTGTGGCACGCTGCAGGGCCTTCTCAGCTTCGGGCAGCCGGCCCAGGTATTGATTACCGAAAGACAGATTGAGGTAGCCGAAAGTAAAGGCGGGATTGAGGGTGATTGAGGCTTCGGCCTCTTCGATGACCTTTTCATACTTGCCGAACGATGGGTAAATAATCCCGGAGAAAAACCCATGGGGAACATACTCGCGAGGGTACGTTTTCGCCCATAGCTCGCAGGTTTCTCGCGCTTTCTCCATGTTGCCGGTAACCTGCATC
>Ga0210406_10004164_pt1 | contig 15623 bp, 11 predicted proteins | sample IncBWC30MmetaG_FD_155454 | JGI IMG/M metagenome (GOLD analysis project Ga0210406, IMG submission 155454) | Forest soil microbial communities from Barre Woods Harvard Forest LTER site, Petersham, Massachusetts, United States - Inc-BW-C-30-M | ecosystem: Environmental > Terrestrial > Soil >... | reverse complement strand
CTGCGTATAGGTCTCGCACACAAGACGGTACGGCCCGAGCGTCGTCGCATCGCCCGCTCCCATCTCCTGCTCATGCGACTGATTGAACGCGCCACCGGCAATCCCGATAAACATCACCACAATGCCAAAGTGAACGATATACCCGCCATATCGCCGCGTGTTCCTGCGCACCAGCAGCACCGTCGAAGCCAGCAGATTCTTTCCCGTCTGCGTCGCCACTACTGAAGCTCCGCGCAGGAACTCCGCCCCAATGGCCGTAATCACGCCCGCCGCCAGCGTAAACGTCACCAGGGAAAACAGCTCAGCCTGCCAGTCATCACCCGCCGCCCACGGCCTGACGCCAACAGCCAGCAGGACCACCAGCGCCACACCCATTGCTATACCCGGCAAAATAAAATTCCGCCGAATCGACCGCAGCGAAGTAGACCGCCAGGCCAGCAGCGGTCCAATCCCCGTCAGAAAGAGCAGAAACAAACCGATCGGCAGGTTCACGCGGTTATAAAACGGCGCACCCATCGTCACCTTTGTGCCCTGCACATACTCGCTCAGCACAGGAAACAGCGTTCCCCACAACACCGTAAAACACGCCGCCAGCAGAATGAGATTGTTGAAGAGAAAGCTGGACTCGCGGCTCACCAGCGACTCCAGCCGATTCTCCGACTTCAGATGATCCCTCTGCTTGAAGAAGGTGAACAGACAAACCGCAAACACAATCAGGATGAACCCGTAAAACCAATCGCCAATCGCAGACTGCGCAAAGGCATGCACGGAGCTTACGATCCCCGACCGCGTCAGCAGCGTCCCCAGAATCGTCAGCATGAACGTCGAGAAGATCAGCCAGACATTCCAGCTCTTCATCATCCCGCGCTTCTCCTGCATCATCACCGAGTGCAGAAACGCCGTCCCTGTCAGCCACGGCATCAGGCTCGCATTCTCCACCGGGTCCCAACCCCAATAGCCGCCCCAGCCCAGCACGCTATAAGCCCAATGCGCGCCTAGAAAGATCCCGCAGGTCAAAAACAGCCAGGTCACCATCGTCCAGCGCCGCGTAATGTGGATCCACTTCTCCCCTGGATACCGCATCATCAGCGCACCCAGCGCAAACGCAAATGGGACAGAAAATCCGACGTAGCCCAGATAAAGCATAGGCGGATGGATCACCATCTCCGGATACTGCAGCAGCGGATTCAAGCCAAACCCATCCTGCGCCACCGGCCCCGGCTGAATCGCGAACGGCGGCGCCGCAAAGTTCAGCAGGAGTAAAAAGAAGACCTGTATCCCTGCCAGAATCGTCGAAGCAAACGCCGTCAGCCGCACATCTACCTTGTGCCGCATCCGCAGCACAAACCCATAGGCACTCAGCAGCCACGCCCACAGCAGCAGCGAGCCCTCCTGCCCCGACCACAGCGCAGAAAACTTGTAAGCCGTACTCAAATCCCGATTGGTGTGATGAAGAATGTAGGAGACCGAATAATCATTCGTGAACGAAGCCCACACCAGAGCGAACGCCGCGCAGCTCAACGCAATAAAACTCGAAATTCCCGCCCGCCGCGCCGTCTCTCCGAGCTTGTCGGACTGCCGGTCCGCACCTGCGGCAACTCCGCGCGTTCGCCACAGCGCCACCCCACCCATTACCAGCGTATAGCCGCTCAACGCCAGCGCCAGTAACAGCGTAAAACTACCAAACTCCGGCATGGGGTGCAGTTGCATGAAGGTCCTCTCCCCATTCTCTCAAGGGCGGCCCCGAACAGCAATCAGACCCAGCAACAATCGCCGTTTACCGGACACAAAGCAAAAAGACAGGAATGGTAAAAACTAGGAGACCGCTGGCCATCGCGAGTCGCGTCCCCCCTCGGCCACCAGCTGCCTCACCGTCTCCAACAGATTGTCCGGAAGCAGCGGCTTCATCCGGAATGTTACATCCAGACCCGCATATTCGTCTTCGGCCTCTTCCAAACCGCTGATCACCAGCACCGGCAGCCTCGAATGCGTCTGCCGCAGAGATCGCACGAAGTCCGCGCCACTCATCCCCGGCATCAGGTGGTCAGTAATCACCAGCCCGATCTCCTCGGCGAGATCTCCGCCCTGAATCTGTTCCAGTGCCCGCGCCGGGTTCAGCGCGGCAATCACAAAGTAGCCGGCACGCTTCAAAATCGTCTGCCGTGTAGCCGCCTGCACAGCGTTGTCGTCGATAAGAAGAATATTGGCGATCATGCGTGAGTTGAACTGCTCCAAGGCAAAAGTTGTCGCAAGGCTCATTCCAGACCCTCTCCCAATCCTTCTCCATTCGTTCCAGATGGAGAGGCGTTATGTCCGTTGGCTCTTAGTGCGATGCACAAATTTTGGTTCGCGTTGGCATCGAACAAAAATTCTTTCAGTGGTATACCGCTCATCCTACACTTCCTCTATCCATCCCCAGCAATCTGAGCAATCCGCGTGCCGATCCAACCATAGCGCATCGATGATTCGCGAATCTGGACGCCAATCTCGAAAGAATGTACAGTTTCCCCAAGTACCATAACGATTTAGCGCACCTCCAAACCAAGCGAACATCAAGGGCCACAGTGAATCTCTCCATCATCGACTGGCTGATCATGCTGGTCTACTTTGTCTTTGTGCTGGGGATTGGCTTTGCCCTGAAGCGCTACATGCGCACCAGCAACGACTTCTTCCTCGCCGGACGCTCCATTCCTGCCTGGGTCTGCGGCCTCGCCTTTATCTCCGCCAACCTCGGCGCCCAGGAAGTCATCGGCATGGGAGCCTCCGGCGCCAAGTACGGCATCATCACCAGCCACTTCTATTGGATCGGCGCCATCCCCGCCATGATCTTCGTCGGCATCTTCATGATGCCCTTCTACTATGGCTCCAAGGCCCGCTCTGTCCCCGAATACCTCCGCCTCCGCTTCGACGAGAAAACCCGGGCCGTCAACGCCTTCTCCTTCGCCATCATGACCGTGCTCAGCTCCGGCATCTCGATGTACGCGATGGCGCTTTTGATCCAGACCCTCGGGCTCCTCCACGGCATCATCCCCGACCCGTATATCTTCCACGTCTCCGTCTTCGTCTCCGCGGTCATCGTCCTCGGCTACATCTTTCTCGGCGGCCTTACCTCTGCCATCTACAACGAAGTTCTCCAATTCTTCCTGATCGTCGCCGGCTTCGCTCCTCTCGTCTGGATAGGCCTGCGCAACGTAGGCGGCTGGCAGGGAATCAAGCAGACTCTGCCTGCCAACATGACCCACTCCTGGCAGGGCATGGCCCACGCCAGCACCAACACACTCGGCGTCGAATGGGTCGGCCTCGCCATGGGCTTGGGCTTCGTCCTCTCCTTCGGCTACTGGTGCACTGACTTCCTCGTCATCCAGCGTGCCATGGCCGCCGACTCCGAAGTCTCCGCCCGCCGCGTCCCTCTCATCGCCGCCATCCCCAAAATGTTCTTCCCCTTCCTTGTCATCCTGCCTGGCCTCATCGCCGTCACGGTCACCAGCCACCTGGCCGGAGCAGGAACTCAAACGATGAGTCGAACCGCACACGTTCCCGGAGAACCAGGAGTCATCACGGAAAGTTTGACGATGACCCCGCAACCGGGCGGAAGCCATCAATTGAGCATTGCTGGGGAACCGCTCGACGACCAGCACCCTCACGGCATCATCCCTGTCAAAACCGACCCCGTAAGCGGCAGAGCTGTCCTCAACGCAGACGGCACTCCCGTCTATAACTACGACCTCGCGATCCCGGTTATGCTCCTCCACTTCTTCCCCACAGGAATCCTCGGCCTCGGCCTGACCGCCCTGCTCGCCAGCTTCATGTCCGGCATGGCCGGCAATGTCACCGCCTTCAACACCGTCTGGACCTACGACATCTATCAGGCCTACATCAACAAGCGCGCCACCGACGCTCACTATCTATGGATGGGCCGAATGGCCACCATAGGAGGCGTTGCCTTATCCATAGGCGCCGCCTACCTCGTGACCAACTTCAACAACATCATGGACGCGCTCCAGCTCGTCTTCTCCATCGTCAACGCTCCGCTCTTCGCCACTTTCCTGCTCGGCATGTTCTGGAAGCGCACCACCGGCCACGCCGCCTTCACCGGCCTGCTCTCCGGCACCGCCGCCGCGCTGATCCACCACGGCCTCACCCTCCCCGCCGACGCTGTCCCCGGCATTCACGGCGGCTGGATCACCGTCGTCCACCACTACCCCAGCGACATGGCGCAAAACTTCTGGACCGCCATCTTCGCCTTCTCGGTCAACCTCATCGTCACCATCGCCATCAGTCTCATCACGACGCCGCGGCCTGAACCCGAACTCGTCGGCCTCGTCTACTCCTTAACCCCGAAGCCCGTCGAGGGCCACCTGAGCTGGTACCAGAAGCCCGCCACTCTAGCCGTCGCCGTCCTCGCCATCCTCATCGTCCTCAACCTCGTCTTCGCTTAACAACGGTTGTCAGTTATCAGTTCTCCGTTCTCAGAACGAAACAGAACAGAACTGAAGCCGACAGCTACAACTGAGAACTGACAACTGAGAACGGACAACTAAATGGGACTCGACATCCGCATCCCCCTCGGCCTGATCTTCCTGCTCATCGGCGGCCTCATGAGCCTCTACGGCTTCTTCACCCGCAACGCCGCTGACATCTACGAAAAATCCATGGGCGTTAATCTCAACCTCACCTGGGGAGCCATCATGTTCGTCTTCGGCCTCATCATGTTCGTTGTAGGCCGGCGCCAGAAGTGGCAGGACGACCCCGTCAACCCCCGCCCCTGGGAGAAAAACACTCCTCCAAGACACTGAGGGCAAAGGAGCCCTTCCCAAGGGGAACCTTTCTCCCAACCCGATCCTCAAATCCCACCGTATCCCTGCAAGTGACGTGATTTCAGCATTTACCACTATCTCCCCCTATCGCATAGTGGAAAACTCCTGCCTTCAGTGTGCAAACATTTTCTCTCCCCCGAGGAGGCATGAACCATCCCAGCCGCCCGCAAGAATCTGCGTTTCCCCAGAAATTCGGACAAACCGGCCTCAATCTTCCTTTGGCCGCCTGGTTGCTAATAACTCAAGCGGAAGAATCACATACAGCAACTAGAGCCACTTGGGAGACCCTATGTCGTTATCGAAACTTTCTCTGCTTGCCGCCGCTGCCGTCCTGACTTTGAGCGGAGTCGCAGCTCACGCTGATTCACTCACTCTGGGAAACGCCGGCCAATCCATGTCCTTTACCTTTTTTGGCAATCACGAAAGTGGAGCCGGTGGAAACTTCAGCCCGTCGTCTGCTGTCATCGGCGGCAAAACCGTTAACTTCGAAGCCGTCTACTGCGTCGACCTCAATCACTTCATCGACGACAACAACTTCTACAACAACGTCCTTTTCACCACCAACGGTGTTGTAAACGGAACCACCGTCAACAACGCAGCCTCGATTGCGTGGCTCATCCTCAACACCACCGTGACCGACGCCACTCAGGCCGCCGGTCTCCAGGCTGCGATATGGGCAACGGAGTACGGCAGCCACTTCTCGCTGGGCAACGGCCAATCTGCAATCGCCAATGACGAAACAACCGACCTCGCCGCTCTCAGCCACGGCACCGTCACCAATTCGCTCATCAGCCAGCTCGACTGGATCACCCCGCCAACCACGGGTGGTCAATGGGAGGACGACGACAGGGTGAAACAGCAGGGCCTCGTCGGTCTGCCCGATCCTCCGGCCGTTCCCGAGCCTGGAACCCTGTCGCTCCTCGGCACCGGCATCCTTGGCGCCGCCGGCCTGCTTCGTCGCCGCATGTCTGCCTAACCTCAACCTGCAGTTGCTCGGTAACGTTTACGTTCTTCTGCACGACTGGCCCCAGCCCTCCGCAAACATGCGAGGGTTGGGGCAATAAACTTTAGCGCCCCACTTCATCGCAGTTCCTTCGTCCCTTCATCATCCACACCCCGGCCCTTGCAATAATGAACTCATGAAGCGACGCGAGATCAAGCAATATGAGTTCGTCCGCAAGATCGGCACCGGCGGCAGCGGGGTCGTCTACCTTGCCAACGACACCCTCCTCCAACGCCCCGTCGTCCTCAAGCTCCTCAAGCGCGGCAACCTCACCACCGAGCAGATGCGCGCCACCCAGCTTCGCGAAGCCCGCCTTGCCTCCGCCATCGACCACCCCAACGTCTGCGCCATCTACGACGTAGGCATCGCCTCCGAAGAAGGCGGCAACGGCGAAGAAGCCTACATCGTCATGCAGTACATCCCCGGCAAGAGCCTCGACAAGCTCATCGCCGAAGGTCCCGCCAGCCTCCAGCTCGTCCTCTCCGCCGGCATCCAAACCTCCGACGGCCTCTCCGCCGCCCACAACCTCGGCATCTTCCACCGCGACCTCAAGCCCGCCAACGTCATGCTCACCGACGGCGGCCTGATCAAGATCCTCGACTTCGGCCTCGCCCGCCGCCTCCGCCCCGACCAGGCCGAGTTCGACCCTGGCGGCCCCGTCAACAAGCGCAAAGTCGGCTCCCCGCAAGCTGTGCCCGGTCCCACCTATACCGCCCGCGGCGGCACCATCGCCTACATGGCGCCAGAGCAGTTCGTCACCGGCCAATCCAGCGTCCAGTCCGACATCTTCGCCCTCGGCCTCATCCTCTACGAGCTCGCCACCGGCCGCCACCCCTTCCACCGTCCTGACGCGCCTGAGGTCCAATCCATTCGCGCCATTCAATACGCCGATCCGCCCTCCATCCGCGAAATAGCCCCCACCCTCCCCGTCGAACTCGAGTCCGTCATCCTCCGCTGCCTGGAAAAGCAACCCTCCGCCCGCTTCAGCTCCGCAGCCGACGTTCGCGAAGCCCTCAAGACCATCATGCGGTCCATGCAACTGGACTCCGTTCTTCTTCCCGCCGACAACGTCTCCCTTCGCCCTTCGCAAGGCCGTCTCCCGCTCGACACTCCCGAAGAAGAGAAGCGCACCACCGGCATCCTCTCCATGCTCGCCGAGCGCTTCCGCGAGTCCGGCACCAACGCCTCGCACAATCAAAACAGCATCGTCGTCCTGCCCTTCGTCAACTTCGGCCCCGCCGACGTAGCGCCGCTCTACGGCTACGCCCTCGCCGACGCCATCGCCACCCGCCTCACCCGCATGTCCACCCTGGTCGTCCGCCCGTCCTCCTCCTTGATGACCATCCCGACGCAGCAGCTCGATCCGCTGAGCGTCGGCAAAAAACTTCTCGTCAACTTCGTCCTCGCCGGCAACTTTCTCCGCTCCGATCAGGGCTTCGACCTCAACTGGCAGCTCCTCGACGTCCCCGGCCAGAGCATCCGCGCCGGAGGCTCCATCAACGTAGCCTCCTTCGATCTTGTCAGCGTCCAATCCGAGATCTGTAACGAAGTCTTCAGCACCCTGCAAGGCTTCGGCGATCTTCAACCCCCGCACGAAAACAACCACCGCGCCGATTCCCTCAGCTCCGATCTCTCCGAGGAGTACCTTCAGGCTCGTGCCGTCCTCTCTGCCTTCATGACCCGCACCGGCAGCCGCGAAGACCTCGACCGCGCCCGCGAGCTCTTCGCCTCCGTCGTCAGCCAGGACGAGAACTACGCCCCCGGCTGGTCCGGCCTTGGGATCACCCATCTCCAGTACGCCCGCCACGGACTCGGCGGTCAGATGCACGTCCTCGAAGCCCGTCGCGCCTTCGACAAGGCATTGGCCCTCGACCCTGGCTCCGTCGAAGCGAACCTCTACCGCGTCTACATGCTTCTCTCCCGCGGAGAAAAGGAGTCCGCCCGCCACGGCATTGAAAATCTTCTTCAGACCGTCGGGAACGACTGGAACGTTCGCATGGTCGCCGGCATCACCCTCCGCATCGACGGCATGTATGAAGAAGCCCTCGACCAGTTCAACGCCTCGCTCCGTATGAACCCCGCCAACGCCGCGATGATCTACAACCACCGCGCCCGCGTTTACCAGTACCAAAATCAGTTGGAACTAGCTGCCGACGAAATCGAAAAGGGCCTGACCCTCGAACCACGCCAGCCCCTCCTGCGCACATCGCTCGGCTACCAGCAGATGCGCACCGGCGATCTCTCGAAGGCCATCGAAACCCTCGAAAACGTAATCCGCGACGACGCCAGCCTCCGCATCGTCTACCCAACGATCGCCCTCTGTTACGCTCAGCTGGGCGACCGCGAAAAGGCCTCCACCTTCATCGTCGACGAAACCCTCTCGGCCGCCGAAGCCGACAGCGAGATGGCCTACCGCCTCGCCACTTACTTCGCCGTGGAGGGCGACGAGTCCGAAGCCCTCCACTGGCTGCGCCGCTCCATTTATCTCGGCAACGAAAACTACCCATGGTTCAGCAAAAACCCTGCCTGGCGCAACCTCAGCGGCCATGGAGACTTTGAACGCATCCTTGAAGACCTGAAGAAGTCCTACCGCCGCAACCAGAAAAACTGGAAGCGCCTGCTCGCCCAGGTCCGCGATTAACGTCTTCACCAACGGGTCATTACCCGCCCCAAACGATGTCATTTCGGCCGAAGCGAAGTGGAGAAATCCGCTTTTCTACCTGCCGCCACCCACCTCATACCGCCGCCCCACCCACTCCGCGTTCACCGTAGCCTCATCCGTCATCCACGGATGCAACTCCCGCACCTTCGTAATCGCAAACGCAAAGCAATTGCTCTGCCGCGGAAACACCTTCGCAAACAACCGCACCAGCGGCAACAACGCCTGCAAAGACCCAGCCACCAGCCGGTTCTTCATCGACCGCATCCGCTCCTTCGGCACGCGCAGGGCAGAGAAGTACCGAAACTCCGCTCGCCCTGCCGGACTGAACGTCCGAATTGTCTTCTCGATCTCTCGCTCCGTCCATCGATAGATAAAGTTCGGCGTAGAGCTATTGCCCACTCCGCCCGCCTTTAACCCGTTGCCCGCCACCGCGGCAATCTCATACTCCTGACCGAACCCCAGCTTCACTCCCATACGCACCAGCCTGGTATCCCGCGGCTCGAACGCCAGCACCCCCACTCTCGCTACCCGGTACATCTCCAGCAACCCGCGATGCGGCGAATGGCAATGGTGCAAACCCTGATGCACCACCACGAAATCGAACGCGCCATCCTCGAAGCCGAGACTCTCCACATCCTGCAGGCTCCACGGGTAGGGAGCAAACTCACTTCCATCTATCCGGGAAGCAAGACGGGAATCAAGATTTGAGATCGTAACCCGGCGAAACCCCAGCCCATGAAAAACATCGCGGTCATAGCCTGCCCCGCAGACCACCAGCACGCTGCTGCCCAGCCCCATCCACCCGTCGTTCAGCAGTCTTCTCAGCGTCTCCGAGTAAAAATCGTCCATCTACCCTAACCCTACCCAACGCTGCAGCCAGGGTCAACGCACGCGCGACGATTTACTGCGCCGTGTGAACAGCGTCCGCACCACCTGGGTTCACCCTGCTGATCGCCGGCCCATTCAACGGCGTCAAAATCATCGGCGCCGTCAGGCTGAACACCAACTTCACATCCTTAGGCAGCGTAGCCTGCCGGTCTTGCTTGAACCAGATCACCGTGCTCACGCCGGCACCAATGCCTGCGCCCACAGCGGCCCCTACTCCGCCTCCAAGCATTGCACCGGTTGCTGCACCGGCTCCAGTCACGCCTCCCATCACCACAAGCGTTTCTTTCACGTTGCCCTTCTTCTTCAACGTCCCTTCGTCCGACACGTTGAAGTCGCTGTTGCCTGTATCGATCACCTGCGCGTGGACTATATAGTGCGTCCCATCCGGCAGCGTCACGTTGCTCGTCTCCAGATGCAACAGCGCCCCGCCCGAGATCCGTTTTCCTCCATGCACCTCCGTCACCCGCCCCTCGAGAATCGATCCCACGGGAATAATCACCTTGCCATCTCTCTCGATCGGCTCCGTCACCTCCGCGGTGAAGCGGCTTCCCGTCACCGTAGACTGTGTCGAGAGCGTACTGATCATCTTCGTCTTCAGCAGCGTCCCTTCCCGCAGCTCACCCGAGCGCTCCGGAACACTCACCACAATCATCGCGTCCTCAGGATTCTCCACCGGCGCAACGTGCGTCGCCACCGGCGCACTCGCCCCTTTTGGCCCGGTATACGGAACATACGGTCCATACACCTCCGTCGGCGCAGGAGCAGGTGTCATCGGTATCGCCGCACTCGGCCTGGGTGTCAACGCAGGCGTCGCCGGCTTCGGCGCCGGCGCCACATCATCACTTGTAATCGGTGCTGGATCAGGGCGCGAAACCCCGCTGGTCTGGGCGAACACAGGGGCAGCAGCAAGAACAAGAGCGGCGGTCGTGATGCGTAACGTCATAGCGGTATCCTCATAAAACAGTTTCGAGTGCTTCTCAAGCAACAGCACACCTGGTTACTAAAAAGGTTAGAACTCCGGCCTCGTCCACGGAGCAAAATCCCCGGCAGGGAATCGACCCTGCTAATAAGCCCTTCAACGCTCCTAAGCGATCGTTTTTCAACCTCTGTCACTTCGACCGGAGCGCTGTGGTGTGGAGAAATCCGCTTCCCTCCGTTGTTAACCCTTGCAGCATTACACCGCTAGTTACCTAGGATTCATACTCCCCAAAGGCGGTATATCCAAACCCTTGCTAAAATTTGTCAGGTGACCTCATCCGACCGAGACCTGGTGCAATCCATCTCCCTCACCGGAGGCCGCACCGTTCCAGTCGATCGTCGCCCAAAGTTAAACGAACGGTTGAACCATCGCGTCGTAGCCCAACATTCCGCAACCTCAAGCCAATCCAAATACAGGAGCAACATGACCGAGATCGTCTCTATTCACGCACGTGAAATCCTCGACTCCCGTGGCAACCCTACCGTCGAAGCCGACGTCCTGCTCGACGGTGGAGCCAAAGGCCGCGCCGCTGTTCCCAGCGGAGCCTCCACCGGCGAGCATGAAGCCGTCGAGCTCCGCGATGGAGACAAGGATCACTATCTCGGCAAAGGAGTCCTGCACGCCGTGGAAAACGTCGAAACCATCCTCGGCCCCGAACTCACCGGCATGGACGCCTCCAACCAGCGCCTCATCGACGCCACCATGATCTCCATCGACGGCACCGAAAACAAATCCAAACTCGGAGCCAACGCCATCCTCGCCGTCTCCATGGCCGTCGCCCGCGCCTCCGCCGAAGCCCTCAAGCTCCCGCTCTACCGCTACCTCGGCGGCGTCAACGCCTGCCTGCTCCCGACGCCCATGATGAACATCCTCAACGGCGGCAGCCACGCGGACTCCAACGTCGACTTTCAGGAGTTCATGGTCATGCCCGTCGGCGCAGAAACCTTCTCCGACGCTCTCCGCTGGGGCACCGAAGTCTTCCACACGCTCAAAGGCGTCCTGAAGAAAAAAGGCTACAACACCGCAGTAGGCGACGAAGGCGGCTTCGCACCCTCGCTCAAATCCAACGAAGAAGCGCTCGAACTCATCATGGAAGCGATCCATCTCGCCGGCTACGACGCTGGAGCAGACATCTCCATCGCTCTCGACCCCGCCTCCAGCGAGTTCTACAACAAAGAAACCGGCAAGTACGTCTTCAAAAAATCCGACAAGCGCGAGCTCTCTTCTGAAGAGATGGCCGCCTTCTGGGAGAACTGGGTCAACAAATACCCCATCGTCAGCATCGAAGACGGCCTAGCCGAAGACGACTGGACCGGCTGGGCTCACCTCACCAAAATCCTCGGCGATAGAGTCCAACTCGTAGGCGACGACCTCTTCGTCACCAACACTCAGCGGCTGCAGCAGGGAATAGAGCAAAAGGTCGCCAACTCGATCCTGATTAAAGTGAACCAGATCGGCACCGTGTCGGAAACCCTCGAAGCGATCGAACTAGCCCGCCGATTCGGCTACACCTCGATCATCAGCCACCGCAGCGGCGAAACCGAAGACACCTTCATCGCCGACCTCGCCGTAGGCACAGGCGCCGGCCAGATCAAAACCGGCTCTGCAAGCCGCACTGACCGCATCGCCAAATACAACCAACTCCTCCGCATCGAAGAAGAGCTAGGCCAATCCGCCGAATTCCTGGGCATAGAATCCGTCAACTTCGGCGAATAACTCAGCGGCTTAAAATAAAAAGAACACCCACGTCCAAAACTCTCGGGCGTGGGGTTTTCTTTTTCCGTCACCATTCTTGCGTCTGCTTAGTGTTTTTGCCTGTCATTCCGCAACGCAGCCGAGCAATCTGCTGTTCCCATTCTCCCACCGCCATCAGTCCGGAACCTGGTCCCCAAAAACCAAGACCGCAACTCCAAACTTCAGCCCAGCCATCCGTCCATCTCCTCACGCTATACTTCGTCATTCAATCCTTCTCCGGAGCCATCCAATGAAGCGCCTCGCCGTCGCCGCGATCCTCGCCTTCTCCTGCCTCTTCCTTAAAGCCCAGACCGCCAAACCAAAGGTTCGAGCCATCACCGCCTTCGTACGCCTCGACCCCAAAAACTACCAGCACCAGCTAGCAGAAGCGCTCATCGTCCTCCACAAGGCCGAGGCCGAATTCAAATCTCAGGGCTACGAGATCGAAACCATCCGCTTCACCACCCAGCCCCTGGCCGACCTAACTGCCGGTCTCACCGAAGACCAGGCCCTCGCCTTCCTCGGCCAACTCGACCAGCTCGCCGTAAAAGAAAAGGTCGCCGCCAACATCGGTCCCGCCATGCTGCACGACACCGACGACCCCGCAACCATGCACCTCCTCGAACGCGCGCTCTCCACCCTGCCTCATCTCAACGCCAGCGCCGTCATCGCCGACGACGCCGGCATCCACTGGAAGACCATCGCCCGCACCAGCGAACTCGTCCAATACGTCGCCGCCCACAGCCCCCACGCGCAAGGCACCTTCAACTTCACCGCCACCGCTATGCTCAAACCCTACGGCCCCTTCTTCCCCGGCTCATGGCACAACGGCCCCGGCGGACAATTCTCCATCGGCTTTGAAGGAGCCAACGTTGTCCGCGACGTCTTCACCAAAGACAAAGGCAACGCCGAGGCCGCAACACTCGACCTCACCGCCGCGCTCACCATCCACGCCAAAGTCGCCGACGCCGTAGGCAACAAAATCGCCGCCGCGACCCACTGGACCTACATGGGTGTCGATCCCACTCCCGCGCCCCTCGGCGACGTCTCCATCGGCGCCGCCATCGAAGCCTTCACCGGCGCACGCTTCGGATCAAGCGGCACCCTCACTGCCTCCCGCATCATCACCGCCGCCGTCAAGGCAGTTCCCGTCAAACAAATCGGCTACTCCGGCCTCATGGTCCCCGTCATGGAAGATAAGCCCCTCGCCCAGCGCTGGGCCGAGTCCGCCTACAACATCGACGATCTCCTCGCCTACTCCTCTGTCTGCGGCACCGGCCTCGACACCATCCCTCTGCCCGGCGACGTCACCCTCGACCAGCTCAGCCGCATCTTCTCCGACGTCGCCTCGCTCGCCATCAAATGGAACAAGCCCCTCTCCGCGCGCCTCCAACCCATCCCCGGCAAAAAGCCTGGCGACCGTACCGACTTCGACGACCCCTTCCTCTTCAACACCACCATTCACCCCTTACCTTGATGGCAAGGGCAGGCATCAACATCGTGCAAAACCGCCGGATTCGATACGCTCTTATGACCGCGATGAAACTAGTCCTGTGCGCCCTCTTGTTGGTGTACCCGTCATTCGCCCAGCAGCCTAACGCAGAGGATTCCCGGTCGCCCGAAATTAAGGCCCTGATGGATGCTGGAGTAGCTTCGCTCGAAGATGCGCATTATGACGAAGCTGTTGCCAATTTCCGCAAGGCAACGCAACTGGAACCTGGCAACGAGAAAGCCCATACGTATCTCGGCACAGCCTACGCTTACCAGGTGGTTCCGAATCTTGAAACTCCTGAAAACCTGCGCACCGCGTCCTCGGCCTTGGCTGAGTTCGACATCGTGCTTAAATCGCACCCGAAGGATCTGACAGCCCTAAAGCAGGAAGCCACCGTCTATCGCCACATCAAACAGTTCGATCAGGCCAAGGCACTCGAAAAACGGGTAATTACGATTGACCCGCACGACGCTGATGCCTTCTATGCCATAGGATTTACGGACTGGATGCAGGCCTACAAGAATGCGGTTGCGATATTGGCTACAGAAGGCCTCACCGACGCTGGAGCCGGCAACCCTAACCTGTCCCGCGCCGGGTGTGACGCATTGATCGCGAAAAACAAAGCTCTTGTGGACGAAGGTATCGCCAGCCTCACCCAGGCCATCGAGCTCAAACCTGACTTTGACGACGCCATGACATACCTGCAGCTCACCTATCGTCGTCACGCGGACTTTCATTGCGGCGACCCGACGGGTATCAGCGCCGACCTCAAACTCGTAGAGGAGTGGACCAAGAGGGCTATGCTAGCGCGCAAAGAAAAAGAAAAAGGCAAAGTGACTCCTTAACCTCGTCCCGCATAAGTCAGAAGGGAACGAGCGGATTCTCCGCAGGCCTCCGAAGCATCTCATTAACCATGCACCTCGCCTCACAAGACCGCCTCTTCGTCCTGACTGGCGCCGGCATCTCTGCTGAAAGCGGCCTTGCGACCTTTCGCGGCAGCGGCGGCCTCTGGAACGGACACCGCGTCGAAGACGTTGCCACCCCCGAAGCCTGGCAAGCCGACCCCGCTCTCGTCTGGCGCTTCTACTCCCAGCGCCGGCGCGACGCTCTCGCGGCACAGCCAAACGCGGCTCATATCGCCCTCGCCAAAATCGAGCAAAGATTAGGCAACCGCTTCTATCTTTGCACGCAAAACGTAGACGACCTCCACGAGCGCGCCGGTTCCCAGCGCATCCACCACATGCATGGCAGCCTCTTCCAATCCCGCTGCACTCGTACCAACGAACCCTTCTCCGACCATTCCTTCTACGAGGACCCCAACGACTCTCCCATCTGCAAAACCTGCCATGCCTCGATCCGCCCGCACATCGTCTGGTTCGGCGAAATCCCACTCGACATGGACGCGATCTACGGCGAACTCAATCGCGCTACCACGCTGCTCGTCGTTGGGACCTCCGGCTCCGTCTATCCCGCCGCCGGCTTCGTCCACATCGCCAATCAGCGCAACATCCGTACCGTCTACGTTGGCCCCGAAGAACCGCTCAACATCGACGCCTTCGACGAAGTCATTCTCGGCACTGCCACCGAAGCCCTTCCCGCACTCTTCGACTGACCAGCAAAAACGCGAGAGACCCCATGACAAATTCGGCGTCGACCACGCGCACGCAAAACTCGAAGACCATCAAGGCTACCCCCGAAGCCGTCTACAACGCATTTACCGATCCCGCCGCGCTCATCGTCTGGCTTCCGCCCGCACAGATGACCGGCGAAATCGACGGCTTCGACGCCCGAGTCGGCGGAGGCTATCGCATGTCGCTCTTCTATCCTTCCTCCGAGCGAGTATTTCGCGGCAAAACCTCGGAACGGCAGGACAGCTTTACCTCGCGTTTCGTAGAACTTGATCCTCCCCGAAAGATCGTCCAGGCAATCAACTTCATCTCTCCCGATCCGGCCTTCGCCGGAGAGATGATCATGGTGGCCACGTTTGAGCCCAGGGATGGCAAGACGAAAGTGACCCTGGTGTGCGAGCACATACCGCCGGGCATACG
>Ga0210406_10004163_pt1 | contig 15623 bp, 11 predicted proteins | sample IncBWC30MmetaG_FD_155454 | JGI IMG/M metagenome (GOLD analysis project Ga0210406, IMG submission 155454) | Forest soil microbial communities from Barre Woods Harvard Forest LTER site, Petersham, Massachusetts, United States - Inc-BW-C-30-M | ecosystem: Environmental > Terrestrial > Soil >... | reverse complement strand
GGTCAAATCCTCGATCGGGCTCGGCATGCTGTTGTGGTCGGGGATCGGGGACACGATCCGGATTTCGCTCTCCGCCGACCCGGTCGAGGAGGTCAAGGCCGGCTTCGAGATCCTGAAGTCGCTGGGCCTGCGGCGGCGCGGCGTCACCGTCATCTCCTGCCCGTCCTGCGCGCGCCAGCAATTCGAGGTCATCAAGACCGTCGAGCGGCTCGAGGAGCGCCTCGCGCACATCACGACCCCCTTGACCCTGTCGGTGATCGGCTGCGTGGTCAACGGCCCGGGCGAAGCGCGCGAGACCGACATCGGCTTCACCGGCGGCGGCAACGGCACCCACCAAGTCTACATCAGCGGCCTCACCGACCACCGCCTCAAAGACGCCGACATCGTCGACCACCTCGTCGAGCTGGTCGAGAAAAAGGCTGCCGAGATCGAAGCAGCGAAGCAGCGGGAAACACAAGCTGAGCTTGCAGGGGCGCAGTAACTATCCAGCCGATCGATCGCCCGATCAGCAGGCTCAAGGCGTAATAGTGATTTGCGGCCTCCCGAAGACACGGCGGCCAAGCGCTACGTCATGAAGCTGTTCTGATCCCCAACTTCGGATGTTGTGAAATAGCTATCTCAGACTTACACGGTCTCGGCGGCGTCGCTGCCAAATTGCAGCGAAGCTGAGGCCTGCACCGAGTAGTGCGATTGACGCCGGCTCGGGCACCGCCGCGACGAGTTCGGTTATCACCACCTCGCCGTTGCCGCTCCAAAAATCGGCGATCAGGATCTGGTCTATGCCGGCGTCGAACGAGCCGCCACCGCCTCCGGGGCCGGCTCCGCCGGCGCTGATAAAACCACCGCCGCCGCCGCTGTAACCGCCGCCGCCTCCAGCGCCGGGGCCTGACCCGCCGCCGCCACCGAAGCCGCCGCCAAAGCTACCACCGGCGAGATCGGGGAACGCGCCGCCGCCGGTGGTGCCGAAAAACGCGATACCGCCGCCGGCGCTGAAAAACCCGCCGCCGCCACCACCGCCAGGGCCAAGAGTACCAGCGCCACCACCGTTGCCATTGATGCCACCGTTTGGTTCCCCGCCGTTTTGGCCGGTAAGACCGCCACCGCCCGGTAGGCCAGTACCCCCAATCCGCCCACCGCCGCCGCCGCCGCCGGCGATCACCAGAGGGGTGTTCCCGGGACCGACGACAAAACTGCCCCCACCCCCGCCTGTGTCGCTACCTGCACCGCCGACGGCAATCTGCAATATCTCGCCTGCGGTCAGGCTGAAATCGCCGCCGATCTCCGCGCCCCGGCCTCCGGGGCCGACAAAAGAGACGGTCCCGCCCTGCGCGCCAAAGGCGAGGATCTGATAAGTGTCGGTAGTTGGCACCGTGAAGTCGACGAGCCTTCCGGAATAGGTGAAGTCGAACGGCGTAGCGCGGGCGGTCGACACTGACGCGGCGAGCCCCAGAAACGCTATCCCGGCCAGCAGCTTCATTTTGTTGATACCCCCACGACGCCAACGCATTTCCTGTATCTGAATTGCGGCAGAAGCTTAGGTCAACAGCGATCGTGTATACTTTCTGAAAAAGAAATGCTGATCCTTGAAAGATAATACTTTTATTGGTTAAAAGCCTTAACGAATTAAGAGAGGGATGCCGTCTCATTCTGGGGCGGCCCCCCGCTTGTAATGACCGCGTACGCCGACTAAAGTCTCACCTATATTAGCAAGGCCCAGCGATATATCGGGCCAAGACATTGTTGTAAGGAGTTACCGAGCGAGTGCTCGACCACATTGGATTTACCGGCGCCTCGCCCGCGCGGATTACGACAACATCGATGCAAAGCACCGGGAGGATGCTGCGGACGCAATTTCGCCGTTGGCGGCCTGCTATGGCTCTTGGCGATTCAACCAACGGAAGAGTTTTTGCTGCTGATTTGCTGCAGCAAGCGTAGGGCGGAACAGTGCAGCCCATTCCGCCACAGCCTGAAGCCGGCGCGCCCCCCGACGGACTACTGGTCTTGTGCTCGCCTTGTCTCCGCCGCTTCGATTCAGAGCCGTTCGCCGGTCTGTTGCGGTTCATCGCTGCCGCCCCTCCCCCCAGGCAGGATATAGCCCGCCGACGACGCACCGATGAAACGACGAATACGGCCAATCCGCCGGGTGCGCCACGAGACCGTGCTTGACTGGGTTGAGATGCGTGTTGTCCATCCGTGCAGTCGAGATCATCGCGGATCGTGTGCTCCCAGTAGCGCCGCTGCCGAAGGCCGCGTTCGCCGCGGCTGGTCATGACCGGTGATCGCAGCGTGCCGATGGAAAACGATTTTGCACACGCGGTCTTGATCTCCCGCTACCGACCGGGAAATTCGCATTGCCCTTGGTAGCGGTCCGCAGACAGTGCATGTGATCGGGCGCGGCAACCCGCCCTAAGATCGCAACAATAAAATTGCCGTAATCTTATCTTATTATCGGGTCGTCTTGCGATGCTGATCGCCTGTGTGCAGGAAAAATGATAGGCACCCAATGCCGCGAAAACGCCGAGGTCCTTGTGCGGGGGGCGACACTCCAGACGCTGCTGTGCGGCAGTTTTGGTGTTGCATAGGTACAATTGCGACGCGAATTCTCGCTGCTGATTTGCTGCAGGAGCAGCAAGCACAATCAATCAACTCGCGTTTAGGTTGCTCTGTGAAAGCGATCGGCTCGACCGATCCGGTCGAGGAGGTCAAGGTCGGCTTCGAGAACCGTCGGCGGCTCAGGATTTCTGCGGGAACGAGATCTCGATGGCTGATAACTGGCTGTAAAAACAGCCAGCCGGTCGGGACCCTATCGCACCCCCGCCGCTCGATAGCTGTCGAAGATCAGGCGGACGGCGTGGGCGCACTCGCTCGCCGGTATCGGCGGAGGGTCGCCGCGGCCGTAGGCTTCCAATGCCTCCCGGATCACCCTCGGGTAACCGGCTTGCCAATCCGCGGGCTGCGGAATGAATTCGTCGCGGCCCGGCGCGAAGAGCTGCAAGCCGCCCGCCGCTTGCCGCAACAGCAGCCGCTCACCGGCCACTTTCTGCTCGCCGTCGGTCTGGTTGGCCGGCCAGGTCGGCATCGTGTAGCCGACTTCGTTGTGAAACAGGATGCCGCTCGGGGTGCGTAGTGTCGCGAGCGCGTAATCTTCGACTTCCCCGCCATGCACCTGCCGGCTGACCACGGCAGAGGCGACCTGCAGCTCCTCGCCGGTGATAAACCGCGCCATGTCGAAGCCGTGTCCGCCGAGGTTCAACAACGCACCGCCTCCGGCGAGCGACTTGTCCGCCATCCAGGGGGAGTCCCACTCGACATAGCGGCGCATCGTCGGACGGATCCCGCGGAAGAAAATGTGCGAAATCTTGCCGAACTCGCGCGCCTCGATCATGCGCTTCACAGTGACTGCCCAGAAGGAATAGCGGGACATGAACGGGACCCCGACCCAGGCGCCCGTGGCGGCGGCGAGACGGGCGAGGCCGGCAACGGTCTCCGGGTCGGTCCCCCACGGCTTTTCCATGACGAACGGCACACCGGCGTCGACAAGAAACCGAAAGATCTCGGGCATGTCGCAATGCCGGCCCAACGCGATGACGAATTCCGGCTTCGTCGCCTCGATCATCTGCCGGTAGTCGGTGAACGGGGTGCCGCCAAACTGTTCGGCGCGCTCCCCGGCGATCTGCGCAGAGCGGTCGGAGACCCCGACGATGTCGCACCCGAGATCCCGCAGAATGCGCAGATACGAGGCGTCATTGACCGAATGCCAATGGCTGACCTCAGTGACGGCGACGCGCTTTGGGATGGTCACGGCGGTCCTCCCGCTAAGGCCTTCATTCGCGTACTCGTGCCAGAAAATCACGCGGCGTGACAATCTCGATGCCAATCCTGCCCCGCTGCGCCAAGACGAGTTTGTCGCTGGTCACCAACGGCGCGTTCGCCGCGGCGCTCAGCGCCGCGAATTTTCGATCATCGGGGTCAGCGATCACGGTGAAGGCGGCTGGATCGGCCGGCCCGGTAAACTCGTCCTCGGGTCGAAAGAGGTCGGCGACCTTCTGCCAATCGAGGCGCGGGATCCGCCGCAAGATCATCTCGGTCTCGCGCCGGGTCGGCTGGTTCCAGATCAGCCGGAATCGCCCTTCGCGGACGCCTTCGAGGATGCGCGCGGAGGCGCTTCTCGGGTTGAAACCTGCCGCCACGAACACGTTGGTATCGATCACGACGCCTTCCATGCGCCCTCCACAAGTGCAATTCTGCATCGGAAAAACGGCGATGATAGCGAAGAGGGGAGAGCGGCTTGGCCATCGATTACGAAAAGCGTGATGGGGTCGCCTACATCACGCTGAACAATCCCGAGAAGGCGAACATCCTCGACAAGCCCACATCGGATGCCATTTCCGCGGCCTGGATCGACCTCTGGGAGGATCGCGATGTCCGTTGCGCGATCCTGACCGGCGCCGGCGACAGGCATTTCTGCGGCGGCCACAATCTGGCCCCGCGGCCAAACATCACCGATGAGGAACGCGAATATCTGCGCACCCAGCGCATCTTCTGGCCGCTCGCCGGCACCGTGCACGGCCAGAAGACCGGGGTCGACGGCCGGATGGGCGACCACTACCCGCGGGTGTGGAAGCCGGTCATCGCGGCGGTCAACGGCTGGGCGGCGGGAGCTGGGCTCTACATTCTCTTATCCTCGACCGATATCCGCATTGCCAGCCGCGAGCACGCCCGCTTCAAATTCGCATTGCTGTCGCAGGGTTGGCTCGGTCACGGACCGGGCGCGAGCCTCTTGATCCGCCAGCTCCGCTACATCGACGCGATGAAGATCCTCTTGACCGACGACCCCTTCGACGCCGAGGAGGCTCTGCGGATCGGTCTCGTCAACGAAGTCGTCCCCCACGCGCAATTGCTGGAGCGAGCCGAGAAGATCGCCCGCCACATCGTGACCTTGCCGCCGGTCGCGGTCCGCATGATGAAGGAGTTCGTGGTCCGCTTCGGCGACCTGCCGACCGACCAGGCCTGGCACGTCCAGAACCTGATCAATTCCTTGCTGATCCAGACCACCACCGACGGTGAGGAGGGCCGCCAAGCCTTCAACGAAAGGCGCCCGCCGGACTTCACCGGCGCCCTGCGCCGCCGCGGCCCAGCCTGGGAAGAACCGTCATCAGAAGATGCGAAGCGCCTCGACGAGGCTTACCGCAGCGGGGAGTTCTAGGGCAGCATCGCTCCCAAACCGCAGGGAAGGGGCTAACGGCCGCGAGGGGCCTCCGATTGTAGTTCGATGAGGCGGTCGGCTAGGCGGTTCAGCTCCCAGTCGCGAGCGAGGGCGGCCGCTTCGGCCCAGGTTGGGGTCTGGTCCGGCAGGGAGGGGAGGGGGGCTGTGGCGTCCATTGTCGCGATCGAGCGGTAGAGGCGCAGCTGTTCGGCCTGGGCTGCGAATTTTCCTTCCGCGAGCGCGGCTTCGAGCGAGCCGTAGCGGCGCAAGAGGTTGGCGGCGGTTTTCGGGCCGATCCCCGGTGCACCGGGGATCTTGTCCGACGAGTCGCCGCGCAGCGCGATGAAGTCGGGCACCTGATGGGGTTCGACGCCGTAGCGTTCGCGCACTTCGGCGGGTCCGATGCGCGCCATCTCGCCGGCGCGCACCGGTTGCAGGATCACAGTCCGCTCCGAGGCGAGCTGGAATGCGTCGCGGTCGCCGCTCGCCACGACCGCGGCGCCGCCACGCCGTTCTTCCTGCGCGACCGCGGCTGCAAGGAAGTCGTCGGCCTCGTATCCCGCGCCCTTGGCGAATGCGAAGCCGCAGGCTTCGACGAATTGCGGCAGCACATCGAGTTGGTCGAGCAGCTCGGCGTCGAAGACGCGCCCGCTCTGGTAGCCTTCGAGCGCGCGGTGCCGGTAGGTCGGCGCGTCGAGCGTGTCCCAGCCGACGAGCACCGCGCGGGGCTCCTCCTGCGCGTAGAGCCGCAGCAGGAAATTGGCGAAGCCGACGATCGCTCCGCCGCCCTTGTTGCCGCGCCGCCGGATCGATTTCGGCAATGCGTGGTAGGAGCGGTGCGCGAACGAGTCGCCATCGACGACGAGCAAAGGCCGGTTCATGGTTGGTCGCGAGCCTTCATATAACCTCTACGCTCTATACGCCACATCGAAGCAACTTCTGCTTTACTCCAACATAAACGATGGTTAAGAATTGGGCTTGCTAGAGGGCTACAAAACAGGAGACTTGCGATGAACAGAAAGGCGGTCGGAGTGGCAATTGCGGTGCCACTCAGCGCGCTGCTGCTATCGGCATGTGTATCGCAACAACAATATGACGCGGTGGTCGCGGAGAACAACCAGCTGAAAGCGCAACTTGCGCAATCGCAAGCGCAGCTCGCGCAATCGCAAGCAGAGCAAAAATTCGTCGAAGCCGGCGATCTGCTCTTCCCGTCAGGCGGCTTTCAGATGGGCCCCGCCGGGCAGGCCGAGATCGCCAATAACGTCGTGCCTCGGCTGAGGGGTCTGCAAAATGCCAAAATCGTCGTGTACGGGTACACCGACAACACTCCGGTAGGTCCCGAGCTGCAGCGCCAGGGAGTCCCCGATAATCTCGTCTTGTCGACCCGGCGGGCAGCTAGCGTCGCAACCTTCCTGGTCTCGCAAGGCATCAACCCCAACATCGTTTCGGCCAAGGGTTTCGGCGACACCCATCCTGTCGCCTCCAATGACACCCCGCAGGGCCGCGCGGCAAACCGCCGTATCGAAATCACCGTGCAGGGTCCCGGCGCGCCCGGAGCGTAAAGCGCGCGCAGAGGACGTCGTCGGTGGCCGCCAAGATCGTTGCGGGCGCGGCCGCCATGCCGCTCGCCGCGCTGGTCTTGGCGGCTTGCGTGTCCCAATCGGCCTATGACGAGCAAGCCTCGCAGCTGGAGCACGCCCAGGCGCAGATTGCCGCCCAGCAGGCAGAGATCGCCAAGATGCAGGCTGAAAACAGATGGGTCATGGCGGGCGACCTCCTGTTCCCCGAGGGCGGCTATGAATTGAGCGCCGCCGGCCAGGTGGCGCTCAGCCAATACGTGCCGCAATTGAAGTCCGTGCAAAACGCCAAACTCGTGGTCTACGGCTTTACCGACAATGCGCCGGTCGGGCCTGCGTTGCAGCGCGCCGGCATTGCTGACAACCTCGATCTGTCGTCCCGCCGAGCCGCAAGCGTCGTCACATTTCTCACGTCGAAGGGGGTCAACCCCAATATCCTGTCGGCCAAGGGATTCGGTGCAACGCACCCGGTTGCACCGAACGACACGCCGCAGGGCAGGGCGCAGAATCGCCGGATCGAAATCGTGCTCGAAGGGTCAGGCGCCTGACGACTTGTTGACGAGTTTTCCAAAATAGTCTGATGCCTATTTTGGCGCAACTGGGGGCTGAATGCTTCTTTACGGCTCCGCTCGCCGGAGGTGTGGCTTTGGTCTGCCTAGGCCGGCCATGCGATTTCGCTCATGGCTCGGCCTCGCGCTCCCGATCTGCTGCGCCGGGTGTCTCGTCGGTCCTGACTTTACTTCGCCTTCGGCTCCCATTGCCGAGAGGTGGATCGAATCGCACGACCCATCGGTTGATACCCGAAATCAGGAATACCGCGACTGGTGGACGGTATTCCACGACCCGGTGCTCAACCGGCTGATCGAGATTGCCTATAACCAGAACCTGACCCTGGTCAGCGCGGGTACCCGAGTGCTCGAAGCGCGCGCCCAGCTCGGGGTGGCAATCGGCGAATTCTATCCGCAGGTGCAGCAGGGCAACGGCTCGGTAACCTACATCCGCCCGAGCCATGCCGATACGACCGAGTTTCCCATAACCGTCACGCGAAACTTCTGGCGCGACTCGCTTGGTCTCACCGTCAATTGGGAATTGGATTTTTGGGGGAAGTTCCGCCGCGCCATCGAGTCCGCCGATGCCTCCTATCTCGCCTCGATCGCCAATTACGACTACGTGCTGGCCACCTTGCTCGGCGATGTCGCCACGACTTATATCGGCATCCGCACCCTACAAACGCAGATCCAGATATCCGAAGAGAATATCGTCAAGCAGAAGAAGGCGCTGGCGATTGCCGAGGCGAAATACCACGGTGGCACCGCGACCAAGCTCGACGTCTACCAGGCCGAAAACGTTCTCGCACAAACGGAGTCGACGATCCCCCAGCTGACCATCCAGCTGAACCAAGGTTTCAACGCGCTGGCCGTGCTGCTCGGCATGGCGCCACAGCCGATGGACCCGCTGCTGAGGGGGTCAAGCGGGATCCCGGTTCCGCCAAAAACCGTCGCGGTCGGCATCCCCGCTGATCTCGTCCGCCGCCGGCCGGATATTCGCGCCGCCGAGCTGGCGGCGATGGCGCAGAGCGCGCAAATCGGCATCGCCGAGGCGAACCTCTATCCGGCATTCAGTCTGACCGGGACCTTTGGCACAGCAGCCAGCAATGTCGGCCGAGGCAAGCTGAAGCGAGTCTTCGAAGGAAGGGGCATCACCTTCGCCTTCGGACCGGCGTTCCAGTGGAACATCCTCAATTACGGGCAGATCACCAATCAGGTCCGCGTCGAGGATGCCGCGCTGCAGACGCTCCTGGTCAATTATCAGAATACGGTGCTGCAAGCGCAGCAGCAGGTCGAGAACGGGCTGACGAGCTTTTTGCAAGGGCGCGAGCAGGTCGATTTCCTGCGGCAGAGCGTCGCCGCAGCGGACGCCGCGGTCGGTATCGCCCTCCTCCAGTATAATCTCGGGACCAGGGATTTCACGACCGTGTTGACCGCGGAGCAGAACCTCTATACGGCGCAGAACAACCTGGCGATGGCGGAAGGCAATGTCTCGGCGGGCTTAGCTTCGGTCTACGAAGCTCTGGGGGGCGGATGGCAGATACGCGCGGATAACGAATTCGTCCCCGCTGCGACGGCGGAGGAAATGAGAAACCGCACCAATTGGGGCGAGCTGTTGCCGCCCCCAGGCGCGCCGCAGCCGCCGGCTCCCGCACTCCCCACGCCGCAAGACGTCAGTCCAAACCCCCGTGCGCCGGAATGGTGAGGTCGCTGTGAGAATATTTCCCGCAACTCCCCGCAGGATTCAGCTCCCTTTGGCTGCCGCCTTGATCGCGGGATTGGCGATCCTAGTGATGACGCCACGCTCACCATCCGGGGTTGTACAGGCGCAGATCTCACAGCAACCATCCCCGCCGGTCCCCGTCGTTCAGCCCAGGACACAAAGCGTCACCGATTACATGGTGGTGACCGGGAATGCTGCCGCTGTGAATGCCGTGAAGCTGGTCGCGCGCGTCGAGGGCTATCTGGACAAGATCCATTACCAAGACGGCCAGTTCGTCAAAAAGGACGACCTCCTCTTCACGATCCAACAAGACCAGTATAAGGATCAGCTGCAGCAGGCTCAGGCCCAAGTGCTCGCCGCACAGGCAGCGCTGATTTATGCAAAGACCGAGCTCGTCCGGTACAGCAAGCTGGTAAAGCAGGATGCGGCGACGCAGACAACGGTCGATGAATACGTTTACAAAAAGGCGAGCGCCGAGGCGCAATTGCTCGGGGCTCAGGCGCAGGTCGCCCTAGCCAAGTTGAACCTGATCTATACCGAGGTCAGGGCACCCTTCGACGGCATCGTCGGGAAGCATCTGATCGATCCCGGCAACGTCGTCGGGGGCGGAGGCCAGCAGAGTGCACTCGCCGAGATTACCCAGCTCGACCCGATCTACGTGGTTGCCAATCTGAGCGAGCAAACCGTATTGAAAGCTCGGCAGAATTTGGGTCAACATCGGCTTACTCTCGCTGATTTGCAGAAGGTACCCGTCGACGTCGAAACTTCCGACAAAACGGGGTTTCCGCTGCAAGGCACCATCGAATATGTTGCGCCTGGGCTCGATCCTCAGACTGGGACGTTGCTTGTGCGCGGCATTCTTCCGAACCCGAATCGGGACTTGCTGCCGGGGTTTTTCGTCAACATCCGCCTGCCGATGGGGAAGGTTGACCGCAGCGCATTGCTGGTGCCCGACCGGGCCTTGCAGGAGGACCAGGGCGGCCGTTACCTGCTCGTCCTGAACAAGGACGACGTCGTCGAGCAGCGCTATGTACAATTGGGCCAACTGATAGGCGCTTCGCGGGTCATCACCTCCGGCCTTAAGCTTGACGACCGGGTCGTCGTCGGCGACCTGTGGCGCGCCAACCCCGGCACCAAGGTAACGCCGCAGCTGACCACATTTGATACGACTTCCGCCGGTTCGCCGGGCACAGCCGCGGGGGGGTCGAAGCCATGATGTCGAAATTCTTCATCGAACATCCGGTACTGGCGAATGTGCTGGCGATCGTGCTGGTTTTGATCGGCGCCCTTTGCCTGTTCCGTCTGCCGGTCGCGCAATATCCCAATATCGTTCCACCGACCGTCCAGGTGATGACCCGTTATCCCGGGGCCAGTGCCCGAACTGTGGTCGACACCATCGCCCTGCCGATCGAATTGCAGGTGAATGGCGCTCCCGGCATGCTCTACATGCAGTCGACCAGCGCGTATGACGGCACCTATGTGCTGACGGTCACCTTTGAGATCGGCTCCGACCCGAATATGGACCAAGTGCTGGTGCAGAACCGGGTGCAGAACGCGATGGCCCAGCTGCCGCAGGCGGCGCAGGCGCAGGGTGTGGCGATCCGGGCGAAATCTCCATCGATCCTGGAGTTCGTGACCCTTAATTCACCGGACGGATCGCGCGACGCCCTCTATATGTGGAATTACGCGACGATCAACCTCGTCAATGAACTGGCGCGTTTGCCCGGTGTTGGCAATGTCACGGTGATGGGATCTGGCGCGTACTCGATGCGGATCTGGATGGATCCGCAAAAATTGTACTCGTTCGGGCTGCAGCCAAAGGACGTAACCGACGCTGTCAAAGAGCAGAGCCAGGAAGTGGCGGCGGGGCAAGTCGGCATGCCGCCGGCCCCGAAAGACCAACAGTTTCAATATACGATCGACATCCTGTCGCGGTTCAACGATCCAAACCAATTTGCCGAAATCGTCGTTAAGGATCAGACCGCCCAAGGCGGCCGCCTCATCAAGGTCAAGGACGTGGCGCGCATCGACCTCGGCGCGCAGACCTATTCGCAGGACTTCAAGCTCGACGGCAAGCCGGCTGCCGGCATCGCCATCTATCAGACACCCGACGCCAATTCCCTGAATGTTGCCGCCGTTGTCGCGGCAAAGATGGAGGAATTGTCTCGCCGATTTCCGCCAGGGCTGCACTACAGCATTCCTTACAACACGACGATCTTCATTCAAAATTCGATCAACGAGGTCTACAAGACATTGTGGCAGGCCGGGGTGCTAGTGCTGATCGTGATTTTGGTCTTTCTGCAGAACTTTCGCGCGACTTTGGTGCCGGCGACGACAGTCCCTGTCACGATTATCGGCGCGTTCGCCGGTATGGCCGCGCTCGGCTACACGGTCAACCTGTCCACGTTGTTTGCGCTCATTTTGGCGATCGGCATCGTTGTCGACGACGCGATTGTCATTGTCGAAGGCGTGTCGAAATATATCGAGCAGGGCATGTCCGGCCACGACGCCGCGGTCAAGGCGATGAATGAACTGTTCGGACCGATCATCGGCATCACTCTGGTGCTGATGGCGGTCTTCCTGCCCTCGGCCTTTGTGCCGGGTCTCAGCGGTCAGATGTTCGCGCAATTTGCGCTAGTCATCGCGGTGACGGCGCTGATCAGCGCCGTCAATGCGGCGACACTCAAGCCGACTCAATGCGCGCTCTGGCTGCGTCCCCCTCCGCCCCTCGAGCAGCGGAACTTCTTCTCACGAGGATTTTCCCGGGGTTTTGAGCGCGTCTATGGCGGGATGGAAAATGCCTATACCGGGTTCATTGGCCGGATGGTGCGCGTCAGCGAACTGACGGTGTTGATCGGCCTGCTTCTGGCGGCTGCTGGCATTTGGGGTATTGCCCGTCTACCAACGGCTTTCATCCCGAATGAAGATCAGGGTTACCTGCTGATCGTCGCGCAATTGCCCGACGGCGCCGCACTCGGCCGCACTACCGCGGCGCTCGACCAGGCGACCAAAATCGCCCAGGACACGCCGGGTGTGGACACTGTGATCGCGATATCGGGCCTGTCGGCTCTCGACAATTTCGCCGACCTCGCTAATGCCGGTGTCAGCTTTGTCGTCCTGAAGCCCTGGGATCAGCGGAGCAAGGCGGCGGGAACGGACATCCTGACAATCGCCGAGCGCCTGCAAAAAGGGCTGAGCGCGGCGCCGGATGGTAGGCTTACTATAGTGCCGCCGCCCCCCATCCAGGGCATCGGTAATGCCGGCGGGCTGCAGATGCAGGTGGAGTTGCTTGGCGGCAGCTTTGATTTTCAGAGGCTGAGTGAGCTCACCGACAAGATCGTCAAGCAGTCCGATAGCGATCCCCGGCTGCAACACGTGCTGACGCCGTTCAGCCCAGGCGCGCCACAGGTCTCGGTGACGGTGGACCGTGATCGGGCCCAAACCCTGCGCGTATCGGTCGGGGATGTGTTCTCGACTCTGACCTCGTATCTAGGATCAACCTACGTCAATCAATTCAATAAATTCGGTCAGGTATTTCAGGTTTATGTGCAGGCCGACTCGCAGTTCCGGCTGCAGCCGGATGATCTCCTGAATCTTTATGTGCGCAGCCAAGACAACCAGATGGTTCCGCTCGGCGCCCTGGCGCATTTGGGTTCCGAGGTCGCGCCATCGCTCATCACCCTCTACAACCTCTATCCGTCCTCGACGATCATCGGCGCGCCGGCACGCGGCGTCAGCTCGGGCCAAGCCATCGAGGCGATGGAAGGGATCGCAAAGACCGTCTTGCCGAGTGATGTCTCGTACCAGTGGACCGCGATGTCCTATCAGGAAAAACTGACCGGCAATCAGCTCTATTACCTGTTCGGGTTGTCCGTTCTCCTCGTTTATCTCTGTCTCGCCGGACAATACGAAAGCTGGATTCTGCCCCTGGCAGTGCTTTCTGCAGTGCCGCTGGCGCTATTGGGACCGGTAATTGCGCTGAGCAGTCTGGGCGTCGCGAACAACCTCTACACGCAGATCGGTCTCATTCTGATGATCGCTCTATCAGCCAAGAACGGCATCTTGATTGTCGAGATGGCGCGCGAAGGGCGGCTGATCCACGGCAAATCGATCCGTGAGGCGGCGGTGGATGCGGCGCGCCTGCGGTTCCGCCCCATCCTGATGACCTCCTTCGCGTTCGGGCTCGGGGTCGTGCCGCTCGTGCTCGCGACCGGCGCCGGGGCCAACGGCCGAATTTCCCTCGGTCTCAGCGTATTGAGCGGTATCATCGCCTCAACCTGTCTCGCCGTACTGTTCGTCCCCTCCTTCTTCGCCGTGCTACAAGGCTTCGAGGAACGCCGCAAGGCGCGGAAGAAAGTGCCGGTCCCCGCCGCCCGCGCCGCAGAGTAAATCGCGAAAAAAACACGACGCTGTGTTCTGTAGAAGAACTCGGTCACCCCGAACACCTAGGTTACAGGCAACATCAGGAATGTCTTTTGCCGTGATGTAAGTCGGTTCATGGCCTGTGCGCCAAATATCGATGTCAAAAGCTTGTAAGCCACAGTTATGTGACCATTGATCAAGCTGGTTGCTTAATATAGCGAAGTTGTCTGCCACACCGTAAGCTATGCGGTATCCGGTGTTCATATGATCGAGGCGACGGCAAAATTTTCCAAGATCCAACCCTTTGCTCACCGCAAGATCGAGATCGTGAAGAGATCTGAAGCTCTCCCTGATTTTGTCCATCTGTTGCGTCGAAACAGTTAGGCAGTATGTAGATGTGCCATCCTTCAATCCGAGCTCCATGCCGAGAAATTCAACAGATTCTTCCAAGTGCCCAAGCCGCTTGGTTTGGCTCGAAACCGATCTCGATCAGGTATTTCGTCTGATGGATCGATCAATCTGCGGGGCGAGCGGTGGGAACCGGCACTTCCTGGGTCACGCTATGCCGAAATAGCATTTATCAAATTGACAAAAAGCGACTTCTTATGATATCGTCGCAAACATGCAAGTCCCATTTAATGTCGCGCTGAAACCCTCTCCGGCGGTTATACCAGCTCCGCGACCCTTGCGTTCTTTGCGCAAAGAACAGCGGCGGCTTCGCTGTTCTTTCGTTCCTCGAACCGCCGTCGGCCCAGGATTTCCGCGGAGAACGAGATGCCGATGGCTGTTAATTTGCGGGAAAAACAGCGAAAACAGCGAAAAGGACCACGCGTCGTGCTCAGCGCCGCCGGATCGCGTACCCGTAGGGTTTAGTTATCTAACCGGCCGGCTTCTCGATATGCCCACCGAACTCGTAGCGCATGGCCGAGAGCAGCTTGTTGGCGAACTCGGCCTCACCGCGTGAGGCGAAACGATCGTAGAGCGCAGCTGATAGGACATGTGCCGGCACTGCCTCGTCAATCGCGGCCTTGATCGTCCAACGCCCCTCACCCGAATCCGATACCCGGCCGGCGAAGCCCGCAAGCGCAGGGTCCTTGGCGAGCGCACTCGCCGTCAGGTCCAGGAGCCATGAGGCGACCACGCTGCCGCGCCGCCACAGCTCCGCAATGTCGGGCAGGTTGAGGTCGTATTGGTAATGCTCGGGATCGCGCAATGGCGTGGTCTCGGCATCGACCGTATGCGTCTGCTTTCCGACATTGGCGGAATGCAGGATGTTTAGGCCCTCGGCATAGGCGGCCATCAGCCCGTATTCGATGCCGTTGTGCACCATTTTGACGAAGTGGCCGGCGCCGTTTGGCCCGCAATGCAGATAGCCCTGCTCGGCCGTGCCTCCGCCCAATTTCTCGCGTCCCGGAGTGGGCGGGATGTCGCCTCCGCCGGGGGCGAGGGTCGCAAATATCGGATCGAGACGTTGGACTACCGGCTTTTCGCCGCCGATCATCATGCAGTAGCCGCGTTCCAGTCCCCAGACCCCGCCGCTGGTCCCGACATCGACATAGTGGATGCGGCGCGGCATCAGCTCTTTGGCGCGCCGGATATCGTCGATGTAGTAGGAATTGCCGCCGTCGATCAGGATGTCATCGGGCTCGAGCGCCGGCAGGATGTCGGCAATGCTCTTGTCGACAACCGCCGCCGGCACCATCAGCCAGACCGCCCGCGGCTTTTCCAGCTTCTTCACCAGATCGGCGAGCGAGGCGGACCCCACGGCATTTTCCGCGGTGAGCTCACTGACTGCCTTCGGCGACATGTCGAAGACCACACATTCGTGACCTCCTTTGAGGAGCCGCCGGACCATGTTGGCGCCCATCCGGCCGAGGCCGACCATTCCGAGTTGCATGGTGATTTTCCTCCAACAGCCTTACGACAATTTCGTCACCAGGTCAGAGAATTCGTAGGCGACAAGGTCGCCGATGCGCTCGACGGTGATGTCCGCGGGCGGCAGGGAGGCGACGACGCGAGCATCGTTCGCGTACTGGCCCTGACGCGGCAGCACCGTAGTCACTCGTTCGCCCCAAATCTCCTTGACCGCCGCCAAGATCCGCGGCTTGTCGTCGACCAGGACATAATGGCGCGCGGGATAGCGCTGTTCCACATCCTCGAGCTCCTGTTCCTTGTGGATGTAGATCAGCACGTGGCCGTCGGCCGCT
>Ga0210406_10004162_pt1 | contig 15624 bp, 10 predicted proteins | sample IncBWC30MmetaG_FD_155454 | JGI IMG/M metagenome (GOLD analysis project Ga0210406, IMG submission 155454) | Forest soil microbial communities from Barre Woods Harvard Forest LTER site, Petersham, Massachusetts, United States - Inc-BW-C-30-M | ecosystem: Environmental > Terrestrial > Soil >... | reverse complement strand
TACCCGTTCAAATGGCCATACCGCGGCAACGGCCAACCCGGAAAGTACGGCAAGTTGCCGCAGGGAATGGAATGGAAGATCAACGAGTGGACCGAAAATCTTTACACCGTCCCTCAGGACGATCCTTACGCTTTGGCACCGGGAGCGAAGTTCACCTGGACAAGACTGCGTGCTGTGGGCGGACGGACACTCGTGTGGGGACGGGAATCGGGGCGATTTGGCCCGCTCGATTTCAAGCCCAAGAGTTTGCAGGACGGATTCGGCGAGGATTGGCCCATCACCTACGAGGATTTGGCGCCGTATTACGACAAAGTGGAGACGCTAATCGGAGTAGCGGGCGGAGGTGAAGATGTTTACAACTCGCCCGCCAACAAAAACATTCTGCCTGCGTTTCGCCCGCGCTGCGGTGAGTGGTTGATTAAGAGGGGCGCGGCCAAACTAGGCATCAAGACTGTGGCTTTTCCACTGGCGGTGCTTAGCAAGCCTTATGACAATCGGCCTGCTTGCCACTACTGCGGCGCCTGTAACTTTGGATGCGATACGGCTTCGCGGTTCAGCACATTAGAAGTGCTTTTTCCCAAGCTTCAAAAAATGAAAAACTTCACACTGCGCACCAACGCCGTAGTGCACAGGGTGCTGCTTGACCGTTCTACGGGTAAGGCGCGCGGAGTTTCATTTATCGATACCACCAATAAGCTGGAATACGAGGCGTACGGAAAAACCGCGGTGCTGGGCGCGTCCATGGTGGAGTCGATCCGGATTCTTCTTAATTCGCGCACCAGTGAGTTCCCACAGGGGCTGGCGAATTCGAGCGGCACACTGGGCCGATATTTGATGGAACATGTCGCTTTCAATGCCATTCAAGGATACTTCCCTCAATTGGTGGGCCAGTCGTCAACAAATGACGACGGCCCCGGCGCGAACAGCCTCTATATACCTCGCTACAATTTCGGGAAGAAGAATGACAAGTTTCTGCGAGGCTACCGCTTCACTTTTTATACGGGATGCGGAATGGGTCCTGGGCCGGGAGCCCAGTTGCCCGGGTTTGGCGCCGCGTATAAGAACAGAATCAAGGAACTGTATCCGGCAGGCGTCAGCATCGACGGTTATGGCGAAGGGCTGCCATTTGATTGGAACTTCGTGGAGATTGATCCCGAAGGGTTGAAAGACCGCTACGGGATTCCGCAGGTTCGCTTCCACACCAATGCGGAGTACGATCACGCGTTTGCTATGCGGGATGAAATGTACGGCCAGATGGAGGAAATCCTGAAGGCTTCCGGCGCAGAGGTCCTTCCCTACGAGAAGAAGAATCCGTATCCACTCGGAAGCGTAACGCATGAAGCGGGTGGCGCACGCATGGGGGATGATCCGAAGATTTCCGTGCTCGACAAATGGAACCGTTGCCACGACATCAAGAATCTTCTGGTGGTGGATGCGGCCTGTTTCACCTCTCATCCGGAGAAGTCGGTGACGCTCACGATCATGGCGCTGACTTTACGCGCCAGCGAACATTTGGCAGAGGAGATCCGGCTGGGGAACACGTGATAATCATTACGGCTGGGTGGCACCAAGGTGACGCTAGCCGTCTTGCAATTGCGACTTTCGTAGTTGCCATGTTGCCTCCTGTGAATTCTTAGGAATGATGTTGAAAAACTCTTGCTGGCGGTGCGACCGAACACTGCTCGCCTCAGTTGTCGCGTTTGCGAGCTCGACTAGGTCCCAGTGCGTTGCGCTGCGTGGCTCCCTACATGAGGAGTCTCGCTAATCTACCTCGAAAATGATTTTTGAGCTCCACCGCGGCCTCCACTGCGGCCTAAGCGCGCCGCCTGCTGCGTCGCAGGCCTTCGCTCCGGCACACAAGTGGATTTCACACCCGACAAAGCGAATAATCGAGACGTGCTAGCGGTTCATTCGCAGGAGGAAGACCAGCAAGCACCGCCTATCAGGTGGAGCCACAGGAAAAATCCGCAGACGCCGCCCAAAGGAACAGTGAGCGCGAGAAACCAGCGTGCCGCTGGCAATCTTACAAAGGCCATAAGAAGTGGACCAGCCACAATCACCAGTCCAGTTGGATGGCAAAGTCCTGCTCCGTAGCCTCCGATACAGCGTGCGGCCAAAGGCGAGGCTCTCTGAGCCTAACCATGGCGGCACTCAAACACCCCCATCGCTACCGTTGGGGACAAATGAACTGAAACCTGTCTCTAGTGAAAATTCTTTCCGGCGTGAACGTCTTTGAAATCAGCGACACTCAAGAAGACGAAACTGACGCGCCGGTTCAGGCCGCTCCGGATGTAACGATGTTACATTCCGTACAAAACAGCTGAAGGGAGTTTTTGCCTACCACAACCGTTTGTTTTCAACAGCTTGCCGCCTCTTTTTGCAAAATGTCGGAGTGGCGTCGGGAAGGTTTACTGGGACGGCGGATGAAACGGAACGGTTGGCGGCGTCACTACTCTCGCGGATGGGACCACGTTACGTTTTCTGTGACCGTGCCTCGTCGAAACACGCCCCGAATGCTCACGCGGAGCGCGTTCCAGGTTGGACGTGAGCAAAATCTTAAAGCGGAGAGGTCGATATGGCACAACCACAAACAGAGACCAAGGAACACGCGGCAACGCAAAGGGCGCTGGATAGACTTACTCAGTGGGGCAAAAACCCGAATACCGATGGCGGAGAGAGTATTGCCTTTTCGCTGTCGCGCCAGGGAGCGCCCAGCGATGCACTACTTGTTACCGGAGATTGTACTCCCTTTACCCCTAGCGGCCACCGCGGCACTCTGAATGGCCAGGCACCCGGAGCGACGGGCGAGCCAATCGGATATGTCGTCGATTTTTCCGGCACTACGGTTGGTGTGAAGCAGGTACCCTGCACATTTTCCTTTGACCTGAATAAGGGCAAGGTATCCATCAACGGCTCTTTTCCAGGACTGCCGTCCCCCCTCGATTTCACCGTGGAATACATCAAGGAGTTTGACGGCGCCGGCGGCGAGAACCTTCTTTTCCATTCCGAGAAGGCATCGGACAACGCCGGATATATCATCGCCCTTGAACTTGTGGCCGCTTCATAGGGCGCCGGCGTAGGTCGGATTTTGCAGCAAAGGGCCAGCAGTCAGCACGAAGGACCGTGAGCGCGACCAGCTCGCGGCAAGGAGGTAGTTTATGCCTAGCGTAGGGAAGGGTGTTATCGCGCGTTACGGTAATTTTTATCGCGGCGACAGCGATTTCTTCACGCATTGCCTGATTATGAAGACCGGCGAGTGCTGGCTGCTAGGACAAGGACTTGAGCAGGTCCTGCTGCACACTTTCCAGGCGAACGCCGCAAAATTCAGCCAGCTGAAGGCCGCGATTGCCTCGATTCCTGCCGCGTGGCCCAAAGCAAGCTACGGCGGCTACAACTTTATCACCGACGCCGAAGGGCCGAACGCGCGAGAGATTGCCGTTTACGGCAAGCAGCCCGGTGGATCACTGGCTGGCTACTTCGTGCCGGCCGCCGGTTCCCAGGTCGAGACGCTCGTCAAAGCCATCGCCAACATCGACTAGTTCGGTTTGGCGCCCTGAGAACCGAAACATTGCACAGCTAACTTCCTAACCCCTGGAACGTCTTTCGTCCAACGTTCAAAAAAATCACTTTTTCGAAGCGCAGCTCAACCATCCTTCAACCAGTGGGAGTTTGCGATATTTGTCCTTGAAGATGATCAGCAGGTGTTAGCGGAGCAGCAAGAATCTGGTATTTCTCAGCAGGAAGCTGTCGAATTAGCTTCTTTTCTACTTCACTCTGAAGGCCGTCCGCCTGGACATTCATGGTTGCGGAGGCAAGAGTCCATACCAGTATCCAAGTTACCGGTTACGGTCGTTCGGGCTCAGGTATGCCGTTTCTCGGAATTCCCCCGCTATATCCATCCTGACGCGCAAGCAGTCCGTCTTCGTTGACTTGCCTTTTGGCACGACCTAAGATGAGCGCCAAATGACGGCCTCCGATCCACTCATCGGACGGACGATCTCACACTACCGCGTTCTGGAGCGGCTCGGCGGCGGCGGGATGGGGGTCGTCTATAAGGCGGAGGACATCCGTCTGCACCGGATGGTCGCGCTGAAGTTTTTGATGAGCGACATTGCTCAGGATACTTTGGCGTCGGAGCGGTTCCAGAGAGAAGCGCAAGCAGCTTCCGTGCTGAATCATCCGAACATCTGCACCATCTACGACGCGAATATAGAAGAAGGCTGCCGATTTATTGTCATGGAGTACCTCGAGGGACTCACGTTGAGGCACCTTATCGCACATAAGCCATTGCCGCTCGATCAGCTACTCGACTTGAGTATTGAAATCACGGAGGCTCTCGCCGCGGCCCATTCTGCAGGAATTATTCACCGCGATATCAAGCCAGCGAACATCTTTGTCACAAAGCTGGGGCACGCCAAGATTCTCGACTTTGGTTTGGTCAAGCGAGTCTCCAGTGACGGAGGCCTTTCCACCATGCCCACGGCGGAAGAGACATCGCTGTTGACTAGCCCAGGATCTACTGTGGGCACGATCGCTTACATGTCGCCAGAGCAGGCTCGCGGCGAGGAGCTCGATACGCGCACCGACCTGTTTTCCTTCGGCGCGGTGCTCTATGAAATGGCTACCGGCCGCCTCGCGTTTCCCGGAAATACTGCCGCTGTTGTTCATGAAGCGATTCTAAACAAACCGACGGCGCCCGCCGTACGACTCAACAAACAGGTTCCCACGGCATTGGAAGAAATCATCAGCATTGCGCTGGAGAAAGATCGCAAACTGCGCTACCAGAAAGCCGTCGACATTCGCGCCGATCTTCAGCGCCTCAGGCAAGAAACTGTGGAACGTGTCTCCAGCCCCTCGGGCGCGACCAGCCGCACCAGTTGGCGCCTCAAGCGTATGGCGCGCAAACGCTGGAGACTTGGCGCCACCGCACTCCTGGCGGCCACGATTGTGGCCGTGGGTCTGCACTTTTACCCGCATCGCGCGTCTGCCTTGAGCGCCAAAGACACCATCGTCCTCGCCGACTTTGCCAATCACACTAACGATCCCGTGTTCGACGATACCCTGCGTCAGGGTTTGGCTGTTCAACTCGAACAGTCGCCCTTCTTGAGCCTCGTCTCCGAGCGCCGCATCCAGCAGACGCTCCGCCTTATGAGCCAGTCTCCCGACAAGACCATCACACCGGAGATTGCCAGAGACCTGTGCCAGCGCGTCGGAAGTGTTGCCGCCCTCGATGGTTCCATCGCGAACTTGGGCCATCAGTTTGTTCTGGAATTGCGCGCCGTGAATTGTCTTACCGGCGACACCATGGCGCGTGCCGAAGCTACAGCCGAAGGCAAGGAACAGGTGCTGAAAGCGCTCAGTCAAGCCGCCGGCAAGGTACGGGAAAAACTCGGCGAATCCATTGCCACGGCTGAAAAATTCGATACCCCGCTCGATCAGGCCACAACTCCGTCTCTGGATGCCTTGCAAGCGTACAGCCGTGGCCGCGTCAGCATCATGGGCAAAGGCGACTTCACCGCGGCAATTCCTCAGATGCAACGGGCCGTCCGCCTCGATCCGAACTTCGCCCTCGCTTACGCGGCTCTCGCCACCTGTTACTGGGACCTCGGAGAGTCCGCGAAAGCTGCAGAATATGCGAAAAAAGCCTATGAACTCCGCGATCGAGTCAGTGAACGCGAGCGCCTGGGCATCGAGAGTCGTTATCATCTGTTTACGACGGGCGATCTGGAAAAAGCGCGCCAGGTTTTGGAATTGTGGGCGCAAACGTATCCTCGTGAACTGCTGGCGCGCAATGATCTGGGAGCCAACTACGGCACCCTCGGCCAATACGAAAAGGGCCTTAAGGCGACCGAAGAAGCGATGCAGCTCGATCCCGGCAGCGCGTTGGCCACGGTAAACCTTTTTGCGGCCTATATGGAAATGGATCGCTTCGAGGACGCTCGAACCTTGGTCGAAGAAGCCCAAACGAAAAAAGTCGATTCGCCCACATTGCGGCTGGGATTGTACCAGCTTGGTTTTCTTCAGAACGACACCGAGGAGATGGCTAAGCAGGTGAATTGGGCCATGGGCCAACCTGGAGTTGAGGATGCTCTTCTGGCCGCCGAAGCCGACGTCGCGGCTTATTACGGGCAATTGAGCAAGGCCCGCGACTTTTCACGCAAAGCGGCGGCCTCCGCACAGAAAGCGGACGAAAAGGAAACCGCTTCGGCTTATGAAGCCGACGCTGCTCTTCGTGAAGCGCTCTTTGGTAACCCAGTCGAAGCTAGGCAGCGCGCCTCGACGGCCCTGGCCCTCGCTGCTCCGCGCGATGTCGAGTATGGAATCGCGCTCGCATCTGCTCTCGCCGATACCAGCAAGAACTCGCAAGCGCAGATAACGAAGCGCATGGAGAGTCTCGCCCATCGTTTTCCTGAGGATACGGTGGTTCAATTCAATTATCTGCCGACGGTCAACGCCATGCTTCAAATTGACCAAGGAAACCCCGGTAGAGCGATCGAGATCCTGGAAGCGGCGCGTCCTTATGAACTCGGCTCACCCAGTAGTATTTCGATGAGCCTCAGTATGTATCCCGTTTATGTGCGAGGGCTGGCGTATCTGTCAGCGAAACAGGGTACACGGGCCGCTGCTGAATTTCAGAAGATCCTTGCCCATCGCGGGATTGTCCAGACCGAACCAATTGGCGCACTCGGCCGCCTCGGGCTGGCCCGCGCTTACACCATGCAGGGCGACACCGCGAAGGCCAAGGCGACCCATCAGGATTTTCTCACTCTATGGAAAGACGCCGACCCTGACATCCCCATCCTCATCGCTGCCAAGACTGAGTACGCAAAGCTCGATTAGTCCCGAGGCGGCCTAGACGAGCAAATGAAGATGGTATTTGAACTCCAAGAGAATTGAGCCAAACGACCCACCAGAGGCATTGCGGGCGCAAATCGGTGGGCGGACAAACTGCCTCGTGTTTTTTGATGCTGTGGTAAGCCCGATGTCCCTTACGCTGGGGCAATTCACGCGATTGATCTGATTGAACAATCCCCAGGGCTGACAGTGGAAGTTGTGTGGCTCAAAACCACGCTCGGCACCAGCTACCTCTCGGGTATCATCGTAGCGCCAAGTATCAAAGGCTTGGTAGCCGTATCATGTTGTCAGTTTTGAACTCGCACGCGTTGGCGAGCTGCGTAGGCTCGGACCTTGAGGCGATTCCCGCATAGTTGCATGCTGCACCAGCGTCGCGTCCCCTTCTTGCTCGTGTCGTGGAAGTGCAGCACACACTGATCGCACTTGCGGACGCGGTTGCGATCCACATTGGCGAACAACATCGCCGCGCTGTGCGCCAGGGGTGCAAACAAGTCTTCGGGTTGGCGCGGATCGAACCACAGCTCCGTAGAGGACGCGCCTCCACTCGTATTCAGCCTAATAAGCATGGGGTGCTCTGCTGTCAGGCGATTCAAGTCGTCGATGGCCGCGTGATGCACCCTGCCACCTCGTTCCAAGGCGAGGACCTCGTCCCTCAATCTCTCTCGCAGTTCCCGCATAGCTTCCACTGTGTGTCGGGCCCGGACCGATTCTCCCCATTGTTTCCGAAGGTTCCCCACCTCACGAGAGTTAAGAAGATCAGCGGCCTGAAACCATCGCAAGAGTGCGTGGAAATCGGGGAGTAGTTCCTTGGTCTCCCCGTTCTGGACGGGACTCGTGTTCAGGAAATCCAGAACGAGACAGTTGCCAACGAACAGGAAACCACCTTTCCAGTCGGATTTATGAATTGTCCTATCCCGACCCATATTTCGACCCCCAACTATTAACACCTATAAAGAATCTTTTTATAGGTTAGCACATCTGATGCTTGGAAGGCAGGAAAGGGCGCTGAACAGCCCCAGACTTACTGCCCTTCCAAATCCAGTAAGGAGGTTACTCATGACGAGTTACAAAAATACCACGGTGGATGGTTCCAAGATCTTCTATCGCGAAGCCGGCACGAAAGATTCCCCTACGATCTTACTCCTGCACGGCTTTCCGACGTCGTCGCACATGTTCCGCGACCTCATTTCGGCCCTGGCCGACCATTATCATCTAGTCGCACCGGACCTGCCCGGCTTCGGTTTCTCGGATGCGCCGGACCGCAAGAGTTTCTCCTACACGTTTGAGCAACTTGCCAAGACCGTCGACAGATTCACCCAGACGATTGGTCTTGAACGCTACGCGACCTATGTTTTCGATTACGGCGCTCCAGTAGGGCTCCGCCTCGCGTTGGCGCATCCGGAGCGAATTACCGCCATCATCTCGCAAAATGGCAACGCCTATGAAGAGGGTCTGAGCCAAGGATGGAACCCGATCCAAAAATACTGGAAAGACCCAACACCAAGCAACCGGGCTGCGCTGCGTGATTTCCTGACACCTGACGCGACGAAATCCCAATACCTGTATGGCGTCCATGACCAGACGCTGGTGGCGCCGGAATCATACTCACTCGATTCCGCGTTCCTGGCGAGGCCCGGCAATGACGAGATCCAGCTTGACCTGTTTCTGGATTACGCCAGCAATGTCGCGCTTTATCCCAAGTTCCAGGAATATTTCCGCACAAAGCAGCCACCACTTCTGGCGGTCTGGGGCAAGAGTGATCCTTTCTTCCTGCCCGCTGGTGCTGAAGCATTCAAGCGTGACATCCCAAGCGCCGAGGTGCGTTTCTACGACACCGGTCACTTCGCGCTCGAAACCCACGCTGAGGAAATTGCCAGCGCGATTCAGGATTTCTTGGGTCGCAAGCTGGCGCGGCAAGCTTCGGCGAAAGAGTGAGGTTTTGTCTCGCGATGCAGGTGTGGGTCGGGTCTTGAACGCGTCTCGGCAGTCAGGGCAAATAGTCTCTCACGCCGGCGCAGCGTTCGCCGGCCCACACGCAGCTTTTCTGCAATCAGATTCGATCGGCAAAGGAGAAGGATGATGTCAAGTCATACGCAAAACAAAGTAACGGCAGCGCTGGTCCACGGGACGCAGTAGCCGGTCTTGAATCGCAGCAGGTTCACGGACTCCCAGGGAATCTCTTTGGGCCCGCACGCAAACCGAGATGTTGATGCTCAATACGCTGCACGGAGTTGGTTCGTACGTCATATTTAAGTGGGCGCTTACTTTCAAATAAATCTCCGCGAGATAGCATCTTGACAGCGGACAGACTTCGAATTATATTCCACCTTCTGGTTGAATAATATGGTTCGTGCGAGGCAGTCGAATTTGTCGCGAACGCTGGGGGCACTGGCCGACCCGACAAGGCGAGCGATCCTGCAGCGCTTGATGCAAGGAGAGGCGCGGGTGACCGAACTTGCTCACCCCTTCGCGATGTCGCTCAACGCGGTATCTAAGCACATTCGTGTGCTTGAGCGTGCTCGCATGGTGCGGCGCAGGCGCGCTGGGCGCGAGCATTTACTCGCCATTGAACCAGAATCGCTTGACGAGGCTGCCTCGTGGATCGTGGCCCAACGCGCCATCTGGACCAGGAGCTTAGACACCCTCGAATCGATCTTGCGAGCTGAAGACCGTATGGCCGCCAAAACAAGAGGAAGGGTCCATCTCGATGAGCGACGAGCCGGAAAAGCCCGACGACGAACCAAAACAAGCGGCAGATGAGTATGGCGCTGTAAGCGAACGCGGCACGTTTCGCATCGAACGCGTACTCCCGGGACCAATCGAACGCATTTGGGCGTATTTAACCGACCCAGAAAAACGCAGGAAGTCGTTTGCCACAGGCCCCATGGATTTGCGCACCGGCGGTCAGATCGAACTGAAATTCCGCTTTGCCGATCTTTCCCCGGAGAAGACACCGCCTGGTCAAGATGAGAAATGTGAAGTTTATGGCCGTATTACCCAGTGCGATCCGCCCCGATTACTCAGCTACACCTGGGGCAACGAGCAGAATGCTTCTGAAGTGACTTTCGAATTGAAGCAGCGCGGTAAGAGCGTTCTGCTTGTAGTGACACACCGCCGCCTTGGCGACCCCGGGAAACTGGTGCGCGTGGCCAGTGGCTGGCACACACACTTAGGCATCTTGACTGACCATCTCAGCGGGTTGGAACTGCGACCCTTTTGGGCCGCCAAGGCTCGGATGCAAGAAGAGTACGGAAAACGCCTCGCGACCTAGATGAAGCCGATCAAGGGCCACCGATGGACTGGCTTGCGCCGGCATGACGAATATCCGGACTGATAAAACACACATTGACCACGATTTTCAATTCCAAACCGGAGGGCAAGAGAATGAAGGCAGCGGCAATCAAACATGAAGTCGTTTCTGAAGCTGAGTGGCTTAAGGCGCGTAAGAAACTCCTCACTAAGGAGAAGAAGTTCACGCGCATGCAGGAGGAGATCAATTTAGAACGACGCAGCCTGCCCCGGGTGAAAGTGACAAAGAAGTACGTATTCGAGGGGCCCAACGGCAAAGCAACGTTAGCCGATTTGTTTGAAGGGCGCAGTCAACTTGTAATCTATCACTTCATGTTCGGGCCGGATGACAAGTTAGGATGTCCACATTGCTCCCTGCGGGCTGACGGCTTCAACGGCATTAATGTGCATCTGAAGCATCGCGACGTGTCCATGATCTGCGTGTCGCGCGCGCCCTACGAGAAGCTGGCGGCCTACAAGAAACGGATGGGCTGGGATTTCACATGGGTGTCCTCCGGTGGCACAGATTTCAATTTCGACTATCACGTATCTTTCACGCCAGAAGAAACGGCGAAGAAAAGAGCCTTTTTCAATTACGCCATGCAAGATCCTGGGCACTCTGAGCGGGAAGGCCACAGCGTGTTCTATAAGGACGAAGGCGGAAACATTTTTCACACCTATTCGTGTTACACGCGCGGGAACGAAATATTCAACATCCATTATCACTATCTGGATCTGACTCCAAAAGGCCGGGACGAGAATGGCCGCGGGCCATTCTGGGTGCGACGGCACGATGAATACGATCAATAACTGCTGTACCGGGCTGAAGTGTGCCTGGGCATTTCGCATTGTCAGCGCGCTTTTGTTCATTGCCGGCGCGGCGAGGACGATCTACGGTGAAAGGTGCATGTCCAGCGGCATGGCCATGCCGGGCGGCTGGACCATGTCGATGGCCTGGATGAGGATTGAAGGTCAGAGCTGGCTCGCAGCAATTGTCCGCCGTCGCACTGAGTTACGAGGAGCGCACCGGCCATCTTCCGCTCAGCTTTCCGCCGGAAGTGTATTTCTAAGTCTTACTCAGTTTGTGCGGGGATCAGGGGATCAGGTTACCCACGAGGACGAACTCCGATTTGCACCCCATCAGGCATCGCACTTTCTGGAAAGCCTCCTGTTCTTCCGCGCTGAGGGGATGCGGATTTTTCTGTTTTCATAGAACCGCGCATGGGCGCTGCGAAATTCGTCACCTCCCGCATAAGCCGCAATCAGGCGAAAGTTCTTGTCGAATTCGTAATAGATGCGGCAACCCGGAGGTGAGATGCATTCCATCACCGTAAGGCGAAGACTGGCATACTCGACGGTGGGTTCAATGGCTTGATTGTATTGGAACAACGCTCGATTCAAATCGCTCCGCGGAAACAGCAGGCGCGACCTCACCTGCGCAACCCCCATGCCGTGGATTTGAAACTCAGGCCGCACCTCAGCTGATGCGCCAAACACGCGGTCAGGATCAAGCACCACCAATGTCGCTTGATGATCATACCCATGGGCGACTCCTGTGGCGACTATCTCCTCTCTGCCATCGCCGTGCAGGTCGGCCAACACCATGGAACTTAGAGCCCCGGAATGCCAGTACTCCGAAAGCAGCTTGCCATTGGAATCGAGGATCGCGATCTGGCAAGGCCACCACGGGTGATACTGACTTGAAACGACGATTCGGGGAGGCCTCCTGTCCGTTGCCTTCAGGACTCCAAGGGCAATAGTGAAGAACGTCGCTGGACTTCCCGTGAGCTCTGGCAGCTGTCTTCCAGGAGTCCAGCGCCATTTCTCTTTGCCTCGGTCGGAATAGCAGATCAGTGTGGACGAATGCGACAGTGGGCCAGCGGGGGCATAAACGAAAAGAACGCTCGTATGGCCTTTCCCCTCCAGGTCCCCGAACCAGACAGGCGCCGGCAGTCCCGCCTGCCGGAGCCTGTTCATCTCCGTGGCAACGTCTGTGGCCTGCTTGGTCCTGGTCTCCTCCGGCCACGGATAAGCCTCGATAGCGGCGGAAATTCACGTTTGGGAGGCGTCACCGGTTCAGGACATCGTACGCATTCTTATGACAGTAAAATCGTGGCGCCAATCAAGATGTTGTACTCAGATCCATTCTGTCCTATTTGTCGACTGGCTGACCGACCTCACGATCCGATTCAAAGGGCGTTCGTGGAAATCGGAGCGCGAACAGCATTCAGCGAAATCACACTTCCTCGAACGGGACGTCGAGCCCAGATTGTGCTCCTGCCGGCCCACAATTTCGCAGAGTGTCAATCCAGAAGGACCTGGCTTGAGCCCACTTGCCGTTCTGCGCTGGTTTCCTTGTCGCACTTCGGAATAAACTGACCGCATCGCTCCCGGGCCGAACCAAAGGACCCTCTCGAAGGTGAAGTCCATCATGGCAGAGGTCTTCATTTCGTATTCGCGCAAGGACAAGGATTTCGTGCGCAAGCTTGGCGACGCGCTGGCCGAGCTCAAACGCGAAGCGTGGATCGACTGGAAAGACATTCCGCTAACGGCGGAATGGCAGCAGGAAATCTTTTCCAACATCGAAGCTGCGGACAATTTCATCTTCGTGATCAGTCCGGAATCAGTCGCTTCAGGCAACTGCCGGAAGGAGATCGGGCACGCCACGGCAAACAACAAGCGGATGTTTCCGATCTTCTATAAAGCCGTACCGGACGATGCAATTCCCGAGGCTCTCGCCAAATTTCAGAGAATAGATTTTGAGGAAGGCGATCACTTCCCTTCGAAATTTGCAGCACTGATCAAAGCTCTTGATGCCGACCTGGTTTGGACGCAGGCGCACACGCGTCTGTTGACCCGCGCCAAAGAGTGGGAGCGGAATAGGAAAGATAGCAGCTTTCTTCTCCGCGGCAAAGACCTGCGTGAGGCTGAGCAGTGGATTGCCAAAAGCGACGAACGGGAGCCAAAGCCGACCACAGTGCATTCGCAGTACGTTCTGGCCAGTCGACAGGCCGCCACCAGGCTGCAGTGGATCATCATTGGAACGGTGGGCGTCGCGTTTCTGATTGCCGTCGGATTGGCCGCCTATGCCTTCCGGCAAAGAAGCGTCGCTCAACTCGAAACGAAGGAGGCGGAACGCCAGCGCAACTCAGCTACTGCAAACGCAACGGAAGCACAGCGACAGAAGAAATCTTCAGATGCCAACGCAGAAGAAGCAACGCGACAAAAACAAGTGGCTGTAAACAATGAAAATGAGGCAAAGCGACAAGAAGGCATTGCCAAACAAGAAACTGCTGAGGCCGTGCGCCAGGCACTGACGGCTAAGGCACGCGAACTAGTCTCAGCTTCGTTCTTTAATTTGCAGGATGACCCTGATCGCAGTTTGCTGCTAGCGATGCATGGAGTGGTGGCTACTTGGTCCTTAGGTCACACGGTTCTGCCGGAAGCCGAAGATCAGTTGCATCGGGCTATTCTTTCATCCCGCTTAAGACGGAGCCTAACCGTTAACCGCGGTTCGGTCACGAGCGTGGCGTGGAGTCCGGACGGAGGCCGCATTGCCCTGGGGAATGGTAACGACACTGCGCAGGTGTGGGACGCCGACATGGGAAGGGAACTGCTGACGCTGACCGGTTTCGCGTTCGGCGTTGACAGTGTCGCATGGAGCCCCGACGGGGAGCGCCTAGCCGCCGGATCAGTTTGGGACGACACGGCGAAGGTGTGGGATATCAAGACCGGAAAGCAGCTGCTGGCTCTGGGCGGACACGGTGGCCATGTTCACAGCGTGGTCTGGAGCTCGGACGGGAAACGCTTGGCCACGGCAGGCTACGTCGCAAAAGTGTGGGACGCAGTAGGAGGAAAAGAGCTCTTGAGAGTAACAGGCCACGGGCTCTGTCATAGCGTCGCGTGGAGCCCCGATGGCAGGCGGTTGGCTACCGCGTGGGGTGAGAGCGGGACGGTGGCGGTGTGGGACGCGGAGACCGGTAAGGAATTGTTGGCCCTGGACGCAGACCAAAACTCGGTTGTAAGTGTAGCCTGGAGCCCGCACGGTGAGTGGTTGGCCACCGGGGGACTGGACCATTGTGCGAGGGTGTGGAATGCCTCAAGCGGCAAAATTTTGTTGAATCTGTGCGGACACCACGACTTCATTAAAAGCGTGGCGTGGAGTCCAGACGGCGAGCGCTTGGCTACTGCGAGCGACGACGCTACGGCTAAGGTCTGGGACACGCAAACGGGTCTGGAGTTGTTCACCCTGCGCGGCCACAGTCAAGGCGTTTCGAGCGTAGCTTGGAGTCCTGACGGGTGGCGCCTGGCCACGGGCAGCGGGGACCAAACAGCGAAAGTATGGGACGCGGAAGGCGGGGAGTTAGTCACGGTGGACGGCCATCGAGCTTCGGATGAGAACGTGGCCTGGAGTCCGGACGGTAAACGCCTGGCTTCTGAAGTCGCGGGCGATAAGGCGATCGTGTGGGACGCCACTACCGGCAAGGAAATGCTCGTCCTCATGGGGCATGACAGTCAGGTTTCCAGTGTGGCCTGGAGTCCAGATGGCAAGCGCTTGGCCACTGCAAGTGACGACGCTACGGCTAAGGTGTGGGACGCGCAAACAGGTCAGGAGATGTTCACTTTGCGGGGCCACAGTCAAGAGGTCTCGAGCGTGGCCTGGAGCCCAGATGGGAGGCACCTGGCGACAAGTAGCGGCGACAGTCGAGACTGCACTGCGAAGATTTGGGATGCGAGCACAGGTCGGGAATTATTGACTCTGACTGGGCACAGCAGCGGTGTTTCCAGGGTGGCCTGGAGTCCGGACGGCAAACGCTTGGCCACTGCAAGTGATGACTCCACGGCGGGGGTTTGGGACACCGAAACCGGTAAGGAAATGTTGATTCTAACAGGGCACGCGGGGGGCGTGTCGGGTGTGGCCTGGAGTCCGGACGGCAAGCGCTTGGCCACCGCGAGCCTTGATCATACTGCTAAGATTTGGGACGTCGGGGTTCTCCAAGCCCCCGTCGCTCCGATGTTGGCCGATGCGCCATCGATGGCAGCAATCGTTAATCCTTGCGCGAACAGAGATCATCCCGTTGGCAGTTTTGAGAAAAGATTTGAGATGCAGCAAACCATCAAAAGGAATGATAAGGAACTCCTGCCCCTCATCGGTCATCAGGCTGGGGTTTCGGCTGTGGCTTGGGCTCCCGACGGGAAGCGCCTAGCGACAGGGAGCGACGACGACACGGTGATGGTTTGGAACTCGGAAGACGGCAGGCAATTGCTAGCCCTAAGGGCTCACGGTGATTCTGTTCGTAGCGTGGCTTGGAGCCCTGACGGCAAGCGTTTGGCTACTGCGGGTGAGGACGCCCTGGTTCAGGTCTACGCCATTGATGTGCAGGAATTGATGTCCCTAGCCGCTCGGCGTGTTACCCGCAATCTCAAACCATATGAGTGCGAGAAGTATCTACATATAAAGAAGTGTCCGCCAGTCCCGAC
>Ga0210406_10004161_pt1 | contig 15624 bp, 12 predicted proteins | sample IncBWC30MmetaG_FD_155454 | JGI IMG/M metagenome (GOLD analysis project Ga0210406, IMG submission 155454) | Forest soil microbial communities from Barre Woods Harvard Forest LTER site, Petersham, Massachusetts, United States - Inc-BW-C-30-M | ecosystem: Environmental > Terrestrial > Soil >... | reverse complement strand
TCCTGCTTTTCCAGTAAAATTTAGGTGTTGTCGATCGGTCGTTCTTCCCCCCAATCGACACGTCCGCCAGGACCGCTGGACCACGAACGTTCTGCGCCAGGAGCAGGTCTCGCAGCCTGGAGAACATAAGTCTTCGCCACGTCCCGGATCGCGGGATGGGATGAAGCAGGAAGCCCTACGAGCTCCGATCTGGCCCAGTGGGATCGCAGCCAAAGGGTGAGGCGACGGTTGCAGGATACATACATCACGCCTTTCCTTGCTTCGCAAAAATTGTTTTGAGCGGTCGTTTGCGGAATTTCTTTGGACAAAGAGCGCCGTTCCGCGCGGCTCGATGGCCGCAGGCTTGCACGTCAGGAGAGCAAATGGGCGATAAAGAAACACCCGTTGTTAAGAGCGGACATCAGTACGACGCGAAATCCATTAAAGTCTTGGGCGGCCTGGAAGCCGTTCGTTTGCGCCCCGCCATGTACATCGGCTCGACCGGCGAGATGGGTCTCCACCATTTGGTCTGGGAAGTTGTTGACAACTCAGTTGACGAAGCAATGGCGGGCTACGCTGATGAAGTCAACGTCACCGTTCATGCCGACAATTCCGTAACCGTGATTGACAACGGCCGCGGCATTCCTGTTGACATGCACGCCACGGAAAAGCGTCCCGCCGCCGAAGTTGTTCTCACCGTGCTTCACGCCGGCGGAAAGTTCGATAGCGACACATACAAAGTTTCCGGCGGCCTCCACGGCGTCGGTGTCTCCGTCGTCAACGCCCTCTCCGATGAGCTTGAGCTCGAAATTCAGCGTGATGGCGCCGTCTGGGAGCAGTCCTACGAAAAGGGCAAGCCCACCTCCAAGCTGAAGCAGACCGGCAAGACCCGCAAGACTGGCACCAAGGTCACGTTTCATCCGGATCCCAGCATCTTCGAAAAAACCGTTTTTAGCTACGACACCCTCGCCACGCGCCTCCGTGAATACGCCTTTCTCAACAAAGGTCTGAAAATCACGCTCAACGACGAGCGTTCCGAGAAATCCGCCGAATTCCGCTTTACCGGTGGCATCGCCGAATTCGTCAAGCACCTCAACCGTGGCAAGACCTCCCTCCACGATTCCCCGATTTATATGGAAGGCAAAAAGGGCAACGTCGAAATCGAAATCGCCCTGCAATACAACGACACCTACGGCGAAAATGTCTTCTCCTTTGCAAACACCATTAATACCGTCGACGGCGGCTCGCATCTCTCCGGCTTTCGCTCCGCTCTCACGCGCACCATCAACAACTTTGCCTCCAACGCCGGGATGTTGAAAGAACAGAAAGATGAAGTCACCATTTCCGGCGACGACGTCCGCGAAGGCCTCGTCGCGGTCGTCAGCGTCCGCCTGCCGCAGCCCCAGTTCGAAGGCCAGACCAAAGGAAAGCTGAACAGCGACATCAAGGGCGACGTCGAACAACTCGTCAACGAAAAGCTCGGCGACTGGTTCGACAAGCATTCCACCGTCGCGCGCCGCATCATCGGCAAGTGCATTGACGCCGCGCGCGCCCGCGAAGCCGCCCGCAAAGCCCGCGAGCTTACCCGCCGAAAATCAGCGATGGATTCCAGCGGCTTGCCGGGAAAACTGGCGGATTGCCAGGAACGTGATCCGGCTCGCTGCGAACTTTTCGTGGTCGAGGGCGAGTCCGCCGGCGGCTCCGCAAAGATGGGCCGCGATCGCAAATACCAGGCCATCCTCCCCCTCAAGGGCAAAATCCTGAACGTTGAAAAGGCCCGCTACGACAAAATGCTGGGCCACGAGGAAATCCGCGCCATCATCACCGCGCTCGGCACCGGCATCGGCAAGGACGATTTCGACGCAGGTAAACTCCGCTACCACAAAATCATTCTCATGACCGACGCCGACGTAGACGGCTCGCACATTCGCACGCTGCTGCTCACCTTCTTCTTCCGCCACATGAAGGAACTCATCGAGCGCGGCCACGTCTACATCGCCCAGCCGCCTCTCTATCGCGTAAAGCGCGGCAAGACCGAACGCTACATCCGCGACGATCGAGAGTTTGCCCACGAACTGATGAAGCGCGCCACTGAAGATCACATCGTGAAAGCCAAGGAAGGCGTAAACCTTGAAGGCGCACGCCTCACCACTTTTCTCTTGAATGTTCAGGAATACGATGCCGCTGCCGCCAAACTCGGCCGCCGCCTGCGGGAACCCGGCCTCGTCGAACTTCTCGCCGAAAGCGGCCTAGAGAAGAAAACGGATTTCGAGGACAAGAAGGCTCTCGAGAAACTCCTCAAAGAGATCGATAAGTCGAAACTCAAGCTCGAAGGCAAGATCGCCTTCGACGAGGAACACAGCCTGTACGAAATTCAGTTTGGTCTTCCGCACAACCAGAAAATCAGCTGGGGTGTTGCCTCGACCGCTGAATACAAACGGCTCCGCGCCCTCGCCAAACAGATTGAGGAGTTCAATCATCCGCCATTCACCGTCGCGCGCAACGGCACGAAGGTGACCCGGGAAAAGGCCACCGACGTTCTCAATTACGTCATGGAAGACGCCAAAAAGGATTTCACCATCACCCGATTCAAGGGCTTGGGCGAAATGAACGCGGAGCAGTTGTGGGAAACCACCATGAACGCGGATACCCGCACACTGCTTCAGGTAAAACTCGAAGACGCCGTCGCCGCCGAAGATATTTTCACCACACTCATGGGCGAAAACGTCGAAGCGCGCCGCAAATTTATCGAGGACAACGCCCTCGAAGTCGTCAATCTCGATATCTGAGCTGTAGCTCAGGCCTTCAGGCCTGAGGCCTTTCGATAGTTTCAGCAAGACGTGTAGTGGCCAGTCTTCAGACCGGCCAACGAGCGAACTGGGGTAAGTACGGAAACAATGATGTACCAGTTAGGCTGGACAACATTGCCAGGATTGCGCGGATTGAGCGTCAGCGAATTTCGCGCGGTTCCCACTTCCACGCCGGATAACGAAAAAGGTGTGGCAATCAATCTTGGCGATCAATCCGAGTGCGATTCGTTCTTGCGCGCGATCGAAGCCGAATTTGCTTCGCGCCGCTTTACCAACGCGGCGGACGCGTTCGACACCGTGAAAGCATTCGCGATCGAGCGCGCGAGTCACTGAAACTAGTTTTGACATGCACTACCGCAGGACCATAAAGAGCGAAGGCTGAGGACCCATGGCAGACGAGAAGAACACATCAATACTCCTTCCCATCGACATCGAAGCCGAAATGCGCAAGTCGTATCTCGACTACGCGATGAGCGTCATCATCGCCCGCGCGCTTCCGGACGTGCGCGACGGCCTCAAGCCCGTCCAGCGCCGCATCCTCGTCGCCATGAACGACCTCGGCCTCGCCTCCAATCGCGGTTACCGCAAATGCGCCAAGATCTGCGGCGACACCTCCGGCAACTATCACCCGCACGGTGAAGCCGTAATCTATCCCGCTCTCGTCCGTGTCGCGCAAGATTTCAACATGCGCTACCCGCTGATCGATGGCCAAGGTAATTTCGGCTCCGTCGACGGCGATCCCCCGGCGGCCATGCGGTACACCGAAGCGCGCCTGGCCAAAATCACGGAAGACATTCTCGCCGACCTCGAAAAAGAAACCGTCGACTTCATCCCCAACTTCGACCAGACCCGTGAAGAACCCGTGGTCCTGCCGTCACGCATTCCCAATCTTCTCGTCAACGGTGCCAGCGGCATCGCCGTCGGAATGGCCACCAACATTCCTCCGCACAACCTCCGCGAAATCGTGGACGCCGCCATTCTCCTTATCGAAAAGCCCGACACCACCCTGAAAGAGATCATGAAGATCGTTCCCGGCCCGGACTTTCCCACCGGCGCCTACATCGCGGGCAAGGAAGGCATCGAAGCCGCCTATCGCAACGGCCGAGGCAGCTTCATCATGCGCGCCAAAGCCGCCATCGAAGAAGCCACCAAAGACCGCGAAAATATCGTCATCACCGAAATCCCTTATCAGGTCAACAAGTCAAAGCTCATTGAGCGCATCGCCGAACTCGTCCAGACTAAGAAAATCGAAGGCATCTCCGACGTGCGCGACGAATCTTCCCGCGAAGGCATGCGCATCGTCGTCGAGTTGAAGCGCGGGGAAGAGTCCCAGCTCATTCTCAACAATCTCTTCAAGTACACCCAGATGCAGGAATCCTTCGGCATGATCCTGCTCTCCATCGTTGGCGGCCAACCCCGCGAACTCGGCCTCATTCCCCTCATCAAGCTCTTCATCGAACACCGTATGGAAGTGGTTCGCCGCCGCACCATCTTCGAGCTGCGCAAAGCCGAAGAGCGCGAACACATCCTGGTCGGCTATCAGATCGCGCTCGATCATCTCGACAACGTGATCCGCGTAATCCGCGGCAGCGGCAGCCGCGCCGAAGCCAAGGAAAACCTGTTCAAGTATTTCAGCGAGCAGGATGTCACCATCACCGAAAACGGCAAGTCCAAAAAGCTCGAGGGCGTGAAACTCGACGGCCGCAAGTATCGCTTCGTTGGCGCCGCCGAAATCGAAGCAGCCGGCCGCGGCAACTCACTCACCCTCAGCTACGCGCAAATCGACGCCATCCTCGAACTGCAGTTGCACCGCCTCACGCAGCTCTCCATCGACGAAATTATTAAGGAATTGAAGTCCATCCGAGACCTGATAGCCGAGTTGCGCGAAATCCTCGCCAGCGACAAAAAGCTCAAGCAGGTCATCACCGGCGAGCTGCGCGAAGTCCACAAAGCCTACGGCGACGACCGCCGCACGCAGATCGTGGACAAAGTCGACGAGATCAAGCTTGAAGATCTCATCGCCGACACCGACCAGCTCATCACCGTCAGCCACGCTGGTTACATCAAGCGCACACCCGCGGAGGTCTACCGCCACCAGTCGCGCGGTGGCAAAGGCCGCATCGGCGCCAAGACCAAGGAAGAAGACTTCGTCGAGCATCTCTTCGTCGCATCGGCGCACAGCTACATCCTGCTCTTCACCTCCAAGGGCCGCGTCTACTGGCTCAAGGTGTACGAACTACCCGAAGCCGCCGCCGCGACGCGCGGAAAAGCCATCTCCAGCCTCGTTAAATTCCAGGAAGATGAAAAACTCACCGCGCTCGTCGCCGCCACGAATCTAGAAGAGGAAGGCCGCTTCGTCTTCCTTGCCACGAAAGACGGCACGGTAAAGAAATCGGCCCTCACGGAATTCTCCAATCCGCGTTCCACCGGCATCATCGCCATCAATCTCGAGGCTGATAACGAGTTGATAGGCGCCAAGCTTACCGACGGCAAGCAGATGATCTTCCTCGCCAGCCACGAAGGCCAGGCCATCCTCTTCCGCGAAACGGAAGTTCGCCCGATGGGCCGCAACGCCGGCGGTGTCAACGGCATGGACCTCGCCAAGGAGGACTACGTCGTCAGCATGGACGCCGTCCAGCCTGACTTCGAAATCATCGCCAAGGAACGCAAGAAGACTACCCAGAACCTTGAAGAACTCGAGAACGAGGACATCAAGGACTCGCTCACCACGCTCATGCTAACCGTCTCCGAAAAAGGCTACGGCAAGCGCACCGCTCTCGCCGAATACCGCATCACCTCGCGCGGCGGCAAGGGCGTCGTCAATATGAAGACCACCGACCGCAACGGCTCCGTCGTCTCCACTCTCCAAGTCACCGAAGAATCCGACGTCATGATCATCACTGAACACGGCAAAGTCATCCGCGTCCACGCGAACGAAATCCGCGAAGCCGGCCGCTCCACCCAGGGCGTCCGCCTTCTCCGCCTCGATGGCGACGACTCAGTAGCCGCCGCCGCCGTCCTCCACGAAGAAGACGAGGAAGCAAAGAAGTAGGGGCGGCTTTACGCCGCCTTCCGGGCTCGGGTCGTTAGTACATGACCAAATGTAGGGCCCGCCTTATGAGGTGCGCATTTTGCACCACGAACGGTTTTACGGGGCGGGCCGCCGCTCTTCGTCTTCTCAGCGACCTCTGTGTTAAATCCACTTTTTCCTCCACCCCAACTCATGCGCTACACTACAAGCCCATGAAAATGGCCCGTCGTTGCTTCTTTTCCTCTCTCTTTTGTCTGCTGGCAATTCTTCCAGCCTTTCCACAATCGCCGAATCAGAAACTCCTCGTCTTCGCCGGCACCTACACCGACAAGACCGACAGCAAAGGCATCTATGCTTTCGACTTCGATCGCTCCTCGGGCACGCTAACTCCCCGTGGTCTCGCCGTTGCAACGTCTAATCCCTCGTGGCTGGTCATCCATCCCAACGGCAAATGGGCCTACGCCGCAAACGAATCCGGCAAGCAAAGCACCATCAGCGCCTTCTCCGTTGATGCCAAATCCGCCAGGCTGACGCTCCTCAACCAACTTCCCGCTCTCGGCGAGGATCCTTGTTACCTCTCCTTCGACAAGACCGGCAAATTCCTCTTCGTCGCCAACTACACCTCCGGCAACGTGGTCGTCTTTCCAATCCTCCCCGACGGCAAACTCGGCGAACACACCTCTGCTATCAAGGATTCTGGCGTTCTTGGCCCCAACAAAGAACGGCAGGAAGCCCCGCACGCTCACTGGATCGAGGCCGACACGAACAACCACTTGGTTTTCGTCGCGGACCTTGGCATTGACTGCATTCTAATCTACGGATTTGATCCCAACACGGGAAAGCTTGTCGCGCCGCCATTCAGAGTTGCACTGGCTCCGGGAACAGGACCGCGCCACGCTTTTCTCTCTCCGAGCGACCGTGTAATGTACGTTCTGGGCGAACTTCGATCCACCGTTACGATCTGCCTCCCGGATGCGCATCAGTTGTTTCGGGCGACACAAGCCATTTCGACGCTGCCGCCGGACTTCAAGAGCCGCAACGACGCGGCAGAAATCGTTGTTCCCGCAAGCGGATCGTGGTTCTACACGTCCAATCGGGGCCTCGACAGCATCGCAGTTTTTGACGTCCGTTATCAACCTATGCGATTGATTAGCACCGTATCCACGGGCGGTAAAGAACCGCGACACTTCGCCATCGATCCCACCGGCCGCTTCCTCCTCGCGGAAAACCAGAACTCCAATTCCATCGTCGTCTTCCGGATCGATCCAGCCACTGGCGCCCTTTCCCAAGTTTCGACGACCGAAGGAGTCCCCAGTCCGGTCTCCCTGGTCTTTTACCCGGCACAGTAGCCGCAATTTTTCGTACCACGAATGCGTTCGGCCCGCGTCCAACTGTTTAACGTGGGCTAATCCTCGTACTGGATTTCATGGTTTTACCGGCGCTGAGTTAAAATCCTGCGTTCGTCTTCCTAAAGGAGCTTTCATGGGCCACAAGTCCTGGCTGGGACTCATTCTGCTTCTCTTCACCACGCTTTCCACAGGCGGCGTCGCTTTAGCCGACGGCGAAACTCCCCCCGCGCGAGATCCCAAGCAGCCCATCGACGAGGCCTACACCGCCAAGATTCGCAAGTACACCACTGCCCCCTACTTCTCCTCGCCCCTCGTCGACTATCTCCCCGCGAGCAAGTCCGTTCCCACGCCCGCAGTCGTCCTCGGCGACGTCGCCGGCGCTCCCGGCATCCTTCCGTACGCGGAGGACGTTTACAAATACATGCGCCTGCTCGAAAACGCGACGCCCCGCGTGAAAGTCGTCTCGATTGGCACCACCGAAGAAGGCCGCGAAATGATCGCCGTGGCCGTCTCTTCCGAAGCAAATCTGAAAAATCTCGAGCAGAACCACCAGCGCCTGGCGAAACTCGCCGACCCGCGCACCATCCATCTCGACGATGCCGAAGCCGACAAACTCGTCGCCGAATCCGTTCCTGTCTACTACATCACCGGCACTATCCATTCTCCAGAAACCGGCGCGCCAACCGCGCTGATGGAGCTGGCTTACCGTCTCGCCGTCGACGAAAGCCCCTATGTCCGTGATATTCGCGACGGGGTCATCACGCTCATTACTCCCGTCGTTGAGGTGGACGGCCGCGACCGCATGGTAGACCTCTACAGATGGCACCTCGCCCATCCCAAAGATTTCTATCCGCCGCTCATCTACTGGGGCAAATACGTGGCGCACGATAACAACCGCGATGCCATGGCCATGACCCTCAAGCTCACGCAGAACGTCTTGAACACTTACCTCGGCTGGAACGCCCAGGTGCTCCACGATCTCCACGAATCCGTCCCCTATCTCTACGACAACACCGTGGGCGACGGCCCGTACAACGCGTGGGTCGATCCCATCCTTGTGGACGAATGGCAAATGATTGGCGCGCGCAATGTGGCGGACTTAACCAGATTCGGCATGCCCGGCGTCTTCACCCACGGCGATTTCGATACCTGGTCACCCGGCTACCTGATGTTCCTCGCCGCTATGCACAATGGCATCAGCCGCCTCTATGAAACGTTTGGCAACGCCGGCGCCGATACGCGCGAACGCACGCTGCAGCCCGACGAATATGCGCGCACCTGGTATCGGCCCAATCCGCCGTTTCCCAAGACGCTCTGGTCACAGCGCAACAACAACAATTACGAAGAAACCGGCCTGCTCACCTCGCTGCACTTTTTCAACGAAAACAAGCGTCTGTTCCTCAAGAATTTCTATCTGAAAGGGAAGCGATCCATCCAAAAACCATCGGCCGAAGGTCCCTCCGCCTACATCCTTCCTGCCAACGATCCTCGCGCCAGCGTGCAAGCCGATCTTTTGCGTATCATGTTCAAGCAGCACGTCGAGATTTCTCGCGCCACCGGTTCATTTCAGGTGAGCCTCCCCATAAAGAAAGAAAAGAAGTCCGGCAAGTCACCCGACACCGAGGAAAAGCCAAAGCCTGCCGCGCCAACCACCCGCGATTTTCCCGCCGGCAGCTACGTTATTCGCATGGATCAACCCTACTCCCGCGTTGCCGACGCCCTGCTAGACTACCAATACTGGAGCCCCGAAGATCCGCAGACCACTCCTTACGACGACACCGCATGGACCTTCGGCGAACTCTTCGGCGTGCAAGTCACTCGCGTCACCGACCCTAAAGTCCTCTCGGTTCCAATGGAGCGCGTCACGGAACTCCGCCCCTTCGGAGGCGTCCAGGGCGAAGGCTCCATTTTCGCGATCAACAATCATGCCGAGCCAGCGCTCGCTTCACTCCGCTACCGCTTGAAAGACGCATCCATCGACGCTGCGGAGGAACCCTTCCAGTCTGGAGACAATAAATTCTCCCGCGGCACATTCCTAATCCACGGCGTTGGCCGCTCCGATCTGGATGCCGCCACAAAATCCCTCGGCTTGCACGCCGTTGCGCTCCCTACCGCTCCCAACGTCAAAACACATTCGGTCCGCGCCCCGCGCATCGCCTACGTGCACACTTGGATCAGCACCCAATCCGAAGGCTGGTGGCGCCTCGCCCTCGACAACCTGCAAATTCCGTACGACTACATGAGCACTCAGGCAATCGCCAAAATTCCTGACCTAAACGCCAAATACGACGTAATCCTTTTCCCTCCAGTAAGCGGGAATGCCAGCGCGAACGCTATCGTGCAGGGCACACCAACCACCTGGGGCAACCCTCTTCCGTGGACGAACACGCCCGAAACACCCAACCTCGTCGGCAAAAACGATTCGACATCCGATATGCGACCCGGCCTCGGCTGGGACGGCGTCGCCAAGCTGCAGACCTTTGTGCGGAATGGAGGCGTTCTGTTGACGGCAACAGACACCTCGCAGTTCGCGGTTGCCATCGGATTGGCGAGTGGAGTCACCTTCAGCAACTCCGAAAAAATGAAAATTGTCGGCTCTGTCGTTGGCACGCGCCTCGTTGACGCGGCTAGCCCGATTGCTTACGGCTACGAGGAAAAAGTCTCCGCTTATTGCGATGACGGCACCATCTTCTCCGTCACCAGCATTCTTGGCGCTCGCCGCCGGCATCTTGGCCCGGAGATGAAGTCGCGGCCCACGGGTCGCGGCACCAAGGACGACCCCGATTTTGTAGTCGGCCGCCCCGCTTCCGAAATTCCCGACGAGCCGGAGAAAGAACTTTGGGAAGCTCCTCAGCCAACCGATGATCAGAGCTTTAACAATCCTCGCGTTATCCCCTCGGCCAACCGGGCACGCGTCATCCTGCGTTACGCCGACTCCAAGGACCTTCTCATCTCCGGCCTCGTCGAAAACGGCAACGAAATTGCCCAGCACCCCGCCGTGCTCGATGTGCCCAGCGGCTCCGGTCACGTCGTCCTGTTCTCCATCAACCCTGTCTACCGCGGCGAAACCGAGAACACCTACTCTCTGGTGCTCAACACGCTCCTGAACTTCGACAGCCTGAACGTCGGCCGCAAAGACACCGGCCAGAAATAATCCGCAATTCTCGACAACACCAGCGTAGCGGCCACCTTCAGCTGGGCCCGCCTGGCGTTCTGGTTGTCCTTGCCAATAAAGCAGTTTGGAGTACAATCGCCGCCGACATGCCGAAACTAAAATCCCGCAAATCCTCCAGGCGGATCGCTCGGCGCCGTCCTAACGGCGCCACGGTCACGAAACTCCCGAAAAACGCGGTCACCCTTGTCGTCACGCTGCGGGCAAAGGAAGGCCAACACATCCTTCTCGAGGCCGAGCTTCGCGCGCTAATCACCCCCACGCGCAAGGAAGAAGGCTGCCTGCAATACGATCTGCACCGCTGCGCCGATCAGCCCGGCACATTCCTCTTTCACGAAGTTTGGGAAACCCGCGAACATCACACCGCGCACACCCGCACACCGCATTACCTTCGCTGGAACGCCCGCAAAGACGCGCTCCTCGCCTCCCGCGAATCCGCCTTCTGGCACCAACTCGCGTAGCGTCACTTCCGACACGCATAATGAGGAATTTATTTCGGACTGTGTCCCAAATTTCCTACGCCAACGTTTTCGACATCCTTACCACGGCAAGCGACATCCCATTCGGCAGCGGCACCTCGATCTGCTCGCCCTTTGCGTAGCCCCGCGCGGCATACATTGGAACTCCCGTCAGCGTCGCCCCCATCTCAAATCGCCGGAACCCGCGCGCATAAGCTGCTTCTTCGCAGGTTTTCAGAATTAAGCTCGCAATCCCGCGCCGCGTCCGCTCCGGATGCACAAAAAACGCCCTGATCTTCGCTGCATCGCGTGCCGGATCCAGCATGGCGTTGTCACGATAGGGCCCATGGTCGCTGCCGTAAAGCGTCTTGCGCATGCTCCACCCGCCACAAGCCGCCAACACTCTCTCACCGGCCGTGCCAACGGCCTCGACAACGTAATACGTTTCATCCGCGATCAGTTGCGTGTCCACGCCATACGCCGTGCCCAGCGCCGCATCCAATTGCTCCGCGGAATAATCCTCTCTCTGCAAAATCCTCACCGACTGATCAATCAATTCGCGCAGCGCCGGAATATCCCCACTCGCCGCCAACCGAATTGCGAACTGGCCACCCGTTTGACCCATAAACCAAGCTTCTTTTGGAGTGCGGTGGCTCTGCCACCGCTTTTACGGCCTCAACTTCTTCACCCAACTAACATCTCTACCGAGCACTCACGGGAACCAATTCTAACTCTCCGGCACTCCCAGGTAATACCCCGGCCGGGCGCGCACTTTCAATCCGCGCTCTTTTTCCTTCGACACCGTCACGCTGATCTCGTGATACCCATCGGTCGTCTCCCCGCTTGGCGTGTACGTCAGCGTGTACTGCGCGTGCAGCTCACCGCCCATCTCATCAATCACTCTCTCGAGCGTCCGGTCCTTCCACGTCGAGACATGCAGCCCGCCGGTCGCCGCCGCTGCAATTTCCAATTGACGCGCAGTTACCTGATCCCTCGCGTGCGACACAACCCAAACCGCTAGCGCCAACAAGTTCACTCCTTGCGCGTGCGCATTATCGTCCGTGGTGGGTGTCTGAATCGTTCCGGGAGGGCCTGGCATTCCAAACGTCCCCTCGGGCGTCGCCCGCGTCGGCCCCGTATACTCGGGCTTTTTCTTCAGCTCCGCTTTTGTGCTCGAAATCCCGACCGCGTAAATCGTAATGTTCGCCAGTTGCGCTCGCCGGAGCACCTCGCCCAGTTTCTCTTCGCTCCCCGAATCGTGCGCTTCCGCAATCACCAGCATCACCCGCCGGTGGCCCAGTTCGGTCTCCGAAACTTCCGGCCTCCCGCTCAAGAGTTCCACGGCCTTGGACATCGCATCGAACAACTTTGATCCGGAATACCCTTCCTTCAATCCGGACATCGTCTTTTCCATCGCATCCGCGCTGTTCGTAAAATCCAGAAGTGTCTTCACCTCGTCGTCAAACCCCACGATGGCGCCTTCGCCGGTCGGCCCCGTTACCGTCTGTGAAATCAGGATTCCCGATTTGCGAATCTTTGGCAAAATCGGCGAAATCCGTGAACTTGTCTCCACCACCACCACAAGTGAGATCGGGTCTCCACCCAAATTGAAATGCGTGATCTTTTGCAGGGCCCCATTATCGGTGATCCGAAAATCGGACTCTTCCAGGTCGTGCACCATCTCGCCCTTTTCGTTCCTCACCGTCACCGGCGTATTCACCAGCACAGTGCGCACTTTGATCGCCCCCGGCGCCTGCTGAATCGGCGTATCGGGCTGCGGAGTGATGGGCCCGGCCGGCGCTTGCGCGAAGGCGCCGGACAACACCACAGCGAATAATCCCGCCAGTGTGGCCAGTCTTTTCTTCATAATGGATCGCCGCCCAGTTCCTCTGAATTCACCATTGTCGACAATCACCCTCTGGCTTGCCCCAGCGTATTCAATTCGACGCTTGCCACCCCAAAGGCGTTGCCGCGGCCCCGCCCCCTGCCTACAATCGAAGCGCACTTTAACTGGAGAGAATGCCCATGCCTGACGGTAAGCGCCCCAAGCCCCAACACGCCCCGAAAGCTCCGCACGAAAATCCCGAATTCCTCGCCAGCACTCCTGCACGGCCCATCCGCATCGTTGCCGAGTACACCTATCCCCTTGTGCAACTCAAAAAGGAAGGCATCGGCGACACGATCGTCATGTTCGGTTCCGCGCGCATCGAGTCGCACGAAACCGCTTCCTCCCGCTACACCCGCCTGAAGCAGGAGAAAACCTCCCGCTGGAACCCCGAGCGCCGGAAAAAACACCGCCAGCACCTCCGCGAAGCCAAGAGCGCCCTCGAGATGTCCAAGTACTACGAAGAGGCTCGTTTACTCTCTCACAAGATCACCACCTGGGCGCTCTCGCTCGGTCCTCGCCCCCGCCGCTTCGTTATCTGCTCCGGCGGCGGCCCCGGCATCATGGAAGCCGCCAACCGCGGCGCTTACGAAGCCGGCGGCAAGTCCATCGGCCTTTCCATCGAACTGCCCCACGAGCAATTCGCGAATCCTTACATCAGCCCGGAGCTCAGCTTCAATTTTCATTATTTCTTCATGCGCAAACTTTGGTTCGCGCAAATCGCCAAAGCCCTCATCGTATTTCCCGGAGGTTTCGGCACTCTCGACGAACTTTGGGAAATGATGACTCTCTCGCAAACAGGCAAGATGCCGAAACACACATTGATCCTCATCTACGGCCGCAAATATTGGAACGAAGTGCTGAACCTCAAGAACATGGTTCGCTGGGGCACGATCAGCCAGGCCGACTTCGACAACCTTCAGTACGCTGACAGTGTCGACGAAGCTTTTGACAAGATTCGCATGGGCCTCGAGAAATACCACATGGAGGGAGACCCGTTTCTCCAGGCTTATTGATCATGCCCCTCGTCTGCCTGACAGTAAAATAATGAAGCGCCTCTCGCCTTCGATGAACCATTCAGGTGTTCACCGTATTGTCGCTCGCCCGCTTGTCTGCCATACTCGCAGACTGTGTGGGCCAGCCTTCTTTCCTCACATCTCGCCGCAGAACACCCCATCTGCGGCTTTAATGGAGAACCTATGAAGCCTAAAGCTAACTCCTTTTGGTTCCGCGCGACTCTAGCCGCGACCTCGCTAGGCGTTGCGCTGTTCCTCGCGGGTGTGGCACCAGTGCGCGCTGACGACGACTGCCAGAAGCGCATCATCCGGGCAGACCATAAGCTTCACGAAGCCGCCGAGCATCACGGCTGGGATAGTCCCCAAGCCGCGAAATATCGTCATGAACTGGCGGAAACCCGCGCCTGGTGTTGGGAGCACAGCCATCGCTGGTGGGATGAAGATGGACACCGCTGGCGCACGGATCGTGATTGGGACGACCGCGACCATGATCACGACCACGATCACGACCACCACTAAACCAATCCTCAATTCAGCTTCAAGTGCCGGGCAACCGCCCGGCACTTTTTGTTTCCGGTTCTCTGTTATCCGATCGCTGCTATCCCCGGTATGGGCATGTATTCGAAGTAAGGGGTCACCAGGACTCTTGTAACTGGCTTATTTTCAATACTTCACGTGATCCACAACCTTCCATTCAAACGGGTGTTTGAATTCTCAGGATGCATCCCGATCGCCAGCCCGGGCCAGGCTCCTGGAGGCTATCTTATGAAACTTCTCTCGTCTAAATTGGGTTCGTTTCTCGGAAAGACGGCTTTGGCCACGGCAGCTCTCGGCTTCTTCCTGGCGGCCGCTGCCCCCGCCGCGAAAGCCAACGATTGGGACGACTGTAATCGCCGCATCGCCTACACGGATTGGCGCTATCACGAAGCGGTCGAGCGCTTCGGCCCTTATAGCCGCGACGCGCGCCATTGGGAGCACGAACGCCACGAGGCCTACGAGCGCCAGGCGCATCTCCGTCACGAATACCGCGAGCATCATCGCGACCGCGATGATCGCTACTAACGCAAAGCCAGCCGCAAATTTGGAGTGCGGCAGTTCTGCTGCTGCTTTTGCGGTGTAACGGAAAAGCCAAAACCCAAAAGCGAGCACAAGGCCCCGGGCAAAATCGGCCCCTTCGCCGTCAAGAACCCTTGATCGCTAGACACAAGAACAAAAAAAGGGCGCCCAAACCAAAGGCGCCCTGTCTCGCTTCCAATGACTCGTGATTATTCCGCGTGAACCAACGGCTCATCCGAAAACACCGCTGCAAACCGCTTCGCCTCATCCTGGTCGTGCAGCATCACTACCGGCACGATCCGCAACGACTGCTTGCACAAATGGCACTGCACGCCTTCTCCCTGCAAATCCTGCAAAAAGCCATCTGTAAACCGATATTCCGTCCGCTCGCGCCGGGCCTTTTTCTGGCTGTTCGCGCCGCAATGAGGACAAGTGAATTCAACTACGTCCTGCTGCGGATCGCGGTCCAGAGCTGCCCAGCCCGTGCGGCGCACGCCGACGACTTCGGGTAAATGCTTCTCCATCGGGTCTCCTCCTTGGTTCCACGTCCAAAATATACGATGCGGCGCGAAATCGATTGGATGTAACTATTTCTTCAATATTCCTTCCCAATATTCCGAGCGCTCCATCCTAGTAGAAACACATTACCTGCTCTCTCGGGAGCCGCCCGGAATATCCCTTTCGAGCTCAGCGGTATCCTCTGGGTATCTCTTGTCTCTACGTTAAGTCCGTCTCTTTCTGATTACTTCCGACACGGGCACTTAGCTCACTCTCCGGTGTCCAACAACACAGAGGACGCGCGTACCTCACATCCCTGCGAGCGCGGCGCTGGCCTCCGGAAGGCAACCTCCGGTGGCAGGCGCCGCAA
>Ga0210406_10004159_pt1 | contig 15631 bp, 14 predicted proteins | sample IncBWC30MmetaG_FD_155454 | JGI IMG/M metagenome (GOLD analysis project Ga0210406, IMG submission 155454) | Forest soil microbial communities from Barre Woods Harvard Forest LTER site, Petersham, Massachusetts, United States - Inc-BW-C-30-M | ecosystem: Environmental > Terrestrial > Soil >... | reverse complement strand
ATGCTGCCGCAGGATGCCCCGCGTATCTTTTCCCGCCGCACCCGCCTCCGAGCGAAAGCAAGCGGTCCACGCGGTAACGAGAATGGGCAACTGATCTTCCGCAAGGGTCGTGTCGCGATACAGATTGTGCAGCTCCACTTCCGAAGTCGGCGTCAGCCAGAAATCCGTGTCCTGCACCTTGAAAAGGTCCGCCGCGAATTTCGGTAATTGCCCGGCGCCCATCAGCGAAGCTGTGTTTACCAGGAATGGAGGCAGAATCTCCGTGTAGCCGTGCTCGCGCGTGTGCACATCCAGGAAAAAATTGGCCAGCGCCCGCTCCAGGCGTGCTCCCCAGCTTTTGTAAACAGCGAACCTCGCCCCGGTAATCCGGGCGGCGGCTTCCAGGTCCAATATTCCGGCCCGTTCGCCGACTTCCCAGTGCGGTTTTGGCTGAAAATCAAACTTCGGTGGCGTTCCCCAGCGGCGAACCTCCTTGTTGTCCTCCGCGCTCTTTCCGACGGGCACGCTGGCATGGGGGATATTGGGAATCGTGAGCAGTAGCTCTTTCTGCTGAGCGTCAAATTCATCAACCTTCACATCGGTTTGCTTGATAAGTTCGGAGACCTGCTTCATCTCAGCGATCAGCGCGTCGGCGTTCTGCTTTTCCTTCTTCAGGCGCGCAATTTCGTCGCTGGCCTTATTGCGCTGGGCCTTGCGCTTCTCATTTTCCGTGATCAGTTCGCGCCGCTGTTTGTCGAGCGCCCGAAAGCCGTCGATATCCAGCGTCATGTTGCGCTTTTTCGCCATCTCGGCGAATGCATCCAGATGTTCCCGGAAGTAACTCAGATCATGCATGGTCCTGAAAGAATACCGTAGAGCAGCGCCCAGCGTCGACTTTCCGCCTTTTTCGTCGACCGTTTCCATCGCACCAGGGTGCTGAAGGCCGCCGAGTGCCTCAAGGACAGTACCTTTAGTCCTAGCGGGAAGTACCGGTTCAATTGAAACCGTCGGCCTAGAGACGCCCGCGCAGCCTGTCGGCACAATCCTAACTGTAGTTGGGAGTTAGGTTCGACATCGGGTGGGCGGAATGATCATTGGTATCTTGCTCCTGTGCGTTGTTCTTCTGCTCGCGAGCGCAGTCGAACAACCGGCTCCCCCGAAGTCGCGCAACCGATCTTCCAGCTAAGTACCCTCCATCCCCCACGCCAGAGCGGCCGGCACCCCCACCGGCCGCTCACTTTTTTTTGGACCCATTTCTTGATGAAACGACTCAATTGACCGAGGTTTTGTGGAGGAAGTCCGGAACTATCTGCGCGTATGGGAGGAAAAGCCTAAGTGGAGCCAAAATAAAAAGGGGGCCGGTGCAAGCCCCCTTATAGTGATTCGACCCCCCCAATAACCAGACCATCAGTCGAGGTTGATGTCCGGCCACCCCGGGAAGCCAATCTCATGAATTGCCTGTAACAGATGCACGCCTCTTGCCACCAACCCGGGTTCTCCACACCATCTTCTTATCAACTGAAAACTAAGAGGTTAGCTCCTGTGACGGTGAGAGGGGTCTGTATTGGCACTCCGAAATCTACAAAATCTCACAGACTTGGGCTGGCTTCCTACAGAGTTTAGGAATTGCGGAGCCGAGTTGACCTGCTATCCGGCTTACGCTCCCTGAGACACGCCTGGGTGGGGCTCCACTGCCGGGTGCCACTTTCTCCACACCCATCTCCCGGGGAAAAACACTAGCACCACCCAAAGCACGGTAACCGGTCCACGGCTGATCACGAATAACGCGATAGCGGAGAGGCTGCTCAAAGCATCGGATAAACCTGCCATCGCCGCGCTTCGAAACTCCGCCGCGAGACCTTCCGCCGGCGGCTTCACCTCTTCCCGCAAGGAGAGAAATACTTGTGCAAATATCATCTGGTGCTCCGTAGAAACCCGCTCCGCCTCCAACCGCGCGATCTCAGCGCTCACGTTCGAAAGTTGCCGCTGCACTTCGAGTGAGTTGCTGACCTTCCCGCCCTTTGCCAAGAGTCCCTGCAGCCGTTGCAGCGTGTTCTGGGCGTTTACGAGTCGCGCTTCCAGATCCGCTCGCCGTTGGGTGACCTCATCTGCCGTCTCTTCTTCCCGCTCGACGTTTCCCAGCGTCTTCAAATCGTTGACAGCCGCGGCAAACTCGGACGAGGGAACGCGGAGTGTCGCCGTCAGCATGCTGGAAGCTGGCTGACCTACCATCCTGAGTTTCGCCGCATAACCATGGTGCCGCTCCAGAATCTCTTCCAGGGTGGCCCTCGAATGCGCGAACTCTTTCGTAGCGACGGCCAGTTCCGCGGCGTGGGCGATCAGCGGTGTTCCGTAACCCAACTCGTCCGTAACCGGACCGATTGCCTCGCCCCCGACGGCTGATGGCGCCGGACTCGCCGTTTTGCGCTCCTGTTTAATTCGTTCCCACTGTTCTTTCAATTCCGCGTCTGGCTGGTTTCCCGGCGGGATGTGGACGAAGGAGGAAGTCACCGCCGGAGCTCTGTGGCCAACATCAAATATAGGTCGCACGATCCAGGACACCGCCAACCATCCAGTGCAAAGAGCAAATAGGACCAGAAGAGTTCTGCGTGAAGCGGACAGTCCGCGAAACCAGCTAAGCAGGCAAGTAATGGTTGTTCGCATGGGTGGCCTCCAGTGCCATCCTGTTTAGAACGGAGGCTCACCACTTTCTTGCAGGGAAATTAGCGCAGGTCAGGCGCCGATCGCCGAACGCAGCGCGTTCGCGATGGACTCCGAATACCTCTTCACATCCTCGTGATGCTCCGCCTCCACCATCACGCGGGCCAGGGGTTCTGTCCCCGAATAGCGCAGCACGACGCGCCCGTTTGCACCCAACGCCTTTTGCGCTTCGCCCAGGGCCCGTGAAACCTCCGGCAGCGACTCCATGGGCGGCTTGGTCTTCACCTTTACGTTCAGAATAATTTGCGGGTAATCCTTCAGTCCCGCCGCCAGTTTTTCTAGCGGCCCCTGCAACGCGACCAGCGAGGCAATCTTCACGGCGGTCAGAAGCCCATCTCCCGCCGGACTGTCGTCCAAAAAGATGATGTGCCCGGACTGTTCGCCTCCAAGATTATTTCCCGACTTCAGCATCTCTTCCAAAACGTAGCGGTCGCCCACGGCGGCCCGCGCCAGTGAAATCCCTTCTTGCGCCAGGATTCGCTCCAGGCCAAGGTTCGACATAGACGTTGCCACAACGCGATCCCGCTTCAATTGTTTGTGGGCCTTCAAATAACGTCCGACAACCAGCAGCACTCCGTCGCCATTGACTATGTGGCCGTTGCCACAAACGAATAAGGCACGATCCGCGTCCCCATCAAAAGCCACTCCAAATTCCGCACCTTCGGCAACCACTCGCTTCTGCAAACCTTCCAGGTGTAGCGAGCCGCAACCTGCATTGATGTTCCGGCCGTCTGGTTGCACTCCAATCGCAACTACGTCGGCACCCAGGCTCCGGAATAACTCCGGCCCCAACTCGTAAGCCGCGCCGTTCGCGCAATCCAGAACCATCCGCTTGCCGGCGAGATTCGCGCCTGGAATTACCCTGCTCCGCAGAAAATCCAGATACTCCACGTGGAACGCGTGGTTCGCCGTCAGTGCGGGCCGCTGCGCCGGCACCGCTTCTCCGCGCAATTTAAGAATATCGGCTTCCAGCGCCTCTTCCACCGCGTCGGGAAATTTCATCCCCGCGTGCGAAAAGAGCTTCACCCCGTTGTCGTGATAGGGATTATGCGAAGCCGAAATCACCACTCCGGCCTGAAAATCATTTTCTCGCACCAGGCACGCAACACCCGGCGTGGTAATCACGCCCGCAAACTCAGCGCTTGCTCCAGCCGCCTGCAATCCTGCGGTCAGCAATTGCGCAATGTGCGGCCCGGACTCGCGCGTATCCATTCCGATCAGGACGTGCGCGGAGCCAAATTCTTTCTTGAGATAGGCGCCGATCGCCCGCCCGGTGGCGTATAGGGTTTGATCGTCCAGCGGGGGAGTCCCCGGTACGCCGCGCATCCCGTCCGTGCCAAATAATTCTTTCGCCATTGATGTTTTGTGCCTGACTGGGTGACTGACCTCGACGCAGTCTAGCACACGCTATGCGCTCCATCCCTCCGGCATTCACCCTCTGCTTTGGCCCTCAATAGACCACTTCGCAACCAATTCTTCGTTTTCACCCCGTGACATTTCTGCTTCGCCCGGTCAGGATTGCCTCCGATTGTGCTAACGTGTCTGGAAGAGGAATCCTCGGTGTCCAGTACGGAAACCCCGCAGACAACTGTCTTCCGCATCTCTGGCTCGAACTTCAGCCTGCGGCTCATTGCGGCGGCTATCATCCTGTTGTTCTTTTACTACGCCGCGGGTGTTGTCATCACCTTGCTGCTCTCTGTCCTCATCGCGTATTTCCTGGACCCCGCCGTCGAGTTTCTGGAGCGTTTCCGTGTTCCCCGCACCATCGGGGCGCTCGTTCTCGTCCTGCTCCTGATTCTTGTTCTCGTCGCCGTAGGGTACACCCTCTGGCTCCGCACCTCAGACTTCGCCGCCGATTGGCCAAAGTACAGGGAGATCCTGCACAGCGCTACCAGCAAGGTGCAGGGAAATATCAACAGCTTTGAGGGCGGTGTCAATGATCTGACGAGTTCCGGCGAGGCGACTAAATCGGTCGTTTCCCACCAAGACACCGGTGCGGTCCGCAATCTGGTGGTTCGCGGCATCGGCTCTCTCTATGCCCTGGTGCTCGAGGCCACCTTCGTTCCGTTCCTCGTTTTCTTCATGCTCGCCCAAAAACGCGAAGTCTGGCACGGCACCTTGCAACTCTTTCCTGTCAGCCGCCGCAATCAGGTAAAGGAGACCCTCGAAGACCTTCGCGACGTTCTCCGCGACTACTTGATTGGCATGTCCGTGGTAACGCTGGTGGTGATCGCGTTAAGCAGCATTTTCTTCCTGATCCTGGGTCTCGACTACCCTGTCCTCGCTGGAATCACTTCCGGTTTGCTGAACATGGTCCCTTACCTCGGCGCCGTTCTCGCCTGGTTCCCGGGTTTCCTGCTGGCCGTAATCAAATGGAAATCCGTCAGCCATTTCTGGGTCATTGCCATCGTGCTCACCGGCATCCACGTGATCGCCCAGAACCTGATCGCCCCGCAACTGGTCGGCCGCCAGGTTCGTCTGAATGCTGTGGCCATTACCGTAGCACTTCTTTTCTGGGGTTGGGTCTGGGGAGGAATGGGGCTGATTCTTGCGATTCCCCTGACGGCAGCTCTTCGCGTGATCTGCGACCACGTCGAATCCTGGAAACCTGTGGCGCGCTGGTTGAGCGCGTAGCTATTTGTCTTCGATTTAAACCAAGGAACTCTCGATGAGCATTCGCTCCATCTGGTTCAGGTTTGTCGGTCTCTTACTCTTTGCCCGGCTGTTTATCGTTTCTCCCGCTTTTGGCTGGGGATGCAAGGGGCACCAGACCGTCGCCCTCATCGCCGAGAAACATCTCGCGCCGGAAGTGCGGCAAATTCTTGAAACGCTGCTGAAGGAAAATCCGATCGATCCGCAACTCAAACGCTTTTGCGGGCCGTTTCCCGGCAGCCTACTCGCCGACAGCTCCACCTGGCCTGACGACGTCCGCAACATGCTGAAGAATGGCCCATGGCATTACATTGACATCCCGCGCGGAGCCCCCCGTGGTCCCCTCGCAAGTTTCTGCGGTGACTCCGGCTGTATCACCCAAGCCATCACGGAGCAAGTCGCCATACTGAAAGATCCTCAGGCCGATCCCAACAAGCGAGCGGACGCCGCGCGCTACGTCATCCATTTCGTTGGCGATTTGCATATGCCGCTGCACGCCGCAACGAACAACGATGAAGGCGGCAATTGCGTCCCGGTCCGCTACTTCCGCCGCAACCCGCGCGAACACAATCACTCCTACACTCCCAATCTTCATTCCGTGTGGGATACCGCGATTCTGGAACGCGTCATGGAGGGCGCGGACCCCAACGAGTATGCGGACTTTCTCGATCAGTCTTTCAGCCCCCAGGCCGAAGCGTGGATGAAAGCCGGAGTTCATGTGGACGATTGGGCCTGGGAGAGCCACGATCTGGCCGAATCCGTCGTGTACGGAAACCTGGTGCCCAATGACCCCGTTGAGCCACCCGTGCCCGTTCATTCCTGTACAGACGACAATAACGTCGGCGAACGGATGTTCAATCTGCATTTTTCCGTCGGAGCAATCTACCAGGAGGCTGCCGCCCCAGTCGTGGAGAAGCGTATCGCACAAGCCGGCATCCGCTTGGCCATGATCCTCAACGAAGCACTCAAGACCGCGCCAAGTTCGAATTAAGGTTTGCTGGCGGTCTTATTTTCTGTTGATTCCGCTGGCCCCAACGATTGGATATAAGTTATCATCTGCCATCGCTGCGGCTCCGGCAATTTCGACCAGACCGGCATGCCCTTTCGCACAATTCCATTCGTTAATATCCAGAAAATAGTCCCCGGCGGAGCCGACTGCACTTCCGGTGCGCGTAAGCTCGGGGCCTTCTTGCTGCCCAGCGCGTTTTCCCCGTGGCATTCCGCGCAATGCTCTTCAAACAGGACTTTTCCGGCGGCGACTGCGTTTTTGTCGGTGGCCATCGGATTCGCCTTGGCTCGGTATTTTGCAGGCGCTTTCTCGAGCTCCGCATAAACAGAAGTTGGCTCCGTTTTTTCCGGCTTACCCTGTGCGGCGCACAAGGAACACAAGCCAAAAAGCAGCAGGACGCTGATCCCCGCTAACGCACCTATTTTCATTCGCTCTTCCCCTTGAACAACTGACTCACCTTCTGTCCAAATCCGGCAATTTCGTACGAAGCGCCCCAGCGCAGCAGGAATTGATGGCTGTTGTCGTTCAATCCGAACGTCGGCTCGATTTTAAACGTCCACCCGGACGACAGGTTCCACACCAATCCCGGCGCCAGGTAATGCGAAGTCTCGTGCAATCCAAAGTGGTGCCGATCTCCGAGGCCCCCGTACATCTCGATGCCCGCGATAAAATGCTGCAGGCAAAAATTGCATTTCTGCGCGGCGCCCTTCAGCGTGAGCGGCCGGCTCGCTCCCAGTGCGTAGCCGAATTCCCACGGCGAGTTCGTCAGATTCTTCTCCGCGATCGTGTTCTCCGTGAAGTTCCACCCTTTGTAGTTGCTCGACAGAATTAGTTTCACCTCGGCTTCGCGCTTCTTCTCCCGGCGCGCCACTGCGTTCGGCGTCAGAAAGTCAGACTCCACGTCATGACCTACCACCTCTTTCAAAATCTTATCTGCGCCGTTGATGTCTTCGAATTCCACATAGAGCACCGGATTGATCCAGTGCTCATTCTTGAGCGGGCGGACGCGGTTCTCCCAGCGATATCCCGTGAACACGGTGCTGTCCCCAAACGTGGTCTGCCCCGAAAGGTAGACCTCCGTTGTCCACCACGCGGTCGCTCCATATTCAAACTCGCCCCAAAAGGCGTGGAAGTTTGGCCCGCCTCGCTGCGTCCCAAGCATGGAAAAGTACTCGACTTCGAGATTCCCGGGTTCCTCAAGGTTGTGGTCATACGCAACGATGTATGGGTTCTCTTGAGCTCGAAGCAGACCACACCCCGCCAGAGGCAAGAGAGCCCAAAGGCACAACCGGAAAAAGTGACAGCCGCGCCGCAGGTTCAAGGATGATCTCCACGGTAAATTTATATACGACTCTTTCAGTCTGATATTAGGAGCTGTGAATTCCTCATCAGCGGCCAAAAATCACTCGAAACAAGACTAACTTAGTCTTATTTCTCATGCAAATTATTTGCATCTACCGTCGCCTTGCAGGTTTATCCCTTGGCTCTGCGGCCCATTCTTTCTTTCCCTCTTTTCTCAGGTATGCTAAATTTGCTACGTTGTCAGATTACTTTCGCCTTTGCTCGCATGGCTTCTTCCTCTTGCCAGCGAGTTTCCTCTCCCCTTACGGTCGCGCTTCTCCGCCTCCGTCCATCGCCTAGTACCGCCCGGCAAGGATAGATCTCGCTAAAATGCTGACCCAACCAGATGCCAATCCTCTGCTGGAGGCGTTCCTATCGGATCCCGAACAGGCTGTCATCGGTTTCGGCCGCGACGGATCCATATTCCTGTGGAATCAGACTGCGGAACTGCTCTACGGCTTTACTCGGTCGGAAGTTCTCGGCAAATCCGTGGAGTGTCTGCTGCCACCATATGAATTGCCGGCTCACGAAGAATTGCTGCACAATCCGTCCTGCACCGAATCACGCGTGGCCGCCTTGGCGGAGCGCCTCAACAGGTCCGGCCTGCGCATTTCGGTTCGGATCCAACGCTCGACGATCCGCGATGCTCGGGGAGAAATTGTCGGCATTCTGGAGCGCGCGCACGCCCTGGCGCCTGGCCACTCATGCTCGGTCGCGGAAGCGCACCTGCGTCTCCTCGTTGAACAAATTCCGCTTTTCTTCTGGACCACCGATTCGCGCTTGTGCGTAACTTCTCACTGGGGACGCGCCGCCAGCCTGGCGCGGAGTTCTCCCCGGTATCCCGTCGGCCAGACAATCTACCAATATCTGCGTTGCCGGAAAGATAGCGAACCTCCCGTCAAGCAGCACATTCTCGCGCTCCGCGGCGTCTCTTCCCGGCTTGAATACGCGAGCCGCAATCGCATCTACGATCTGAGTATCGGGCCTTGCCGCGATCCCCAGGGGATCGTCATCGGGTGCATCGGCATGGCGCTCGACATCACCGAGCGAAAAAAGACCGAGGAAGAAATACGCTTCCGTGCCAGCCATGATGGCCTGACCGGTCTCGCTAACTACCGGGAATTCTTCGAGAGCCTGGAACGCGAAGTCCGCCGGGCCGGCCGCACGCGCCAGCCATTTGCCCTGCTGCTTCTGGATCTCGACGATTTAAAAAGCATCAACGACCGCTACGGCCACTTGACGGGGAACCGCGCCCTGAACCGCCTGGCCCATGTGATGAAGGAACATTGCCGCGGCACGGAAATGGCCGCGCGCTGCGGAGGCGACGAGTTCGCCATTCTTTTGCTGGACGCCAACGGGGAACGCGCACAAAACGTCGCCGAGCGCATCAGCAGTTGCCTTCGCCTTCAAACCGATTCTCCGGCGCTCTCCGTCAGCATTGGTTTTTCCATGTACCCGGCTGACGGTCTTTCCGCTCCTGAACTCATGGAAGCCGCGGATAAGCGCCTCTACCAAAGCAAGAAATCCAGCGCTCCCCGCGAACCCAAGGCCGACCATCAACGCACCCAGTCCGCACGCACGTGACCTGGCGCCCCCACTTCTCGCATGCATGCGTTTCCGCTCGGGTGTAAACTCCTGCTTCGCAGAAGTCTTTCGATTCGAAGCTTCGTAGCTTTACTGCGCCGGACTGATGCCTGACCTGATTGCATTGGCGACTACCACGTTCCTCGTCTTGCATTCTGCGGAAGCCATCGCCCGCGCAATCATGCAGCGCGACATTTACGAGTTCAAGGATGTCCCCGCCGGCACGGACGGCAGCCGTTCAGGGCGCTTTCGGGAGATCAAATGAACACTAATAAATTGGTCCTTGCGCTTCTCGACGAGGGTTATTCCCGCAAAACATGGCACGGTCCGAATTTGCGCCAGTCGCTCAAAGGAGTGTCCGCGAGCCAGGCTGCATGGCGTCCTGCTCCCGGTCGCCACAATATCTGGGAACTTGCGCTGCATTCCGCTTATTGGAAATACGCGGTGCGCCGGCGCATCGAAGGCGGGAAGCGTGGCGCATTCATTCTCAAGGGGAGTAATTTCTTTACGAGACCCGAAAAGGGGAAAGCCTCAGAAGAGGCCTGGCGCATTGATTTGGCACTGCTGGAAAGGGAACACCACGCGCTGGAAGCGGCGATTCGCCGCGTTCTGAAAACTCCGCGTGCCAAGAAACTTCTTCCTTCGCTGTATGGTGTCGCTTTTCACGACATCTACCACGCGGGCCAAATTCGTCTGCTCCGCCGGCTGATGCCCTGACCGACTTCGCGGCTTCTGGGCTTCACCGTTGAGCACTACGAAACTTTTCGCAACTCCCTCACGAGAATGTCCAGATCCGCCGCGTCTTGAAATAAACGAATCGCCGCAATCCCCGCGACGCCCGCCGCCAGGCAGTCCGCCACGTTCGCGAGCGTAATTCCGCCGATCGCCAGCACCGGAATCGTCAATCGCTCGCAGACCTCCCGCAGGCTCTGCACCCCCCGTGGTTGTCCAAAACTTGCTTTCGAGGGCGTCGCGTACACCGGCCCAAAGATCACATAATCGGCCCCGGCTTGTTCCGCCTGCATCGCTCCGTCCAGTGAATGCGCGGAGACCCCCACGATGAAATCCTCTCGCGCACAACGCTGGCTCACCAATCGTCTCGCCTCTTCCGGAGGCACGCTGTGCTCGCCCAAGTGCACTCCAGACGCGCCCACGGCGCATGCCACATCCACCCGGTCATTCACGAGAATCGTGGAGCCACCCCGCACGCGCGTCATCACGCGTTCCACCAGTGCCGTCAACTCCCGGCCGGACAAATCCTTCTCTCGAATCTGCATCCAGTCCACACCGGCCTTAGCGGCTTGTTCTATTTTTTGAAGCTGAAGGTCTAGGGCGAGGTCAGGAGTGTCCACCAGGCTCCGGCGATCCGTCACGTAGCACAGCAACGGTTTACGGGTTAGAGGGAGGGGGCACACGGGCTGGCACCGGACGCGAATTGAAGAACCCGAATCCTACAAAAATATCCAGGACGCCGATGCCGCTCACGATCCCGCGCGTTGCGGGATGCAGGGCGACGTGCATCAGCCAGGGATAGTGGCTCAGGAAATAGTTCTGCTCCCAGAACGCAGACCAGGGCAGATAGAGCAGCAGCGCGCCCAATTCAAACAACAGCACGACGGTCAGCGCGCGCATGATTCGATTCATCTGGTACCAGTAGGCCTTAATTGTGGTTTGTGCGGCGTTCAGCGAGCCGGCTTCTGCAGCGAGTGAATGCGTTCTGCCACGTCGCGGTAATCAATGTTGATCGCGTAAACCTGGGAGAAGCTCTTGAGTGCCGCGTCCAGTTCGCCCGCCGACTCCTGGGCCACACCCAAATCATACCGCAATGCCAGTTTACTTTCCGTGTCCATGCCCGGCGTCAGCAGCGCTCGCTCGTACCAGATGGCCGCAATGGCCGGCTGGCCCTTTTCCATGAATGCCAGCCCGAGCAGGGTGCAGCACTGCATGGCGTAGCGGAACGCCTTGCCTCGGTCGTTGGCCTGCGCCACCTTCTGAAACTCTCCGATAGCCTCTTCCAGTAGGCCCATTTCGCGGAAGGCGATACCCAGGTTGTAATGCGTCTCCAGGTCCTCGTCCTCGGCTCCCATTTCGCCAAGTTCGGCGCGGAATTCGTCAAAGACTTCCTTGAGCGGCCCGCTTTCTGCGTTTGCCCCGGTGCCTGATTTCTCTCCCCCGGCTGCGCGGGCGGACGCAGGCGCCTTCTCTTCCGGCGCGTGCCCCACCGGCCGCGTCAATTCACCCAAGCCCAATTCGTCCATTTCCTTGGCCAAATCGGCCAGAAAATCGTCGGTAGTGAGCGACTGCGCATTGACAGGCCCGCTGGCCTGCACTTTGTGAGGCTCTGGCGATTTCGGCGGAGGAATCTTCGACAACATTTCGTGCGCCGGCACAACCGGTTCAGCTTCCAGCACCAGCTCAAAATCCTGATCCAGATCGAGATCCGGCTCTGGCGATTTCGGCGGAGGAATCTTCGACAACATTTCGTGCGCCGGCACAACCGGTTCAGCTTCCAGCACCAGCTCAAAATCCTGATCCAGATCGAGATCCGGCTCAGGCGCAGACCTCTCCGGCACGGTGTTCGGCGGCAAATCCAGCGCCGGCTCGCGTCCCTCGGCTGCCACTCCCGCATGTTCCGGTGAAGGCAACGCTGTCAGCTCCTCATCTGGCGGGAGCTTCGCGCGCTGCTTGAATACCTGCTCGGCATGTGCGGCGCGCTGCTCCGCCACGGTCAGCTCGGTCGGGATTTCCGCGACTTGGCTCGTTGCCTCTTCTTCTACAGGCGAGTCAGCAGGAACTTCGAATTCGGGCGGTTCCTCGGAAGCTTGCTTGGGTTTGGGCGGCGTCGATTTCTTCATCGACATCGCCTGCTCCAGGAACGATGACGCTAGGTCGGCTTCGTCGGAAGCCGTTTTCGCAGGCACAGCTTCCTTTGCGGAAATCTCTTCCAGCGGAGCCCCGGGTTCCTTCGTTTCTTCCAGAAGTGAAGCCCATTCCGCGGAGAGGTCAACTTCCTCCGCGGTGGATTCCGCGGCAGCTTGAGGCGCGGCGCTTACTTCCGGCGGCTTGGTAATCTCGATTCCGGGGAGCTCCGCTGCAACTTGCGGTACGGGTGCCGGGGTCACAACACCGGCTTCCAAAGGCGCTGCCTCAATTTCCAGAACCGCTCCACTCGCGGGCGTTGCAGACACCTCTGCAACGGGGGCTTTTTCCGTTTTTCCAACCGGCTGGACATCAACTGGTTGAGGCATCGACGCTGCTACCGCGGCGGCGATTTCTTCATCACTCAATCCTGCCGCGCGTTGGAACCTCCGGCGCAGTTCCCCAAAACGCTCGCTGCTCCGCAAATCGCCGCGGCCCGCATGAATGTGTTCCAGTTGCCCGGCGAGTTCCGCAGTTCGCCGGTCGTCTCCCGCACCCAACACGAAGTCGAGCAACTTCTCGAGCGTGGGCGTGTGCATCGGCGCGCGGCGCAAAATTGCTTCCAGCAGCCCGATGGCTTTCTGCGTCAATCCGTAACTTGCGAACAGATCCACGTCCGTAAGCGATTGCGCGATAAATTTCTGGGTTTCTTCGTCGAGTTCCTGCTCCGCAAGCGCTGATTTGGCAGAACTGGCGGCCTGGGCGTCCACAATCGGCGTGTCGTCGTGCAGCCCCCCGCGTATTTTTACAACCGGCGACTGAGGAAGTTCTGCCTGCAGGTTCTCTGCAACATCGGCAGGTTCCGGCGCGGTCTTCGGCTCCACCGGCATCACGCCCATCTTGCGAAGCACTTCATGCAATTTGCGCTTGGCCGAATCGTTCTCTGGGTCGCGGTCAACCAGTTGTTCGAAAATCTCCTTGGCCCGCTCCGCCTTCCCGTTCGCCAGCAGCGCGTCACCCAGATTCGCCAAGGCATCCGGCAAACGGAATGAGTCGCTCGTGCGGCCAAAGGTGTCCACCAGCCACTCGAGAGGCTCCAGTCTCCCCGGCAGCCGCGTCGCCAGGCTTTGCAGCAGATGCACCACGCCTTCATGCTCACCGGCATCGATCATCGGAATGCGGATGCGCGAGAGGATACTGATGGCCCGCTCGCCTTGCCCGGATTCCAGCAGCCCTTCGGTCACTTTTTGCGTGGCCGTGAAATTTTTTTCGTCGTGCGAGAAAATCCGCAGTGCCAGCGCCGTGGCTTCGTCCCATTTCGAGGACTTCAGGTAGAGGTCCAGCAGCAACTCCGCCGGTTCCCCGCCCTTGTCGAGGTCAGGCACGCGTTCCAGGATTTCCGCCGCCTTCGCCGTGTTGCCAGCCGACGAATAGCTGCGCGCCTTCACGATCAGCGCGTCCAGGTTTTTCGCGTTAATCTGCAACGCCCGGTCGGCCAGTCGTTCGCATTCCGCCTGGTCGCCGCGGGCCAATGCGCGCTGCGCCGCCGAGACATAGCCTTCCAGCGCTTCGCCCGACTGCCCCATCGCCTGGTACAAGTCCGCCAATCGAATTTGAATTCGCAAATTGTCGGGTTCCGCGAGAAGCAATTTCTTCAACAGCGCAATGGCTTCAGGTTGCTTGCCGGTTTTCAGGTGGAGTTCCGCAAGCTGAAGGAACAACGGTCGGGCCTCGCTCATTACGCCCTGCTGCACGTACAAATCCGCCAGTTTCTCGAGCGGGCGCACCTCTTCCGGCGCCAGTTTCGAAATTCGCTTGTAAACGGCAATTGCTTTGGTCAGGAACCCGTCGCTGACGAAGAGCTGCGCCAGCCGTTCGAAATATTCGATGGCCTGAAAGGTTTCGCCCTGCCGGATGTACAGCTCGCCGATGGTCATCAGCGTGACCTGGTCGCGCGGCTCATACTTCAGGATTTGCTGGTACTCCGCAATTGCCTGCGCTACCTTGCCCTGGTTCAGCAGCTTCTGCGCGGCTTCGACGTATTTGCTTTTGTTATAAGCCATGCCAAAAGACGACAGCTTTCCCCGTCGAAAGCTGTCGGCAACTTTCTCCTCAACTCGTTGCAGGTACTGGGACCACGCAACCTTACTTTTCTCACGCTACGCCCCCACCCCGGGGGCGTCAACGAAACCGCACACGCATGTGAACAGGCAGTTATCCCCGTGGCGGATACGAAACTCGCAGCGAACAAATTACGAAGGATGGATTACGAACGAGCGGGCCAAATTTCGAGCGGCAGCGCCTCTTGCACAGCGCCGGCCGCCCAGCATCCCGCTTCCCGGACGGGCGCGAACGAGTGGCGGTGGAGGGGCGAGGGTCCATGCTGGCGAAGTGCTTCCAAGTGATCAGGAGTGGCGTAACCCTTATGCCGCGCCAGGCCATATTGCGGATAAACGGCGTCCCATTTTTCCATGCAGGCGTCGCGGTGCGTCTTGGCCAGGATGGATGCGGCCGCAATCGAGACGCTGCGCGCGTCTCCTTTGATCAGGGATTTCTGCTCGATCATCACGTCGAGCTGCATCGCGTCAATCAGCAAGTAATCGGGCCGTATGGTGAGTTGCTCGAGCGCCGCCTGCATCGCCTGGCGGCTCGCCTGGTAGATATTCCACGCGTCGATGCGTTGGGCGTCAACCTCCGCCACAGCCCAGGCGACTGCGTGTTCATGAATCCGCTCGGCAAGCTCGCCTCGTCTCTCCGGCAACAGTTTCTTGGAGTCATCCAATCCGACAATGCGCCGCTTGGGATTCAGGATCACCGCCGCGGCCACCACAGGACCAAACAGCGCGCCGCGCCCGGCTTCGTCCAGACCCGCGATGCGGGTCCAGCCAAGCCGCCGCGCCGCTCGCTCGAAACGGGAAGAGCAGAGTCGCGCCATAATCGTGTCGTCGAGCCAGAATTTTAGCACCCAAAAATGAAAAAGGGACAAGCAGTTGCTTGTCCCTTCGTATATTCCTCTGTTGATTTGTTTACGCCTTGGCTGCGGCCACGGGCGTCGGAGCTTCTTCACGAGCGGCGCGCTTAATGCGCGCTGCCTTGCCCCTCAGGTTGCGCAGGTAATACAGGCGAGAGCGGCGGACGTTGCCCTTGCCCACTACATCGATTGAGGCAATCGAAGGAGAGTGCAGCGGGAAAATGCGTTCGATTCCCACGCCAAAACTCACGCGGCGGACGGTAAAGCTGGCGCTGCTGGCGCGGCCCTTCTTCGAAATCACCACGCCTTCGAAGGTCTGGATGCGTTCCTTGACCTTTTCGCCTTCGCCTTCCATTAGGCGCACATGCACCTTGATGGTGTCGCCGGCGCGGAACTCAGGAAGATCTTTGCGCAATTGCGCTTCATGCAACTTCTGAATGACCGGATTCATTTTCGCTATTCCCTGCAGACCCACTCAGGCGGGGCCAGCACTTCTGAGACAAACATCAATTATA